>SL_3KL_010_SEDDRAFT_10002907_pt1 | contig 15612 bp, 31 predicted proteins | sample SodLakKL_010_SED_2_FD_10381 | JGI IMG/M metagenome (IMG submission 10381) | reverse complement strand
GGAGATGAGATGAGCGACAACCTGAACANCGAGCCGGTCGAGGTCATCCTCACCCGACANCTGCAGCTGGTTGGCGGAGCCTTCNNCCACTTCCACANGGTGGGGTCGAACAGCATGCCCCGCGCGTTCATCGAGATGGACCGAGAGTTGCGCCGCTACCTCTGGCGGGCCATCGGCTTCTCGCCCTGCGATGAACTGAGCCTCACCGAATGCACCTGTAGCGAGTTGGAGCCACCTCGCCCCATCACCCCCGACCACCCCTGCACGGGCGACTGGCGTGGCTGCCAAGCCTGCAACGAAGGCCACCTCACCTACGCGGATGGCATCGGCGAGTACGACATCTGCAAGGCGTGCCACTGGGACGGGAAGTGCCTCGATGAAGAGATGGGCATGGGCGCATGCAACGACGACGGCTATTGTGTCGTCTACCCCGAACGCCACGCCGGGTTCCGGGTCAGCGTCGGCAACGCAGAGAGCTTTGTTCTCTACCAGGACGCCGCATCCCTCAGGGAGGCAGAGGAGATCGCTGATCGACTGAGCACCAACCTCGACACGACCCGCTATCAGGTCACCATCACCAACCGCAACCATTAGAACGCACATCCAAACGAGGCCCCCGGAGGCTCATCATGGCGCACACGATCCAAGAGGCATTGCTCGACGCTGGACTCACCCCTCACAGCAAGCAGGCCAAGGCGAAGTTCCAAGCACTCGTGAGCGAACCGAGCACATCAGCCAAGACGCTCCCGAAGTGGCTCACCCGCAACGGGCGCAACACCGGCCCCGTAAGCGACTTCTTCCAGCCACTCCGCAAGGGCAAGCGTGTGTGGTTGATCCACCCCTCCAACCGCCACTACGTGGAGGTCATCTCCATCACGAAGTGGAACGAGCTGCAAGCAAAGGTCCAGCTCGCGGGCGAGGACCATCCACGAACGTTCAGCCTCAGCGCCAAGGTCAAGTACGTCGTCACCGGCAAGAATCCCAAGTAGAGGAGCGAACAATGCCGAACTGGTGCACCAACGTCGTCAACATCATCTTCTCCACCAAGGAGGAAGCGCTCGCCTTCGTCGAGGCGAACACGGTCGCCAACTCGCACGGCGATGAGGTTCCGTTCACGCCACACCGCTACATCCCGATGCCGAGCGAGCTGCGCGGGACGATGGCGGGCGGCTACGGACGGGGAGAGCCCGAGAAGCAGAAGGCCCTGGAAGAGCGCCAAGCTGAACTCACGGCGAAGTACGGCCACAAGGACTGGTACGACTGGTCCAACGCGAACTGGGGAAGCAAGTGGGATACCAACACGGTCGAAGTCGAGCACTGGCACTGGGAGCACATGGTCACCTTCCGCTTCGACACCGCATGGGCGCCCTACAGCGATGAGGTCTACGCGGCCATGTCGAAAGAGTTCCCCACCGCCACCATCGCCATGAGCTATGACGAACCGGGCATGGACTTCGGTGGCGTGATTATCTGGCGAAATGGGGAGATCGTGGACAGCCAGGAGGGTGGCAGCCGCTCCTCGACCTGGGAGGACGTAGCAACCTGGATGGTCGAGGGCGGGGTCGCAGATGAGTGACATGAACATCAGCGCCATCGAGCCATTCTCGACAGATTGTCCAGTTTGCAACGCATCGGAGTCGTCCGAGGTCATCGAATACAACGAAGGAATGTGTGAGTCCTGTGCGGTTGAGGATGGCTGCTACGAACAGATCTTTGGGAGCGACGCATGAAGCGACAGGAACAAGAGGAACTACGGGCGCACTTCGTCGATGGAGAGGAAGTGCTACAGGTCGTCATCACCGACGAAGGGGTCATCATCGACGCCTTCCGTGGGGAGGACCACCTAGGAACACGTGGCATGACTGCGGACGAATGGTTCACGGAAATCACTCCAGATTGGACCGACGGCCCAGCCGTGCGAGGACTTCTCACCATCCTGGAGGACCGAGGTTATTCGCGAGCGATGCAACGTCGAGCTTTGGAAAACTACGGAGCGGACGCGGCCTTCGAGGACATCGCGCAACTTGCAGACCGGCTGGAAACTGCCTTCGGGAACGAACCGATCCGCGAATGCGACGGGTGCGGCAAGGTCGATGAAGCCAGTGGGTTCCTGGACTGGGTGAACGGGTCGTGTGAGGATTGCGACCCGAGCATCCTCACGGACCCTGAGAACCTCAAGCGACTGGAGGGACACATCGAATGAGAGCAGCGCGCTGGACACCGCTACTCGCAGGCATCGCGTTGCTCATCCTTCTCGCTACGCACCTCTACACCGAGGCTGCATCCAAGCCCGCTTGGGATGGCACCTACGAGTGCCGTCCGGGTGAGGTCTACACCACAGAGGAATGCCCATGAGCATTACCCTCAATGAGATGGAAGCACGTATCGTCGAACGCGCCCTCAACGTAATCCACGTCGACCTGAGCGAGGAGGAGCGCGAGGCCAGCAACAACATCCTCGAACGCATCCTGGAGGAACGGGGATGTGGGGGCTTCGCCTACATCATCAGCTTCATCGCCGACACGCGCTGGCCACCGGAGATGGTTGGTCTCGCTTTCCGAACCGAGTTCTACGGGGATGGCCAGGAACTTGCAGCGAGCTTCGACGCCTCGTCCATCTCGCTACGCGATGATGGTCGCTGGCAGCTGGAGCTGCGACGAGAGGACTGTGAAACCGACTACCACGAATGCTACGTGGGGGACGGTCACGATGGCACCGACGCCGGAGCGATAGAGCAGCTCGAAAACGAAATGCGCGAGGCTGCGTTCGGAGCCATCCTTACCACCGACCATCGCGTCGAAACGCGCCGACGGCTCTGAATGGAGACCATCCTCGGACTCCTAGCGGTCCTCCTCCTTGCGTCGATCTACGGGGGAATACCGCTCCTGCTCCTCTACTTGGTCCCGCCAGCCCGCGCGCGGGTCAGCGATAGGGGTGAGCGCGACGACATGTACGGCGGCATCGGGTCGCGATCGCAGCATCACCACGTGACCTACGAGGCGCCAGCAAGCAGCGACTCATACGAAACCTTCTCAGACGCGGACTACGACACCTCAGCGGCCGGAGAATGAGATGAAGAGCGACAAGCAAGTCATGCAAGACCACGACGACACCGAGTACCTGAAACGACCGCACCTTTGGCAGCATGGCGAGTTCGCCACGCTGAAGACCCGCATGGTCGCCGGAGAGATCAAGGTTGCCATCGTCGAGTACAGGGACGGCGTATACCGGGTCCTGGAGAACATGACGATGTTCGGCACCAGCTTTGGGGAGCCAGTCATCGTGCACCACTACGAGACCGCAGAACAGGTCGTCGCAGCCGGATGGATGGTTGACTGATGATGTGGCAAGGGAAAGAACTCCTCACCGCTGGTGAGATCACAGACGAAGCCCTTCGTGTTGCGCGAGACGAGCCAGAACTAGCTCCACTCTTCCTTGCGCAGTATGCAGTACGCATCGCAAGAGCAACCAACGAGGAGGACCCCGCCTCTGTTGCTGTATCAAATCTCCACTTCATGGCTGGACACTACGACAAGAAGTCCGAACGAACCATCAGTCGGACATACGGTCATCCCCACATCGCACGAGAAGCCACCAGGAGCTAAGGGAGGCAGCATGGCAGTAAGCGAACAGGACCGGCAAGCAATCCTCAAAGAGATCGGACTTGACCCGGATGGCGAGGTACTTGGCCTCCTTGCCGAGCCCGCAGCTCCCGCGAAGCCACGCACACAGACGCCCGTCGATGCACCAGACGTCGAAGCACTCACCGACGAGCAGCTTCTCGCGCCAGACGCCTTCGAACGTCACAAGCTCAACGCGAGCGAGGTCGGTCGGGGGGCCTCCAGCCCCCACAACAAGCGGCTGTATGCACGCATCACCGACGCCAAGGATCGCCTGCGGGATGCGGAGCAGGCCGCGAAGCGCAACGCCAAGGCGACGCGCAAGAAGGAGGAACGCAACCACGTCCGCGAGAAGGTCAAGGCCGACACCGCGAACCGCGCCGCGCAGGGGGTCCTGGAAGCGATGAGACAGGCGGGCATCGACCTCGACGCCCTCGCAGAACTGCTCAAGGAGCGCAAAGATGCCTAACTGGACCCAGCCTTGCTGCGAGGCTTGCTGGATCAACCGTGAGGGAGAGTGGGAGGCACTGCCCGACGGTCAAGGCGAAATCCTCACCGCTCTCCGCAAACCCGTCATGGCGAAGGATACCGAAGTCGAACGCTGCGCCTTCTGTGGTGGGCCGACCTTCATCGGCATCTACGTCCGAGCTAACCCCGACGACGTGCCTTATCCAGCGGAGGCAAGGGAATGATGAATGTCATCAACCGCTTACTGGAGGTCAAGCAAGAGCTTGAGCAGCTAGACCGCAAGCAAGGCCCAAGGAGGCCCACATGGACTACCGAGAAGCCGAAGAGCGACTGAAGCACGCGGGGCACGGAAAGGAGATGCCCCGCCGCAAACTGCAGAACAACACCTACCTGGAGCGCCTGGACGTCGGGACCATCGGCCTCCTTCTCCACTACACCTACATCGCCAGGTTCCGGGACGATGGGTCGGTCATTCTCGATACCGGTGGTTGGTACACCGTGACGACGAAGGACCGCTACAGCTGGGTCAGTGGCTGGACGGTGTTCTCTGGCCGACATCACCACCGCGCAGAGACTTGCTGGTGGCTGCGGCCCATCAACTACCGCACCTGGGCAGACGGGAAGGAGGGCTGGGTGCCCTTCTTCGACGGCATCCATGTCCACCAACACACCGGAGCCGTGCTCTCCTCCGACCAGGAGCTGGAGGACGAGATGGCCATGCGCGACCCTGGGCCAACGAAACGCCAGATGGTGCGCGAGTACCTCACGCTGTTCACGGACCCCGACAAGATGGCCCGCACCGCAGAGAAGGCCATCAACCGGAGCATGCGACCGAAAGGCAGCTGGCTCGCTCACTCCATGCTGCAGGACCACTACGTCGATCTCGGGGTTGTCTACGAGGCACTCAAGGTCGATGCCGCGAGGCGCGGAGAACTGGACCGCCCCATCGAGCAGGAGGCACTCACATGGCTTGACCTCCTGTCGGAGGGCCAAGAACCACCTCGGGTCCGGTCGATCATCCGCGACTACATCACCTACCTGGAGAGCGCCTGATGCCGGAACGGTACAAAAGTTCATTGCGCTTTGCGGATTCCGACTATGAATTCTGGATGTGGAACAATGTGGGTCACTATGGCTCATGGCAAACAATGCTATGCGGTGAGTGCGATGATCGCGCGTTCGTCGCGATGGGTGGCACCATCATCAAGTACGACAACGGTCTCAATGGCGATTACGCCCTTGACAATGATGCGAAGTTCCTCTGCGACCTTCACTTCCATAAGTACCTGGAGGCCTTCTCCGCCAAGAAGATCAAGGACGCCATCACGTTGGCCCTCTTCGACAACGGCATCGATCCCAACGTGATAGCGGACGTGCTCGCGCAACTCGACCTACATGACGAGACACTTGCGATCATCCCCAAGAGCATCGTCAAGGAAGTGTGAATGAGCGACCTCTCGGCCCTGATCGAACGAACACTCAAGCCCAAGGAGGCACAGATCGCACACGGCAACGCAACCGAACAGCAACTCCGAGCGGGGCGCGGCCTGCAGCGACGGGACATGACGCCCGAAGAACGTCATCAGCACGACCTCGCAAAGCAGCGCAAGAGGGCGCGACAGTATCGAGCCCAACAAGGACGAGCGTCCGAAGCCAAGGCTCGGGATCGCAAGGGGGTCCAACGAGAAGCCCTGCGTGAAGCCTTGGACGTGACCAGCATCCTGAGCGACAAGATCGACCTCATTGCTCAACGACGAGCACGGAAGGCGGCGCGACTCCTGGGCAGCATCGCCGAGGACGCAACCTTCGACACCTACAAGACGGTCAATCGCTCCATCGCGGGCGCCATCTATCGAGACGAGCGTCCAAAGGATGAGCTGCTGACAGCAGCTGAGTGGCTCAGCCAGCAACCCGGCATCCCCACAGTCGGGTTCGAGGCCCCGCCACACAGCAAGTGGCTCATGAGCGTGATCGAGTACCGCTCACGGTCCGCGATCAAGGAGTGGTACGAGCGCGAGCCCTCCATCGAGTCACTCGCCCAAGGCGATAGCGCCGTCGCCTCGACCTACTACGACGACTACTACGACCGCTTCTGCGCCGACGGGCAGCCAGCAGTGGCAGGCGCGCGCTGGCCTCGCCCAGGCCAGATCGACATGGGCATCGTGCAGGCCATCATGGCGGGTGCCATCACTGCCAGGGGGCTCGACCCCCTCGTCGAGCTGATCCTCGCGAACCTGCGGAGCGACGACAGCTTCCCCTGGTCAGAGCATGCAGCTGAGGTGTTCCAGGCCCTCGACCTTCAGGTCCACTGGCACCTGCTCTGCCGCAAGGCAGACAGCCCCGCCGTACGGGGACGCTACGCACGGCAAGCTGCGCGCCACGCTCTGAGCTTCGTCATGCCCGCCATGCACGAAGCCACCAGGCTCCTGGAGGAAGGCGTGTGGGTCGCCCCCGACCCCAGCCGCATGACGCTCGTGGTCGATCCACGCGCAGAGGCTCGGAGCCTGCTGCGCAAGCTGGAAGCGGCACTCGCATGAACGTCACCTACTGCATCGTCGCCGACGATGGCACCAACTGCCAAGAAGCGCACATCCCGTGTCTCGCCACCAAGGATCAAGATGAACACTACGGTCTCGTCCACGCCCTCGCAGACGATGGTCGCGTGGAACTAGAGTATGGCCCCAACTGGCAACCCGGAGACGCCACCATCGCGGGGAAGGAGCCACCACGATGATCGTCGCTCGCAAGCCACGCTCCGAACTTCGTGAACTCGCCCGCGACCTTGTTACGAATCGCGCATGGGGTACCAACAATGCGCGAGAGTTGGAACTGAGCTTCGGATTTCTCCTGAGCGTCGCGATGGCAAACGCTACGGAGGCCGAGAAGCGGGCACTCAACAACGTCGGGTTCGTCTACGCGCCCACGTCATCCGCGCTCCCGCGCAGCATCAACGGGGTGCCGATGTTCATGGAGGCAGCCTTCGTGCACGTCAATGACATGGACTACCTGATCCAAGAAGTCGCCCGCATGGAAGAAGCATTGAACCCTGACGCGCGCACATCACGTGCGTGACGCGGGGGCGAGCACGTGACGTGACGTGACGTGCTCTGTGTCGACCGTTCGTTCGTCGGTCGGTGAGTACGGAATGGAAAGCTGGACAACGCAACACACGCAATCACAATCGAACCCCCGCCCACGCGGGAGAGGCCACAGGAGGCCCAACATGGCAACCAAGAACACCAAGACCGTAGAGATCCCCGCAGGCCAGGCAGAGGCACTCACGCAGTTGCTCGCGCTCATCGCGAATGGCGAGGAGCCAGCAAAGGTCGTCGAGAAGGTGCAAGCGGTCGAGCGCCCCGCCCATGAGGTCGTGATGGAGGAGCGTGGCGTCAGGCCCGCGAAGGGCAGCACGGTACTCACGGCAGAGGCCATCAAGGCAGCTGCGCGCGTGCTCAAGTCCGGCAAGCCCGAAGTCATCGTCAGCCCCGAGGGCAACGGCGACCACGTTCTGCTCTTCATCACCGAGAAGGGCAACGTCCGGGTGCAGAACGCCTACACCCCGAAGGCATGACATGAAGAACGTAGAGGATGTCAAAGAGTTCATCGAAGCCCCACCGGAAAACATAACGCAACGCAACTGGTTAGCGCTAGAGGCGTGGAAAGTTCTACTGCGCGCCCCCAAAACCAGCGAGGTCGAGGAACTCAAACTCGTCATACAACGAGAGTTTCTCGCGATCGAACGCCCGGACCCGCAGTACATCTTCCTCAGGGGCAACGTTTCAGAGGGGTTCACTGCCGTTGGCCCCTACGAGGACATGGATGAAGCAGCCAGCGCTCACGATCTCGAAGAGGGCTGGCTGATGTCCCTCCTGCCCCCGAAGGCATGACATGAGCGACACCCACATGCTCATCCCACCCCCACCGCCCCCAGCACCACCCAAGAAGCCACGCAGGCGTTGGTGGCTCATCACTATTGGCGCATTCGTCCTTGTGGTGGTCTTTGCACTAGCCATCGACCAGGGAGAAGTGGAGGCACCGCCAGCACCCGACACTGAGGCGCAAGCAGAGCCAGGGCCCGAGCCAGTGGTCGAACCCGAGCCACAGCCCGAACCCGAACCCGAGCCCGAACCCGAACCCGAGCGTGATTTCGGGGACTACAGGAACGACCTGCATTACCTGGAGGAGGTGCTGGACTCGTCCGAACAGGTCAGTGAGATTCTGCTGCTGTTCGCCAACGCAAGCGAGATGGCGGGATCGGGCGAAATCAGCTTCACGCAGTACGCAGAGCTGATGGAGACGGCTGACGAGACCATCCAGACGCACATCGATTTCTTCCGGGCACGACGACCACCTGACAAGTGGGCCGAACTTGACAACCTCTTCATGGAGGCCTTGCACCTCTACCAAAACGCCTTCCGCGAAGCCCGAAGCTGCGGCATCAACCTCGACATCTACCTCTGCGAGCGCGCGGTGGACAGCATGCATGAAGGGAACACGGTGATCGACGAGATCACGGAGATCCTGGCCACAGTGAGCTGACCATCTATGCTCACGCAAACAAACCGTCAGGAGGCTGCATGAAGCCCAACGTTGACACCTCCCTACGCACAGAGGGCACCCTGGGCAACAAGCGCAGGGCTATGACGATCGACGTCGAGAGCCTCGACCGCATGATGCTGATGCTCACCGACCTCTACTCGGACCCCGAGGGAGCATCGATCCGCGAGTACCCCATCAACGCACTCGACAGCCACAAGGAAGCGGGCGTCACTCGCCCGATCGAAGTGACCTTGCCCACCGAGGTTGACCCCACCTTCATCGTGAAGGACTACGGGACCGGGCTCTCAGAGTACGAGGTCGTCGAACACTTCGGGAAGTATGGATGGTCATCCAAGCTGGACACGAACGAGCAAGTTGGGATGATGGGCCTGGGCTGCAAGGCCGCGCTCACCTACACCAAGCAGTTCGCTCTCGCCGCGACCAAGGATGGCCTCACCACCGAGGTGCTCGTCTTGCGTGCCATCGACCCGAAATCGGGGCGCGAGGTACCAAGCATCGAGCCGGTCAGCACGACACCAACCGACGAACCGAACGGCGTCACCGTCTACATCCCCGTTAACAATGTCGGTCGCTTCAACAGGGCCGCACGACGCTTCTTCCGATACTGGAAGCCGGGAGACATACTTGTCGATGGGGAGCCCCCGGAACAGCTAGATGGGATCTGGCTCGACAACGATGTCCTGGTAACGCCGGAGGAGGACTACGGGGATGCGCACACCACGATCGTGATGGGCAACATCCCCTACAGGGTTCCGCGTCAACACCAGATCAACAACGGTATCACGAGCGGCATGAACGTCGTGGTCTGGGTGCCCATCGGATCAGTTGACCCAACACCCTCGCGAGAGGCACTGCACTACACGGCGAGAACAGTCGAAGTGCTCGAACTCGCAAAATCCTTCGTCCACGAGCGGCTACATCAGCAGATGCAGACGCAACTAGATGCATGCGAAACCGCCATGGAGGCACTCGAACTTCAGCAGGAATGGAGCAGCAGGCGACGGGGAGGGGGGCATCTCGACTTCACATACAGAGGGCGACCTATGCCAAGGACCGTCACTCTGCCATTCGCATGGATCTACAATACGGGACGCAACTCCGCGAGGCAGATCGAGCACTACACGATGCCAACCATCAGACTTGCGGACCACACATTCGTTGTGGGCCACAAAACGAAGGTTGTGTCTGCGCGGCAGCGTGAGAAGATCCACGAGTACCTGGCAAAAGGGGAACTTAAGTTCGGCCACTACAAGGACTTGACGCTCGTTCCCGACCTTTCCTGGACGAAGGGCTGGCACGAGGGGGCGACCGTCATCCCGTGGGATGACATCCAATCGGTCAGCAATCGCTCCAACGGGGCGGGAGGCAAGAAGGAAGCAACGGTCACCATCATCGATGTGAATGGCGTGCAGCACGAAAGCATCAAGGAGAGCGAACTACCCGAAGGCAAGCTAGTGGTCGCGGCGCAGACGAAGATCAAGGACGACTATGAACTAAGGTCGTTCAAGGCAGCGATGAGGGCAACCAACTACACGATAGTGCTCCTTCGGAAGAACTCGTTCGAAAGATTCCGTCGCGACCATCCAGGAACATTCACGGCGAAGCAGGCGGTGTATCGCGAGCTGAGGAAGCTAACGCAATCCGTATCCGGCCTGCAACTGGCCGTTGGACTCAACAGATCAAGAGCAGACGCACTGGTCAAGAACCTTCTTTCAGCAGCACAATCACATGCCCTGCACGATCCAGTTGCAAGCCAGGTAGCTAAGGAAATCGATGCCGCCGAAGAACAGAACCTCACGAGGCTCTTCCGCTCGCTCCACAACGCAGCGGTCGAGATAGGCATACCACCGAACCTGCTCTTGCACCTGCGACAGCACGAGGATGCTTCCCTGCTCACGGAGCTGGAAAAGAAATACCCACTGCTCACGCTGACGGCATGGTCGATCGCAGTGGAAGACATAGCGAACTACATCAACGCGATGCACGCTTACCAGCAGGAGAACCAAGCATGAAGGTGAATGTGGTCTACATCAGGGACACCGAAGGACGGGAGCGAGCCGTCTCCGTGACCCTCTTCCATAACGGGCGCCCCTACGTCGCTTCGGACAGCCATCCAAACTTCACCGCGATCCTTGATGCCATCGAACAACAGCGACCGTCTGACGAGATCGCAGACATGTTCGACATCAGCAGCGCGATCGCTCGGGGCTTCAAGAACGCACGTCGGCTCCTCAAGTCGGTTCTCAGATCGACGCAGGAAACGCACGACATCAGCGCGCAAGTCATCGACCTCGCAGAGCCACCCGCCGAACCAGAAACCGAACTGGAACCACGGATTGAGGCTGTCGCCGTCGTCCCCACACCGACCTTGCCATCCCCAGTCCAAGAGGACCTAGAGCAACTGGGGCAGAGGGAACTCCAGCAACTCGCACGACAGCACGGCATCAGCTCGGTCGTTGGCAAGAAGAACAGCGAACTACGTGCACTGATCCGCAGCGCCCAGAAGACCCATCTAATCGACGTTGCCGACAAAGTCACGTTCGATGGGCGGGGCAACGTCCACTTCGATGGCGAACCCGTCCACGGAGCGATCGCTGACACGATCGTCGCCTACTACCGTCACGGCAACACCAACTTCCTGCCACTGCTGCGGTTCCTCGCCAAGCTGATGGAGAACCCCAGCCCTCACTCGCGAGAACACCTCTACGAATGGCTCGGGCACCTGAGCTTCAACATCGCAGAGGATGGTGACATCATCGCCTACAAGGGCGTGCGCCGCGACAGCACACATGGCTACACCTCGCAATGGGCAAGCGGCACTGCCAAGGTGAATGGCACGTGGTACCGGCACGAAGCGATCCCGAACCCAATCGGCGGCATCGTGGAGATGGAGCGACACGAGGTCACCTTCGACCCCAACGTGGGCTGCTCCAGAGGACTGCACGTCGGCACCGTGGGCTACGCAATGGACTATGGCAACGTGCTCCTGGAGGTCAAGGTCAACCCGCGAGACGTGGTCAGCGTTCCAAATGAACACCTGCACCAGAAGCTCCGCGTCTGCCGCTACCAAGTCGTGCGCGAATGCACGACCGCAGAAGCAAGGACGCTGAGCGCACAGCCCACCCTCGCAGGCATCGCCTAGGAGCTGAACATGCAGAAGCAGGCCTTCCGCACCATCCAGGTCGAGATCAACCAGGGCAACCGAGCCACCATCGCTGAGGCGCGCACCGACGTGGACGGAGAGGGCGTCACGGCGAGCGCCGAGGCCCTGCGCCACCCCGACGACAAGAACGACCCGGAACTGGGTCGTCAGATCGCCACAGCGCGCGCTCTGTCGAGTCTGGCCAACAAGCTCGCTCGACGGGCGAACGGTCGAGTGAAGATGAATGACGACAACTCTCGACGGGCGTCTGAGCAGCCCTCGCCACGCACCACGGAGCCCAAGGAGGCCAACAATGGGAACTGACATCCACCTACACGTCGAGGCACGAGGCACCGCCGATAACCGCTGGCACAAGTTGGAGCGATCGCTCTCCTACAACGCGGACCTCTTCGGCCGCACCACCACCAGCATCAACTTCCGATGGGGCGAGGGTCGCAACTACGATGTGTTCGCCATGATGGCGGATGTGCGCAACGGTCGCGGGTTCGCCGGGGTTGACCTGGGAGACGGCTTCATCCCTATCGCCACGCCGAAGGGCATTCCAGAGGACACGGACTACAACATCCAGGAGGAAGCGGAACAGTGGGGCGTGGATGGACACTCGCACTCCTACCTCACCCTGCGCGAACTGCTCGACCTAGAAGACAGCGGCTACTGGGACAACAAGACCGAGCATCGTGGCGTCGTCATGCGCGCCGAACTAGAACAGGCCAAGAACGACGGGATCGTCTTGGAGGTCAACGAGGACCACAACACTGCTCGCCTGAATGGACCGCCCCGCTCCTGGGCCGGAGGCATCAGTGGTCCCGACCCCACCGACATCTTCCGCATCTCCTGGGAAGGCACGTACCGGGGGTCTGGTGGCTGGCTCCTCAACACCACGATCCCTCTCCTCAGGGAGCTTGGGGACTCATACGAGATGAACCGCTTCTTCGGTGAAGGCATCAAGAAGGAACGCGAAGAGGCGGGCATCGAAGGCAACTTCTACCCGACCGTCATCACTGACCCGTATCGCGCGATGGAGCACTGGGTGGATGTTGCAGACCGTATCCGTATCGTCTTCTGGTTCGACAACTGATGGGAAGCGCCATGACCGACCAAGAGAAGCTCGAACTCATCAAGAAGCCATGGAGCTGGGAGGAGGTTGAAGACACCGACACGAAGCTGACGGCAGAGGAGCGCGCCGTCATCAAGGAGTGGCTGGAGTACCGAGACGAGTACAATCAGCTCACGGACATCGAACTCGCGGAGGTCTTCCTTGGCGGAAAGTTGGTGCTGACATGAACATCAAGCTGCTGGACTACAATCCGCACGGTGCGTTCGACGGAGACACCTTCGAGTTTGAGGTGGGTGGAGAGATCGTTCACGTCGAGCGATGGCGCAACGACTCCTCCTCGGGTATGGAATTCTACAACAAATCAACGGGAAAATTCCTTTACGAAGTCAAGGACCGTGACAAGGTTGAGGCTATTCAGATCATGGTCGGCAAAGTGGATGCCATCTGGGGAGACGTGTTCATGACCCACCTGGAACCCATTTATGCCCGAGAGCGTGCAGCCCTCCTGGAGAAGGTGAATAGCGCATGATAATGATCGAGGTCATTGACCAAGACTCCGACCACTTCGTCCTGCGAGCAGACGAACCCGTCCGCATCGAAGTTTCGCTCGTGGAGGCCCAAGCGCACGAGTGGAACATCATCGCTCATGCCTATTCGGGGACAGGGGACGACCAAGAACAAGAGCCGGACGCCGTCTTCGATGGGACGACTGGAGCGAGACAGGAATGAAGCCTGAGGTCGGGAAGGTCTACGCCGTCAGGTCCCGCAATCTTCTCTTCGGAGTCATCACCGAGGAATCGCTACAGCACCCCTACCACAAGGAAGGATGGGGAGAGCACAAGCTGTACGACTTCATCGGCATCAGAGAGAAGTTCGGACACCGATACCTCACCGAGGAGCGAGGGCTCGCAGCCCAGGAGGTGGGAACCCTCGACCCCAGCATCGAGGTGAGCGTGGACAGCGAGGAACTGTTCGAGACACTCGGCCAGTATGGGCCAGGGGACGACCCCCTCTACCCGTAAGAACGCACGTCCAAACAGGAGGCACGTAGATGCCCGCAAGCGCACCAACCCGAGCAACGGGGAGCGCCATGCTCTCCTTCGGACCACTCACCATCCCCGTTCAACTCTTCACGAGCGTGGAGGACACCAGCACTCGATTCGTCAAGCGCAGCGAATACACCCGCAAAGGTGAACCTGTTGGGCGCGCGCCCATCATCAAGGGTTCCGAACCTCCAGAGATCGTGCATCGAGAACAGGTCGCACGATGCGTGGAGACAGAGCATGGCCTCGTCGAGCTAACCGACGAGGAGATCAAGAACGTCTTTGACCTCCCGGAGAAGCAGGCAGAGATCACCACGTTCCTTCCCCTGCACGTGATGGGGGCTGGACGCTACATGCCCGAGACGCTCCTGCAGGTCCGTCCCGCGAAGGGCAAGCAGCGCGGAACGTTCGACCCCGCAGCCGCCAAGGCGTTCTCGGCCCTGATGAGGGCGATGCGCCAGGAGCAAGTCTTCGCGCTCGTGAAGCTCAACCTGCGCGGCCACCCCGCCTACGGCGCACTGCTGCCGACGGGGCGTCTCTACCGACTGCTCTTCGATGATGAGGTCCGCGAGGACGTGACATTTCCCGATGTCGCAGTCAGCGTGGATGATGTAGAGATGTTGCGCAAGATGATGAACGTGAGCAGCAAGCCGCCAGAACTGACCAACGAGTACCGGCCACTCATCCTCGCCTACGTCGAGAAGAAGGCGCAAGATGGCCTCCTGCTACAAGAGCATGCAACGCCCGACGAAGAAGAGGTAGACGATCTGCTGGCGAAGTTGCGCAAAGAGATGGAATAAGGATGCAGACGATTACCAAAGACACCACTACGGTCGAGTGGTGCGACTCTTGCGGTAGATCGCAAGGATATGGTATCGCACGCGCAAAAGTGCGTGTAACATTCTCATCCGGTCAACTCCACTTCTGCAACCACTGCTATAACAAGATGGAGCCAAAGCTTCTCGCATTGGCAACAAGCGTCGAGAAAGACGAGACATGAGCACGCGACAGATCGTAGAACGATGCACTGGCGACCACGCCCACGTCGCCATCCAGCTCATCTACATGGGCGACTTCGCCTGCATGGTGGTCACGACCAACGACATGGACACGCTGAAGGTCGCAACACACGCACTTGCGGACAGGCGCGTCACGCACGTCGTGGGAGGAGACTACGAGATCAGCTTGAACTGAAGCACGCATGCACGTGACGTGACATGACGTGCTCTATGCAGCCAGCTCGTTCGCTGCACACTGAGTCCCACAGGAGGACCATTGCATAACGAGAACCCCGCCATCTCACTCTACCAACTCTGGCGAGACCTCCTGGAGCGCACCGACTACTCCCAGCATCTCTCGCCCACACATGGCATCAAGGTCATGAACACGGATGCTCTGGGCAACCCATCCATCGGGTTCGGCAGGATCTATGGCTACGGGAACCTCTGCGCAGATTTCGCCCTGCGTGCGGACGGAGGGTTCCGCATCAACTACTTCGACCACGACCTGAAGCATGCGTGCTACCAAACCTTCCTGGGGTGGGACTGGGTCGCGGGAAATCGTGTGGTGTTCTTCCATGAATACCACAGCCCGATCACCAAGATCGACCTCTGGGACTGGGAGAACCCGACGGCGTACTTCAGATGGGGCAGTATCCCCAAGGGCACATTGCTCCGGCTCGTGCCCGACGGCCCGTCCTGG
>SL_3KL_010_SEDDRAFT_10002906_pt1 | contig 15614 bp, 9 predicted proteins | sample SodLakKL_010_SED_2_FD_10381 | JGI IMG/M metagenome (IMG submission 10381) | reverse complement strand
GGGCATCGTCCAGGAGGGGGGAGACCCAGCCCAGCCAGTTGTGGGCCTCGGCGAAGCTGGGGTTGAGCTCCACGGCTCGCTCCAGGGATCGGATCGCCTCTGGGCCCTCCCGTCGGGTGGCGTGGAGGAGGCCTCGGGAGGCGTGGGCTTCGGCTAGTTGGGAGTCCAGCTCCAGGGCCCTCTCGATGGCCTCCTCCGCCCTGGGCAACACGGCATCCGGCGATTCGTACCCGTAGTCGTGGAGCAGGGTGAGGGCATCTGCCAGCCCGATCCAGGCCACCGCCGACTCAGGGTCCTGCGCCAGGGCACGGCGAAAATGGGTTGCAGCTTTCCGCATCCCTTCCTGGGTTCGTGCATCCAGGGCCCGTCGACCGTAGGCGATGAGGCGGTAGGCCTCCAGATCCTCGGTGGGGGTCCACTCGGTGGTGCGCCGCTTTTCGCCCGGGGAGAGCTGGGCATGGAGATGCTCGGCGATCTGCTCGGCCAGCTCGGCCTGGATGTCCAGGAGATTCGCCGTGGTCAGTTCCCGGTCAAAGCTATGGGCCCAGCGGTGGGTCTCCTCCCAGGCATCCACGAGCTGGACCGTGAGGCGGATGCGACCGGCGGCGTGGCGGACGGCTCCGTCCAGAACGGCACTGACCCCCAGGGCCCGGGCCACCGAGGAGACGGAGTCCTTGCCGCCGGCGAAGTGGAGCGCCGAGCTCCTGGAGGTGACCCGGAGGCCGGACAACCCAGAAAGACGGGTGATGAGGTCGTGGTGGAGGCCCGAGGCGAAGGCCCCGTCGTCGTCGCCCAGGACCTGGAAGGGAAGAACAGCCAGGGTCGAAGGTTGGTCTCGGGTCATGGGGCTTGGGCCCTTCCCGCCTTCCAGCTCTTCCACCCGCTCGTGGACCCTTGGGTCGGGTTCGGCCCCCAGCTCCCGGCGTACCCGATGGACGTGATCCCGGGCCGCTTCCAGGGCCTGACTCCTCCGGCCGGCAGCCTCCAGGGCGGTGGTGAGTCGGAGGATGGGTTCCGGATCCAGGGGTGCCGCTGCCAGAAGGGTTCGCCAGTGAGCGGCGGCGTTCGCATGGCGACCCCGCGTTTCTGCCTCCTCTGCGAGTTTTCGGTGGGCCCTGGCGTGTTCGCGATGCAGCCGGTAACGCTCCCGATCCAGCCACTGCTCCAGTTCCGGTCCCCCACCCGGGACGTGGAGGCCATCCAGGAGCTCACCCCGGTAGAGCTCGGCGGCCTCGGACCATCGCTCTGCCTCCACGGCCTCCATGAAGGCCACGGCGTCGCACCAGAGGTGATCCGGGCTCACCCCCACCTCTTCCGTTCCCCGGGAACGGAGTGCCTCCGGCCCCAGGGACCGGCGGATCTGGTGCAGCATGTTGCTCAGGGCGTTACGGGCAGCCTGCTGATCCCGGTCAGGCCAGAAATGGAGGAGGACGCGGTCCCGGCGGACGAAAGCTCCGGGCCGAGCAAGGACCAGGTAGGAGAGGAGGGCCAGGCGCTTGGGTCCGGTCAGGAAGGAGTGGACCAGGGCCCCGTCGCTGCCGCGCAGCTCTGTTGGCCCGAGAATCCGGAGTTCGACCGTTGGGCGCATCGCTCCATGCTCCTCCGGCCGCCTTCCAGGGGACCTCGAAGAGCGAGGGGGTGGCGTGCAGGCGGCCCTTAGACGGCAATCTAAGGGCCGAGTGAAAGGAGGCAAAGGACGGCGGGCCACCATGGGTACACGCGGTTGATCAATTCACTCGAATGGGAGGTGACCCCATGTCTGACCGGACCCGGAAACCGCAGCCGCCCCGATCTCACCTGTCCCGCTGGCTTGCCCCACGCCTCGGGGCCATCTGTGTCCTTGCGGCGGGACTTGCCGTGGCCACGACGGCCTGTGACGATGCGCCCACGAGCCCTGCGCCGGAGGCCATGACAGCGGAACAGGAATCCTCGGCCAACGCCGCCTCACACGCCCAGGTCCCGTTCCGCGGCTGGCAGCAGAACTTCAACCACGGGCTGGACGGATGGGAGACGGCTGACCGTCCCGCCGAGGGTACGTGGTGCGGGCACATTGAACGGGTGGAAGCTGGTCCCGGTAGCGAGGGCCTCCGTCCTTCCGTGGGCCGAGCGTACGCTGTGGTCTCCCATGGAGACTGCGTTGAACCGTGGGACGACGACGACGCCTTCCCCCACGGGAGCGGACCTGCGTCCTCTGATGCCACCGTCGTACCCCAGAACGACGCATTCCCACAGGCAGGCTTTGTGAGTGAGCTGGACGTGTATCTGGACCCTGACTGGCCAGAAGACACGGCCTTCGGGTACGCCAACAGCTTCCAGGTGCTGGACGAGGAGTGGCCCAACTTCCGGTACCTGAGCCACGATGTGGCCCGGACAGAGGATGGGCTCTTCGTGGAGGACACCTCCGTGGACCGGGCCGGATGGTATACCTTCCGCCACACCTTCCGGGAGGTGGACGGGGAGCTGGCCGTGGAGTTCCAGCTTCGGAAGGGNGGACAGGTCCTCCATGCCCGGGAGCTTGAATCGACAAGTTTCTCACTAGAAGCCCTCGCAGACTTCCCCATCTCCAACGTGAGCAATGCTTACGTGTGGTTCGTGTACCTGACCCCGGAGTTGGAACTGCCCGTCGACAACAAGGAGATGCGGGTCGGGCAGTGAGGTGAGGTCGGCCCGGGTGGAGTGGGCGTCCAGGATTGGATGCGGCCCTCCCCAGGTCCCCTGCGACCGGCAGGGGGGTCCTGGGGCGGGGCTCGGGTCAGGTCTGTGGGTGGATTCATGGACTGTGAGCAGGTCCGGTTCGTCCTGTATCGTAGTGGTTGGCTTGTTCACCGGGCCCTGCTTCCCGTTTTCACCGGACCTCCATCCCCCAACGCTCAACCCGGGTCCCAACACCAGGATCACCTAGTTCGAGCCATTGTGCTTTCGGATGCGACCGAGCCCTACTTCCCCCGTGGCGCCGGTCTGAACCCTGAGGATTCCTCCGATCCATTCAACGAATTCATCCCGTCCGACGTCTGCCCTACCAGAGTTGAGTCACCTTGTCTGCTTACACGAGAGCAGGAGGTCGCCTCACCTGGGCTGGAAGGGTATCTTTAGGCGCTCCTTTCCACACATAATCGGACCTGTCTCCGGACTCGGGACCCACTGCGGATGTTATTCTTTTTGCGTCGTCCAAACACTTCCCCCCGCCTGGACAAGGGCGGCCAGCCCCGTCTGGGCAAGATTGCGAGTCTAGCCCTCTGCTTCCTGGTACTTCCGGTTTCCGAGTTGGAGGGGCAGGCCAACGATGTCAATGCTCGACCAACCGTAGAGGCCACCCGGATCGCCGACGGCTCCGTCGTTCAGATTGATGGGCGCCTGGATGAGGAGGTCTGGAGGCAGGCGGTCCCCATCACCGACTTCCGGCAACAGGACCCGGTGGAAGGGGGTGTGCCTTCGGAGCCGACCGAAATCCGTCTCCTCTACGACTCCCAGGCCCTCTACATCGGGGCCATGTTCTATGATTCGGAGCCGGAGGGAATCCTGGCCCACCAGCTCGAGCGGAACGCAGGGCTTGGGACGGACGACCGGTTCATGTGGATTCTGGATACCTTCCGAGACGGCCGGACCGGATATTTCTTCGAGATCAATCCTGCCGGGCTCATGGGGGATGGACTCATCGGCGGCGGTGGAGGCATCAATAAGCGATGGGATGGGATCTGGGAGGTTCGAACGCAGATCCGGTCCGACGGATGGTCCGCAGAGATACGGATCCCCTTCTCCACCCTCAACTTCGATCCGCAGCGGGACACCTGGGGAATCAACTTCCAGCGCACCATCCGCCGGAAGAGCGAGGAGATCCTCTGGAGTGGCTGGCGCCGGAACGAAAGCCTCTTCCGGCCGGCTAGTGCCGGGGAGCTCCGGGGCCTGGAGCGGATCAATCAGGGCCTGGGCGTGGAGGTGAAGCCCTATGTACTCGCCGACGGCAACCAGTCCCCCTCGCTGGGCACTCCATGGGACACGAATGCCAAGACGGGCCTGGATGTCTCCTATTCCGTCACTCCGTCCCTTCGTGCCGGTGTCACGGTGAACACCGACTTCGCTGAGGTGGAGGTAGATGCCCGAAGGGTGAATCTGACCCGTTTCCCCCTCCGTTTCCCCGAACAGCGGGGCTTTTTCCTGGAAGGCTCCGGCGTCCACTCCTTCAGCTGGGCCGACCCCTTCTTCAGCCGCCGGATCGGGCTGGTGCAGGGGCAGGAGGTGCCCATCCGTTATGGAGCGAGGTTGGGAGGGCAGGCAGGCCGCTACGAGATGGGGTTCTACCAGATCAGGACGGGGGAGACGGCCCTGGAATCGGAGGATCTGGACCAACTCTGGCCAACCGAGGACTTCACTGTGGGCCGGGTCAGGCGGAGTCTATTCCAGCAGTCCCACGTGGGCGCCGTCTACACCCGCCGTGCCACAGCCTTTGATCCTCTACAGGGGTCTACCTCCGAGGCTCCGGTGGACCGCCATACGGCCGGGGGTGATTTCAACTTCTACACCTCGGAGGCCCTGGGGCGCTTCAACGCACAGATCGAGGGCTTCATGATCTTCCACACCGATCCCACCGGGGAGGCCGGGTTCTTCTCTCCGGATTACCGGGCCCGGGGATATCGGTGGAACCTCCCCAATGACATTTTCCGTTTGCACTCGTCGTATCGGGACTTCGGGCCTGGATGGGACCCAGCGGTGGGATTTGCTCAGCGCCGGGGATTCCGGCGCCATCAGCCCACCCTGACCATCGCGCCTCGTCCCCAGTGGCTGGCCTCCGTCCGCCAGACCGAGCACCAGTTCTACTTCGAATACCTTACCGATTGGGACAACCGGGTCCTCTACCGACAGTTCCGGCTGCAGCCCCTCCAGGTGAACTTCGAGAGCGGGGATCGGTTCAGCTTCCAGGTGGGGCGGGAGTTCGAGCGGTTGGAGCGTACCTTCCCCATCCACGGGAGCGAGGATGACGCAGTTGTCATCCCGGCAGGGGATTACGACGCCTGGGGATGGTCCGTGGGGGGACAGACTGCCGGTCGTCGAATCCTGTCCGGCGCCCTGGACGTGGGACGCTCCGATTTCTGGGATGGGGAGCGCACGGAGTTCGACCTACGTGGAACGGTGCGGCCGCGGAGGGGCGTCTCCGTGACCACGGAGTACCAGCGGAACGAAGTGCGGCTGGAGCAGGGCGACTTCAACACGAACCTGGTTCGGTTGTCGGGTTCGTGGAACCTGAGTCCCCTCACCTCCTTCACCGGGAATGTCCAGTACGATGACGTATCCCGGGTGGTGGGGCTCTTTGCCCGAGCTCGGTGGATCGTTCGGCCCGGGAGCGATGTCTTCCTGGTCTGGACGCACAACTGGCAGAACGAGGTGGCCCGCCTCCTGGACCGGGAGTTCACCACCCTGTCCCGTGGTGGGGCGATCAAGGTGAACTACAGCTTTCGGTTCTGAGGGGGCGAGACGAGAAGACTCGAGCGTCGCATGACTGATGAGCGGGTCCTTCCGGTAGTGGCGCAGGCCCAGCAGTTGGACAGCCACTCCACAAATCTGGCCTCTTGATTCGATGGGGAGCGCGGTGGGCGAGGTCCTGAGCGCACGGCCACCATGTGGGCTCGGCAATGGTAGGGGTTTGGCCTGTGAAGACGTTCCGGATCTGCCACACCGAGTTTTCAGGTCGATCCGTTGCCCAGTTCCGAATTCCCCCAGCAAGGTTCCACGAATACCGGTGGCGGGTCATCCTGATTTCAGTTGTCTCGACCCCTTTCCGGATGTGAGGCGCGGGAACCCGGGATGGGGCACAGCGATTGGCTCTTGTAGACGAGGGATGCGGCGCAGGATTCAATCGAAGTCAACCAGGGGACTGGTTGGCGGTTCGCCCGTTCAACTGGAGATCCGACCATGCCCGACCGACCCGACGACGCCCCGGTGGACCCAACGTCCTTCCCGTGGAATTTCACTGGATTGAGGGCTCTCTTCCTCAACTGCACGCTCAAGAAATCTCCCGAGCGTTCTCATACTGCGGGCCTCATCCTCTATTCTCTGCAGCACCTGGGCTACGTGATCCCCCCTCAGGCAGACGCTGGTTGGGTAGGTGAGGCTGGGCCCGGCCCGTCCTATCTTGATGAGGGCTCAGGTGGACCGGAGAACGAGTTCACGAACCGGAACACGACGTTCATGAGCTGGAACCTCCTCCACCTGGCTCGCATGCTGAGGGATGAAGGGGGGATGCCCGCCTATGGGAACCAGCGCTCGAAGTGGGAGGCAGGGAGCCGGTTCGGTGCGCCCAATCCGGAATACAGGTGAGGGGGCAAACGGGCGCTGGGTTGTTGGAGCCACTTCTGTGATGGGTGTTTCGTAGAGGATTGCCGGTCCAAGAAATGCCCGATAGTGGAATCCGACGCCTGCAAGAGAGGTCAGAGTTCCCCATTGGGAGGAGGTGGACGTGGGGTACCGGGTTCGTCAACCTGGAAATTGTTGTAAATGAACCACCCCAGACCCACTGTCAACGCCGCGACCACCACGGTGGTGCGGGTGCGATCCAGCGACCTCACCTCCACCCGGGACACATCCTCTCGCTCCAGGACGATCCGCTGTCGGAGCGTACGCGTTTGGAGGCCCTCGCGCACCTCGTCTCCAGGCACCGAGAGGGCCATCCGTGAGGCCTCGAGTCCCTCCCACCTCGCCTGAACGGCCCGGACGTGGGACTCCAGGAACTCGGAACGGGCAGCACCTTCCCCTGACGAAAGGTGGACCCTGACCTCGGCCCCCGGGGCGATCGTCTCAGGAGGGGTTTCGGTGTAGTGGTGGCAGCCCACCAGGGCCAGGAAGGCCCCGAGAAGAGGTAGTAAACCGGCAGCACGATAGAGGACTCGCTTCCCTTTCTTCCTCAACCGCATCTCCTCGTTGACCTCCCTGACCCGTCGAATCAGCGGTCTACGGATCCGCTGAAGAGGGGGTTGGCTGGATCCACCCAGTCCTGGGGAATGTTCGGGTTGTTGTCCGCCTCGTTCTGTGGAATTGGGACGCAGAGTCGCATGACCCAGGAGAGATCTTCCATTTCTCCTGGCGTGTTCTCCGCGATCCAGCGGCGGGTGTCGCCCATCCGCCGACCTTCGAGCCAGAGCTCCACTCTTCGCTCGAACTTCAGGGCGGTCCAGCCTTCTTCCAGCGAGTTGGCCTCGGCCTGGGGGATCGGGGTTCCGTCGTGATCACTGGTGAGCCCCTCCCGGAGTCCATTGATCAGGTCTATGGCAGCCTGCCACTGACCCTGTTCAAGCAGGGCCTCAGCCTCGATGAGTCGCATTTCCCGGCCGCTCGCCAGATTCACATTGTCGCTCAGCTCTGTCCACTTCCGTTGACGCAGGAGACGGAGGCCATCCGGAGTGTCCGTGCGCCCCGTGTCCTCCCAACGGACTCGAGGGTCACCCGTTTCCAGGTAGTAGTCCTCGGCGAAGCTGTTCAACACGGTCAGGTCCCGCCAGGAATCCCCGTCGGTGATGTAGACCATGTGGTTGAACTCAGGGACATCGCCGTCGCCGAACTGAGCTTCATAGGTGAAATCGGAGGGGATCTGGGCAGCGTGACTGGCTGCTTCGCCCCATCGGCCCAAGCCTCGTCCGAGCACCTGGGCCAGGCCGGCCCGAGCGGCCATGGCCAGCTCCGGTTCACCTGCGGCCTGGGCGACCTCCAGGGCACGGGTGAAGGTGGCCTCGGCCCGCTCCCAGTAGGCTTGGTTTTCCTGAGGACCGCTGCCGTCGATCACGGCTGTGCAGACGTTCTCACCCAGAATGCGATTTGCAAATCCAGCCTTCACCAAGGCCCGGGCCGTGAACTCGTACGAGTTGGATTCTCCACCCAGGAGTTCGTCGAATCGTGTCACCGCCGATTCGGGTATCCAACGGGCCTGCTGGTGGGCACTCCAGAAGGCTGCGCTGAGCCCTCGGTCTCGAGCCAGCACCCCAAGGTTGGGTGGAGTCTTGATCCCCTGGCCAGCGAAATTCCTGCCCGTCCGTGTGATCTCCAGGGTCGTTTCCCCTCCCAGGAGCTGAGCCTTCCAGAGTGACTCGGACAGCATGGCGCTGGCCCCGGTCACGATGGCGTCATGGGCTCCTGGGTCGTCCAGGAACTCATCGGCTACCGGACCTGGGTTCGTCACGTTGAAGTCGCAGGCCGCAGTCGTGATCAGGACCAGACTGGCAAGGGCCCAAAGGATGGGGGCGACTATGCGCCGTCGAGCCCGGTCCTGGAGGGTTGTGTGGGAGCCATCCAACGTAGTGCCTGTTGGTTCGGTCATTTCTCCTCCACTGAACTGTTGCAGGTTCGACGAACTTGTACCTCTACGGAGCACCCTGCCCATGTGAGGTGGCGATTGGCAGGTTCGGGTCGTCGGCGGACCATCAGAAAGTGGCCCGCAGTGAGAGCGTGAACCGCCGGGGGGCGCCTGACGACTCCCCACTGACACCGTAGGGGTTGAGGGCGTTCGTCGTACCTCCGGTTTCCGGGTCCATGATAGGCCACTCATCATGCGTCCATACCAGGATGTTGGAGACGGACATGCGAAGGGTCGCCGCTGATGCCCCTGGGACGGCGAACCCAACGGGAAGGGCCATACCGATGTCGCGGATCTTGAAGAAGTCGGCTCGCTGCCCCGAGTCGACTCCTGAGACCTGGGTTTCTCGGTAGCAACGTGCCCTGTCGCGGGCGTTGACGTTGGCCAGGCCAGGGTGATCCGGCGAGTACTCGAAATAGGGCACGTGTGCGTAGGCTCCACTCATGCTGGCGTCACATGCCGGTGAACCAGCGCCACGGTTTACCATGTTACCGTGGGGGACGGTNGCCACATGTCCGCCCACGTACTCACCTCGGAAGGAGAGGCTGACGCCTGCCCAAGGGAGGGAGAGGCTGCTGTTCAGCCCCAATTCCTGGGTCGGAGCGGTGGGACCGCAGAAGGCGTCCCGCTCCAGCTCTGGCTCGGCGAACTCATTGGCGTTGAGGATCCGGGTGCAGCGGGCGACCGGCGCCGGCTGCCCTTCCACGATCGTCGAGAACACCTGACCCCCGGTGTCCAGAACTTCGCTTCGGTTCGTCGAGAAATTGGCACCCAGATCCCATCCCCATCCAGCCCGTTCCAGAACCCGGGCCTGGGCGGTGACCTCCAGCCCTTGGTTCGAGAGCTCACCGATGTTCTCGAGCTGGGATGAGACGAATCCCAGCGAAGGGAGTTGGGGGACGTTCAGCAGGGCATCCTGCGTGTTCGCCCAGTAGTAGTTGACGTCCAGGGTGAGGCGGTCTTCCAGGAGGCTGCTCTCGAAACCGACCTCCACTTCACGGGTTCGTTCGGGCCCCAGGTTCGGGTTCCCTACGTTGGCTGGGAGGAAAGCGGTGCGTCCCACGAAGCTCCGAGGCTGCCAGGTGCGGACCGCGTCGAAGGGACCGGGTGCACGCCCTGCGGCTCCGAAGGCGCCTCGGACCCGAAAGTTGCCCCAGTCTTCGTTCCAGAAGTCCTCGTCCGAAACAACCCAGGACCCACTGACCTTGGGATAGGCCTGGAGCCCGTAGTCGTCACCAAAGGTGCTGTTGCCGTCGACCCGGAGGCCCAGGGTGAGGAAGTACTTGTCTCGGAAGTCGAACATGCTTTCACCGAAGACTCCGGCGTCAATCACCCGATTCCGTGAACTCTCGGTCAACCGGACGGCGGTGCTGGCCAGGGTGTGATCCCCCGGGCCCGGGAGGCCCCGTCCAAAGCCGGCCAGTTCGCTCTGCTCAGGGCGAATGGCCTGACCACCCCAGGAGACCCGCTGTCGCAGGTCAGAGCCATACTCAAGGGTGTAGCTACCCGCGTACTCCACGCTGAGCTGCTCCATTGCCCAGCGGCGTTCGTCCACATAGCCCTCGGAGTAGAGGATGTAGTCGAACGGAGTGACGTGACGTACCTCCTGGGTCAGGCGATCCAGCCCCAGGGTCATTCTGTGGTTGTGGGTCGGGCTCACGGTATAGTTGGCCGTGAAGCCGGTGTTCACCCGCTGGTGCTCCTGGAGGATATAGGCGTCCAGGAGCCGGCCGATGACTTCGGGGTCGGCGGAACCCACCGTGTTGTTTGGGATTCGCCAGGCATTGAATTGAAGGCTGAACAGGTTGTTCCCCGTGTGCGTCACCTTCATGTCGGTGTCGGAATACGAGGTGTTCCAGTCGATGGTCAGGTTGTCCATGGGTTGCAACGTGACGTTCCCCCGGAAGCCCATCCGGGTCCGTTCATCGTTGGGATGGATTCCGCTGCCGTCTTCATACAGCCCCGACAGGAAGTACCGAACGGATTCTGTTCCTCCGGTAACGGACAGGGAGGTCTCGGCCATGTAGGAAGTCTCGAGGAACGGTTCCATGTTCATGAAGGGCCGCTCGCTCGAGCCGAACTTGGCCAGCTCGCCGAAGGTGTGGTTCGTCTGGACGTTCCAGGTAGCAGCACCCTCGGCCCCTCGCTTGGTGAAGATCTGGATCACCCCTGCTGCCGCCTCCGAGCCGTAGAGCGTGGTGGCTGCAGCCCCCCGGATGATCTCCACCCGATCAATGTCCTCCGGGTTCAGATCGTTCAGTGGATTCGAGGTGGCGTGGTTCCGAGCGTAGAAGACACCAGTGGACGTGGGGGTGGGGTAGGAGTCGGCTCCCTGCCGGACCCCGTCCACATAGATGAGGGGCTGGTTGCTCTGACTCAGGCTCACATTTCCGCGAAGGCGGATGGCTGACGAGCCCCCCATGGTGCCGGGTCCCTCAGTGACCGTGACTGAGGCCGCCCGCCCCTGGAAGAGTTGATCTACCCGGGTGACCGGTTCGGAGATGTCCGCCATATTGATCTGGGCGATGGTATTCCCCACCTCCCGTCTCCGGGCCTGACCCGCGGTTCCCGTGACGACGACGGCGTCCAGAGCCAGAGCTTCACGACGGAGCTGGAAATCCACCGTCACCGTGGCTCCCGCCTCCACCGTGACCTCCTCGGTGGACGGCGCTGATCCCAGCATCATGGCGCTGACCTGGTAGGTCCCGGGGGCTACGCTCCCGATGGTGAACTGGCCGTTCTGTCCCGTCAGGGTACCGAAGTCCGTGTCCTCCAAGAAGACCTGCACGCCTCCCAGGGGGGCCTGGGTGGCCGCGTCTACCACCGTGCCGGTGATGGTGCCTTCCTGGGCCGAGATGGGACCGGCCAGAAAGAGCCCGACCGCGAGCAGAATCAGCGAGGAAAGTAGCCCACGAAGGCGGCCAGGGAGAATTGCGCGCTCCCTGCTCATGTGGTCTCTCTTCGATCTCCCACTCGGAACATCTTCCGAACTTCGGGAACCTGGCACCCACGGGATCCATCTCGAGCCGTCCATACTTTACTCCTTCTGAAGGCTGGTCGCTTCCAACGCGGAGTCCTACGCCAAATCGCCCTAAAACCGATGGATACGCCACTTGCAACCCAGGGGTGAGCTGGACGGTGGGACCACGCATGGACGATGAGAATTTTTCGCCAGCATACGGCTCCATTAAGTGGCTGTCAAATGGGTGAAAGAATCGGGTCGTCAGGTGAAAGGATCGGGGCGTGGCGAAACGGTGGATGATGTGGGCGAGGGTCTGGAAGTCTGATCGGAAAGTGGGGTGCGGCCGCGCGCCGGGGTCCTGCGAGTACCGGAGTAGGAACGACGACGAGGCGTAGCCGTTGTGCTACGGGGAGCGAGGTTCTGGAGGGGTGCCCAGCCCCTGCAGCCAGAGGGTTGCGTATCGAGCCCCTGTGGAGGTCATGGGCCTGCTCGAACCCGACTTTCTCCTGACCCGTGGAGTGGTCGTCCACTCCGGTGGATCGATGCTGACCGCTTCCTCCATCCACTCCACGAGTTCCTCCATCCGTGCAAGGTCGCTGGCCCGGTCATGGCAGAACGGGTCTGCATGGTTCGGCTACCGGATGTTGATCCGGATTACCCGTGCCACGTCGTCGATGTGGGTTGCATGGAACCGGAATGTGCGTCCGTCCTCCAGCGTGCCTCTGGCATCGATGATGATCCGATGCTCATCCTCCCGGGGATGAAGTGTCTCGTGGAACCGGGAAGCAGTTCCCTTCACGGGCGACAGGGCCGCTAACTGCGCCATCGTCACCTCGCCGTCGTCGGCTGCGGCCTGGAAGTCGAGCAGCGGTATGAACCAGATGGGAACTGCATCGCCCTGGAGCACGACCTGCCGCGGAAACGTTCCTGGCGCAGCATCGGGCTCAATGAGGAGGCGCCCCGTCATTTGGAGCGGGCAGGCGAATGCTGCCGGATCCGTGGGGCCCGTGGGGAAGTGAAAGAATTCGAGGAGGTTGAAATCAGCCGGGATGCAGGCCGGACTCCGATAGAAGGGAATGGCCAGGAGTCCGCCATCATGGAGAGATTGATAGCCTACGCGAGCGTAGAAGGGCGGGCCCGGGTCCTCATCGGGAATGCTGAGGACCACCTGGCCGTTCGAGGCATTGGGGCCGGACGCCGTAAGGGCGTCCATACTTTCGACCGCGCTGGTGGACGTGGGGGTGGCCGGGCCGGTGCAGGCCGGAGCGGCCAGAATCAGGGCGGCCATGGCGGCGGTGGTTCGGCGAATGACTCTGGACATGGGTGTCTCCGTGGAACAGGTGATCTCTTGGCGCCGGCTTGGAGCCACGGATCTTTTCGACCCGGAGCGTCAACCAGCGGAGTGCCGTCGTGGGAGAAGCATATTCGGCGCCCGTGATCGACTCGTGATCCAACCGTGATCCCGTCCATCTACATCTTCTCGCCAGGCGATCGCGTCCGGATCCACTTCCACTCGGCACCGGGCGGAGCCGGGTTCCGGCGGTGGAGGCCTACGTCGATTTCCTCGACCGGTTTCTGGCCCGGTAGATCACATGCCGGCAGGGAGGGGGGCTCAGCTCCCTTGCGGGACGTAAGCTGATCCCAGCAGCTTAGGCGGGGCTCCCTTCCCCTTCCGCCTCCAGGACTCGGCCCGTGCTCTCTATCGACACTCCTCTCAGGACAGCCAGTTCCTTTCTCCGCCATCGCCTTCCCCTGGGAGGGGGTTCCGATGTTCGAGCGCTCGTCGGAGCCCTCCTCCTGGGCCTCGTGGCCGGGTGCGGTCCCACCGACCAGGCGCCCATGTCCACGGAGCAGGCCGAAGCCGGAAGTCTGGCCTTCGAGGTGCGTCTGCCCCCTGCCACCGTAGAGGGGATGGCTGAGCTCGGGATAGAGACGCCAGTGAAGGGAAGGCTCTACATCGTGCTGGATCGGTTGGACGACGCGCCTGACGAGGAGGACGACGAGCCCGCGCCGGAGCCGCGTCGCCGAGTCGGGGTCACCGGAGTGCCTTTCTTCGGGATGGACGTGGAAGGGCTGGATGGGGACGCCGAAGTGTTCCTGCGAGGCGGGGATCCCCAGGTCCGGGGCTTTCCCCTCCGGTCCTTTGGGGAGCTGCCCCCGGGCGAGTACCGTGCCCAGGCCCTTCTAAGTGCGTGGACCACCTACCCGCGTGCGGATGGGCACATATTGGAGATGCCCCGGGAGACGGGGGATGGGCAGAACATCTGGATCTCCCCGGGCAATGCCCATTCCCCGGTGGAGACGATTCGGATCGGGCCGGGCGAGGAGAGTGTGATCCATCTCTCCCTCGACGAGGTGATCCCTCCGATCCAGCCCCTCCGCGAGGGGGAGGTGCTCGAACTCGGGAATCCACGGGACCGGGAGCAGGTCCGCTTCGTGAAGATGCGCAGCGAACTCCTATCGGAGTTCTGGGGACGGGACATGTACCTCGGTGCCAATGTCCTCCTTCCTCGCGACTACCAGGATGATGGAACGGAAACCTATCCCGTCCTCTTCCACCTGGGTCACTTCCCCGGGGACCGATCCCCCTTCGGTTTTGCTCTCGGCGAGGAGGGGAGCGGTCGCACTGCAGGTTTCTCTCGATTCTGGATGTCTGAGGACGCTCCTGGGATGTTCATCGTCACGATCCGGGACGCGAATCCCTACTACGACACCTCCTATTCAGTGAATTCGCCGAATGTGGGGCCTTACGGCGATGCGATCACCCAGGAACTCATCCCCTTCCTCGAAGAGGAGTTCAGGATGCTCTCCGAGCCCTGGGCCCGGGTTCTGGCCGGGGGGTCCACAGGAGGATGGGAGGCCCTGGCCCTGCAGGTCTTCCACCCCCGTACCTTCGGTGGGACCTGGGCGTGGTGTCCGGACTCGGTAGACTTCCATGCCTACCAGATTGTGAACATCTACGAAGACCAGAACGCCTATGAGCTGGACCAGGGATGGATCCAGGCCGAGCGCCCGAGCAACCGGAATGCCGACGGCAACATCCAGTTCACCATGCGGCAGGAGGGCCACTTCGAGCTGGCCGTGGCCGATCGAAGTCGCTCCGGTGGGCAATGGGCGATCTGGGAAGCGGCATACGGGCCCTTGGGTGAAGATGGGTATCCCCGTCCGATCTGGGATCACGAGACGGGAGAGATCGATCGGGAGACGGCCGAGTACTGGAGGGAGCACTACGACCTGCACCACCACCTGCAAGAAAACTGGTCCACCCTTGGGCCCGACCTCCGTGGAAAGATCCACATCGCCACCGGAGACATGGACTCCTACTACCTGGAACTCGCCGTCTACCGATTGGAGGCGTTCCTGGATTCCGTCACGGATCCACCTGCCGACGCCCGGGTCGAGTACGGCCGGCGCCAACCCCACTGCTGGCTCGGGGAGTCCCCGGAGCGTCCCGGTGAGGAGATCAATTACCGGGAGTTCGTGGAAGAGGTGGCGGACTACCTGGCTCGGCAGGCGCCTGCCGACGGCTGAATCTGTTCCAGGCCTCAAAGGGGTAATCGACCGTGTACACGCTCGTTCGACGGTTCATCAAGACCGGGATCGTGTTCCTGTTCGCCGGACTTCTGGTGGGAGCCTGGATTCTGGTCCGACGTGAGCTCTTTGGTGTGTTTCCCCATCCCCACCTGGTCTCGGCTCATACCCACGCAGTCCAGGTGGGGTTTGTCATGTTCCTGATCCTGGGCGTTGCGATCTGGCTCTTTCCCCGAGCCGCCAAGGACGATACGCGTTACCGGCCGGAACGTATCGAAGCGTCATACTGGATTCTGGTCATCTCCACGGCGGCTCGCTTCCTGGGCGAGTTGGTGCGCGTATGGGTCGACGCGGCACCGCTGGCCTGGGTCGTCGTGCTGGGAGGGCTCGGCCAGATCGCCGGTCTCGCTCTGTACTTCTGGACCATGTGGACGCGGATTCGTCCCGTGGGCAGCCACATCCGAGAAGCCAAGGGAGAGAAGTTCTAGAAATCCGGTAGAAGTGGTCCTCGGGACCGATCGGAGGAGAGACCACTGACGGGGGGGTGACCCGACCCTCTGGTCACCCCCCGTCAGTGGCGAGAATGCATCGAAGAGTCGGCGTCAGCGCCGGTGAGGAAGGTCACCCCCGCGGACCGGGACGGCGTCCACTGGCTCCTCGAAAGCGATGAAGAGAACGCATTCACCTTCATTGCCGCAGCGTGTCTCGTGGGGCAGCTCCGCCGGCCCGTAGGCGTAGGTGAAGGGCTCCACGGTCACGGGCGATTGCCCTTGGAAGTTCACC
>SL_3KL_010_SEDDRAFT_10002905_pt1 | contig 15615 bp, 16 predicted proteins | sample SodLakKL_010_SED_2_FD_10381 | JGI IMG/M metagenome (IMG submission 10381) | reverse complement strand
ACAGCGATGCCGTCGTTGAAATCATCAACAGCACCGTCTCCGACCGGCTCCGCTTTTCTTCCAATGTGGAGTTGTTGCTCGACGAGCAATCCGAACTCAACAGTCGCATCAGTGCCGATCACAACCTGGAGCTGGACCTGCGAGGGCCGATCATCCTCGACGATGATGAAGCGCTGGAAGGGCGGGCCGGGATCAGCGCTGATTCCAATGCCCGGATTCACATGCGTGGCGGCAGCATCACCGGGCTGGGGACCAATCAACTCGGTATCGATATTGGCCAGGCCGGTGTGATTCGCCTGTCCGACGGGGCGTCGATCGACACCCCCGGCAACGCCATCGAAATGACCGACAGCGGTACGATCGTGATCGAATCCGGCAGTGTCGTGACTTCGGCCGACGGCGCCTCGGTGGACCACGGCGACGGGCTTGTACTCAGTGTCAATAACGCGACCCTGACCGGGCAAATCGATACCGGGGAGTCCTCCCAGATCAGCCTGCATCAGGCCACCGTCAACGGCCACAATCGCGCCGTTCGCGTGGGCGAAGGCTCGCTGCTGACCATCAGTGGCGCAAACACCGCGATATCGGCACCCTCCGGGCGTGTCGTTGACGTCGATGATGGCGCTCGCATGATTCTTCTGGACGGTCAGATCGAGGCGCCGGCCGGGTCCGATGCCAATCGGCCGATCAACCTGGGTCGAGGTGCTGAACTGTTCGTTCATGGCGGCCAGGTGCTGACGGGGATTGAAAACCGCCCCGGCATAAGAGGCAATCGCTCACGGATCGAAATGACTGGCGGCAGCATCGAGGCGTCGGCAGTGGATGCACCAGGCATTTACATGTTTGCCGAGGGCTCGGTTGACATCTCCGGCAGCACCTCGATCACGACCACGGGGGATCGTGAAGCGACCGATCCGCAGAACGGGGCACACGGCGCCTTCGGTCGCAGCTCGGTGTTCGAAATGAGCGGCGGACAAATCGACATTCAGGGCAGTGGCAACTTCGGATTGCTTGGTCTCGAAGAATCGCTGATCGTGATGCGCAACGGTCAGGTGCTGGCTGACCCCGGGCTCGATTCCTACAGCCTGGGTGCGTTCGAGGAATCAATCATCCGTATTCAAGGGCTTGCCGATGACTTCACCGTCGACATCGACGGCAGCGGCGAAGGGCCGGAGCCGGTGGTCGTGGATGAAGGTCAAAGTGTCAGCCTGGTTGATCTGTATCCGGAATTCGCCGACAGCGATCCATTTTCGGGCGTGATCGACGGCACCTGGTCCGACGGCGAATCGTTTTCACTGAGCTTCACCAACCAGTACGAAGGGCTCGTCCCCGGCGAGATCGTGCTGCGCGGCGTTGCGCCTGACCCGGAACCGGACCCGGGCACTGAAACCACTATCGACAGCCTGCCTAATCCCTCCGAAGTCGATGAGGTCGTGACCCTTGTCGTCGACGTCAGCAACCCGGATGCCGCACCCGACGACGGTCTGGTGACCGTGACGGCGACCAGCGGCGAGACCTGCCAGGACAGTGATCCGGCGGTTTCAGGCAATACGGCGACCTACTCCTGTGAGATCACCTTCGAGACCGTTGGCGATCGTGGCGTCGAGGCCGGGTTCACCGACTCGGAATCATTCGACGATTCCACCTCCCAGACCATCATCCAGACCGTCAACCTGGGCTTGTTCATCGATCGCTTCGAGGCGGATATCGACCAATAAGCATCATCAGCTCGAATTCGGCATCCAGGGAACCGGTCAGGAAGCCCGAGCTGGTTGATGAAAGCGCTCAATGAGCCGATCGCTCGGCGCGCCAGGCGCGAGGACGGATGCGAAAGCCACACATGTCCCGAATTCGCCGATGTCGCGGTGCAAACACAAAAAAGTTCACTCGCGCAGAGACGCAGAGGCGCGGTGAGGATGCAAGAGCCAGGATTCCAGGAATAGCAAAGTTGCACTTTAATCTTCAGGTTGCACTTGAATGTCCGAGTGTATGCTGGGGCGCTTATCGAATGTGTCGCACGGAGGCGGCGACAATGACAAAATGAAGTGAGGTATAATAATGTATAGAATTCTACCTTCGAACAAACCGGTGGTTCCTGGAGAGTGACCATGAGCATGAACATCAAGGACCCGGAAGTCCATCGTCTGGCGCGCGAGATGGCGCGAATAACCGGCAAGAGCATGACGCATGTGGTGCGCGAGTCGCTCCAAGAGCGCTACGAGGTGCTGGCCCGTGAACAGAGACGGGCTGATGTCACTGAACTGCTCGGCATTGCCCGGCGAGTGGCCGAACGTGCTGACGGAGAAGTGCCGGACCACGGCGAACTGTTGTACGACGAAAAAGGCTTGCCGAAGTGATTCTCGACACATCGGCCTTGGTGGCCATTTTTTTTGGCGAGCCCGAGCAGGAAGACTTTGTGCGCCGAATCCATGCGGCCGAGGACTGTCGCATCAGTGTGGTCAATCACCTGGAACTGTTCATGGTGATCGAACATCGGTTGGGCGCGGAATCCAGTCGGCAGATCGATTTTTTCCTTGAACGGGCGCAGGTCATTGTCGAGCCTGTAACGCTGGAACAGGGCCAACTGGCCCGTCAGGCTTTCCTGGACTATGGAAAGGGCCGGCACCCGGCCGGTCTCAACTTCGGCGATTGCTTTGCCTATGCCCTGTCTCGTGCTACCGGTCAGCCGTTGTTGTTCAAGGGGGATGATTTCTCGGCAACCGATATTGTCAGCGCCCTGATTTGACTGTCGGACACGAATCTCAGTTAGCCAGGGTCGAGGTCGCGCTTCCGATGGGCAAATGCATCGCCAGTTTGCCAAGTCTTGAAAAGGCAACGGCTCCCGTAGGAGCCGTGCGGCCCGGCTACCTAAGCAGGCCGGGGCTGTAGTTTCCGAGAATGCAGGATCAGGGATTGAGTGTCAAGCTTCGCTATTGAACTTTTGTGCTATATGAGATAAATTAAAAGCTCATTTGGGCTGTAATTGGTTTTGGCATGCGCTACGAAGTAGAGTCTGTTCGGGACAAAGGCTGGGAGGTTCGGGAGGATGCCTCGTTTGCCGGGCTTTACCGGATGGCGCCGGTGCGGCGGGTCGAGATGGTGCGTGAGGGGGCGCCGGCCGAGATGTTGAACACGGTGGCCGAGCGCACCGGCATGGCGCGCGAGGAACTTTACCGGGCGCTGGGGTTGGCGCCATCGACGATCAAGCGCAAGCTCTCTCGACATCAGCGCTTGTCGAAGGATGAAAGCGAGCGGGCCATGGGCATGGTGCGGCTGATTGGGCAGGTGGCAGCCATGCTGGAGGAATCCTCCGACGAGCAGGACTTCGATGCCGGAGCCTGGCTGGGTCGCTGGCTGGCCCGACCGAATCCGGCTCTGGGGGGTGAAAAGCCGTTGGACTACCTGGATACCGCCGATGGTCGGCAGATGGCGTCTGATCTGCTGGCCAGGATGCAGTCGGGCGCTTATTCGTGACCCATTGTCCATGAAAGACAGGCGGCGCTTGTGGCGCATCGCGACCGATACCCCGAGTTATTCCGCTGACGACGCATCGGGCGAAGGCGCTCGAATCACGGGCGGACGCTGGAATCGGACCGGCACACCGATGTTGTATGCCTCCGAATCACGGGCGCTGGCCTGCCTGGAAGTGCTGGTTCATCTCAACAGCGGTGATGATCTGCCGTTGAACCGTTATCTGGTTGCCATCGAGATTCCGGACAGTGCCTGGAAGCAGCGCGTGCGATTTGAGCCGGACATCCATATCGGCTGGGATGCCGAACCGGCTGGCCTCGTGTCGCTGGATTGGGGAACAAATTGGTCCAACAGCCGCAATTCGCTCCTGGCCGAAGTACCGTCGGTGATCGTGCCGGATGAATCAAACTTTCTCATGAATCCCCTTCACCCGGATATGTCGCAAGTCAGTGTCCGGAAAGACCGGCGCTGGCTTTTCGACCGCCGTCTAAAATCACATTGACCCAATCTGGTATCCGGAACCCGCCCTTGCGTATGGCCGACGGTCGAGGTTTCCGTGATCGAGGTGAAATCGATGTGTATCGGCGTGAAGGTTTGGGGGCGGGGGTTCCAGTGAACCGGTGCGGGTGGGTTCAATGTTGTCGGTCGGGGATGTGACCCCGACCTACGATTCTCCGGCAGACGCGAGGCTCTGCAAGGAGGCAAACGGCGGAGTTGGGTGGTGGGCGATGCTGGGTTCGAACCAGCGACCCCTGCCGTGTGAATGCAGGCTATTGGCAGGTACACCATGATCTCTCATGTGACCTGAAGGCTTGATACATAGAGCCTTCAAATGGATTTCGTCCGATACAGGAAGTTCAATTAACGCACATCGTGCCCACTTTTCCTGAGTTCGTCATAGTGAAGATAATGCCTCCTGCCCCCAATTGTCCTCGTCAATGCAAGGAGGGTGGCTACGACGGATACAGGGGTCAGGACTAGCCCACACTGGCGTCTTGTCTGTATTTGGACCTGCTGATAAGCTGAATTGAACAGAACGGATCAACTGTTCGAGGCGAAGGGATGCCTTTTGGGGGAACACCTATGACATCGAATCGAAGTATCGAATGGAGCAGGGCGACTTGCGGCGCTGTCGGGCTGCTCGCCTGCCTTGTCTCTTCGGGAGCGCTAGCGTGTGCCGATGGGGTGTTTTTCGATGGCTTCGTGGATGACCAGCGTCCCGGATTTGTCGGGCTGGATCTGAACGGTGACGGACAGGCCGAGATCGTCAACCAGGGTGGCTGCCTTCTGCCTGACCTTGAATGGATCAAGGATTTTCCGCTGACGGTGGTGATCGATGGCGATGCCGACGAGTATTCAGCCAGCCTGGGCACGGTCTCGGGCAACGAGTGGACTTTTGAATCCGACAGCAGTGGGCCGTACACCCTGACTGCGCATCGCGACGGACTGGATGACTCGGGTGACGGCCAGCTCGACCTGCGCGTGGCCCAGGTCACTCACCTGGGCGAAGAGCCGGTGCAGGACAGCGGCTCGGAATGGATCGTCGAGAAGGAACTGCCCTGTGGCGAGGAATACAGCGGCGCGTTTGTAACCAATACCGACGACCTGGTGCCGGAGATCACCGCGTCCTACGAGGCCGCCACCACGTTGCCGGTGGGCAGTTCGCTGACGCTGGCGGGTATGTTCACTTTTGCACCGTCTTGCAGTGCGGGCAGTCCGCTGAATGTGATCTTTTCGGTGGACTCCGAGATCGCGTCGCAGGGCAACAGCCTGGGGCTGGAGCAGGTGCTGGTCGATATCGACATTACCGGGGTGGATCCGGGTGGGCCGCCGCCGTTTTCGATATTCGGGCTGGGCTTCGACAACGAATTTATCGTCACCGAATCACCGCATCACGGTTCCTGGGCCGACAGCAACGATGACGGGGTGATCGATCAGCCGGTGCTGGTCCGTGAAAACAGGGCCGCGCCGCTGGGTGCATACGTGATTGCCACCAACGGCATGGGCCTGTCGCTGACGCCGAGAAGCAGCGTGCCGCCATGGGTCACTCTGAAAGACAACTACATCGCTTTTCAACCGCCCATGGGCACCGAGGGCGAAAGCGGCGTGCTGGAACTGCTGGCCTGTGATCTGGGCGACCCATCGGCCTGCCGTGATTTCGATGTGCCTTACGAAGTCAAGCACTGGCAGCCGGTGGTGGCGGGGCTGAGTTACTCAGAACAAAACGGGACAATTGATAATCCGGTGGCGGGGTCTTTCTTTCAACACAACGTCTATGCCGATTGCCAGGAATCACCACATGAGGCTTGGGTGGTTTCAGAAATCTATGATCCCTCAATGTCCTATGACATTTCCACGCCCGCCCCGAATCAGGGGATCAATGGAACCACCGGTAGGATTCTCTCCAATTTTACTTGTGGGCAAGCAGGGCAAACCTATTTTCCCCAAGCCCGTGTTAATTCGTCTAGCGGCACGAGTAATTGGAGAACGGCGGTCTATATCGTGTTTTGAGACCTGAAGTTTCCGTGGCCCATGAGGCTTGGAATTTTCTCTGTGGCGCTGAAGCGAAATTCCGAGTTCAGCGATTCGGTTGACGGGCCTGGGCCAACCTTCGGCTCACAGCGGCTTTACATTGACGGCCTGAGCTAGACTCCTTTCCGAGTGCGAGCACGCGGTGGAATCACACCGCAATCAATTGGCTCATACCTTGACCAGACCTGATTGTTCGGCATGCCCCAAAAAGTGGGCGACAGATAACGATGCACGGTGACAATCAGGCTGTACGCTGATGATCTCCCACCATGGCGCCACCGATTCCCTCAATGAGCCCGACAACCAAACCCTTTAACTCGCGGTCCCGGCGTAGCTGACTGTTCCTACGAAACTCTCGAAAGGCATGCCCCTATAACCCCAACCGCCTGGCAACATCCTCGTAGTCGAGCGCCTCGGCGTAGATCGCTTCGAGTTCGCTGCGGGCGCGCGAGTGGCGGCCGGCGGCTTCGTAGGCCAGGGCACATTCGTAGCGGATTGCGCGCAGCAGTTCCGTGTCGCGGTCCTTCTTGCGGCGGAAGGCCACCGTGAGCGTCCTGAAGGCTGCATCGTCAAGGCCCAGTTCGCGCAGGGTAAAATCCAGGACAGGAAACAGAATCCCGGACAGGCATTACCAGTACCAGCGCTTCATCGTCGATCCCGGACAATTCATTGGTTGCATTAGCGCTTGCCCAGTTGTACATTTGTCAAATGAAGTTGGTTGTTGACACCAGCGCATTTCTGGCCGTGGTACTCATGGAGCCTGAAAGAGAGTGGCTGATCGACTGCACTGTTGGGGTGGAGGCCTGCGCGCCGGAGCTGTTGCCATACGAAGTGGGCAACGCCTTGTCGGCGATGATCAAGCGCGGGCGGCTGGATGTGAAACAGGCGCAGGCAGCCTACAGGAGTTTCACCAAGATGGCCGTGCGACTGCTGCCCTGCGACATCTCAACCGCTCTGGGGCTTTCGGCAAGCCGGAATTTGTACGCCTATGACGCGTACTTTCTGGTCGCGGCGCGTAAACTCGATTGCCCACTGATCACTCTGGATCAGCGATTGCGTGACACCGCCAGGGCACTTGGAATCACTACTCTGGAGCCGAACTCATGAAAGTCTTTACCTATTCCGAAGCCCGCCAGAATCTGGCCAACCTGCTTGATCTGGCCAGGACCGAGGATGTCGAAATTCGGCGCAAGGATGGCAGCCGATTCATTCTTCGCGCCAGAAGGCCCAACGCGACTTCACCGCTGGACGTACCAGGCATCAGAACGGATGCAAGCACCGCCGACATTTTGAACGCCTTGCACGACGTCCGCGAGCGCGCCTGAGGGGAGCATGGTCTTCGCAATCAGCCCCTGATAGACTGGACTCTCCCCGAAACATCAACCGCTCGGGGCAGAGGGAAGCTTTCCGGGGGACTACCCATGACATCGAATCGAAGCATCGGATGGCGCAGGACAGGCCGCGGAGTAGCCGGGCTGCTGGCGGGGTTGGTCTCGTCGGCTGCGCTGGCCTGTGCCGATGGAATTTTCTTCGACCGCTTCGTGGATGACCAGCGTCCCGGACTTGCCGGGCTGGATCTGAACGGGGATGGCCAGGCCGAGACCGTCAACCAGGGTGGCTGCCTTCTGCCTGACCTTGAATGGGTGAAGGACTTTCCCCTGACAGTGGCCATTGATGGCGATGCCGACGAGTATTCGTCCAGTCTGGGCACAGTCTCGGGCAACGAGTGGACGTTTGAAGCCGATACCAGCGGGCTGTACACCCTGACCGCGCATCGCGACGGCCTGGAAGACTCGGGAGACGGTCAACTCGATCTGCGCGTGGCCCGGGTCACGGACCTCGGGGATTCGCCGGTGCAGGACAGCGTCTCTGAGTGGCGAGTCGAGAAGGAACTGCCCTGCGGCGAGGAATACAGTGGCGCGTTTGCGACCAATATCGACGACCTGGTGCCGGGGATCACTGCGTCTTACGAGGCGGCTACCACCATGCCGATAGGCAGCTCGCTGACGCCGGAAGGCGTGTTCACCTTTACACCGTCGTGCAGCGCCGGAAGTCCGGTGAACGTGATCTTTGCGGTGGACTCCGAGATCGAGTCGCAGGGCAACAGCCTGGGGTTGGAGCAGGTGGTGGTGGATATCGATATTAGCGGGGTGGACCCGGGTGGGCCAGGTCCCACGGTGGATGGCTTGATTGGTGCCGACGGGACGATCGACTATTTCGTGCAGGATGATAACGGCACACTGTTTATCTCGCCCATCGAGTACCTATGTGGGCGTACGCGGCACCTTGAGATTGTCGGCGACGCTGAAAGTTACGAGCTGGTGGATTCGCCGGAGGACATGTCGATACAACTGATCGATGACAAACCGACTATCGTGCATGAGCCTGAGTGGGAATTGGACGGGTGCGCTGATAGTCCAAACGGCAACGAGAGCGAATTCATCCTGCGGGCACACAAGAACAACCAGACGCTTGACATCGAAAAGACCGCCTGGGCCATGGACCCGCGTATTGATTGTGTCACGCACTATCCGGGGATTCCGGCGGGTGGCGGATCGCCTCCTGAGCCGGTGGAATACTGTGATGACAGTGACGATGGAGCAATAGATGAAATTATTTACTTGTCCTACAACATCGAAACGATGCACGAGATCCACGTCCACGTTCGGCCTAGCCTGGACAATTACACGCCGCACCGGACTTATGAATTTGAAGGCAGCGATATTGACTCGAACTTCATGTCGCTCAATGTCAACGCGGGCGTAATCTCAGTCAATCCGATCTCTGATGATGAGGGTTTGTATTTTCCTTCGGTACGCGCCTTTAACGGTGGGAAAATTGCGGATTGGAAAGGAATAGATTTCAGAGTGATTGAGTAATTGAAGAACTGGAACCGGTGCCATGGCAACAGGCACCACGTTTCTCCTCAGGACAAGCCGGTAGCCCGATCTGGGGGCTTGCGTTGGCGTTGGCAGTAGGGGGACGGCTGGGCGACCGGAAGCGTCAGCGTAGCACGTCGTGCACGTTGCCTCAAATCGCCGGTCAGCAGGTGGTCGCATTGCTTTCATGGGTATTCACTGCCATCATGCCGCGACCGCTAGTCGATACGTGTTCCAATCGGCAAAGTGCTTGATGCTGCAGTGCCGGGCCCGGTGGTAGAGATTGATCCACTCGGTGGCCGAGATTGGCAGCGGTTGCTGATAATCCAGTGCCTTGCGAATCACGGGAAGCAACCAGCGCCTACCGGCATCGGTGAGTTCGGCGCTGCACATGACGGCATCGCATTGGATCAGGGCGCGAAAGCCCAGTTGAGCGACCTTGCGCTGACATTCTTCCTGGGGAGTCAGCGGCCCAAAAGCGATTCTGGCCGCAAAGAATGCGTCTTCGATATCGATACTGGGGTAGGCGTGTACTGAAGTCATGATGTTTCCTCGTTGTCTACGGTGGCTTGAAGTTTGTGGTGCACTGCGGCGCTCAATCATTTATGCGTGCCTGCAGTTGGTGCGCAAGGGCCTGATCACGACCTGGATCGGGCAGCGGGGCGCGCAGGCGCCTGGCGATGGGGGAGGGCAGATCGATCTCGTATGGGTTGTAGCCATGCGCTTGCAGATGGTCGAACAGTCGCCACTCGATCGCCTTCAACGGAAACTCAGGGTCCTGATCGACCAAATCGCGGCACTGCTCGATCACCCAATGCCTCAGCGCGTCACGCAGGCTACCCTCGGTGCCCTGGCCAAGAACCAGGGTCAGATCCCCGGCATGGGGTGGAATGCCGAAGTGGCGGATCAAGTGGTCAACGATGGCGGTGATGCGCAGCGCGCTGCCGTTGGTGTAAAGCGTGTTCAACATCATTTCTTGGCTCCATTGTTTGACTTGGTTGATTGTTCTGCATGCTGCTCGAGGCGCGCAGACAACAGACGCGCCATGGCCGATCCGTCCTGCCGGGTCAGGTTGGGCACNTAGCGGGAATAGGTGGTAAANAGCATCTGNGTGGTNGTNTGNCCAAGNACACGNGCGACCCACTCCGGCGATTCACCGGCGGCCAGCATCAGCGTGGCTGCCGTGTGGCGGGTCTGGTAGGGCCGTCGGTAGGTAAGCCCGAGATTGGCGAGCAGCGGCTTCCAGACCCGTTTGGTGAAATTGCGGTTCTCGATGGGGTAGCCGTTGCGGGTGCAGAACACCCATTTGACTCCCTTGGGCACAAGCTTGCGCTGAGCCTCCAGTGCCTGTCGCACCGGTGGCAGCATCGGAATGTCGCGGTTGGAGTCATAGGTCTTGGTGCCTTCCTGCAGACGTCCCTGGACCAGGGTTTCACGCACCAGGATCAGATCGTTGGCAAAATCCACGTTGTGCCAGCGCAGACCATTGACCTCGCCACTGCGCATGCCGGTGTAGAAACGGACCGCCAGGTAATGGCGGTAGTCCGGGCGCACCCGCTCGAGAATCTGGTTGACCTCGTCGAGCGAGAAGGGGTGAATGTCGGGCTTGCGCGAGCGCAGCGACTTAATGCTCCGGTACGGCGAGGCAAAGTCGTAGCGGTCCGCGGCCTCGTTGAGGATCTGCCGTGCAAATCCCATGATCTTGTTGATTCGGGCATTGCTCAGCGTCTTGCCGTTTGGTCGTACCCGCTTGGCAATGTCGGCGCGGAAGGCAAGCAAGTCGGCCCGGGTGATCGAGCCTACCCGTCGGTTGCCGAATGCTGGTAGCAGGTAGCCGTTGAGTGTGACCGTGACCGTCTCGAGATAACTGGGGCGCCATTCCGGTTCCTTTTCGCACACCCAGGTTTCTGCGAAATCGCGGAAGCGGGGGGTACGATCCTCAGGCTGAACGGCCGTGGCCCGAGCCGGGCGCGCAGCGCCCTGATCAATTCCTGGAGCGGATTGAATGCCCGAGAACTGCAGGGCGCGCCTGCTTGCCGGGAAAGTCGCCCCGTAATCGAAGCAGCCCGCCTGGATTTCCGCCTCAATTCGATCCAGCAGCCTTTGTACCTTGCGCCGATTGGCCGGCGTATCAGGCAGTGCCGTTTGTTCTCGGCACCGCTCTCCCCGGTAGTAAAAGTCCAGGAAAAGCTTGCCGTTGTCCGAGCGCGAGCGAACCTTACCCATGGCTCACGGACCCATTTGCCATCGGCACCAGCGGGGCGCTGTCCATCGAGAAATTGCCCATGTCCTCCTCGATCGCCTCCCAGATGAACAGCAGTTTCCGGCCCCCGAAAGGCCTGATATAGTGAATCCCCTCGAGGAGGACGCTGTCCTTGAGACGATTGCGGATCGTCCGCGGGTTGTAGTGAATGCGCTCAGCGAGCTGTTCAGTCGTCAAATAGGTCTTTTTCATCGTTCCTCCTGGTCTATTTATGGACTAAACGCACCATAAGTGGTGCATTTAACCCTAATATAGCGCATGATTTGACGATGTCAAGTCCTGGTGCGAAAATTCCATTTTTGGTGCAGAGATTCCTGTAATGCTTCGTTTCAAGCTAAAAGAACTGATCGCGGAAAAGGAATTCCAGGAGGGGAGGCGAGTAACCATCGCAGAGATTTCCGAGGAAACGGGCATCGCCCGCAATACCCTTTCCCGAATCCTCAATCAGCCCGGCTGGAACGTCAGGTCAGAGCATCTGGACAAGCTCTGCGCCTATTTCGACTGCCGGATCGAGGAGTTGGTGGAGTACATCCGGGACCGCTCTGACTGAACGACTCCTTCTCGGGTGCTAGCTCGATTTAATCCAGAGCTACTTCACTGACATGGCCCATAGCGTTCACCAAAAGTGCTAGAACATACTCCTGGGCACCATGACTGGCTTCACAGTTTCACCATGGAATTCGACTTGGCGCGACCGATCACTATTGGTTGGATGGCTTCCACCAAGAAAGCCCACAGGCATGGGCCTTTTCGATCACAATCGCGACACTTTGAAAAGCACGCGTGGAGGCAACGTAAAAACTTGCTGCCGGACCTGGGTCTAACAGAGTACCATCATGCAAAAACTTTTTGATGGGCCCTGTTGGGACTATGAGAATTCTTTCATGTTGAGTCCCTTTGGCTGCTCTGAAGTTCATGAAATCGAGATCCCACTTCTTTCCCGAGCTGGCAGAATAGCGGAGGCATTGGGGATCAAATGATTTCACGTAGGGATAAACGTGGTCAGGATGAACCAAAAAAACGCCGTCATGGCCTGTGCTTCGGTGGTTTTTTGACTTCGTTGGCGGGAAGCCCCACTCAGCGCCGAAGATGGTATCGACGAACGCAGCAATCTCCGGCCTATACCTCCAGGTAGTGCAACTTTCGGAAATATGGACCACATTCCTTTCTTCACGTTCCCGAAACCAGTCAAATGCCCGAGTATAGGCATAGCGCTTGTTCTTTGAGCTTCGAGGGTTCGTTGCGAGGACTGCCTGCCTGAAGTCCCCTACCATTTTTATCCTAATCGAAGACTGTAAAAGTGAATCCAGAATATTCCAGTCATGAGCACTCAAATCCTGAACCTCGTCAATAAGAAGTTCATCGTATATGCACTCTAGCCGACGCATCAGGGCGCCGTTGCTTTCCCCAATCAATTCAAATGCGAGCCTTCCAAGCTCGCATGCATAGGCGAAATCACGTGAATCTAGAAACCTTGAGCGCCCCTTAGCCATTCGATGGGGCTTACCCTCGAAATTGAAGCCAAGAACACGCCTTCTCGGAAACTTAAATGGCAAGAATGGGCGGGCAAAATGCCGTAGGAGAAATGCAAACCAACCCATGACGTGGATATCCGCATGGTCGCCGGCAGCGTGCGCCAGTCGAGAACTTAGTACTGCCTGATTAGCTTGAGTGAAGGTCGTAACCGCAACACGTCGTTCGTTAGGCAATGAGGCGCAGTAATGGACGAGGCTTCGGGTCTTTCCTGACCCTGCCACAGCTAGCGACAGTTCGTTAGCCATGAATAAACTCTGCTGCTTGACGCAAATAGTCTGGCGCCTTTATAGACTTCTCGGATTCTGCGATGCGCAAAGCCACCTCAGTCTTCTCGCGTTGCATCCACTTAGATAGGTCAGCTTTCGGCGAAACTCCAAGGATTGAACGCATCAATCCCTCGCCGTTGAAGTATACGAGTTGCGGCTCCAGTGTGGTTCCGTATGCAACGTCGCCGATGAAAAGCTCAATCGTGTCTTTGCATAGCCAATCAGTTTCGCTCTCACGAAGTTCGTCCGGGTCAAATCCATCATTGTCCCGAACAGCAGCGACCCTCTTACCTAAGACCGAGCACAGCTCTAAGGCTCGCGAGAGAGATAGTCCCCGCATGCTAAGTGTGTCGATGCCCAAGTCCATGGGGCGCTTACCATAAAGATCTTTAAAAATACGTTCAAAAACAATTTCGTCGGATGGGCCCTCCACAAGAACGATTCTTTCCGCAAGAGCAAGACGAAGCGTATCGTAGCCAGGCAGCTTCTGAAAATAACGAACCGTATCTGGTTTAAGCTCTGGAATTCGCGCTGCTGTCGTCGGAGAGACAAGCATTAGGGAGTCGATTCCTAGCCGGTTAAGTACGAAAGAGCTGTGGGTTGTGACGAATAGTTGTTGTTGTTTACCCGCCAGATCCGACATCCGAGAAACGAGGGCAGCTAGGCTCGTGTGTGAGAGGTGATTCTCCGGCTCTTCTATCATAACAAAAGCTGCGCGGTCCGAATGGCGGTCCATTGCCAAGGAGATCTTGATTGCAGCCTGCTGGCCTTGGCCGGACAACGCAAATGGGATTCCGTCTACGTGTGGGGTTATCGCAGTTTCCCAGGAAGTGCGAGCGCTTTGGTCCATTGCCAAGGATATTGGCTTGTCATGTAGAGGTGCTTGACTGGCGCCAATTCTTTCATTGATGCTTCTTAGTCCCGTATCTGATAGCGCGACTTTGGCCTCACGGTAACCTAGTGAAATGGCCGTCCTTTCAAATGGCTTTAGATGGTCGGCGAGGATTTGACGAAGATGATAGTCTACGCCGCTAGTTGACCTAATCGTACGGGAGTCGATAACCGCGGTAACCAATTGGCGTGGGCGTTTAGTCAGCCGGTTATCAGCGAAGTCGCGCCATTCATCCATGTAGTACTCAATCGGCAGGATGGGCGAAGGTTCCTCCAGCCATGCTTCAAACTCCTCCGCATATTCTGGGTTTGGGGCTATACTTAATGAAGTCCCTGGACAAGCCCTTGTGGGCACATCCGTATTAATTGCCCCACATAAAGATTGCAGTTCGTCACGGTCTTCGAAAAAGAGCTCTATGCGAATTTCCGGTGGAGCTACTCGTTTTCCTGCTCTGCGATTTGCAACGAACTCGTTAACTATGTCGGTGTTAAACCAAAACGGATTGAGCTCATCAGGTACTCTCCGACCGTTGATGCGACCGGTGAGTGCCAAGATCATTGCCTCAAGAAGTGTAGATTTGCCACTTTCGTTTGCCCCCACAAGCAGGTTGAGCTTTTTGTGGGGCTCTAGTTCAAACTCTCTGAAGATTCTATAGCCTGAAATCTTAACTTTATTAATCATCGGTTAAGCAGCCTTAAAGGGTGTCCGGTCTTGACAGGATGGCTTGATCACAGCGAAACAACACATCATCCCGCCTGAGTCCGGACGTTTGTGTGTGCGGCCTCTATCTGTTTGAAAATAGCTTCTATAACATTCTCTTTGCCGTCGAATAGCTCATCCGGCCCGGCGTGGTGTAGGCGGGTGAACGGGGGCTCGTAGAGTGCTTCGGGTGGGATGACTCCACGGGCGGTGAGTTGGTCGATGATGAGTTCGACGAAGCGGATCTGGTCGGGGGTGAGGCTGCGGTCGTTCAGGAATTCTGAGAACGCTTGTTGGGCGGCGGTGCGATCCATGCCGACCAGGCTGCGGACGAACCAGGCCAGTGAGGGGGCCTTGTTTCGTTCGAGCAGGTCGTTGAGCAGGGTGGGGCCGTCGTCTTCGCCGATTTCGGCCAGGGTTTGTTCAAGGCCCTTGACGTCGGTTTCGGTTAGTGGCTGGTTGGTGCGCAGGCGGTGGATGACCAGGTGGTCGGTGTGGTTTCTGAGGTAGTCGCGGACTTTCTTTTCGTATTGCGCGCCGGTCATTTGGGGCATGGGCACGACGTCTTCTTCGCGGATGCCGCGTACTTCGTCCTGGAAGTTGGTATAGACGACCTTGCGTTCCTTGCGCTCGAGCAGTGGCACGAGGTCGCGGAGCCGGATTCTCAGGTCTTCGAGCAGTGTGATGTTGGTGCCTTCCCACCATTCGCTTTCCTGCACGGCCGATAGCAGCCCGAGTTGTTGCTTGACGGCGGGGACGCTGGTTTTTTCTTCCAGCAGGCCGGCGATTTCGACCACGCGTTTTCGGTGACGCTCGAAGTTGCCAGTGTCGCTTTCGATCAGCGCCAGTTGCAGGCGCAGGGCGGTGAGGTCGAACAGGCGTGACTCGATATCGTCGACGGGCTGTTCGCTGGGCAGGCCGGCAATCTCGGTGTGGAGGACGTGCCGGTCGCTGTCGCTGATGCGCTGCCAGGCGCCCAGGTCGTTGAAGCGCTCGACGGCTTCCAGGTGCATGCGCACGATGAAGTTGTCGTGGTTCATGGCCTTGACCTGGCCGTGCAGGGTGTCGACCAGGCGG
>SL_3KL_010_SEDDRAFT_10002904_pt1 | contig 15618 bp, 8 predicted proteins | sample SodLakKL_010_SED_2_FD_10381 | JGI IMG/M metagenome (IMG submission 10381) | reverse complement strand
CCTCCTACTATGCAGAGTTCGGTTACAGGCTGGCGGTTCACCTTTACCTGTATCGGATTTACACCGATTGGAAGTAGTAAGCTTGCTTGGCGCACTCATGAAATCCTCCTTTTGTATTATTGTTTAGTTAAAATACTCTATAACAGCTGCTTTATGATCATCATTTCCCGTGAACGTTCTTTCAATCCTGCCTCTTCGGAGAGGGAATTTAAACCTGCAACCGCTACAGGGATACACCGATAAGAAAACGACCGCCGACACCGTTTTAATATTATGATCTTCTCAAGCCATTTTAATTCTACCTTTCCGGTACTTCGCGAACCGGACGTGCTCTTGGCAGATCCTGGATACGCGCCGACATCACATGCGGAAACTCCTTCCGGTGACCATGCACTGTCGCCGTCCGTGTAATCACATCACGCGATTCATTCGTGAGAACTCCGAACACCCCCACGCCGACATCCAATCTATCGCCTGTTTTGCGGTCAAATAAAACGGAAAGAAGCCCGAAGGCATCAGGCAGCTCATATCGATTCTGATCAATCTCCAGGACCGAAAGCCGAAGCTGTTCAGGCTCGGCAGGCAGGCGTACGGCCTGACGGGCAATGAGCTGGGGGGTATCTCCCTCGACGACAAGATAGGTTGCAAGAACGAGATCGCGCACGCTCTCTACCATTGGCCATCTAAGTTGATCCTCCCAGAGCAGGCCAAAAGACGCATAGATATTCAGTATATGGTGCGGTCTGACACTCCAGAGTTCGCGGCCATGATCGACATCCTCCGCAAAGAAATAAAGTCTGTCACCAACCTGAACTGCGACTGTCGGAAATGAGCCGGGCGGATGAGCAGTGTCCGGCATGATATTCTTGATAAGACTTGCCTGAGTTCCATCAAAGAAGTATGGTTCACGTGACTGCCAATCATTAAAAAATCCAGTAAAATAGAGTTGATTCAAGCCGTATAAACTCAGTTGGCTGGCGCATGATGGGAGAGTTGTCAATGAAGCGTTCACGTTATGGACGGAAAGACCATCGTAACGGAAGAGTCTACAGCCTGCCTTGAAATATAAACGGTTCTCGAAAACCTGAAATTGAACCGGCTGTGAAAAACTGTAAGCGTTCCAGTCATCCAGTACAGCAACCTTATTTGGTGAAGACTTGCCGTCATATTTCCACAGTTCGTCCCGACGTTCCCACGAATTGCCGTCTTCCTTCTGTCCAACCACGCCGAAGTAAAGTGCATCGTTGTAGACGCCGAGGTCGAATGCTCGTTCAACAATGTCGTTCTCACCAGTCAGATTAACGATCTTCTGTACACTTGCACCATCATAAGCCCATAATCCGTAACGATTGGGGAGAATGCCCTTGAGGATGTAGAATAGTGTGCCGTCGAACACCGCAAAAGTGCGTGCACCGCCTTCAATCGAGAAGGCTGCTTCCTCAAGGACGGTTTGATTTATAGCGGCAACAGGTGCGGCTGAGATTCCATCAAAGCGCCATACCTGAATCCTTTCTCCAGAGGGACGATAGGTAAAATAAAGATCACCATTATAGACTGTCAGGCCGCCTATGATTCCGTCATTCGGCCCGGGCTCAATATCGGCAGCCAGGCTGACAACCGTGCCGTCGTATCGGAAAAGTGCCTTACCGGTCTCGGGAGTCGTTGCGGCAAAATAGAGTGCGTTTTGGTAAACCGCAAAGGCGTGCGGCGCTGATCCCTCCGGACCGGGTACGATATCCGCAACAAGCTCGGCCCCGTTGCCTGCTGTGCGCCACAACTCCGCACCGGATTGACCATCATTAGCCTGAAAGTAGAGCGCACCGCCAAAACCGAGGGCGTATTGATTATAGGGCGCAATGCCATAGAGAATTTTGATTGCGTGCGCGGGACCCGGATTAATGTCCGCAACCAGCGCCGCTTCATACACCGTTTCGATTTCGTACTGTATGATTCCGCCGGGAGGTTGGGCGTGCACAGAGGTGAATAAAACAGCCAGAATGAGTAGTGCAACAACGGCCATGGGAAGTTCGCTGCATAATCGGCCCGTATCAGATATTTCTTTAATTCTTCCTACACGTGTCGGATGAAAAGACAACGTTTTCCGGCCTTCACCGTGAGTTTCAATTGTTTTATTCATCACAATACCTCCTCTCGCTAGTCCTGATGTCATTAATATCAGTTTGTCTCTAAATGAATTTGTTGTCTATCATACGGTGTTTCTCCCAGTCTAATAACTGACATTTGTTAGGTATCATCTAAGTAGTGTCATTTTCCCCGTACGTATTTCACTTCCCGTCCCGACTGCCTCACGACTGTAAACTTGCAGCCGGTACAGATACACGCCGCTCGCAAGGTCTCCTGCCTCAAAGTGCACTTCATAAGTCCCGGCTGCCTGCTCATCATCGACAAGAACTGCAATTTTGCGACCTAATAAATCTGCGACCACCAACTGGACCATCGACTGCTCCGGTAAACTATATCTGATAATCGTCGATGGATTGAACGGATTCGGATAATTCTGCTCGAGACTGTAGTGCACCGGGATGTCCTGACCCAAACGGCTCACACCTGTAGCAACCTGCGTCGTAAACCTCCAAACTTCCGACCAATCACTCTCACCTGCAGCATTAAATGCGATGACTCGCCAGTAATATGTAACTCCGTTCTCAAGGTCATTCATTTCGTAAGATGTATCAGTGATATCCGCTTCTTCGATAACAAGTGATGAGAAATCATCGATTGTTGCTACTTGAAGGGTGAAGTGATCCACATCTCCCGGCGACTCCCATACAAGCGTAGGTGTTACGGATACGTCATTCGTTTCATCTCCGGGCGAAACAAGAACGGGTGGAGACGGACGCTGAAGCGGCTGGTCCATTGTTGTGAAATTCCAATCTTCAGACCACGGGCTATCACCCGCATCGTTATGTCGCATTACACGCCAGTAATAGGTTGTGTTGTATTGAAGCGCATTTACCTCATAGGTTGTTTCTGTAATGTTCCCTTCATCGATAACGAGATCTGTAAAGCCTTCGTCTGCAGCTAAGTGAAGTGTGTGATGACCGGTATCTCCCGGTGATTCCCACACCAGGGTGGGTGTTACAGATACACCGGTCGCTTCGTCCTCCGGGGAAATGAGTTCCGGCGCTAGAGGAGGTCGTGCGGGATCGTCCATCGTGGTAAAGCTCCGTTCCTCAGACCACGGGCTATCACCAGCATCGTTATGTCCCATTACACACCAGTAATATGTTGTGCTGTATTGGAGTGCATTGACATCATATGTCGTTTCGGTGATGTTCCCCTCATCGATAACGAGATCTGTAAAGCCTTCATCTGTAGCCAATTGAAGCGTGTGATGACCGGTATCTCCCGGTGATTCCCACACCAGGGTGGGCGTTACAGATACACCGGTCGTTTCATCTTCAGGTGAAACGAGTACCGGCGCTAGAGGAGGTCGTGCGGGATCGTCCATCGTGGTAAAGCTCCATTCCTCAGACCACGGGCTATCACCAGCATCGTTATGACCCATTACACGCCAGTAATATGTTGTACTATAATCAAGTGCATTTACTTCATAGCTTGTTTCGGTGATATTATCCTCATTGATGACGAGATTCGAAAAGTCGGGGAGCGAAGCTACCTGAAGCGTGAAATGATCGACTTCACCCGATGACTCCCAGACAAGTGTTGGTGTGATGGATACATCGGTTGCTTCATCATCAGGTGATACAAGAACAGGGGCAGAGGGTGGCTGAACCGGATCTTCCTCGGTGGTGAAGCTCCACTCCTCAGACCACGGACTTTCGCCGCCATCGTTATGACCCATCACCCGCCAGTAATAGGTAGTGCTGTAATCAAGTGCATTTACTTCATATGTGTTCCCGGTAATATTGCTTTGATCAATAACGAGATCCGAGAAGTTTGCAAGCGATAACACGTGAAGCGTGAAATGGTCGACATCACCCGACGACTCCCAGACAAGTGTCGGTGTGATGGATACATCGGTTGCTTCATCGTCAGGTGAAACGAGAACCGGGGCAGAGGGTGCCCGACGCGGCTCAGTCAAAGTCGTGAAGCTCCAGATCTTGGATACACCGTTCTCGCCGGCATCGTTAAACGCTATTATCCGCCAATAATACGTTGTGTTATATCGAAGTCCTCTGACATCATACAAGGTTCCGGTAACATTTCGCTCGTTAATTATTGGATTTCTGAACAGATCATCCAAACCCAACTGAACGGTGTAATGGGCAGCGCCCCTCGGCGCCCGCCATTCAAGCGTCGGGGTCAAGGATACTCCGGTTTCTTCATTCTCCGGTGAGTCAAGCCTAGGTGGTGATAACTGTGCAAGGGTCTCAACCGGCAGATAAGTTATTACCAGAACCAAAAAACCTGCTACAAATAAAAACGATTTCATTGCATCCTCCCTCACGAAGTTGTCGTACTGTAAAAATCTTAATTCACTTCAATCCTCACTGTCTGCGCACTAGAGCTGTAATCCGTTTAAAGTGACCCCGATGTACATTGCTCCGCCAGTTTCCTGGCTCTCGTGTTGACATAAGGGGAGTTCAACAGGGATTTCTCCATCCGATCTATTAAACTCTCACCTGTCCAACCGGGATGAGCCTGCATCCATGCAGTGTATTCGATGACAGTCTCATCGATAAGTGCAAATATCCGTTTTCTATTTCGAATACCTTCCTCCGACAAACAACCCTCTGCAGATAACCTATCACAGATCTCTTCCTTGCTTCCTTCCAAAAGCAATTTGAAACGGTTTGGAGGTAAAGCCATTATCGCTCTAACCAATCTTTCAGTGTTGCCCTCAGTTCATGAAGCCTGCCGAGCAATGAAATAAACCTTTCCGCATCTGCGGGATTCACAGTTACATAGACAGGCGTCCCGTGGAAATAGGAAAAAACCGCCATGACGTATGTTCCGCACCGCTTACATCGCCCGAGATCCAGATCGACGCCGGATACGTGACCGAGATCGGCAACTTCCTCCCAGTTCATACTGTCACAACACTCCTGCTGATCCGGCAGTCGGGTATTCGGCGCGGATTTATTGTTACTTCCGGTAAAATATGGCGTACCCCGGTATACCACTCGAAAGCCGTCATCGAGCACGATTGCAAGCGGCGGATGGTCGCAGGTTTCCGACGCTGCATCGTCAGCATACATGCACGCTTGCCCGAGATTGCTGAAATCGTGGTGTGTAATTTTCGCATCACATTCTATGACCATAACGCGTTGCCCTCCGGGAGGAATCGGTCCGTGAAGACGACCTTTTTCTATAATCTCATTCCACTTCATTTATTTTCGTGACCGGCACGGCGATTCACGGCTTTCCTTTAGTATCGTGTGATATTCAATAACTCGCTTGCCATACTGCTCATCCCGGCGCTCTCGTGTGCGGTAATAAAATAGTAATATGTCTCGCCGGGATTCACCTGTGTGTCGAGCAAGCTTGTTTCATCAGCATCCGGTGTAGCAACCTGCACCATTCTTTCATCCTCGCCGATGCGATACAAAGTATACCCGGTGATATTCGATCGCAGCGGACGGTTCCATCGTACTCGTATGCCTTCTTCCTCATTTTGTCCCATGAGGTATTCGGGACCAAACCGGTAAAAGAACGGATCGTGCAGCGACGCGGGCAAAGAATAAACACTTTCGTCACCGAAGATATTATATGCTTTCACAACGAATGTATCCTCCAGCGTAATGTTCGACAGTTCAATCCAGTTTGTTTCGAACAGCAGCATCTCAGACGTAAGAACACGGTAACCATCTTCGACTGTATCGTCTCTTTGATAAACACGGTAGCCCAGATGGTGTATGGTTTCATCAGACGAATGATCAGACCAACTCAGCAGAAACGTCGTATCGCCTGTGCGTGAAATTCTGAGATCTCTCGGTGCGGGTACATGTATCGGTACGTCCGGACGTGCATGTACCACCTCGGATAGCTCGCTCTGCACATATCCGATACTCTCGCTAATCACACCATAGCCGTATGTATGTTCAGGCGACATTGCAGCCGTGGTGTCGGTCCATTCATAATATTCCTGACCTTCGACGACGCGGATTAACTCGGAGACTAATTGATTCGGTTCACCAAATCCCTGTGTTCTCATCACATAATAGCCCCGGTCCTGGAAGCCGGCGCGTTTCCAGTGGATCGTGATTTCGGGACCGTTTACGACTGCTGCAACAGAGTCGGGTATCTCGGCGGGCCAGGGGTAGTCGCTCAGCGCGGCGGCTCTTATGGTAACTATCGGTTCGGAAAGCGCAATATCTTCTATGACGAAGTGGTAGAAATAGGACTCCATCACGTCATCGACGTGATCCAGGTATGTAGTGTCACGTGGCGGGACATACCTCAGTAATTCATACGGCCCGTCGAACTCACGGCTGCGGTACAATGCAAGGGAGCGAATACGCCATGCATTTCGAATGCGCCAATTCAGACGTATGGCAGGCTGATCGCTCAGACCGGTAGCCGTGAAAGTGACCAACAACGGTTCTGAATGCTGGGGAAACTCGCTCCTTGTGCATATTCCGATATCGGCCCTAACTCTCCGTAACGGTTCACCGGGCGGATTATATAGTAATACACACCCATCTCGGTGTTGGTGGTATCCGTAAATACAGCAAATAGACTGTCGTTAACCACCGTAAATTCCCTGATGCCATCGACTGTCCGGAAGTCCGGTTGAGGGGCCGGGCTCCGGTACCCGAGGAACGTAATGACTTCGGCTCTCTTCTCATATGGAATATGCCAACGGCTTTGGATGTCGAGCCGGTCGTAACTGGCGCTGGTAAATGTTGGCAACCAGTCGAAATCAGTGCTCAACTCTGTCCGAAGCAGCACACCATCATCGACCGCAGCACCGTCAATCATGATCCGGTAGCGATAGGTCTCACCATGTACAACGGTCGTATCCCAAACAGCAAGGCCCAGCGCGTACAGCACACTGGGAAATTGGTAATATGGAATCCTCTCTACGCTCGGCGCTCCGACAAGTCTGTCTAAGAAAAGGGTTGTGGTCTGTTCGGTAAAAGAAAACAGATCTTTGAAAACCGGTGGTTTGCGGTTGAGATTGTGACGGACTTCTTCCGGAGTTTGCGCCGTTCGAATGGTCCATCGCATCTCTTCATTGTTTCCTTCGGATGTACGCACGATTTGTGCCCCGTCCGCGGGAGGCAGCTCTCCCTGCCAGTACACCATCGCGCCAAACTGCCCGTAACCGGCATCCAGTGATTGGCTGGATGCATTTACCGAACACAGAAGTGTTGCAGCACCGAGTATCATGAATTTAATTTTGAACATCGTATTCACCATTGTTTGTTAAGTGTTCAATACGCTTTACACAGATTATTTGTGTCGTCGTCCTTTTCTGGGACGCCCAGAGCATCCGCTAAAAATCCGGCGCAGGTACCTCCAAACTCGATCTTCGGAGAGACACCACCCGTACCTCCTTCGATCGTTATCCTTGCTGTCGGGTTCACGGTGATACCACAAATTCCGAAGCTGATCCCGACGGTACCACAGGCACTTAATGTGAATTTCGCAGGATCTCCCCAGGTTAGCTCCGTAGCAAATGCCAGTTCTGCGAGTGCTCCCAGACAGATGTCACAAACCAGCAGATTTACCTTTACCAGTATCTCACCGAAAGCGAGCCCCTGAAAATAGGCGCCGCTGTAACCTGCTCCGAAATCGATGCCGACGCGCGCATCGATACCTGCTTCCATGCGGAAATCCACGATGTAGAATCCTCCACTGTCGTCATTTTCATCTTCCGGATCATATTCAGGATTTTCATGTGTTTCCTGTAATGTTGTTGCACCGCCTATCCTTTTACTGGCAGCGAAGTAAAGCCCCTGAATACCATTTGTTGCGAAGTGACCCGGCAGTTTTTTGATACGCATTCCTGCGAGCAGCATTTGCTGGGTAGTGTCCGGTAATGCATGCGGATAGTAGCCTACAATGAAATTTGTCTGAATGTCGTCGATGGTCGGATATTTCGCAAACACTGATGCAGCAAGAAAAAACCTTGTGCCCCCATGAGCATTTGAAGTGCCCCGTTATGAATAAACACCGCACCCATAGAGAAATTAGATATATTCAGTGTTCCGACGATTGATTGGGTCGAGAAAATATATGTGAGCTTAAATCCGCCAAACGGGGTATCGATACTGTTGAGCTGGATCTGGTCGTTTTTTGACATATCCGTTTCTATAGCGCCCGCCACTTTAAACCACATCGTATCCTCTTTATTCTTGTTCGGATCATCCGGCTCAAACGCCGGACCAAATCCTTCGAACTGCGCCTGGTATGTGAGTTCGTTCCAATTATTTCCCACCACATGCTGCGAACCCTGAAGAACTTTTTTCCAACCGTCATTGCCCGGGCCCAGTGAGATGAGCTGCTTTTGATTTCCCTCGCTCAAGTGGCCCCCATCTACGTCAATGATCTCAATACAAATATCAATAGCATTGGATCCACATGAATTTGAGTTATTGGGTCTCTTAATGAGCTTGGCCCTGAGCCTTTTCTTGTCAGGATGATGAGTCCGCCGGATGACTTCATTCTCGTTATCATCATATATCCTGAGATCACCCGTAACCTCAAAGTGGCCCCAGTCCAGGAAGATTCGTTCGTGATGGCCATCGCCCAGAAACTCAACCTTTCCTTTCGTTTCAGTAGTGGTGTTGAGGGACTGTATTCGCATCTTTACCTCGCCCTGGTCCCTAGTATAAATAAACAGAGCGGCGGAGCTTGTAACCATGCCCGGAATACCGAGGTCGGTTACGCCTGACAACGCTACCCCGTCTTCATAGAGAGAGGCATGGACAACTGTTTGCTCGATTACATGGTAATGATTTACTTTTTGACCCGGGGCAAAGGTAAGATCAAACCTTCGTTCTTCGGGGCCGTCCGGGCCGGAATAATTCTTTATAGCATTGATGGCAACTACCGTAGTATCCGGCAAACCCGGCATATTCTCAGGGTTAATGACAGCTGCCGGCTGATTCACTTGCTGGTGATATAACTGTACGCGCCATCGGGGTACATCCGGGTCTTTTATATTGTGCGCGGGATAATCGAACTTTAGCCTGGTATTTTGCTTGTCCGGTATATCCAGGTCAAGCACGCCTCCGAGGGTGAGCTGATTCAAATTCATCTGTTCGGCCGTAGGCAAGATCATGTCGTTGGGTTTGATGAGGATGTGTGGCGCGGGCAGTTCGAGCAAGTCCGTCTGAATGACACCGGACGCAATCAATCCACCCTGGTCCGGATCGAAATCCCATGGATCGGTTTTTACACGCCAGTTTTCAAGATCGAACTCGAGCGAGGAATCCTTGCCCTCCATCACAATGATCTTGTCGGTGAGCACATACACGTAGCCGGGTGAGACTATCAGTTCCTTGGGATTCGAAAGCGGAAGGTCCACAATCAGTTTGGTTTCGATCGCGAATGTATCCGCGTGAACATAACTTGCGTAGGGGTCGAAGACGGCCGGGAATCCGTGCACTTCGTAGTCCGGCACAGTCTCGGCGGTGAGCGGATTGGCTCCGGGGTTGGCTTCGGACATCAGGTGATAGATCTCGGGCATATTATTTTCGTCAGCACCTTTGTATGCACTGATGAGGTTGCCTTGTGGAGTTTCACCCAGGAAAAACTGCCCGTCGTATTTGTGGGCGAATCTCATGTATTCAAGTCCGGTAAATGCCCGGGTCTTCACATGGCCGTTACCGTTTGCGTCTTTGTCAATGGAAATATTGGTAATCCAGACCCATTTGCCACTTTTATTGTATTCGTGATTCTTGCTTCCCTGAGTTTTTGGCCCGCTCATTTCCACTATGTGCCCTCCGTTATGCGCCTCGTTGAGGACGGAACGGAATTTGGTTGTCGTTGTCTGAATACTCGACTGTACAGGTTCCACGGAAATTTTTTCGCCCACCTCTGACGAACCTGCCTCCTTTACGGTAATGTCTTTGAACGGCAGCCGCTGCGTCTCCACCTCTGGACGGAACCTATCGTTTGGCGGCAGATCGACGAAGGCGCCGCTGATGATCCAGTTGTCCGCATCCTGTTCCACCGATTCCAGAACGACAGGCAGGTTCCAGATGTGCGTCAACAGAAACGGGGCCTCTTCCAATTCAAAATCAAGCATGGTAGTTTGATTTGTGTTAATTTGTTTTGACTGTCCGATATAAGTAACGGACGGGTCGTCGGTCTTGGTTGCCGTTATGTTCAGCTGCCCGGCCGGGAGTCCCTTGAGTTGATAATTGCCTTCGTTGTTGGTAAATGTCTCAAGTATGATCGGACCGTAATCGTTATTGCCAATCTCGGTATGGATACGCGCACCTTCGATACGAGCACCGCCGTCGGCGCTCGTGACCTTGCCGGCAAGAGTTTTGCCGGGCAGAAGCTCCACTTCGATGGTGTACGGCTCATTTATTTTTGAAACCTCTATTAACACGTATTGGTCGTACGGTACGAATCCATCTTTATTTACGCGGAGTCGGAATTCGTTTGAGGGGCTGCCAAAATCGGGAATCACCGCTATGCCCTCGGTGTCGGTGGTTTGAGAAGAAAAATTGCTCAGCAAAACTTCGGCCCCTTCCAAAGGGATCTTTCCGAAATCTATGACCTCCAGAGTATTGGGATCGATGATGGGAATTTCTCCCTCGTAAACATAAATCCTCGGTCGTTTCAGTCTTTCACTGATCACAAATGTACCCAGGTCATAGACCGGTCCGCTGTATTGGGACGGATGGGGAATATCCACGTAAAAGATTTCTTCTTCAAAATAGTTGCTCGCGAAGGGCTGGATTTTCACTTCAAGCTGGTGGCCTGACTGGGCTGCTGTCTCGAAGATGGAACCCTTTTGCGCAAACTTTGATACATAAATGTTGCCGAGGTATTCCACCTGGTAACCACCCTCTGTTTTTTCAACGATGTTGCTGTAATTCTGCATCGCCTGCTGCGATCGGTTAGTAAACGACTCGTTTTGGATCTGCTGCATTTGAGAACTATCCTGTTGCAGTTGGAAATCAAACTGCTGCCATCCGGGTTGAAACAGCGGCTCCTCATCCTGTGGGGGCTCCCATTCAGGGTCAAAATTCACCCATGGTCCGTCGCCGATCTTCACGCGTCCATAAATTGGCTGGCCGTGTTCGTCCACAACCCTTCCTCTCACAAACGAATTTGGTTCTAATTGGACGGTAACTCTCCATCTCTCGCCCATTCGAAGTTTTACCGGATCAATTGCGCCCCAGGGCTTTCCGTCTACAAATCCGCAGCCATTACAGCCAAATTTCCTGAATCCCGGCTTAAAGTAATCAAGCACATATCGGGATGTGACCCCATCCTCACCATGGACCTTAAACATATCGGGCTTTCCGGCCGGTGGAAATTGTTCCGTCAAAAGCCCTCTGTAGTCCGTCTCATAGATTTTTGTATCGATATATGGGCCGTATGTATCACCCACACCACCTTCGAATGCATGAAGCATAAGGGTGGTCTTGGGGAGTTCTTCTTCTGAAGGGTACCATGCAATCGAATTTGCATAGAGAAGAGGTGGTTTCGGATAGAGCTCATGCACATATGGTATTGTTGGCGGTATGTAATCGGCGCTGCGCGGTGCATACTCATTGGCCTGATTGCCATAGATAGCACCCGCCAGGCGGCCCTCGCAGGGTGCCAGTTGAAACTTTCGCCGTATATAATAATTGAAATCGCTTTCTGTATAATCCGTCTCCGCCTCTAAGTAGTACGGATCAGAAGGCGAGTCGGCCATTGTATCACCGAATATTCCTTCACAGCCGGCTATTCCGTCGTGTTTTACAAGCCTGCGAAAGGTTACAGTACCCGAAGCACCCGTCATTGCGGAATCGGCTATCAAATACTTTGTATGTGGACCAAAGTCGATCGTTTTTCCGACGAAGTCTTCGATTCTTACTTCGTCTTTCGGAAACGATGCAGGAGCATTATCGTGATAGTATTGGCTTCGGCCCAATTTTACAATCGCGCCTAAGATTGGTGATCCTTTTTTTTCTTCGTCCCAGGCAGCAAATTGTTCATACCCTGTTTTTGCGGAGGTCACTTTCACCACGAGGTTATAACTCTGGACCGTTACTACCTGTTTGGGTAATTCGAGCGATTGCCCCGGCTGCAGGAAGATCACAATATCCGGATGACAGTACCATTTCTCTTCTACTTCCATCGTGATGACGCGGTAGAGACCATATCCCTTTTTAATCATCGGCAAATCACCCACGCCATACTGAACTTCCACAGGACCGGTTGCCAGTACACCGAAAGTCTGATCTGCTAGAAATGATACACTGTAATTTCCGTTATCGTCTGTTGTCGTCGCAGCAATTACCTTTGTATCCTGATTTAAAGTAAGTGGTTCGGCAAGCATTGCTCCCGTTACGGTTAAACCATATCCCATCCCGACATACTCTAAATCTTCAGGACGCTCTATCTTTGGTTTTTTGCCGACTGCAACACGTGCCGTAAAACGTATTCCTGCCTGTTTCAGTGGTTTACCGCCGCTGGTATTATAGCCGGCAGGAAGAATATATTGCGGCGGCGGCGGCGTCCAGCCAATACCGATACCGGGATCAACCGGCACTATGCCGGCACCCGGATCTCCGATTCCAATCTCAAACCCCATATTTTGCAGTGAGTTTCCTGGTTGCAGCTGTATAAGATTATCGGCATTAAACGGCATTAAAATAGGTTCTCCTGTTAATAATCCACCTATTGCATCTTCATGAAATCGGTACAGGAGTCGTCCTTGCAGATGACTCATTGGTAAAAGTGAGACGATCCCCTCATCTACCGGCGGTCCTATAACGATCAAATCATCCTCTTCCTCATCATCTTCGGGACTTGCAATATCCACAATAATAATCTCACTTCGTCCCTGATTTTCAAACTGCGCACTGCCCCGACTGTCTTTTGCCACTACAACGATTGCATACCGGCTCCCTGCTTTCAAGCGGGGGTCGCCCGGGAGGATTTGATAGAACGTCTGTCTGAGGTTTTCCAACACAAACGGATTCCCGCCCCGGTAGAGGATGCTCTGTTCAACAACCTCCGCAGGATTCAACGCCCGGCTCGTCAGCTCGACGACATACAGATCGTAGAGTATATTATCCCGCGGCTGCATGATAACGGCGGGTATCCAGGAAATCATCGGATACTCCTGATCAATGACCTCCCCGGCAGACGGCTGAACGATTTGCGGCGGCGAGCCGAGCGTGGCAACGAAAAACAAACATCCCGCCGGTTCGGGAGGCGAGACCGGCCGGTTGGTAAAGAAATCAATCGCCTGAACGCACACCTGATACTCCCCTTCGGGCAGAATACCGGATGTAATAATGTGCCGTCTTTCGGTTGCGGGAATATTGTCTTCCAGATGCCGTTCTTCCACAAACGCCCAATCTTCGTCGCGTGCGAAAAGCGTTTTGGTTTCGTTCGGTCCGAGCACGATCGGCGCGGCAGGTCGGAAATTCTCCTTTGTTTTGATATAATATCCCGGTGCGCCGATTTGTTCGACCTTCCCGTGCAGATATATCGATTGCTGTTGCCCGGTCAGATTGGTAAGTGTCAACACGCGGTTACCGCGATGGCTGATGTAGTCACTCAGATACGGACTGCCTATATTGGGCAAGGTCAACGTCACCTGTACCTGTGCAGATACACTGTCAATTATTCCTAAGGTCAGGATGAGGAACGCGATGGTTGTTAATCGTTTCATAACACTTCACTTTTGTTTGTTAAAAGTTTATTTGAGAACCTACGGTTATATACGCTTCATTGAATTTCTCGCCCGGATGTTGTCCGCTTCCCTTTGAGCTGGTCACCGTCAGGTTTGTGTTAACTGTCCAGCGGGGGGTCACCCTGTAATTAAGTCCCGCATCAAAGGTCAGGGTGGATCCGCCTGAATCTTCCCCAAACGAAGTACTGAAAACTCGTATCGCCGTCTGCGTTTGAAGTCTTGCTTGCATAAATGGTTTCGCTGCCGTGATTCCGCCGCCGATGGAGCGCACCGTTCCGTGCGTCATATCCTGCCAGATACCCTGTCCCGATAGCGAAAGGGTCATTTGGCTCTCCGGCAAAATGATCGAGTAATTGGCAGAAGTGTTAACTGCGCGCATCTCGTTTACGTTTGAAACAGTCCTTTGCCTGGGTGCGAGATCCTGTACATTGATCTGCAGCGAGACAACCTGCGGCAGCATCGACGGTATGCGATAGTTGGTAGAAATCTGCACCGACTGCTGCACCTGATCTATTCGCACTGTATCCGACAATCCGGGCTGCGTTGGAGTTTGGGTAATACCGAAATTTGAATAGGTCGCATCGAGTCGAAGGTTCATATGCAATTGCATACCGGTATGGAATGACGCGATGAGCCGGTGTGTGGTATGGAGCCGGTCACTGCCGAGATTATTTCGTTGAAAACCTACATTGCCCCGCAACTGTAATCTTCGTCTCAACATGCTCGTGCCCGCCTGTAAAGCAATTTCTTCGATATCGGTCTGGAAGTAATACGCACCCATCGACTTAAAATCCCGTGAGATACGTTTATACCGGATCGAAGTATTGAAATTCGAACCGCGATATCCCGCCTGTGTACTTGCTGCATACAATAGCTGACTTGTCAGGCGCGGATCGAACAACCGGTGGAAAAACTTGAGAGCAGACGAAAGACCGGATGAGTCTACCTGTTCGGCACGCATATCGCGTGTGTAAATACTTAGTGCTCCATCGGATTCCCAGAATAAATCGCGTAAACTGATCCGGTGCTTGATCCCGATTGCAGTATTTCTTTCGGGGGCAAGCGTTTCTATAGAAAGAGGTTGATTGATCGAGTTAGTATCGTCGGCTGCTTGAAGGTACATCAGTTCGATGTTGTTGCGCTCACTCCCATATCCGAGTTTCACCGCATAACCTTTTCTTGAAAATGCGGCATTCGTTGTGCCCGACAGATAACCTTGTGGGGTAGACTGGAGCAGTGTATCCTGTTCTACCGCTCGTTGAAAACGTCCGTAGATAAAGCCGAAGCGCAGGTTGCCGGGGGTCAGCTCGGCGCCCGCTCCCAGGAAGCGCCGCCCTGCAAGCGTATATTCGGAAAAATTAACAGAGCTGTAACCGAGGTGAAGAGTCGCCCACTTATAGGTCGGTGAAATCCCGAACTGGTTGAAAGGCTGTTGATATCCCAATTGCTGATTTGATATGTAAAACGAAAAGGGCATGCTCACTCCATAGAGGTGGAGCACCGGCGTTCCGGAGATGTTCCAGTTGTATGGCTGCCTCCGGTAGGGTATGTTATTGACTGAATAGTAGTTCGACTGTATCGAAAATCCAGACGTCAGCCGGACCGGCGGTTGTTTACCTATCTGTGCAAGATCCTGTGCATTGATCGTAATCAATGACACGGAGAGCCACATAAATACCACTATACACAACCGAATATAGCTCTTTTGCCGTTTCGTATGCATGCCTACAATATAAGTTTTACCATTCATTACGAACTCGATGTATAATTATTATAAAGCGTATTTAATATTTGTCGATGGCATTGCACTCTAA
>SL_3KL_010_SEDDRAFT_10002903_pt1 | contig 15623 bp, 11 predicted proteins | sample SodLakKL_010_SED_2_FD_10381 | JGI IMG/M metagenome (IMG submission 10381) | reverse complement strand
GACCGGAAGGAGGTAGATGCCTACGAGAAGGATCCGTACTGTGGCTTCGATTATTCCAACGGGTTTTACAGGCATCTGCTGAAAGGGATCATTGCCACAAGAAAAGCTGAAAGCTTGCTGACATACAGAAAAACCCTGCCTATACTGGTCATGAGCGGACAGGAAGACCCTGTGGGTCATTTGGGAAAAGACGCAGTGATCATCCATAGAGAATTTTATAAGCAACACTTTCAGAACCTTTCCCTGAAGATTTTCCCGGGGCGCCACGAATTACTTCACGAGAAAAACAAGCAGGAAGTATTTTCCTACCTTCTTGACTGGCTGGATCGTAATCTTGATGTAAAATAAATGGAAGGAAGCCCCTTTAAAAGAGAACTGATTCTCATGCCCTGAAAATCAGCAGGGGAATGGTACTCTGGTGGATCAGTTTTTTGGCCAGATCAGGACGGAACAGGCGCGAAATAAGACCGCGTTTCCTGTTGGTCATGGAAAACAGGTCAATTTTATGCTCACCGGCAAAAGCAGCCACCTCCTTCAGGTTGTCATCCCCTTCAAGCAAATGACAGCGAACTTCGATGTTCCGGTGCACCTTTCTGAAATAATCTTTCATGTTTTGCATTTTTACCTCATCCCAGGTCTTATCCGCATCTTTTGAGAAGTGGATGCAGTGTACCTTTACTTTAAAGGCAGACAACAAGGATAACAGCCTTCGTATGGCCACAAAATCAGAATCATCAAACTCGGTGGCGTAAGCAATATTCTTCACTTCCCTGGAAGCATCATAGGTGGATTTGTCTGGAATCGCCAGCACGGGCACCTTGGTCCGGTCCAACACCCGGTATACCACACTTCCGATAATGTCGCTCTGCTTTTCTCCCTTCCCTTTTGTACCCAGCACTATAATGCCGGGTTTATAATCCCTTGCCATCCGGGCAATCTCATCCTCGGTGATTCCTTCGCGCAGCGAGTACCCGACTTTTACCTGATCCATCTTCCTGTCGGCAGCCTCTTTCCTTATCCCATTGACAAATTCCATCAGGCTTTTCCTGGCATTGCTTTCAATCTCCCGCAGGTTAATATCCATGTCCACCTGTATACTGTATGCATCCGTAATGGGGACAAGGTCTACGATCGGAGCGTAATACACATGGAGAATTTTTACATCCGCTTTCAGTTTCTGCGCCAGGTTCAATGCATACCGGCAGGCATTGCGCGAATATTCGGAAAAATCAACCGGGACAAGTATGCGCCTGATCGCCCTGGGGTTTTTTCGTTCGGCCTGTTCCTGTTCAAACTTCCAGTCATTCATCAGCCGCAGAGCTTTCTCCACATCTTCTTCTTTGATTTGGATCTTAACGCCGTCAGATCCGGCTCCGCTGATGAGGTGAACATTGCTCAGGTAACACTCAATGCCGGCAGCTTCGAGTCGTGCTTTCAAAACTTCTGCAGCGGTATAATGATCTGTTGCGAGGGTGACGAGTTGATCTTCCATAGCCTTTGTTTTGCTCCCGTTAGACTCTTTATTAATATGTAGGGTAAATATACGAAAACAGGCGCAGTTCTGCAAACGGCCAGTATCACATCTGAAGCAACCGCCTCACAATCACCCTGCAACAGCTTTACGTCCCAAAACAGCAGCTACCGCAAGGAATACCCCAAGCATGATCCCCAATAGGGCTGCAAACAACACCCGGTGTTCCGGGGGCAGCAAAAAAGTTATGGTGTGGGCAGGTATCCAGAATAACGGAATGGTTTTTTTATACACAAAACCCCACTGAACCCGCCAGTTGATTCCCTGCATGATCTCCCCCATGGGCAGTTTTCGCAGAAGTGCTTTAAGTGATCCTCCGTTTTGCTCAATATGTGTGTCGGTTATTTTATGAAACGTCATCATGACCGGGGCATAGAACAAATTCATAAACACGCTGATTGAAAATGCCACCAGTAATTTTTCCGGGGAAAACCCGGCAGAAACCAGTGTTCCCGGAGCGTCAGGCATACCAAGAAACGTTAGAAACACAGGAGTTCCCGTCGAAAAAATCATAAAAGCTGCCTGAATGGTCAGTCCGATCAGGCCCCATACGACCGCCCTGGGCAGCAATCCAAAGCCCGGCTGATTATATTGCCCTGTTTTTATCCTTAGGCCGATGACCTCTCCGATGGGAGCAAGAATCGCAAATTTCAGAAAAGCCATCAACATGGGGAGCTGGATGTTCGCCTGCATATAAAAAGCGGCAACCCGGTCAAAAAAAATGAAAGGGGCGAAAAGTGCCACTACCCCCAGCAAAAAGTATAAGTCTTTAATTTTCATGCTTTGTACAATATTAAACACAAATAGATTATTGCACATTGTTTCATATGTAAAACAATGGCATGGTTCTTGGGCAAAAATAACAACAAAGCCGGAATTGACCATTGTTGCAAGGAAATAAATCATCCGGCAGGTTTTTGAAGTCATTTCTGATTAATAAAAAACACCCCGTTCATCTGTCAATTAAGCAACTTCAGCGAACCAGGAAACCTGTTGGGATAAAAGAGAATCATAGCGTGTAACTGAATAATAATTAATTGTAGTTTTATCGCCACCCGGGCTAAAACAGATTCGCACACAAAACGAGCACTTATTGTTTTCAGCCGGCGTGTTTAACTAAATGCAATCATGAATAAATTTTTACTCCTCACCTCTTTGTGTGTAAGCTTGATGTTTTTTTCCCCGGACAACGCGACCGGGGTGAATGGCAATGCGGCGGTAGAGCCAACCGGCAAAATTCCTGCAATCGAGGCAATCCGACACTTACAGGAAAAACATGAAACACTCATATTTTACCGGACCCGATGGCTTGAAGACCAATATGTGGATGACAATATTCTTATAATGCCGCTTGAAAGGGCCCTTTTAGTGATCGGTGAAACCGCGGGCCTTTCTCATGTATTCATGGAAGACCATATTGTGTTTCTTCCCGGGCCGGGAACCGCCGGGCAAAAACCGTCCGATGAAGATGATGATGTGCTGATCGTCGGGACTGCCGAAGAGTACGGGCGCCATACCAGGGCCACACTTTCCGGGAGGGTTGTTTGTGGCACTTCAGGAGAAGCACTGATCGGGGCAGTGATCTATGACCCCGTCTCTGAAGCAGGCGCATCAACCAATGTAGAAGGCAGGTTCGAAATAGGCCTTCCCACAGGAGACCACAGGTTGCGTGTCTCTTATGTCGGGTATCAAACCGGGCATCAAGAGATCAGGCTTTACAGTGACGGCAACGCCGATTTTCAGTTATTCGAAAGCACTGTCCAACTTGATGAAGTAACGGTTACTGCCCGCAGTGCCAGGGAAAACATTGAACGCACCCAGATGAGTGTGATCACCATGGACAGTCAAACCATAGAAGGACTGCAGGGCACTTTCGGGGAAAGAGACATTGTTCGCAGCATTACCCTGCTTCCCGGGGTGCAGTCAGTCGGGGAATTTGGCACCGGATTCAATGTCAGGGGTGGCGATGCAGACCAGAACCTCATCCTGATAGAGAATGTTCCGCTATTTAACACCTCTCATTTACTGGGGCTGATCTCCGTTGTCAATGCAGACGTAATATCAGATGTAACCCTTATCAAGGCAGGGATTCCCCCACGCTACGGGGAAAGAGCGTCTTCTGTGATGGACATCAGGCTGAAAAACAGTCTGGACACAGAAGGGACCAGCATACATGGGGGGATTGGGCTGCTTAACAGCCGTTTACTACTCGAAACCCCCATTGTTGAAGACAGAGCAAGCATATACATTGGAGGCAGGACCTCCTATTCAGATTTTCTGCTTGACTACACCAATGATGAAGATCTGGTCAACAGCACCGCCCGCTTTCACGACGTAACAGGCACGCTGAACATTGCCCTGAGCCCCAATAACCGGCTGACATTGTTTGGCTATCAGAGTTTTGACCGATTCGGATTTGGAAAAGAAACGACACATGAATACACCAACCTGCTTGCTTCCGCCCGGTTGAACACTTCCTTCAGCAGCAGGTTATCCTCATCACTGGTCGCCGGGTTCAGTGACTACCGGTACGGGATATATGAGGAAAGTGAGGTAAGATCACATCTGGATTACAGGATGAATTCAGGGATCAATTATCAGACAGCCAAATATGTCATGTCATTCATCCCTGACAACCACCACCGCTTTGAAGCAGGAATCCAGGCAGTCCGATACGAAATCGAACCCGGGAAATTGCGCCCGTTTGGAGAAGATTCACGCGTCACCCCCAACCTGATGGAACGCGAACAAGGACTGGAGTTATCCGGTTTTATAGGGGACGAATTCAGGTGGTCTGACAATATAAGCGTTGAAGCAGGAGTGCGATACACGCATTATTTTCAGCGCGGTCCGGGTAGGGTTTACCAGTACCTCGAAAATGCGCCGAGACGGATCGAAAACATCACAGACACTATCAACTATGCAAGCGGTGATGTAATCGCAGATTACGGAGGATTGGAACCCCGGCTCGGATTCAGGTTCAGCAACAGGGAGAACAGCTCATGGAAACTGAGCTACAACCGTAACAACCAGTACATTAACCTGATATCAAACACCTCCATCATGGCTCCGGCCGATATCTGGAAGCTCAGTGATACCCACATCAGCCCGCTGAAAAGCGACCAGTTTGCGCTGGGTTACTTTCACAACTTCCTGGGTAACACACTGGAGACGTCACTGGAAGTGTACTATAAAAAACTGGGTGACATCATTGAATACAGAAGTGGAGCGCAGGTGGTGATGAATGAACTCCTGGAAACAGACATACTGCAGGCCAAAGGATACAGCTACGGAGCCGAGTTATATGTCCGCAAGCAAAGCGGTTTTTTAACCGGTTGGGCAAGTTACACCTACTCTTCTTCCATGCGAAGGACCACACAAAGTGAACCGGAAAACCAGATCAATGGGAACGCCTACTTCCCCTCCAACTATGACCGGCCGCACAACCTGAATATCAATGCCTCGTACCAGCTAACCCGGAGGCTCAGGCTTGCGGCAACCTTTTCTTACAGTACGGGCCGTCCGATCACCCTTCCGGAACACATATTCTGGCATGGGAGTGATGTGATGATCCGTTTTTCTGACAGGAACAAATATCGCCTGCCCGACTTTCACCGTCTCGATGTAACCCTCCATATCGGGAAACGCCTGAGGCGTGACAACCGCGGCGGCAGCTGGTCAATATCGGTGATGAATCTTTACGGCAGAAAAAACCCTTATTCCGTTTTCTATAAAAGAACGCACGGAAGGCTCGACCCCGTTGATTCATTCAACCTATATCAATTATATATTCTGGGAAGACCACTTCCAACCATTACGTATAATTTTACAATTTAACAGGCAAGAGGACGCAAATACCAATAAATATGGACAGGCATAACAACAAACAACTTCTCAGGCTGGCTGCCCTGGTTATTATTTTGGGATTAGCAGGGTGCCAGGATGTATATATACCCGAGCTGAATGTAGAAAACAACCACCTCGTAGTGGACGGATTGATAACCGATCAACCCGGCCCCCATGTCGTTAACCTGGGTTATACAGGTATATATGGAGAGCTTCGGCACCGGCGGGCGGCCACCGGTGCCACCGTATTCATTTCCGACTCCGGTGGCCGGGAAATCCAGTTACAGGAATTTTATGCCGGTCAATACATGACACCGGTGGGTTTCAGCGCTGAGGTGGGAGAAAGCTACGTGCTCCACATCCGCCTGCCAGACGGGGAAGAGTATCGCTCATCCCCCCAGGAAGTCAGGCCGCCGGTCAAGCTTGAAAACATTGAGGCAAGAGTCGGCAGTGACTTCCAATACTTTGATTCCAATATATCAGACCGTTTATATCAGCGGGAGTTTATCGGAAAACATGTGTATATTGAAACAACACCTCAAAAAGAAGCGCCCCCCCTTTTTCGCTTCAATACCAGGCTGCTGCTGCAGTATGCCTTCTCAGGCAATGGTGGTGGTCAGGGGCCCCCGCCTATGAACTACTGCTGGGAATACAGGGATATCACCAAGGTGGTCAGGCGTGAAGTTTCCCGGCCTGAATCCAACCGGATCCGTACTGCCTTCATTCCCCGCAGCCCGGAAGAGATGCGACACTACAATTTCCCCCCACGCACGTACATGAGTCCCAAGGTCATTATGATGGAATTGTACGCGTTGAACAAGGAAAGTCACAACTATTACCTGAACAAATACAACCAGCTGAGCGATGAGGGGCACATTTTTGACCCCATTGCCGCCCAGTTACCCAGTAACATTGAATCTGTAGGAGATCCGGACAATCAGGCATTCGGTCTGTTTGAAGCCTCTGCTGTCTCCAAAAGAGGATTTCGTATCATCATGAATTACCGGGAAAATACCGCCGCCATATATCCCTGGAGCACAACAGCGCATATTTCCACCAGTGGTTGCCTTGTAGAAGAAAGGCCACCCTTCTGGATTTCTTTGCCAGGCATACCATAAACGACGTTTCCCTACCAACTTTTAAATTCTCTGAATTTTGAAAACCATCGTTTTACTATTAACAGGATTCATTGTTTTCCAGGCTTTGCCTCAACAGGCAAACGGCCAGATTGTACCAAAAGACCACACAATACCCGAGGGCTTGTTTATCCATACGGACCGGGAGTTATTGGTTGCCGGAGAATATCTTCTTTTCAGCCTCTCCCTTTTTAATGACAATGGAAGGATGGGCGATAAACAGCAGGAAATAAGCCGTTATGCCTATCTGGTCTTAAGAAATGAGCACGAAATGATAGACCACCAAAGGGTGAAGCTTGAAAACGGATCTGCCCACGGCGGATTCTACCTGGAAGACACCTTATCTACGGGTTATTATGAGATTTCAGGTTTTACCAACTGGATGCGAAACCAGGCTTCCGGGACTTTTTTCCGGAAACACATATTTGTGGCCAATCGTTTTGATGAAGAGTTAACCTTTTCTGCAGGGAACCCGGAAGAAATAAAGAACCGCACCATTGATGATGGACAGCCACGAGAGACCGCATCCCCGGAAAAAAAATTCCGGCTTAACATCAGCGACAGTATATTTCCCCGGCGAACCAGGGGATACGTAAATATTGAAGCCGACATGCAGGGCGATCACCAGGGCCGGCTTACGGTTTCCATCGCACCTGAAGGTTCATACCTGGAACACAATCCAACACTTGCCGCCTATTTGTCAGCCACAGCAAAACACTTTAAGGCACATGATCCAACGGCGGAGCCTTTCCCCTATTTTATGGAAACCAAAGGAATGGTGATCAGCGGGCAGGTAACCGATGAAAACGGACAGGCTGTTCCGGGAAGCAGGGTAACACTCAGTAAGCAAGACACCCTTGTAAACCTGAAGTACGCCGATACATGCGACGGCGGTCTATTCCACTTCTTACTGGATCCTTATTATGATGCCAGTCGCCTGTTCTTCTCCATCGTACATGAAGGAGAAAATACCGGGGAAACCATTCATCTCTTTGAAAAAGCTGAGGTTGATTTCCCTTTTGCAATGCCTGGAGGCATCCCAAGCCAGGAACAACTGGATTTACTGGTTAAAACCCAGGACGTCGTGAGCATACAGAAAGCCTATGGCCTCAACCACCATGACATAGTAAAGGATAAAGATAAAGAAGTCTTCCCTTCCCTGGTTTATTCAAGGGCAAATGACATTTTTTACCCTGAAGAATATGTTCCCCTTAATGATGTTTACGAGATCACCCGCGAGCTCATCTTGTCCTGGCGGATCAGGGGCAGAGGGGAAGAGGCGACTCATATCATGACAGACGCCACCCTCAGGCAACGCATGAATGACACACCGGTATTTTTTGCCGACGGAGTTATTACAGACAATATTCTTCCATACCTTGAACTTGGTTCAGAAGACCTGCTGAAAATAGAGGCGCATGACTTCCACTGGCAATACGGCAACATGTACTTCCCGGGAATCATCAGCATTTTTACCAAAGATCCTCAATTCCATTTTGACCAGATAAGAGAGAACTACGTCGGTTTGTTGACCGATAACCCCGCTGTAGCACTTCGATTTGCCCCGCCGGAATACAACAAAACAACACCACAAATAAACCATGAAAAGCCGGATGCCAGGCAAGTGCTGTTATGGGAACCTGACATCCGGATCGAAGGCGGGCAGACAGTCAGCCTGCCTTTCTATACCAGTGACCTTAACGGACGTTTCGTCGTTACCCTGCAAGGAATAACAGAACGGGGAGAGCCTGTTTTTCAACAACAAATCATTGAAGTACAATAAATATGCGCGCTGAAATGACCAGATTGACCTTTACCATACTCATTGCTTTTGCATCCCTGGCTCCCCTGAAAGATGCTTTTTCACAAACAATCAGGGACAGTAACAACAATGCCTTTTCCCCGAGACTTTCCGGAGAAGTGGTGAATTACAATGTTCCCACCAAAGGAAGCCAGTACCTGTTCCAGGATTGGTTGCCTGCCCGGGTGCTTTTTCAATCCGGTGAAAGTGTAGAGGTCGCTTCTCTTCGTTACAACGGGTATCACAACACCGTGGTCTGGAGGCATCCCAAAACCCATAGGCATATCCGCCTGGATGACTTGCTAATCAAAGAATTTAGCCTGAACCACCCTGCAAGAACAGCCAGATTTGTGCGATTTCAGGCACCCGGAGCCACTGAAACAATATTTGCAGAGTGCCTTTTTGATGAAAACATCAGATTGCTTGCCCTGAGGAATATTGAGCAAACAGACCAGGTGGTTGAATCTTACGTGGGGACCATGGTTTCAGTGCCGGTTCTGGAACCCAGGCCGGAATATTATGTGGTCAGTGCCGCAGGTGAAGTCACCAGGATAAGCAGACTGAACAGGCGTAACCTTGAGCGTGCTTTCCCGGGAAACGAACGAGATATCAGACGGTTGCTCAGGCAACACAACCTTCGCATCCGGAATGAAGCCGAATTGCTTGAGGCCGTAACCCTGATCGACGACATGCTGGGCCAGGAAGGCCGTTAAGAAAACAATGAATTAACCCAGGTTTATTTATTTGACAATCCGAATCCTTGCATCTACCGCCACAACGCGTTCTTCATTCCCCAGCATGGGATTCAGGTCCATTTCATAGATCTCAGGAGCTGCCTCCACAAGGGCGGACAAACGAACCAACACCTCGGCAAAACCTTCAATGTCTATACCTTCCTGACCGCGCACACCTTCGAGGATATCACGGCTTTTCAGGCTGTCGATCATTGCCAGGGCTCCGTCAATGTTCAGGGGTGCCAGGCGGGTTGCCACATCTTTCAGCACTTCAATAAAAATACCACCCATGCCGCACAATATCATATGCCCGTAGTTTTCTTCCAGTTTCACACCGGCAAACAGCTCGGTACCTGAAAGCATCGGCTGAAGCAGCACACCTGTGGCATCTGTGATCTGCATCATCCGGTCAAATTCCCTGACAACCGATTCTTCATCCTTAATGTTCAGTGTTACACCTCCCACATCGGATTTGTGCACAGGACCAACCACTTTCATCACCAGGGGGTACCCAAGCCGGCCGGCAGCCCGGACGGCTTTTTCAGGGGTATCCGCAATCACCTCTGCTGCCCTGACTATGCCGGCCGCGTCCAGCATATCCTGCACATGCCCCGGGGAGAGGTAGGCGTCTCCATCCGTTGTCTGGTCAATGATCCGGCGGATTTTCATCCTGTCAACTTTAGTCTCTGCAGAAGTTACATTGGAAGGCGAAGGTGTATTATAAACGCGGCCAAGGGCCCTGCCAAGTGTTACTTCATCCGGGAAATTCACATGACCTTTTGCAATGAAAGCTTCCACCTCCTCTTTAGCAGTGAGAATACTGGGCAATACGGGATATATCGGTTTTTTACAGGTACGGATTTTCTCATCCAGGACATCATATACGTTGAATACAGGAAATAGGCCGGGAGTTCCGAAAATGACCACCACCCCGTCAACATCCCTGAAATGCTTATCGGTATAATCCAGTATTATGCCCAGCTGCTCTGCTGTTCCCGTTGCCAGGAAGTCAATGGGGTTGGACACAGAAGAACCCGGATGCAGATGCGTGAGCAACTCCTGGCTGGCCGGGGAATCAAGCGAAGGAACTTCAAGCCCCCCCTCCGACAATGCATCTGTGAGCATTACCGCTGGTCCGCCGGCATGGGTCACAATAGCCAGTCTTTTACCTTTCAGTTGCGGGCACATGAACACCGATGCCACCGAGATCAGGTCTTCCCGGCCATAGCAACGGACAATCCCGGCACGACGGAATAAGGCCTCCACCGCTTCGTCCGGGCTGGCCAGTGCACCTGTATGGGAAGAAGCTGCCCTGCTGCCGGCTTCAGAGCTTCCTGCCTTCACAGCGGCAATCCTGCAGCCTTTCCGTATCAGGGAAGCGGCATGATGCAACAGCATCTGAGGTTTGGAAATATCTTCAATGTACAATAACTTGATGCGTGAACTGTTTTCCGGATCAAAAGATTCATCCCAGTACTTAACCACCTCTTCCACCCCCATTTGGGCACTGTTCCCGACAGAAAACACGTTGGCAAAAGATAGTCCTTTAGGTATGCCGGCCTCCATGATAAAGCAGGCCGTGGCACCCGATCCTGATACAAAATCACACCCATGCGGGTCAAGTTTCGGGATCGGGTAAGTAAATACGCTATGGTGATTCGGGGTCAACACCCCGGTACAGTTTGGTCCGATAAGGGTTCCGCTCACACCGTTGACAATGTTGACCAATTTCTTCTCAAGGACTGCCCCATCTTCACTTTCCTCTCCAAAGCCTGCCGATAACACAATAAAAGCACGGGTGTTTTTCTGACTCGCGAGCACTTCAGCAGTGTCAGGCACAAAGCGCGCGGCAATGGCAATAATGGCAAGGTCCACATCGGGCAGGTCAGCCACATCACTATAACTCCTGATTCCCTGAACCTCACTCTCCTTCAGGTTTGTCACGTAAAGATCACCGGCAAAATTGCCATCGATCAGGTTTTTCAGGACCTTCCCCCCGGGCTTGGTCACATCATTGGACCCCCCGATTACTACAATGCTTTTCGGATTGATTAAGTGTTCGGTGATCATAAATTATGAGTTTTTCAAAGTTTTTATATCAAAAATTAGGATGTGAAACATCCGGGGCTAAAGTACGAAAAATTGTGCAGGCTATCTTGCCCCGGCCTGCGCCTTTTAGGCTAAACTGTTATAAAAATTTATAAATTTGGCCTACAATAATTACCAGGCAGATGACCAAAAAAGAACGGTTTGATTTTGTCCTTGATTATTTTTCCACTCACCAGCCGGCAGCCGGGACAGAACTGCACTATACAGACCCTTACCAGCTGCTGGTAGCTGTAATCTTATCTGCGCAATGCACCGACAAGCGGGTGAACCAGATCACCCCCCCTTTTTTTCAGCGATTCCCGGAAGCCGCATCACTGGCCGAAGCATCTCATGAGGAAGTCTACAGTCTGATCCGTAGCTGTTCCTATCCCAACAACAAAAGCAAAAACCTGATCGGCATGGCCCAAAAGCTCACCACTGAATTCAACGGGGTCATTCCGGATGAGGTCAGTGAGCTTGTGAAACTCCCGGGGGTGGGCAGAAAAACAGCCAATGTCATCGCTTCGGTGGTATATCAGAAGCCGGCACTGGCCGTAGACACCCATGTATTCCGTGTGGCTGACCGTATCGGCCTGACGACAAGGGCTAAAACACCGCTGGAAGCCGAAAAACAATTACTGAAACACATCCCCGAAAACCTGGTCGCCATCGCCCACCACTGGCTCATTTTGCATGGACGCTATATTTGCCAGGCAAGGAAACCAAAATGCGAACAATGCCCGTTGACCCCTGCCTGCAGGTATTTCAACAGCAAAAAGAAAAAGGAAAGCTGAACAAAGAGGATGGACGGTTGTTTCTGCAATACACAACATTTCAACCACTTGCATCTAAAACAGATCGATCATGACAAAACTTAAAGAAGGTGAAAAGGCTCCTGATTTCCAAGGGATTGACCAGGACGGAAATTCCGTTTCCCTGAATGATTTTAAAGGCCATAAACTGGTGCTGTATTTTTACCCGAAAGACAGCACGCCGGGATGTACCTCACAGGCCTGCAATTTGCGCGACAATTATGATTACCTGCTTAAGAATGGGTATAAAGTGGTCGGGGTGAGCGCCGACAGCGAAAAGTCCCACAAGAAATTCATCGAAAAGCATGAATTGCCATTTCCATTGATCGCCGACACCGAAAAAGAGATCATCAAAACCTATGACGTCTGGGCCCCGAAGAAATTCATGGGCAAAGAATTCCTGGGAATCGTCCGTACCACTTTTGTGATTGATGAAGAAGGAATAATCGAAGAGATTATTGGCAAAGTCAAGACAAAAGACCACACCCATCAGATCATCAAGACCTGAAAAAAACAGTATATTTGCTCATAATCAAACTGTTTAACAAAAAACCAAACAACAGACCAATATGAGCGAAGTACTGAGTAAGCTGGAACCCAAACTTTTGTGGAAATATTTTGAAGCCATTTGCGGCATTCCGCATCCTTCCAAGAAGGAGGCCGCCATCATTGATTATGTAAAGGGAGTCGGAGAAAATCTGGGACTTGAGACCATTGTCGATCATGTGGGCAATGTGGTCATTCGCAAACACGCCACCCCTGGCATGGAAGACCGTAAAATGATCACCCTGCAGGCCCACCTCGACATGGTGCCGCAAAAAAATAACGACACCACCCACGATTTTGAGAAAGATCCTATTTCCCCGTACATCGACGGAGAATGGGTGAAGGCGAAAGGTACCACCCTCGGAGCCGATAACGGCATTGGGGTGGCTGCCGCTCTGGCTGCCCTCGAAAGCAACGAGCTGAAGCACGGTCCCCTCGAAGTTTTGCTTACCGTGGATGAGGAAACAGGAATGACCGGTGCGTTTGCATTGAAACCAGACCTGCTGAAAGGGGATATTCTCCTGAACCTGGACTCCGAAGATGAAGGGGAACTCTACATAGGATGTGCCGGTGGCATTGATACCAACGCTTTTTTCGATTATACTGAAGAACCGGTACCTGGCGGTCACGTTGCTTTCAAGGCAGAAGTCAAAGGATTGCGCGGCGGCCATTCCGGCCTGGATATCAGCCTGGGAAGAGGTAACGCCATCAAGCTGCTCAACCGCCTTCTGTGGAAGGCAAACCGGGAGCTGGGGCTGAGACTGGCCTCTGTTGACGGCGGCAGCCTGAGGAATGCGATCCCCAGGGAAGCCGAAGCGTTGATCACCATCCCTGAGGAACACAAAGAGAAGTTTAGGGAGTTGGCTGAGTCCCTGCATAAGAACATTGTGAACGAATTAAGCAGCGTGGATCCGGACGTATCATTGGAGGTCAGTTCCGCTGAAATGCCTGGAAAAGTTATGCAGGCGCAAACCGCCACAAACATTTTCAATGCGGTGTATGCCTGCCCCAACGGAGCCATCCGCTTTATTGCAGAAATGCCTGATGTGGTGGAAACCAGTACCAACCTGGCCGTACTGAAATCGAAAAACGGTGTGGTTGAAGCCGCCACTTTACAGAGGAGCTCTGTGGATTCAGCCAAACATGACCTGTGCAATATGCTGCGCACAGTTTTCGAGATGGCAGGTGCCCGGGTTGAGCAAAAAGGAGAGTATCCCGGGTGGAAGCCCGATGTAAAATCACCCATCCTGAATACCATGAAAGAGGTTTATCATTCACTCTACGGCAAAACCCCCGATCAGAAAGTCATTCANGCCGGACTGGAATGCGGATTGCTGGGCGGTCTTTACCCCAACCTTGATATGATATCATTCGGGCCCACAATCCGCAANCCGCACTCACCCGACGAGAAAGTAAACATTGAAACCGTGAAACGTTTCTGGGTTTTTCTCGTAGAAACACTCATGCAGGCACCCAATAATTAAGCGACCCGGAGCAACTAATTTTGCCTAAGTGGCTGACTTGTATTTATGTGCAGGATTTCGTAAATTACACCATTCACTCAAAACCCATAAACTATGAATGCCGAAAGAGAACAAAGAAACGATAATCAGATGAACACGCTGAGAACGGTACTGATCGTTGTTGCCGTTGTTTTGGTATTATCCATCATCGGGAACATCATCTATATGAGCAGATCCAGCCGGTTATCTGACGAAAAGGCCGCACTTACTGAGTTAAAGGAAAGTCTGGAAACTGAAAACGAAGTACTGGAAGAGGCCAACACCGTTAAAGACGGGATCATTGAGGAAAAAGATGCCCTGATTGAAGAAATCGAGCAAGCCCATGATTCTATTGTTTCTTCCAGAAATGCCCGGATCGCCACCCTCAACCGGCGTGTCAGTGCCACAGCAGAAGAGGTGGAGGAGCAGCGTGAATTGAATAATCAGTTGATCGCGACCAATGAAGGCCTTGAGGGTGAAAATGAAGCACTCCGTGACCAGCTGGCCCGGCTTCAGGATGAAATGGACTCCCTTGCCGAAGCTCATCAACGCCTCCAGGGACGGGCCGAAGAGGCTGAAACCCTGAACATTTACAGCATCAACGTTCTTACGATGTGGGATCGCTGGCTGTTCTCTGATCGCTATAATGTATCCAGGGCCAGCAGGGTAGACCACACATTCATTCGCTTTGAGGCAGACGGAACCGTATTTACGCAAGCCGGCCCCAAGGTAATTCACATGCGGATGCTGAACCCCGCAGGAAACCTCATGTATGCTTCCGCCGATGAATTTACGGCAACCGAAACGGGTGAAGCAATGTCTTATACCACCATGGAGGAAATCAGTTATGACCATCAGCCGGTAGAAGTGCAGTTTACCCTTGTACATGAAGATCGTCTGCAGCCGGGCACTTACACCATGGAGTTTTATGTGGATGGTGAGCTCAGGCGAACCAAAGAAATGGAACTGGAATAATCCGGAAAAGTTTTTTCTTCCATTGCTTGTGAACCAAATTTTTTTTCCTAACTTTGCCGTCCTGAAAACCAGGGGCCGCAGTGCCACAGGAAACAGATACAGAATACTCACAGCATAAAACGTTTAGTAATGAAAAGGACATTTCAACCTTCGGTCAGGAAAAGAAAGAACAAGCACGGTTACAGAGAAAGAATGGCCACGAAAAACGGACAAAAAGTACTGGCCGCAAGGCGTGCCAAAGGAAGAAAAAAACTAACCGTTTCCTCGGAAAAAACGCATAAATAGCATTCTGTGAATTGACAGATTTGCGCAGTTAATAAAAAGGCTGGCTTGCATACTGCAGGCCAGCCTTTTTATTTTTATCTTTGGCAGGAAGCCTTTATGGGGCAAAGATCATTTATGGGACGACAGCCGTTTGTCAACCCCGAAACCGTTTATCAATCCACAAACCATCAAAACCCTTTTTTATGAAATCCTGGTCCCGACTCATTGCCATTGCACTCCTGGCCGCCGTTTCCTGTGTCCCTGCCTCACAGGAAGAAAAAGCGGAAGAGATTTTCCGCGAAGGACAAAACCACCTGCTTGTCATGCATCCGACCATTCAGAACCTGGAGAGGATGCAATTCCTTACCAACGAAGGGATTTTTCCCCT
>SL_3KL_010_SEDDRAFT_10002902_pt1 | contig 15624 bp, 13 predicted proteins | sample SodLakKL_010_SED_2_FD_10381 | JGI IMG/M metagenome (IMG submission 10381) | reverse complement strand
GAAATTTACCCGGAAAAAACCAACGAAATGACCAAGCTCGCCATAATCACCATTAACCACAACCATCGCGAAATGCTAAAAAAAATGGTTGAGTCCCTGTATGTTTCTGAGAACAATGTCCCCCCGGCATTGTCAGAACAGGGAAGTGTGTTTGTTGTCAACAACACACCGGACCCAACCGTAAAGGATTGGTTGGCAAGCAACTACCCAGCTGTCAGGATGATCGAAAATACCCACAGTCAAGGTTTTGCTCACAACATTAACCGGGTGATTCGGGATAACCCGGGTTTTGATTATTATTTATTGATTAATCCCGATGTGATGTGTTTGCCGGGCATGATTGAGGGGCTAATGGGTGTTATGGATAATGACCAAAAAATCGGTGTTGCTGGCCCTGAATTATTGAATAATGACGGGTCTATCCAACCTTCAAGGCGTCGGTTTGCATCCTTCCGGGTGTTGATTTACCGGGCTTTACACATGGATCTGGTCTTCAAACATTTACCCGCCGTGGATCGCTACCTGATGACCCATGATGCCTTTGATCCGATCTCGGAAGTGGATTGGATCACTGGCGCAGTGATGCTTCTGCGTAAAGACGCGCTTGACCAGGTGGGTTTATTGGATGAGCGGTTTTTTTTGTACTTTGAGGATGAAGACTTGTGCTGCCGAATGTGGCAAAAGGGATGGAAGGTGTGTTATGTTCGAACGGCACAGGCTTATCACGCCCACATTGCTGAGGGACGNAANAAAATCTTCAGTAAGGCGAATTACCATCATCTCCTCAGTGCATTTAAGATGTTAATTAAGTATCGGGGTAGAATCAAAAATTGCGCGCAAGAAACTGAGCGACCATCTTCCAGGTGGAGAACAGAATGAAGCCTAAACAAGCCAAACAAAAAATGAATTCCGCCCTGCTCGAAAGCCGCAGTTCGGTGGTCGTCTTGATTTTTATTCTCCTGGATATTTTAACCATTGCTTTTGCGGTGTTTCTATCGACCATCATCCGTTACTTGCTTGAACCTGTTATGGGAGGTGTGGTTAATTGGCCCCTGATCCTTAACGGCCTGATCTTTTACTTGATTTTTATCCTCATCCTGACCTGGTTAAATGGGCTGTATCCTGGGTTTGGGCTGCCAGCAGTGCAGGAAATGCAGAAGGTGCTGTATGTCGTCAGCCTGGCAACCATTTTCTTGGGTGTGTTCCTCTTTTTACAGCAGTTGGGTGTGGCATACTCCCGGGTGATTTTTGTCCTGACCTGGTTTCTATCAACCCTGTTTATGATGCTGGGGCGTTTTGCCCTGCGCAATCGCTTTAGCAACTTTTCCTGGTGGGGCATCCCGGTGATCGTCGTTGGGTCGGAAGATCGGGTTAAGGCCATTATCGAAAAGCTGCATCAAACCCGCCGATTAGGTTTTCGCCCGGTGTATTATTATGTTCTTGATGGCAAACCAGAACAGTTGATACATGAAGTTGCACCAATTGAAAGCCAGGATGTTTTGCAGGACATGATTTCTAAAACCAACATCCAGCATGTCATTTTTACAGACCCGATTGCAGAATTCAATGCGAATGAATTTCAATGGATGCGGGATGTGTTTCCAAGTATTCTGTTCATAATCGACACAGCCTCTTTTGGTTCCCTGTGGGTCAGGACAATTGATGTGCACGGCACCCTGGCAATTGAAACCAATTATCACCTTCTTAATAAACAGGAGACGATCATTAAACGGGGTTTTGATTTGTTCCTGTCCCTCCTGTTATTGCTGGTCACCTGGCCGATTTTCATCGTTTTAGCGGTGTTGGTGAGGATTGACTCAAAAGGCCCCATTCTGTTTACCCAAAAGCGGTTGGGTCAGGATGGAAAACTTTTTGATAGTTATAAATTCAGAACGATGTATGAAAATGCCGACTCAATCCTGCAGGAGTTGTTGGAAAATAATGAGCAAGCACGGCAGGAATATCAAATTTATCATAAGTTGACCAAGGACCCCCGGGTGACCCGTGTTGGTAAGTTATTAAGGCGTTTCAGTCTGGATGAGATGCCCCAGTTTATTAATGTGCTTAAAGGGGATATGAACCTGATCGGCCCGCGCAGTTACCTGCCGCGTGAACTGCCGGTGATGGGCCACTCTGCCAACGTGATTTTGAAAGTCAAACCAGGCATAACGGGTTGGTGGCAGGTGATGGGGCGCAACGCAACTTCGTTCAAAGAACGGCTCCAGTTGGATGAATACTACATCAGCAACTGGTCGATTTGGTTGGACATTTATATTGTAATTAAAACACTGTGGGTCTTGATCCGCGCAGAGGGGTTATAGCATAAATTGATTGTTATATGGAAGGTTTAGACTTAAATAATTGCGAACCATAATTATTAAGAGTTTAGAGCGGCAAGATGCTTTTTTTACTATTGCTGCTCATTTATTAAATTAAAATAAAATTAAAGAATGGTGTAGCCTCCATCCACGACCAAATCAGATCCAGTAGCAAATAGAGAAGCATCGCTTGCCAGAAAGACAAACGCGCCAATCAAGTCTTCAGGATATCCTAAACGACTGCCTTCCGGCATCATTTCAGTCCATACTGGGAGTAGGTCTTTTAATGAAGCTATCAGTTCTGTTTGAATATAACCAGGGCTTACGCAATTGACACGGATATTGTATTTAGCCCATTCAACAGCCAACGCCTTGGTAAGATGAACAACACCAGCCTTGGAGGCACAATAATTAGCGATCGTTTGTGGTTGGTTGATGATATGTGCAGACATTGAAGCTGTGCTGATGATCGAACCACCATTATCATGCTTGACCATCAACCTAGCAGCTGCCTGGGCAGTGAAGAAAACACCAATGAGATTGACATCAATGACAGATCTGAATGCGTCAGATGTGATGTCTATAGCTGGATCACCTGTAAAAATGCCTGCATTATTAACGGCAAAGTCGATTGTTTTATATGCTTCCTCATATGCTTCGATCATTTGCTGAACACTTTCAGCATCTGATACATCACACTGAATAGCTGTTATTTTCTTGCCGGTTAATTTCGCTAATTCCTCTGCTGTTTCGATGGCTTTCTCTAGATTTAGGTCTACAATTGCAACATCAGCTCCCAATTCTGCGTAAGCCTTGGTAATTGTTTTGCCTATACCCTGAGCACCTCCGGTTACGAACCCCTTCTTGCCTTCGAGGCTGAAAAGCTTTTTGACATCCATTTTTAATTCTCCTTTAGTTCAACTAACACATTGTCAATTGGAAAAAAAGCAAATTGTGTTTTATTGCTTTTGATTAATGTCGTATCTTTATTTATATAGTCATATCAACAATTTACTTTTCTAGAATAATAATCAACTATCCATTAAGGAAATTGGTTTTGTTAGAAGGATTACTCTTTTCATCGGCACGTCCATGGTAAATTATTAGTGATTTTTAATTAAAAAAACCAATAACTTCTTCAGGTTTCGACCATTTAAAAACTTGGTTGACAAGTTGCCATGTTTCATGATTCGTAATGGTTTCACCTGGAAGCACAGTTTGCTCTGCACCATAAGTTTCCATTTCAACCATGAAATTATCTGGTCCAACATAAAGCGCTAAGTTACATCCTAAGGGATAATTACCTTGTGGATTGAAAGGGGATTTTTTAATAAATGAAAGATTTTTGCTGGGCCATGTTAATGCAATAATTCCATGTGGTGCCATCACCATGCGCTTTGTTTCCACCCCTTTTGGCCTTAAAATCATAAAGTCATCAGTAAAACAAATCTGATCATCATTGATTTGTGATGTATGTCCAGCAAAAGTTCGCGGAATGACAATTTTTATTAGATCCCATGAAAGTTCACGATTACCAAGGATGATGCCAAACTCTTTACCTCCACATGGATCAATGCAAGTAGGTGCCCAAACGCCTCCTGAATAGAGCATGGGTCCCTGATTAGTGAGAAACGAAATCACATTAAAGGAGTTTTCGTTTACTTGTTGAATTTCAATTCCTCGTTGTATTTTTAACATGGGATGAATGGAACCACTTACTCGTATGCCAAGCTCTGTCTCGATTATTTCACAGGGTTCGTTATCATCAGCATAGGTGTCCTCAGATTCATCCGCCCCTGGTCTTGTTATCCATACACGGTGTCCGCCCAATAATCGCCAATCCTCGCGGCCGATGTCATTGTTTTCCCAGTATAAAAGGTTGTCTTCTCCAGGTTTGCCCCAAAAAGCTATGCGAGGCCCCATACCAGTTACTAAGACCATTCGCGTTGCTGGAGTAAGAATTTCGATTGCATCAAATCCATCGTATTGAATGTTGTTGAATTTCATTGTTTTTTCCCTTTACACTAGTTCTTTCATTTCATCGCCCAATTTCGCTAGGAATAGGCTAATCTCGTTTGTTATTGGTAATAGTTTCTGATAATATGCAACATTCTCAGGAATAGGCTTTGTCACACTTTCTATTTCATGAATTTCATCGATCTTGTCAAAGCCGTTCCAAATACCTACACCAACTGCTGCCAATGCAGCTGCCCCTAAAGCAGCTGCTTGTTGATCAATATTGGTCTTGAGAATGTTCAAGCGGTAAACATCTGCATGAATTTGTCGCCATAGGGAACTGCGGCTGCCACCGCCTACCACAACCATTTCATCAGCAAGAGGCCATAGTTTCCTGAGTTCATCCAATGCCCTGCCCATTTCAAAGGCAATACCCTCCATAGCTGCACGGATAATATCGCCACGAGTATGGCCCAAATCCAGTCCCAAGAAAGCGCCCCGGATATTAATGCTTGCATCAAGGGATGATCCACCTGCAAGGCTGGGGTTGAATAATAAACCATTTGCTCCTGGTTTTACATCTTGGGCTAATTCAGTCATTAAATCGTATAAATCAATGTTTTCTCTTTCGCTTAATTTGATTAAATCCTGACAGAAATGGTCTCGAACCCACCTAAAACTGGAGCCAGATGAAAAAACAGGTATTGCTGAGGCGAAATAACCAGGTACAACATGGGTAAAAACATAAGGTCTTACACGATCGTCTAAAAGGGGCTTGGTTGACGAAACAGCAATCCAGCTTGATGAACCCTGAGAATTGTACATTCGTCCTTCTTTGTAGCTGCGTGCACCTAAAGCCATGCATGAGTTATCGACACCTCCAGCAACAACCTTTACGTGTTTGGGTAAACCTAGCGCTTTAGCTGCCTCATTTGTCAATGTACCGAGCACTTGAGTGGATGGACAAATGGATGGAAAAATATCTGCAGGTAACCTGGTGGCTTTAATTAATGTGTCTGAATAAGCCCAATTTACCAGATCATAAACACCGCTGCCTGAAGCATATGAATAATCTGTGAAGATTTCACCAGTCAGTTTAAGATTAATATAATCCTTGGTTCCAATCACTTTATAGATTTTCTCGAACATTTCAGGTTCGTTATCACGATACCACATGATTTTGAAGGCGGAATACAAAGGTGCTGGAAAACCATTTCCTGTTATGTTATACCAATCCAATTCTTCAATCTTGTTGAAGACTTTTTTTGCTTGATCAACAGGTCGTGAATCTGACCAAATTGGAACGCTGTTTCTTAGAAGATTCCCGGATGCATCGATTGGAACAACGCCTAAACTGTGCCCAGAGATTCCACAGGCGATTACTTGGTTAGGGTCAACCCCTGATTTGGTTAGTAATGCCTGTGTACTCTCAATGACAGCATGCCACCAATCATCCGGTCTTTGTTCGTGCCAACCACCACGGGGATATTGCGTGCTGTAATAAACGAAATTTTCGGCTAAGCAATCTCCCTGGATGCTGTAAAGTGATGCTTTGTTTCCACCAGTTCCTAAATCATAAGAAATAATATAGTCAGTCATATTCTTATATCCTTGTTTTACTCTTAAACGCAATGAGTTCTTAAACCTTTATTAACAAACAAAATATTGTTCAATACTATACCGAACCGATCAATACCTAAATCGATCAAAAATAAAAATGTTATCATGTCACGAATACCACCCGAGACTATTATATTTAAGGAGATCCCCAAAGTGACTTTTTATAGTTCTGTTGTTTTCAGTGGAAACTCCTGCCCCAAACCAGCCTGTTAAGGTTACTACATAATCAGCACCAGCCTCAATTAGCAGATCACAGGCTTTTTTGTTTTGATTATTATTTATACAATCAACTTTGATGATCACCTTTACAGGATTCCCATTTGCATTTTCGACAAAAGCTTTTATGTCTCTTAGCACAATCTGATCATTTCAAGATAAGAATTTTGGGATTTTCATAACAAAATCGATCTCATCACAACTCATACAGACTAATTATTTGTTTTCTACGCCTTTTTTGGTTGTTGAATGTCCTCCTGAAGGAAAACCAAGATTTTCTCTCACGAGAATGATCTGTCCCTTAGGGGGTAGTTCTCTAGCCAAAGGGGTATTGGTTGGCAAGGGTTGGTTGACATCATATTGATACTCTTTCACATCGTTGACAAGTTGGAGAACATTCACTTCTGAATGATGTGATCTAACAGTACTTAGCTCAATCTTTTGAGTGATTGAGAGAATGTTCTTCACGGCTGAACCTTTAATGTTGTAGGATACTCTTCAAGTTCTTTTTTAGTTAGCTCATCAATAATCGATAAGGCAGAATTAAGACCTAAACCAAATCTACGAGCACCAAGATTATAAAGTTGTAGTAAAGTCGCAAGGTCACGTATCCCACCTGCGGCCTTGATTTTTACTTGATTGCCAACATGATCACTGATCAGCCTAATATTTTCTACTGTGGCACCAGTAGCTGTCCAACCAGTCCCAGTCTTGACCCAGCTCGCACCAGATTCAATTACAATATCACAGCTTTTTAGGATATCTTTCTCTGATAAATAATGACATTCAATAATGACTTTTACAGGTGCTTTATCTGCTGCCTCAACAACAGCCCGGATATCATCATAGACCTCTTTATAATGCCCTGATAACAGTTTTCCGACATTGATCACAACATCTATTTCAGAGCATCCCATTTTTATCAGTTCACAAGTTTCAAAAACCTTTGATTTTGTTGTATTTCCTCCCGCTGGAAAACCAACTGGTCCCCCCAACAATATTCGCGTGCCCGAACCTAAAAGGCTTTTGGTAAATAGGATCCATGATGGTAGTGTGAAAACGGCAATGCAGTTGACATTAATGGCAGTATCAACTAACTTTCGCACATATGTTTCGTCATTTTCTGTCTGAACAGCACTTAAGTCGATCATCTGGGCTATTTGATGTAAATCCATTATTGTTTCTTTCATGTTAAAATTCCTGTCATCTTAAAGTTATATCAACCGAAAATTTTCCGTGGATGGTGGCAATAAAATAGTCCATCGGAGTCCCATTTGGGTCATGAACAGCGCTATGGACAATTAGAACAGGCGTATTTGGGTATATTTCTAAATAATTAGCCTCTTCTTTTGAGGGTATTGCAGGTTCAAATTCCCTCCAGCCGTGATCTAGATTGATGCCAAAATCGGATTCAAGTGTGTCATAGAGAGACCTGTCTTCGTTATAGATGGTTTCAATCCCTTTACATAGCCTGTACGGCACAAAATGTTCATCAAGCAAATAGGGTGTATCATTTAAATATCTAATTCGCTTAACATAATAAACCTTCTCGTCAGGTTGCAATTTTAAGTGTTTCGATATACTCGAATCAGGCGATATCACTTCCTGTTTTAAAATTGAAGTGGTGAACGGAATCCCTGTTTTTTCCAAGTATCGTGAAAACCAACTTAGACTCTCGAAAATATGGATCCGACCTGGTGGTCGTGTTACATAAGTGCCCTTTGATTTTTCACGCCTGAGCATTTGGTCATTAACCAAATTTAATATTGCATGTCGAATTGTTGCCCTGCTGACCTCAAACTTCTCCATCAATTCAATTTCAGTGGGGATCATGTCACCAGGTTTCAATTCACCATTTAATATCCCGTCACGGATAATCTCCTCCACTTGAAAATAAAGTGGAATTGGGTTTAACTTGTCTATTTCCCTTTCCCAAAGGCTCATTTTTAATACTCCTTAATTTGTCCTGGATTTAAAGAGCTAACTGATATACCTTAAGAACATCATCTCTGGTGGCTGGTGGGCGACTGCGTAACAAACCGTCCTGGCCAAAACTGATTTTTACAACTTCATCCGCTAGTTTAGGCAGATCCGATTCTTCAATACCAAGGCTCTTCAACTGAGTTGGAACGCCGATGGATTTGAGAAATTCTTCAAATCGCTTAATTCCTTCAAAAGCAATTTCACCTTTGCTGCCAAAACTATCGGTGACTTTGAATACCCTTTGAGCAAACTGGACATAACGATTTAGCCGAGCCGTATAGAAATGTTTCATCCAGGCCGGCATAATGATGGTTAACGATGCGCCATGAGGTAAGTTATATTGAGCTGAAAGAACATGTGCCAATTGGTGCATTGGCGTCCAACCATCTCCTGGTTGAGAAATCCCATTTAGTGCAATGATAGATGCCCACTGTAAATGGGCTCGGGCTGAAACATCATCAGGTTTTTCAAGAACTTTTTTAACCTGTTCAATCACTGTTAACATAACCCCTTCTTGGATCCGGTTGTTCAACGGTGCATCTTCAAAACCTGTCAGGTGAAACTCCAGTACGTGGGCTATCGTATCCGCAGCAGAACAGGCAGTGACAAAGGGGGGTAGGCTGCAGGTCAGTTCTGGGTCAACTATTGATATTTTTGGATACATACATGTTGACCATGTATATGACTTTTCCATTGTCTCATCATTGGTTACAACGGCAGTAGGATTCATCTCACTACCGGTGGCTGGAACTGTGGGTATCATCACTACTGGTAAAGCCTTTTGCGGAGGCTGGATATCAGTGGTATTATCATGCCGGCTAAACACCATATTCCAGAGATCGCCTTCGTACAGCACGCCAGCTGCGATTAACTTGGTTGCATCCATAACACTTCCGCCACCTAAACCTACCAAGACATCAATTCCGTATGCTCTGCTTAATTTTACACCTTCAGCTACTTCACTCATTCTTGGGTTTTCTGAAATGTTATAAAGACAGACAACTTCCAAACCTAAGTCTTTTAACGATTTTTCAGCGTTTTCCAGCAAGTCGGCAAAAAAATCATGGTCTTTATAACTGACAAGTAGAACTTTGTGACCAAGTTTTTTTGTTTCCTGTGCTAGTCTCTTAATTTCACCTGCACCAAATATTACATGAACTGGGTTGTAAAATTCAAAATTATTCATATCATCACCTATTTCTTTCTTATTGATTAGCAAGCTCTTCAGCTCGTTTTGCTCTTCGATTTGCAAAAAAATCTGTGCCTGAAAACGCAACCACAGCGACGCCTAAAGTCATTAACAACCCTTTGATAATCAAACCATAATAAAAAGGAATATTCAACAAAGTTAGTCCATTTCCGAGCACCATAATGAAAATAGCTCCAAAATAAGTGCCAATGACATTTGGTTTGCCGGGTTTGATCATCAATGCCCCTAAGAAGACAGCCGTCAGACCATCGATGAATAAGGTTCCTGCAAAATTGGGTTGACCTGAAGAAAAAGACGTAGCTAAAAGTATGCCGCCACCTGCTGCTAGCGCAGCAGACAAAATAAAGAAGCTGTAAAAAATCATGTTCTTTGGGATACCTGCCTCAAAAGCAGCTTCACGGTTTTCACCTAAAGCATATAGGTATTGGCCAAGTTTGGTCTGGTTTTGTAAGAAAGTTGCCCCTATATACAGAACTAGAACGATTACCGCTAAAATTGGTATAAGATCTCCGATCCTACCAAACATGATTTCCTCGACAGTTTTATTGATATTCACCAAATAAATAGGTGAACCTCTCCCGATAATATAAGCTGTTGATTTAGCAATTACAGCCACACCAATTGTGGCTATAAGCGCTCTGAACTTAAACACATTGACTAACACCCCACTGATAAGACCAAACAAACCTGAGACAAGGATCGCGAGCAAAATGGCATAACCCCAAGCAAGTCCATTTGTGACGAAATAAACTAGTACCATGCTAGAAAGTGCTGCTATATCAGGAAAAGCAACATCAAATTCACCAGCAGCGACAATCCAGGTAAGGCCTAATACCAATATCTGAATAATGCCTGATTGGCGTAAAATAGTCATTAGGTTTGTGATCGTCCTAAAAGTTGGGGACTGAATAGAGAAAAACACAATGACGATTAACAACATCCACAAGAGGATGTATTCCGTTGAGAATATTTTTCTTATTATGGAAAATATGTGCTTCATTTGTTTTCTCCTAATTAACTGATTCCATCTTGTATGGCGATAACAGTTTTATTGAGATTCTTTTTAATTTCTATCCGCGAGATGATAATTGAAATTATTAGCGTTAGCCCGACAACTAAGTCCATGATGTAGAATGGTGAGCTTATTAGCGTGAATCCGTTTTGCATGATTGAAACTAAAAAGGCACCGAAAAATGTACCAATAATGGTCGGTTTCTTAAAGACTGAAACACCAATAAAAACAGCAGAATAAGCTGGCATCAACAATATCAACCCCCCTTTTACATTGCCATTCCCCTGAGCGGCTGTCATAACCATATTGCTGAAAGAAGCCAAAACATTGCTCAAAATAAACGCTGCAATAATGTAATGTTGCACTTTAATGCCTGAAAACTTGGCTGCAATACGATTGCTCCCTACAGCATAAAAGCCTCGTCCAAATTTTGTGCGATGCAATAAAATGTAGGCAAGGATGTAGAAAACAAACAAATAAATAACGGGATAAGGGATACCTTGCCAGTTTCCATCACTGAACTGGATAATGCCAGAGGTAAGAAAATTTTGGTAAATATAATTGCCTCTGTTATAAAGATAGGCCAATCCCCAAGAAAAAGTACCGATACCAATGGTAGCAGCCATATCAGGCAGCTTGAATTTTCCAACTGCAAAGCCATTAATTAATCCAAACAAGAGGCCGGCTAATATTCCAAATAAAATACTGGGTAACGGAGGCCATACGAGTATGCCGATGAAATAAGACATCGTCATAGCTGCAAAACAGCTAACAAAATGAAAAGACATGTCCGCATGTCCCACAGCAATAACAAAAGTTAGCCCTAGAGCAGCAAGGGATGTGATTGACAGATGTTTAAGAGCCCTGAGCATGTTATCAAGGGTCATAAATCGAGGTGAAAGAAATGAGAACACGCCCATAACAATGCCTAAGATGAGGAAGAATAGTACAAGCGAGATAACTTCACGAGTAAAAAATTTTGATAATTTAACCATTTCCAACTCCTGTCAGACCACAAATTAGCATCTCTTCTAAGGTGACTTGTTCAACCGGTTTATCTAAGATCACGTTACCTTTATACATAACAAGTACACGGTCGCTGATACCGTAAATTTCTTCTAGGTCAGAAGATGCGACAATTATTGCTTTGTCAGCGGATAGTTCATCAATTAAATGATAGATACTTGATTTTGCGCCAACATCAACACCAACAGTTGGCTCTTCAAATATATAAATATCTGAGTTTGTGTAGATACCTTTTCCAATCACGACTTTTTGTTGGTTACCACCACTTAATTTCGATACAGTAGTATTTGTACTATTGGTCTTGATATCTAGTTTATTAATGATGCCTTTTGAATCCCGGTTTTCCTTTGTGGTTTTTATCAAACCAATACGACGAGATATGTTTTCGAGATTAGCCAGGGTTAGATTGAAAGAAACCGATTCATCTAAAATCTGCCCTTCAACTCGACGATCACCTGGCACTAAGAAGATGCCATTTTCCAATGCATCGATTGGTGATTGCAACTTGACTTCTTTCTCTCTAATGAATAATTTCCCCTGATCTGGCTTAAGAATTCCAAACAAGGTTTTGCATAGTTCATCGAAACCCGAACCAACAAGACCATAAATACCAATGATTTCGCCCTTTCGTACTGATAAATTGATGTCACGATACTTATTATTAAAACTCAGATTTTCAATCTTAAAAACAACATCACCCTGTTTTGTGGATTTATCAGGATAAATTTTGCTTAATTTTTTTCCCAACATCATCTCGGCAACTTGATTTTTGTCAATTTCTTTTGTTATCTGGTTTGTGCCAATCTTATTACCATCCCTAAGTACAGTATATCGATCTGCAATTTGGAAAATCTCTTCAAGGCGATGGGTAATATATATGATGGAAATACCATATTGTTTTAAGATTTCAATTTGCTTAAACAATATATCGATTTCTTTACGAGAAAGGATAGATGTAGGTTCGTCCAGCACGAGGATCTTTGTATTCTCTCTTGATAGCACCCGCAATATTGCTATGCTTTCCTTTTCAATCGTGCTTAGTTTTTCAACCTTCTGATTTAAATTAATATCAAAAGGATATTTTTCTAGTAATTTATCGGCATTTTTTCGCATTGACTTACGCCGAACGAGACGAAAGACAGATCGGCTTACGGTTTCAGATCCCAGATAAATGTTTTCATATCCAGTAAAGGATGGAATCATTTGAGGATCTTGGTAAACAGTAGAAATACCAAGCTCTTTAGCTTTTTGAGGATTATTGATCTCGATGGTTTCTGAATCAAGGAAAATTTCACCACTGTCCAATTGGTAAACACCTGAAAGGACTTTGATTAATGTTGATTTTCCAGCGCCATTAATACCCAATAAGGCATGGACTTCCCCGGCGTGTAAGGAAAAATCCACATTTTCCAAAGCAATAACGCCGGGAAACTTTTTTGTTATGCCTTTCATCTCTAGAATTGTTTTATTCATTCGTTGTTCCTCGTTTGTCAAAGGACTACAAACATTTTGATGTTGCAAGGTAAAATGATTAGGGTGTCATTGTTTCTGAAGTTTGGGCGTTTCTTGGTAAGCTCACCCGGCTGATGAACAATGACACCCATTTATATGTAATTGTCCGATTTATTATTTAACGGCTGTCCAGCCTAATTCAATATTCATTCCCGGAAGGTCATAATCTATAGCATTCAAACCAGCTGGCACTGAATCTAACAGGGCCTTATCGGCTGCAAAAACTGGCGCCACTACAAAGCGTGGGACAGTGTTGCCCTGGAAGAATTCATTTGCGTAAAAGACATTCATGTAACTCATCCAGTAGATCGATTGGGCCATTGAGAGTTTGAAAGGGCCGCCTGATTGGATTTGCTCAAAGGCACGTTCACCGCCATCAATACCAGTGAAGATGATGTCTTCTCGGCCAGCTTGTTCGGCAGCCAAAGCGCCTTCCATGGCAGCACCATCCCAAGCAGACCAAACCGCATCAAGATCGTCATGTGCAGTCATCATGTTTTCAATAGCCTGACGGGGAGTCACGGCGCCAGTCGCATCATAGGGCCAGTAAACAATTTCGATGTTTGGAAAATTTTGCAGAACATTGCGGGCACCTAATTCGCGAAGGTCCCATGTTTCATTATTGGGAAGGCCAATCATGCCAACTTTCCCGCTGTCACCAATTTCATCAATGATGTATTGCATGGTAAACATGCCCATTCCAAAGTTATTGGAGGCAATTTGGCTAACTGCTAAAACACCGGCAATATAGCAGTCTGCTGCAAAAACTGGAATATCTGCATCAATGGCACGTTGAACTGCTGCACGAATACCGGCAGGATCTGAGCAAGTGACAAATAACGCGCGGGGATTTAAATTGATGAACGCATCAATTTGTTCTGATTGAAGCCTGGGATCGTAGTTTGCATTGGATATCACATATTCCCATCCGAGTTCTGCAAAGGCTTCTTCATAACCCTGGGTAAATCGTTGTCCCGACTCATTCTCTTGCCAACCCAAAGATACAGCAACGGTGTCGCTTTTTGGTCCTGCGGGTTGTACTTGAACTTCTTCAGCAGGAGCAGCATCTTCGGCGGGCGCAGGTTCTTCGGCTGGGGCTGCTTCTTGGGCGCATCCCGCAATGCCAAAAGTGAGAATAATTATCAACATTAGAAACACAAGCTTTTTCATTACATTTTCTCCTTAATTAATACTGAACAGATGGGTGAATTGAACACTCTTGGAAAAAACTTCGATAAAGACCTCCTTTTGTAATACTACAATTATTCATGTCAGGTACTAACGCCTTGTTCGTTTGAGGAAACCAACGCCAAATCTTTAAAATTAGGAGTAAGCACACATCATCAAATTAACACAGAGAACAAAGTTAGTATGTACGTACAATAGTATATATGAACATTTATGATTTGTCAACAGTTGTTAACAATTCTTTCAATGGTTTCTGTACCAAAACCTAAGACCCCCTGAATGATTCGGTTATGTAATGGTCTGATTCCGAGAGAGTTTTTAGGATTTGTTGAACTCCCAAATTGGTTTATCAGATCCAAGCATTATTTTGTCAATAGTTTAGTAAGAAGAGACTTGCGATAATTGTTTATGCAATTAGTTAAGTCATTACTCATCCAGCAGCCATTTTAATTTTTCCTGAATAATTGGGGATCAACCAGGATAATTAAATGAAAAAGCTGCCCAGATTTTCCATGGACAGCTTTAAGATTAATCATAAGTATATTCTAATCTTCTTCTTCATCCTCACGGCGTTTGGCTTCGATGATATCCTGAGCCATATGCTGCGGCACCATTTCATAATGGTCAAAGGCCATGGTGAAGTAGCCGCGGCCGCCGGTCATCGAGCGCAGAATGGTAGTATAACGCAGCATTTCTGCCAGGGGGACGTTGGCTTTGACGATCGAACGACCCTTTTGTGTGTCCATACCCTGGACNCGNGCCCGNCGTGAGTTCATGTCACCGAGAACATCGCCCATGTTGGCTTCAGGCACGATCACCTCAACTTGCATGATCGGTTCGTATAAAACCGCACCTGCACCTTTGAAGGCCAGTTTAAACGCTTCGCGACCGGCGATTTCAAAGGCGATGGGTTTGGAATCGACCGGGTGTTCTTTGCCGTCGTACACAGAAACCTTGACGTTGTGAACCGGGTAGCCGGCAACAACGCCTTCCTTCATCACGTTGCGAATCCCTTTTTCGATTGAAGGCATAAAGTTGTTTGAAATTGAACCGCCGAAAACATCATTAGAAAACTCAAAATCTTCTTCCTGGAGGGGGCTGACCTTCAAATGCACCTCACCGAATTGACCAGCACCACCGGTCTGTTTTTTGTGCCGGTACATGGCGGCATTTTCGCGTGTGATGCGCTCTTCATAGGGCACTTTGGGTTCCTGGGTTTCGAGCCCAAGCTGGAACTTGCCTTCCGCCCGGCGGATGGCAACATCAATGTGCTGATCGCCCATACCTTGCAGGATGGCCTGGCGGGTAGCGGGTTCGTTGTGCCAGGATAGGGTCATATCCTCTTCGCATAAGCGCGAGAGGGTGGTGCTCAACTTGGCTGCGTCGCTTTGAGTCTTGGGGAACACGGCCACCTGGTAAAGGGCATTGGGATACTCCGCCGTGGGTAATTTGATCGGGTTGTCTTTGTCGGTCAGGGTATCACCGGTGGTGGTCACGCTTAGTTTTGCCACCAGCCCGATATCGCCGCTATACAAGACACTGATGGGTTTGCCTTCTTTTCCATAAGGCACTTGCATACCCGT
>SL_3KL_010_SEDDRAFT_10002901_pt1 | contig 15629 bp, 14 predicted proteins | sample SodLakKL_010_SED_2_FD_10381 | JGI IMG/M metagenome (IMG submission 10381) | reverse complement strand
CAGTTGACCACTTTTCCACCCTTTACGTAACGGGATCCCACTGCCACATCCGCTTCATTATTGGCCACAACCTCATGAAGCCTTGGCAGGTCTTTTGGATTGTGGGAAAAATCGGCATCCATTTCAAAGATGTACTCGTAGCCATTTTCCAGTCCCCATTTGAATCCGGCAATATAAGCCGTGCCGAGCCCCAGTTTACCTTCCCTCACGATGAGATGCACCCGACCGGGATACTGGTCGATTTTTGTTCGGACCAGGTCGCCGGTACCATCCGGGGAGCCGTCATCAACGACCATTACATGAAAGTCTTCCCCACTCTCAAGTGCAGCATCCACCACTTTGGAGATGTTCTCACTTTCGTTGTAAGTCGGTATGATGATCAGTGATTGGCCCAAGGTCTAAGGCGTTTTTTAGATTGAGAGGCAAATATAGTTTATTTTAAAAAACTGGTGAGTATGAAAGTGATTCACATTAAACAAATAAAGGATAGAAGGGAGAAAAAGCCAGCCTCAAAATCCTGGATTTATAATTTCCTCAGCACACTTAATCAAATGGGACGCATCCTCAAAATACCCTAAATATCAACCTGCACCCTCAAATTGATTCTACGGGATGTCAAATAATTGGGAATGGCATATTGAGTTTGAAAAATGGTTTTGATCCAGGTTTGACTGGCTTCGTTCTGGACTTGCATCAGATTAAATACCTCCAGGCTTGCCCATACCCTTCTTGTGTTCCTAAACCAACTGTTGGGATTGGTCTTGCGCCTGGTCTCATCCCAGAGCAAGTAGGAGAAGCCAATATCCACGCGATGGTAAGGCGAAAATCTGTAGGTATTCCTGTAAACCCTATTGTTGCCTCTGAGGCCAAAAGGCAAACCCGTACCCAGCTCCAGATTGAGATGCATTTTGAAGTTTTCGTTATTGGGAAGGTAGTCCTGAAAATACACAGATACATTTACCAATTGGTCGGATGGTCTTGGTACATCTTTGACCTCTTTGGCTTCGGGCTCTCCCAATTCACGTCTCAGGTGAGTTACATCATCAAGTCGCTCCCTCGCTCTGAGAATGGAGAGGTTGATCCAGCTTTCCGCACCGGGTACAAATTCGCCATTAAGTCTGGCATCCAACCCCATCACATAGCCCCGCGCATCGTTCTCGCCGGAGTATGAGATTTTGACATTGTCCAACTCGTAAGAGACCAGGTTCCAGAGACTTTTGTAGTAGAGTTCGGTAATCAATCTGTACTTTCTTCGGTTGCCGGTTTTCTGGCCAAAATCCCAGGTCATTCCTCCTACAATGTGGAAAGACCGCTGGGCTTTCAGGTCCATATTGAGGCTGCCATCAGGTCTTCTCAATTCCCGGTAAAATGGAGGTTGGGCATACAATCCGGTACTGAGCCTGAAGGACATGTCCGTATCCCAATCCAGGGGTCTCAAGCTCGCAGAAAATCTGGGTGAGACAATCAACTCGCGGTTTAAGTCCCAGTAGTTAAACCTCACGCCCCCGGCAAATTGCCACTCTCTTCTACCGGGCTTATAAACGGTGTAAGTATTTTGTAAAAAGCCCTCCATACGGTTTGAGTACTGGCTGTTGGTACTTTTGAGGACTTCGAACAAATTGGTGGTCTCGCCATCGTATGGCAAAGAGTAACCGGCGGAGTCCAGACGCTCCCACTCATTGATCCAATCGTCAAAAAACTCTCTTTTGTAACCCAGGCCCCACTCTAGAAAATGGGAGCGGTCTCCACTTTCTTCACCGAGTTGATTGAATTCAATTCCTCCCTTGTGCTGGAAGTTGAGTACACGGAGGGTGAGGAAATTTCGCTTGTAAGTGTGCTGGGTACCGGTTCCCAGTATGGCAATTTCCTCTCCCAGGTCTTCACTGCCAATGTCTGTTTCAATTTGAGCCAGGCGGTAGAACCCCAAAATATCGGTGCTCTCGTTTTCATCGCTCTGGAATCCCGATGCGAGCAGTTTCATGTAGAGTGGATTTTCCACACGCTCAGGTAGCCAGGTCAAAGACACTCCTCCCATGTAGTTTTCAAAATCGTCCTCCTGACTTCCCTCAAAAACAGAGCTGAGTTGCAGTGCAAAATCGATCAGGCCAGATGCGGTAGAGCGCTCTTCCGGGATAAAGGAGTAAATAGAGCGGTTGTAATTCCCGATTACCCCCAATTGAAGCTCCGGATTAAAATCCCATGTTACGAAGGCCTGAAAATCGTAAAAATCCGGGGCGTACTCTCCAGTCACGTCCAAAGTTCCCAACAAGTATCTGGTGGTTTTGTATCGAAATCCTGCGAGGTATCTCAATCTATTTTGGCCGTGATCTCCCATAAAGGCACTACCTTCTGCATGGATACCGCCACCCAGCAGACTGGCCTCCACACCCAGTTTGAATTCACTGGGGACCCTGTACCTGATATCGAGAACAGAGGACATTTTATCTCCATATCGGGGTTGGAATCCACCCGAGCTAAAGGACACGTCCCTTATCAGGTGTATATTGGGAAAGCTCAGGCCCTCCTGCTGGCTCGAACTGATCAACTGCGGCCTGTAAATCTCAAAGTCGTTAACATAAACCAGGTTTTCGTCGTAATTCCCACCCCGTACATTGTATTGAGAGCTCAACTCTCCACCGGTGCCGCCGTAGGTGCCGAGGGCAATTCCGGAGAGGAGGCTTTCAAAATTTCCTGACACAGAAGGGATAAAGCGCAGTTTTTCGGCCTGTTCCCGTACCATGGTCACTTCTTCAATGCGCCCGGAGCGCACGATCACCTCCAGGTCACTGTCCGTGGGCACGATGTATATATTCATACCTCGTTGTTCACCCGGTTCCAGGGTGCCAATATTGTGTTCCAGGGTGTGGTACCCGAGTCGCGTAACCACCAGGTTTACATCCACATTGGCGGGAACTTGCAACTCAAATCCCCCATCCATATCTGATTCTGCAAAAACATTGGTCCCTGCTACTCGAATAATTGCCAGTTCTACCGGTTGATCATTTGTTTCATTGACCACTGTTCCACTGATGAGTGCGCTATTTGTCGCTGACAAATTCAATGCAGTGAATCCCAGTAACAGGAGAGGAAGAACGCAACTATTCCAGTAATTTATTCGCATTCAAAATTTTTTTCTGTAAAGAGACCAACAAAACAGGCCCCGGCATAAAATATTTGGTTTCGTCACTACCAGCATTGAAAAGGCGTGAAGACCAAAAATTTGACAAAAGTAACCGATATATTATCCTCTATATTTTAATTTGGGCCTCTGTTAGCATTTTGACCCCTGCCATGACCCAATAGACAATCACACTCTCACAACAGGCGGTTCCTGTCCAATATCCTTAAATTGTTTAATGGTCTTTTTGGGATTATCAGTTTTGAAAATTGCATTACCTGCGACCAGCACATTTGCTCCGGCCTCCAAAATGGCAGAAGCATTTTGCAACCCTACTCCACCGTCCACCTCAATGAGGGCATCCAGATTGCGCTCCTGAAGCATGGTTTTCAGTTTGCGAATCTTTGGAACCGTTCTATAGATGAACTTTTGGCCTCCAAACCCGGGGTTGACCGACATAATAAGCACCATGTCCAGGTCCTCCAGCACGTCCTCTAAGGTGTCAACGGGCGTGCCAGGGTTCAATGCCACGCCGGCTTTTGCGCCCGTACTTTTTATCTGTTGAATAGTTCTGTGCAGATGGGGACAGGCTTCTGCGTGAACTGTAATGACTGATGCACCTGCTTTGGCAAATTCCTCGATATACTTCTCCGGCTCGACAATCATCAGGTGGACATCCAGCGTTTTTTGAGTGAGTTTTGAGGCGCAGTCAACCACCATCATTCCGTAGGAAATATTGGGTACGAAACGCCCGTCCATCACATCCAGATGGAGCCAATCTGCATCACTTTCGTTAAACATTTTTATTTCTTCTCCCAGTTTTGAGAAATCCGCTGCGAGCAGAGAGGGAGCGATTAAATGACGGTCTTTTTGCACGATTTGGTACTTTTTATGATCACAAAATTTCTGCGAAATTACTCAAATGGCGGGATAAATCAAGCGGGGGCAAAAAGTTTTACTCTTATCAAGCCTAAAACAATATTATCGAACTCAATAATACGCCGGACAATATCCTCAATAGAAATTAAAACTACCATCTTAAATAAAATCCGGGGTATCACTCCCCTTTTATCACTTCATCTGGTTTAAGTGGTTCCTGGGCGCGCATACCGAGAAACAGGCTGGCCGTTGCGACCACATCTTTTTCGCAGTACTCTGCTATTCGCTCCAGTTGATCCCCCTGCCAGTACAGGCCGTTAACCATACTTCCGTCGATGTCGTCCTTGGGAGTGGGCACACCAAAAAGTTTTGCTAACAGGTTGAGCGAAGTATAAGCCTTGTAGTCTCCAAATTTCCAAAGCTCCATGGTATCTAGAAGGTACTTTACCTCCCAGGGTTTTTTACCCGGAATATTGACCATATTGGGAAGTGGAATTTGGTTGACGAGCATGCGTCTTCCGATGTAGGGAATGTCAAACTCCTTAATATTATGGCCGCAGAAATAATGGCGATCGGGGTTATTAAAATAGTGAGCAATCAGTTCAGCAAATTCCGCCAACAGAATGGTTTCATCATCGCCGTAAAAGGACTTCACCCGGAATTCCCTTTGACCCTCTCTCAGTTCGGAGAAATAGCCCACCGAGATACAAACAATTTTTCCAAACTCGGCAAAAATGCCAGCCATTTGGTCGTAGAGTTCCTCCGGTTCCGTTTCCAACTTGCCCCTTTTAATGATGGACTCAGCCTTGATATTCCACAATGCCTGAAAATCTTCATCGAGATCATCGTAAGAGGCTTGAGCGGCTACTGTCTCCACATCAAGGAATAATACTTTTTCCAGCCTAACGTTATAAATCATCAATTTTTATTTACCTTTACAAAGTCATTTGCGCCATAATCTAACTTCTGAAGTAGCGGGTTTGTCACACAAAATGATCCATTATTTCATCTACAAAGTTACCAAATCATGACAACTACCAAGTCCAGAAGAAACTTATCGGCAATTGCAATTATAGCAATTTTATTGTTAATGGGGGTAAATGGCGTGCTGCTTTATGACCGCGCTTCCAAAGACCAGGAAATTTCCCAGTTAAAAACCGACCTCAGTGAAATCCGTCACCTACAAAGTGAGCTCGAACGCGAGTACTACGAAGCCCTGTCCGAACTTGACGACATGCGCAGCGACAATGAAGAGCTCAATGCGATGATTGACGCCCAGAAGGATGAACTTTCCCGACAGCGAGATAAAATTTCCCGTCTGATTTACGAAAACCGGAATCTAGAGGGTGCGAGAAGAGAGTTGGACAATTTGCGTGTGCAGGTGGATGATTATATCGTCGAAATAGAAACCCTGTACCGAGAAAACGAGGAGTTAGTACGGGAAAAAGACCGCCTGTTACAGGAGAAAAAACTGCTGGAAGAGGAAGTTGCCACCGAGCGGGAGGCCACCGATGAGTTGCTTGCCCTCCAAACCAACCTGGTTCAGGAAAAAGAAATAATGGATGAGGAGATCAGGGCTTTAGCCCGAAAAGTGGAACGCGCATCGGTCATTGAAGTGGATGAGATCGAAGTCCAGGGATATAGGGTCACAGACAGAGGTAGAGAGCGCCCAAGAAGACGCGCCAACAATATCGACATGCTTCGCATTTGCTTCAAAACAACAGCGAATGAAATTGTCGAATTCGGTGACGAGACTTTTTTCATTCGACTGATAAATCCGGCTGGCGAAACCATGGCCATTGAAAACCTGGGCAGCGGTGTCATCCAGGAACTCGAGAAAAACACCCAGGTCAGATTCACTCAAATGAAAACCATACCCTATCAAAACGAGCAGGACGTTGTCTGTGCTCGTTGGCGGCCCAATATGTCCTTTATGTCCGGCAACTACACGGTTGAAGTTTACAATAAAGGTTTCCTCGCCGGCACTTCGCGTTTTGAGTTGAAATAATCTTCCAGCTATCAAAAATATCACTGAAATCTAATACCTCCTCATAGCATCATTGCATTTTAAGAGGATGATATCCTTTTTAACAAATGCTCCTTAGGTGGTCTGCCCTATCCCGGAGAACAAACCTCTGTTGTAAAGACCATGTCTGTTATCTTCGAAAAAAAGCGATGCAATCCAAAGCAATTTCAAGTAGTGGAAAAATATGATTGCCATGACCGAAATCGTTTAGTGAACCTTATCGCGGGATAATTGCTAAATAATTGTACAGAACTTGCGAAAATGATAGGATGGAGATTCAGAAGGTGGGAGCCCGAACTCGATCAGACAGCGGGCTTTGAGGATTTGTTGGAGGTTTTTCAACAACTGTTGATGCACACTGCGGGGAATGTGAGTGAAGCCCTCGCCTGGCTGACGGAACTTGACAGGACCTATCAATTCACCAGCGATGACTACTCCATATCTGATTTTATCAATGACCTCATAGAAAAGGGATACCTCAAACCAGGAAAGGGTGATGGAATTCCCGATGAACTTCTGCTCACTTCGAGAATGGAAGTCCACATGCGAAAAACAGCCCTGGATGATATTTTCGATGAACTATCAAAAAGCGGCCGAGGAGACCACGACACGAAGTTTTCAGGCAAGGGAGATGAAGAGACCAGTGAATTGAGACCGTTTGAATTTGGGGACGATCCGGAGCGAATCGACATGCCTGCTTCCCTAAAAAACGCCATGAGACAGCGCGGTGTTCACAAAATCGATCTAAGACAGGAGGATCTGGAGGTGCGTGAGACTTACTACAAAACGCAGACCAGCAGTGTATTGATGATTGACATCAGTCACTCCATGATTCTGTACGGTGAGGATCGCATAACTCCGGCCAGAAAGGTGGCCATGGCCCTGTCCGAGTTCATCACCACACGCTATCCCAAAGACACACTTGATATTATAGTTTTCGGGGACGATGCCTGGCAGGTGGAGTTGAAGGATCTGCCATATTTAAAGGTGGGGCCCTATCACACCAACACGGTGGCGGGATTGGAACTCGCGACCAACATACTCCGCAAGCGCAAAAATCCCAACAAGCAAATTCTGATGATTACCGATGGAAAGCCGACCTGTATTAAACAGGGAAAAAGCTACTACAAAAATCCCTTCGGATTGGACCGAAAAATACTAAACCGGACACTGTCCCTTGCCCACAAGTGCAAAAAGGCCAACATTCCGATTACCACCTTTATGATCGCAACGGACCCGTGGCTGGTCGATTTTGTAGATCAATTTACCAAAGCCAATGCCGGGAAGGCGTATTACAGTTCCATTGACCGGCTTGGAGAATTCATTTTCAAAAACTATAAAAAGTAAGCAGTTCGCCTATGAATAAAACAACCGCTCGAACAGTGGGAGGCCTGAAAAAAGCAGGTTACAAGCCCAGATCAGTCAAAGAGGAGATTAAGAGCAACCTCATCGCACGACTCACCGACAAACAAGCCGTTTTCCCAGGGATAATGGGATACCAGGAGACAGTAATTCCCGAAGTGGAAAAGGCACTATTGGCCAGGCACAATATTTTATTCTTGGGATTGCGCGGACAGGCGAAGACGAGAATTGCGCGAAAGATCGGAGATTTTTTAGACCCCGCCATTCCCGTTATTAAGGGTTCAGAGATAAACGATGACCCCCTCAATCCCATCTCTGCCTGGGGAAAAGAACAACTGGAAAAACACGGCGATAAAACCCCCATCGAATGGAAAAGCCCCAAAGACCGTTACGTGGAAAAACTGGCCACACCGGATGTAAGTGTTTCAGACCTTATCGGTGATCTCGACCCTATCAAGGCGGTCAATTTAAAATTGAGCTACTCCGATGAGCGGGCCATTCACTACGGATTGGTGCCCAGATCACACCGTGGGATATTTGTAATCAATGAATTGCCCGACCTCCAGCCCCGGATACAGGTTGCTCTTTTCAACATACTGGAAGAGGGAGACGTACAAATCAGGGGATTCAAGTTTCGAATTCCGCTGGATATTCTATTCGTTTTCACAGCCAATCCTGAGGATTACACCAACAGAGGTAGTATCATCACCCCTTTGAAAGACCGAATTGAAAGTCAAATCACCACCCACTACCCCAACGACATCGACATTTCCAAAGCCATCACCAAACAGGAGGCACGCCCTGACCCAGAGACAGTTAAACGAGTTCACATGCCCGAAGCTGCCGAGGACCTACTGGAGTTGATCGCATTTCAGGCCAGGGAATCCGAATACATTGACCACTCGAGTGGGGTGTCGGCCAGGATGACAATAGCGGCGAGGGAATTACTCTACAGCACAGCCGAGAGAAGGATGTTGCTCAACAGCGAAAAAAAGACTACAATACGATTTAGCGACTTTTGGTCCATCATACCGGCCATAACCGGTAAGGTAGAGTTGCTTTATGAGGGTGAGCAAAAAGGCCCTCATGTCGTGGCTATGGAGATTATTGGTGAAGCTCTCCGCGAGTTGTTTTTGGAGTACTTCCCGGACCCCAACGAAAAGGTAAAACAGGGGGAAAAGGATATTTTCAACACCATAAAGGCCTGGTTTGAGGGAAAAAACACGGTGGAGCTCATCAACGATGAAGCCGACAAATTGCGGTGGGAAAAGCTGGACAAGATACCGGGCATGGACAAAATTACAGAGACCCAAAACATAAACCCGGCAGACCTGCACTTTTTCAAAGAGTTTGTGCTCCATTCACTGGCAGAGTTTGAATTGATAAGCAAAGACATACTCACCAATAAACACCTGTTTAAAGACCCGCTGGCCGGCATGTTAGACGACCTGGACGAGGATGATTTTTAGTGTACGTTCGGAAAGAAAAACTGACTTTTGCAGTCCGGTTTTTTGCACCCCTGAGATGCAAAGTAGAGGCAAAAAGTCAATATGTGACCAGTGGAACTTAAATAGTCCAAAAAGCTGATTAAATTTGCGTGGTGGATTGCACTCAGAGAATCTGAGCTACCGGTTAACATACTTAAATTTGTGACCCCGGTTGGCAAAAGCAAAAATTTTTGCTCTAACTGATATCTAATTCAGAGCAGACCAAAACGAGTGTTTATTCACGGTAGTTTTTTACAACAACAAACCATCACGAGGTGAGCGTACTGATATTTTTTATTGTTTACTACCTGCTGCTGAGCGTATCCTTTTACTTCCTATTTCCCAGAGCGGGAAAAAAAGCCACTGACGGCCTGATTCCGGGTCTGAATTTTGCAATTTGGGCTGAATTGGTGGGTCGAAAGCGTCTTCACGCACTCTGGTTATTGGTACCACTGGTCAATTTCTTCATATTTTTTGGCCTTGCCATAGATACGGCGCGGTCCTTCGGGAGGCTATCACTATTGGATGCGACATTGGCGGTGCTTTTCATGCCCTTTTACTTTTTTTGGCTATCTTTTTCAAAAGAGATAAAGTACGAGGGTCCGACCCTTGTGGCAGAGCGCGAATACTATGCAAAAATTGAAGATGCCAAGGAAAAAGGCAAAAAGCTCCTCGTGAGAAAGCTGGAAGCAAACAATCCCTACCGTAAAACGGTTGCCAGGGAGTGGTTTGAAGCTGCGGTATTTGCAGTATTTGTAGCGGCCTTTATTCGGATGTTTATGATTGAGGCCTTTACCATTCCCACCTCGTCTATGGAAGGCACCTTACTTGTAGGAGACTATTTGTTTGTGAGTAAGATGCACTATGGCATACGGATGCCGATGACTGTGGTCCAGTTACCGCTGCTTCACAACAGAATTCCAATGATAGATCGGGAGTCCTACCTCGAAAACCCCCAACTCTCCTACCGGCGTTTGGGATCTTTTCAGGAAGTGAAAGAGAACGACCTGGTCGTCTTTAACTGGCCGGCCGGCGACAGTATTTACCTGCTGCCCCACCGCTCTTACAGTGTCAATCAAATACGTCAGGGGTCAGCAGAACAGCAAGAGCGTTTTGAGGGAATGGACATCATAACCAGGCCCGTAGATAAGACTGACTTTTACATAAAGCGCTGTGTGGGCGCGCCCGGAACCACCTTTGAACTGAGAGATGGTCTGGTTTACATTGATGGTCAGCGCAGAGAAAACCCGGAAAATGTCCAGTTTCGTTACGAATTGCAATCCGGGGTGCCCATTTCACCGGAAACTTTTAACCGGCTTGACATAAATCCGGGGGACCGGGTTGGCCGGACCCAGTTTCACCTCAACGAACAACAGGCAGAAGCTCTAAGAACCCTGGACGAGTCCATTACCGTAACCCCGGTAAACCCAGATCCTGGGGCACCAACCTATTTGTTTCCACACGACCCCGAAAACTTTCCGGACTTCGATTACGACAATTACGGGCCCATTCCCATACCGGCAGAGGGTCAAACTGTTTCAATAGACCACAGCAACATAGCCCTTTACACGCGGATAATCAATGTGTACGAAGACAATGAACTGCGCATTACGGATGACGCCATCTATATCAATGGCGAACCGGCTACTCAATACACCTTCCAGCAGGATTACTATTGGATGATAGGAGACAACCGGCACAATTCTGAAGATTCCAGGGTCTGGGGTTATGTTCCCGCAGATCATATAGTCGGCAAGCCACTATTTATCTTTTTCAGCACAAGAAACGCTAACATGCGCGATGGAATCCGCTGGGACCGGGTGTTTAAAAGCACCTCGGGGCTTTGATTGGTGTAGGGCATTGACACTTCACAGCAATTGACAGTGTAAGATTCACATAAAAAAGGCACCCACAAAGATTTGTGAAAAAAGGTACCATGAAAACAAGAGCAAACAAGCAGGCTAAAAACTTTTCAATCTACCCGTACATTCCCGGTCTGACAATTATTTGTTGTCTGTTGTTTTTATTATCTACAGATGTCAAAGCACAATTGCCTGTCTCCCAGGCCTGGTTGCTGGAAATATCCACCGCAGAAAACTCCGGTCAGTGGGTTCTGGATGAGATAGTGTTTTTAAGTTCTTTCAACAGCGAAGGCTACAACAACCAGCCTTTTTTTGCCGATAAAAACACCCTGTATCTGAGCAGTGGAAAGGATACAGTAACCAATTTATACTCCCTGAGTCTGCACACTGAGGAATTGAAGAAAATAACCGGGACCCATGAGTCCGAATTCAGTCCGCGTTACAATGCAAGGAACAATGCACTTAGTTTTGTCAGGCTGGAAAAAGACGGAACCCAAAGGGTCTGGAATCTCCCCCACGACCGTACCAATTACGGTTCACCGATCACCCCTTTAACGCTGAGGGTCGGTTACTACAGTTGGTTAGACAGCAACACGCTGGCACTTTTTGTACTCAGGGAGGATGGCAACGAACTGATTAAGTGGAATGTGGTAACGGGCAAAGAGGAAACCATTGCCCAAAACCCCGGGCGCTCCATGGAGTCAGACGAAAATGGCGTACTGTATTACACTGTGGAAGGCCGAAGAGATACGCGTCACATTTACAGTTATGACTTTCGCACCGGAAACAGCGAGCGTTTGGTGAGGATGATACCGGGAGGATCTCAGGATTTTTGCATAGGTCCCGACAACACCCTTTTTACGGCGGCAGATGGGATGCTGATGGCATTTAGACCCGGGGAAGATTCGTATTGGAAACCACAATTTGCACTCAACATACCAGGGGCAAAAGAAATCACCAGAATTGCAAGTGACAAAAACGGGCAACTATGCATTATTACAAAACCCTGATTTTCTTTTCTTTACTCGTTTATTCCATGGACCTGACTGAAACACCAATTTTTGCCCAGCAGGTTTCAGAAAAATGGTATGGTGAGATGGAGGAAAAAAGAGCAGAGACCATGCGATCCCTCTGGCAATCCGAAAGACAGCCAATCTTACCCAAAGATACCGTTCACCTCAACTACTACCCTATCAACACAGACTATCTGCTTCAATGCGAACTGCGCAAAACCGAAAACCCCGAGCCCTTTTCCATCGCCACATACTCAGGGGAAGAGCGGCAATACATCAAGTACGGAGAAGTATTTATGGAGTTTGAAGGAAAAGCGTTTTCCCTTGAATTGTATCAAAATTTCGCACTGCTGGAAAGTGAGGAATTCAGTGATTACCTGTTTCTTCCTTTTAAAGACCTGACCAATGGCGAGACCACTTACGGAGGCGGGCGATATCTGAATTTGAGCATCCAGGATTTGGAGAAAAACGGTTGTCGTATTAATTTCAACCTCGCCTACAATCCCTGGTGCGCATACAGCGACGGTTTCCACTGCCCCATTCCTCCCCGCGCCAATCACCTCGACATTGCATTAAAAGCCGGAGAAAAAGATTTTGGTAAACCACCCGGCCATTGATTGGTTTCATAGCAGAAGCAAGCTCAAAAAATGCCCGACTTTAGAGAATCTACTGATCATCTGGGACGCAAGGTCAAACTCCCCCATAGACCTCAGCGCATTGTCTCTCTGGTCCCTTCCATCACAGAACTCATCTGGGATTTGGGACTGCAGGATGAAATCGTGGGAATCACCCGGTTTTGTGTGAATCCGCGGGAGATGTTTAAAAGCAAGGAGCGGGTTGGCGGTACCAAGGAAATTACGATGGAGAGACTCCATAGGCTCAAACCGGATCTGATCGTCGCCAACAAAGAGGAAAACACCAAAGAAATGGTGGCAGAGTTGGAGAAAGATTACCCGGTTTTTGTCACCGAAGTAAGCGATTTTAAATCCGCACTTAAAATGATTGATGATGTAGCCGATATATGCGGAAAGAAAGAAGAAGGGCAGCAAATATCAGGGGATCTTCAGAAACAGTACCGGTTTTTTTTAGAAGAGCAAAAGACCCCGGGGAGCAGGCCGAAGGTGGCTTACATGATATGGAAAAAACCCTGGATGACAGTCGGGGGGGATACTTTTGTCAGTGAAATGCTGGAAATAGCGGGCATGGAAAATATATTTAAGAAACGCGACCGATATCCTGCGGTAACTTTGGAAGAAATTCAATCCGCTTCACCTGATTATGTACTGCTTTCCTCAGAGCCCTACCCCTTCAAGGAAAAACACCTGGAAGAAGTAGGCAGAGCTGTGCCGAATGCGGAAATTGAGCTGGTCGATGGTGAGCTATTTTCGTGGTACGGCAGCCGCCTTTTGCGTTCCTTTGATTACTTTCGCAATTTGAAAAAGAGACTGGCGTTTTAAAACAATTAGTTCAAAGCACATGAAGATCAACCACATACCCCTGTTTTTTTTTACCATTTTCTCACTCTGGGCCTTTACCATGACAGGCCAGGGAAAGCATATGTTCCAAAATACCCCGGTTGTCCCCGATGAGTATATCGTCCAGCTTAAAGAAGGAACAGCGCCTTCCGATTGGATTGGTCAACTGACTGATTTTGCCCCGAATGTGCAGGTTGAACACATTCGGCCTCTGGCAAGAACATTAAACACTCACCTTTTTAGAATAGAAACTGCCGATCGCACACCTGCCCAAATGCGGGAGTTCATGCTGGTTCAGCAATCTGTTCGCGACATTTTTCCCAACAGAATAGGAGAATGGCGAACCAGTGAACCCGACGATCCCCTTTTCCCCGACCAGTGGAACCTTTTCCAAATACAGGCACCTGAAGCCTGGGAAATAGCGCGCGGAGGAACTACGGCACTCGGTGATACTATCGTAATTGCTATTATGGACAGCGGATGTCAGATAGACCATCCCGATCTTTACGACAACATATGGGTAAACCGCGGTGAAATCCCCGGAAGCGGGATAGATGAAGACGGCAATGGCTACGTGGATGACTACTTCGGCTTAAATGTCACCACCGGAAACGACCAACACAGCGTCACTCGCCACGGCACGGAAGTCATTGGAGCTGCAGCTGCGGTTACAAATAACTCCGAGGGGCTCAGCAGTATAAACTGGAATGTACAGGTCATGGTACTGTCGAAGAGCAATGGCGGCCCCACGGAAGCAGACATGGTAGAGGCCTATCACTATGCAATAGACCAGCGCAGTAGGTACAATGAGAGTGGAGGACAGGAAGGTGCTTTTGTGGTCGCGACCAATTTTTCCGGTGGGATCGCCAATGAAGACCCCGATAATTTCCCCATGTGGTGTGAGATGTACGATTTGATGGGTGAGATGGGAATACTTTCTACTGCAGCCACGGTAAATTCCAATACCGATGTGGATGTATTTGGGGACATACCCACGACCTGCCCCAGTCCCTTTCTGATCTCGGTTACCAACTCTAACATGGATGACGAAAAAATACTGAGTGCGGGATACGGTGTGAACAACATTGAGATTGCAGCGCCCGGAAGAAATATTCCAACCACTACCATCAATAGTGAGTACCAGGGGAACCTAAGCGGCACTTCTCTGGCAGCACCGCAAGTGACGGCAGCCATTGCACTACTCTACTCTGCAGATTGCATGGCATTTGCCCAACTCGCCCGCGACAAGCCAAGTGAGGCTGCACTCGTTGCAAGGCGGGCTATACTGGACGGAGTGGATCGAAATCCGAATCTGGAGCAATTCACCATTTCAGGAGGCAGATTAAATGTGTACAACAGTCTATTTGAGTTGAGTGATTGTCAGTTTGAAGTGGGGCCACTTTCCATTTCAAATCTATACCCCAATCCCACAACCGGAGAGCTGAACATCGACATACTCGCACCCGACTTTGAAGCCTATGAAATCCAAATCACCGATATGCTCGGGCGGGAGGTATTGCGATTTCCGGTGGATTACGAAGCCTTTTCACCCAATGTGAAGCAGATCAACGTGGAACAGCTTCAATCCGGGGCATATCTCATTCACATAGTCGGTGCCCGAAAAAAGGAGACGCATACTTTTATAAAGCACTGATTGGTTAGAATTTAAATCCTGTATTTGAAAGCCGGTCAGCAGGAACGAAAACGTAACTTGATGCGTTAGAGCGGTATATTTTGGTCAGCGAATAATATTTTCCAAAAAAAGCTTTAAAAACCAGAAAAAGCAGTATCTTTGCCGTCCGAAAAATCAGGCTTCGTAGCTTAACTGGATAGAGCACCTGACTACGGATCAGGAGGTTGCAGGTTCGAATCCTGCCGAAGTCACCAAAACTAAATAGATATGTCTAAGGTTTGTCAATTAACAGGAAGAAGGCCGCAGAGCGGTCACAAGGTATCCCACTCAAACATCAAGACCAAGCGTCGGTTTGAGCCCAACTTGCAAAAAAAGCGCTTCTACATACCGGAAGTTGACAAGTGGGTGACGTTGCGCGTTTCAACCAAAGCGGTTCGCTGCATCAATAAATTGGGTATATACCAGTACATTAAGCGTCAGCAAAAGAAAGGACTGGCGACCGATATTAAATTATAAATCAGCAAATAAAGCTATCGATCATGGCAAAGAAATCTAAAGGCAACAGAGTGCAGGTGATTTTGGAGTGTACGGAGCACAAAGCTTCGGGCAAGCCGGGCACTTCGCGCTATGTCACGCAAAAGAACCGGAGAAATACTCCGGACAGATTGGAGTTGAAGAAGTACAACCCGACTTTAAAGAAATATACTGTTCACAAAGAAATTAAATAACCATGGCTAAAGTATCAAAAAACGCGAGAATTGCTCAAAGAGCAGC
>SL_3KL_010_SEDDRAFT_10002900_pt1 | contig 15630 bp, 15 predicted proteins | sample SodLakKL_010_SED_2_FD_10381 | JGI IMG/M metagenome (IMG submission 10381) | reverse complement strand
GGGAGTCTTCTTCCCCCTGAGTGGGGTCCGACGGGCTATGGGCCCGAAAGGCCCTGCCTGGCTGGCCGGTACGGCGGGGTGTCCTCCAGGAGGGAAGAAACACCGTCCTTCATAGTGGACACCCCCGGAACGGCTCCGGGAGTGGATCTTCCCAGGTTTCAGCAATGACAGCATATCTGGGGGGTAGTGTATTTTGGTACGCAACGTGCAGTAGCATTAGGGCGAGGCCACAGTTTGTGGGTCTCCGCCACGCGGGGGGTGCCATCCCCGTTCATGGGAGGTCGAATCGACATGTTCGCCAAGAAGACGGTGCAGCCGCAGGGATCCTTCGCCGCTTCTCCAACCCCGCGTACGACCCGCGAAGAAATCGCGGCACTCACCGACAGTGAGGTGGTGCAGCGGTTCCTGGATGGCGAGGAGAGGGCATTCGGAGAACTGGTGAGCCGGTATGACTCACGGCTCCTGAACTTCGTCTACCGCACCGTGGGAGACCGTGAACGGGCCCAGGACCTGGTCCAGGAGACCTTCGTCCGCGTCTACCGCCATCTCCACAGGTTCGACCAGAGCAAGAAGTTCTCCACCTGGATCTACACCATCGCCGGTAACCTGGCGAAGAACGAGCTCCGGAACCGGTCCCGGAATCCCCTGGTCCTTTTCCAGACCATCAAGAAGAACTGGGATGCGGACCACCGGCCTCTGGAGTGGGAGGACGAGTCGACCAAGCCGGACGACCTCTTTCGGAAACGTCATCTCAAGGAAAAGGTTGACGAGGCCGTGAAAGAGCTTCCCGAACATCACCGGCTGGTGTTCGTTCTCCGGGAACTCGAGGGAAGGACCTACGAAGAGATCGCAGAAATCACCGAGACGAACCTGGGAACGGTGAAGAGCCGGTTGAATCGGGCCCGGAACAACTTCGCTCGGATCATCGCGCCCATGGTGGACTGATTCCGGACGCTTCGGGGTTCGCTGGAAGGCAGCCCCGGAGCCTTGAAACGCAGGAAGCCCGGGTGGCTTCAGCCCCCCACTGATCCCCCGGGTCACCCCCGTCGGTTCGCCGGCGGGGGTTTTTTGTGGGGCAGGCCTTTCACCTCGCCGCTCCACGCCGTTTCCGGTTTGCTCTCCGTCCCGCCGGGCGTGCGCTTCCGACCGGGAGCTCCGGGGGAACACCGACCACCGAGCCCGCGTACCACATCAGGGAAGACGGACCCTGTGGGACGGGAGAACCTCAGCCATGACCTGCCAAGAATTCCTGGAACGATATTCCGAGTACCGGGACGCCGAGGAGGAGGACCCGATTCGGGCTCCCTTCCTGGGGCACCTCGAAGCGTGTGCCCGATGCGCCAGGTATGCGACCGTGCTCGAACGGGGCGTGGAATTCCTGCATTCCGTTCCAGGACCCGAGCCCCGCCAGGATCTCCAGGACCGGATCCGCCACCGGATCTATCAGGCTGAACTGGAAGAGGGGCGGAAGCGACGCGGGGGAGGCGGCTCCGGGCTCGTTCCCCTGGCCCTGGCGGCGGCGGCCATACTCACGGGGATGGCGATTTGGGGTCCCATCTCCGTACTGACTCCCAGCGTGTCCCTTCCCGCAGTCCAGGCCCGTGCCCCCCAGGTCCCGGTCTACATTCCGGCGGCGGGGGAAGGGCTGGTCCGGAGCCAGAGGACCCCGGGGATTCTCTTCCAGGAAGATCTCTGGTCCCAGTCCCACGTCCTACTCTACGAAGTCTCGCCCCTCTACCAGCGTACCCGTGAGGGCGCACTGGTGCGAATCGTTCTGCCGTGAATCCACCGGTCATCCCACCCTCCCTCCAGGCGGGGCTGGGCCGCGAGTTGGGCGGGGCCTTCTACCTCCATGGGAGTGATGCATTCCGGAGGGAGGAGGCGGCCCGGGCACTGGTGGAGGCCCATCTCGACCCCGGGACCCGGGATTTCAACCTGGACACCATCCGGGGGTCGGAGATCGACGCCGAAACCCTGGCCTCGATCCTGGGGACCCCTCCCATGATGGCGGAGTGGCGGGTCGTGGTTCTCCACGAAACCGAGGCCCTGGCCGGCTCTCCCCGGACCCGGGAGTTCGTCCTGAACGCCGTCCGCACCCCGCTTCCCGGATTGGCCCTCATCCTCCTCTGCACCGTCCCGGATCGCTCCTCTGCCCGGTTCTATCGGGACCTGGAGAAGTTGGCCCGGTCCATGGCCTTCCAGGACATCGGGTCCGACGACGTGCCCGGTTGGCTCATCCACCGGGCCCGGACCCACCTGGGTCGGGAACTGGAGGAGGACGCGGCCCGGGCGCTGGGTCAGGCGGTGGGGCCGAACCTCGCGTACCTGGCCCGGGAACTGGAGAAGCTGGACGCCCTGGCTGAACAGGGGGAGCCCATTACCACAGCCCACGTCGACGCCACCGGAACCCGGATTCCCCGACAGGATCGGTGGCAGTGGTTCGACCGGGTGGCGGAGAAGCGCTACCAGGAGGCCCTCGATGGACTCGAGATCCTCCTTCAACACGGGGAGTCCGGGGTGGGCCTCACCCTGGGCCTCGCCACGCACCTTCTTCGGTTGGGGGTGGTGGTGGATGGTGGAACGGGGGCCCTGGAGGCACTTCTTCCCCCACATCAGAAATGGCTCTCCCGTCGTTACGGATCCCAGGCCCGTCGCTGGAGCGGGGGGGAGGTGGAGGCTGCCGTGCAGGACCTCCTGGAGCTGGACCGCCTCCTCAAGTCCTCGACCTTCTCGGATCAGCACCTGCTGGAAAGCTGGATCCTGAAGCGGATGGCCGGGGCGGTGGCGGCGTGATGCCCGAGATGTGGAGGGTTTTGCTTCTCCCGTGTCTTGCACTCTCCCTCCTGATTCCGGCCGGCGAGGAGCGGGGGACCCTGGCCGGCCAGTCCACCGAACTCGATGCGGTGGAAAACCACATGGCCTCCGGCCGCTTTCCCGAGGCCCGGGAGGGGTTGGAGCAATGGTGGGGCGGGGAATCGGTGGCGACGCGGGAGGAGCGGCAGCAGGCCCTCTGGCTCCGGGCTCGCCTCACAGTGGACCCGGAGTTGGCGGAACTGGACTACCGGAGACTGGTGGTCGAGTATCCTGGCGGACCGTGGTCCGACGACGCCCTGATGCGGCTGGCCCAGGGGGCAGAGTTCCGGGGAGACGATGCGGCGGCTCGCCAGTATCTGGAGATCCTCGTGCGGGACTACCCGGCGAGTCCCCACCGAGTGGAGGCCCGGGATCGCATGGTGCGCCTGGATGCGCCCCGGACCACGACGGGGCAGAGGTCGGAGAGGCTTCCAGCACCGGTCCCCACCCCCGATCCGGATCTCACACCCGATCCGGAGTCCGTGCCTGGGGCGGATGCCGACCCGGGCGCGGATCCAGGCGCGAGAAGGACCGCGGACGCGGAGGCGTCACCGCCCACCACGCTTCCCCCCATCCTCCCCGAGTCTCAGGAGGAGGCCCCGCCGCCCGCGCCCTATACGCTGCAGTTGGGAGCCTTCTCCTCGTCGGATAACGCAGGAGCCCTGGCGGACCGGGCCCGGTCCGAGGGGCTGGACGTCCGGGTCACACAGGTGGAAGGCAGTCCCCTCTTCCGTGTCCGAATGGGAGGCTTTCCTTCGAGGGTTGAGGCGGAGCAAGCCGCGGAGCTTCCCCGGCAGTTGGGATTCGAAGTGATGTTGGGAAGTGACGGCAACCGGGAGGTCTCCCCGGACTGATTTCTCCAAGCCTTCGCTTTCCCCGCCCCACAAAGGGTTCAGATCGCTTCCAGCACCCGCTTCATCCGCTCCCGCACTTCGCCCCCCAGCTCCGCCAGTTCAGGATTTGCGGCCATGGAAAGCTGGGCCCGGGGATCCAGGATGGCCACCACGGTTTGCTCCGGTGACGCGCCCTGGTAGACGATGACGTTGCACGGAAGGAGAAGCCCCACCTGCTCCTCCTTCTGGAGGGCCTGATGGGCAAGCGCCGGGGCACAGGCCCCGAGGATCCTGTAGGGGTGGAAGTCCACGTCCAGCTTGTTCTTCAGCGTCTCACGGACATCGATCTCTGTGAGAACTCCGAAGCCCTCCCCCTGCAGGGCAGCCCGCACCCTTCGGTCGGCCTCATCAAAGGGGAGTTCCAGCGTTCGGGAGAGTGCGTAGTCGGGGACCGGAGTCATGGATGCCTCCAAGAAGGGAGATGGCGTGATTCACCAGGGAAACCCCGCAAGGCCCGGCCGAGGTCCCAGAGTGGGTTGGACTCGGAAGGGGCCCTCGTCGAGGGTGCGTGGAGGCTTTCTCTTTGGGACATGGGGGAACTTATAGGGTGGGGGGGTATATTGTGGGGCCGGATCGGTGAACCCGGTCCGAGACACCCCCACGTTCCCACGTCGTTCCATCAGCTTCCCGGACTCCGTCGCCCCCGGCGATCCATCGCCCAGCATCCCGATGCAGGAGTAGCCCCGTGACCCGTCCAGCCCCGGATTCTCCTTCGCCCCTCTCTTCCATTCCCAGGTCTCCTTCCGGGGACGCCTCGTCGGACGGTGCGAGCCTCGGTCCCGGCCATGGCGACGGAGAGGGCCGTGGGCCGGGCGAGGGCCAGGGCGTTGGGCTGACCCTTCCCGTCACGGGGATGACCTGCGCGGCCTGCTCCTCGGCCGTGGAGAGGGCCCTCTCCCGGAGAGAAGGGATCCTGGATGCCCACGTCTCCCTGGCCACCGGCGAGGCCCGGGTGCGCATCGATCCGACCCGGACAGGACCGGAAGGGGTCGTGGAGGTGATCCGCCGGACCGGGTACGACGTGGAGGCGCAGGAAGCCCGCTTCGGAGTGACGGGGATGACTTGTGCCGCCTGTGTCTCCGGGGTGGAACGAGCCCTCCAGCGGGTCCCGGGCGTGGTCTCGGCGGAGGTGGGTCTGGCCTCTGAAGAGGCGAAGGTCCGCTGGATCCCGGGCGTCGTGGAGGAACACGATCTACTCCAGGCGGTGGAAGCGGCTGGGTTCGGACTCCAACCGTTGAAGGGGTCTGGAGCCGGAGGGACCGACGACCGGGAGGCCCGCCGAGCCGAGGACCGAGAGGCGGAGGCTCGGGATCTCTTCCGCAAGTTCTGGGTCGGGGCGATCCTTTCCATCCCCGTCCTTCTCCTGGGACACCACGAGTGGGTGCCCTTCCTCCGGGGACTGGACCACGGACAGGTCCGTCTGCTCTGGGGGCTGAGCGGGGTGCTCACCCTCCCCATCATGATCTGGGTGGGGGGGCGCTTCTTCACCCGCGGGTGGAAGTCGGCCCGGAAGCTCGCCCCCAACATGGACACGCTCGTGGCCATGGGAACGGGGGCCGCCTTCCTCTACTCGGTGGTGGCGGTCTCGCTCCCAGGGCTGTTTCCCGAGGGGACGGCCCATCCCTTCTTCGAGGCCGCCGCGGTGATCATCACCCTGGTGGTGCTGGGGCAGGCCCTGGAGGCCCGGGCTCGGGGGACGACCTCCGCCGCCCTACGGGCGCTCATGGACCTGCGGCCCCGCCAGGCCCGGGTGATCCGGGACGGCGAAGAGGTGGAGGTCCCGGTGGAGGAGGTGGAGGTGGGGGAGATTCTCGTGGTCCGCCCAGGGGAGCGGATCCCGGTGGACGGAGAGGTGACCCAGGGGGCCTCCGCCATCGACGAGTCCATGGTCACCGGGGAGTCCATCCCTGTGGAGAAGGGAGTGGGGGATCCGCTCACCGGGGGCACCATCAATCGCTCGGGAAGCTTCCGGATGCGGGCCACCCGGGTGGGGAGTGACACGGTGCTGGCGCAGATCGTGGCGCTGGTCCGCGAGGCCCAGGGGTCTCGGCCCCCCATCCAACGGCTGGTGGACAAGGTGTCCGGGGTCTTCGTTCCCGTGGTGGTGGCCATCGCTGTCCTCACCTTCATCCTGTGGCTCCTTGTGGGTCCGGAGCCGTCCCTGAACTACGCCGTCGTTGTGGCGGTCTCCATTCTGGTCATCGCGTGTCCCTGTGCCCTGGGGCTCGCCACCCCCATCTCGGTGATGATCGCCGTGGGGAAGGCGGCGGAGTACGGGATTCTCATCCGGAACGGCGAGGCCCTTCAGAAGGCCCGGGCTCTGGATGTGATCCTTCTGGACAAGACGGGGACGGTGACCCGGGGGGAGCCCCGGATCACCGACGTGGTTCCTCTCCGGGACGGGGATGGGGAGGGGGCCAGGGACCGACTCCTCCAGTGGGCGGCGGCCGCCGAGTCGGGCTCCGAGCACCCCCTGGGTCAGGCGGTGGTGGCCGCGGCCCGAGCCGCCGAGTTCTCCATCCCCTCCGCCGAGGAGTTCGAGGGGGTGGCGGGCAAGGGTGTCCGGGCTCTCGTAGAGGGAGAGGTCGTGCTGGTGGGTACCCCCACGCTGCTGACCGAGGCGGGGGTGGATCCCCAGCCCCTTCAGTCCCAGTGGGATCGACTCTCCCGGGAGGGGAAGACGCCGGCCCTGGTGGCGGTTGGGGGCGAGGCCATGGGGGTCCTGGCCTGGGCCGACACGGAGCGGGAGGATTCGGCGGCGGCGGTGGCGCGGCTCCGGGGGCTGGGGCTTCAGGTGATCATGGTGACCGGGGACAACGAGACCACCGCCCGGGCCGTGGCGGAGCGAGTGGGGATCGACGAGGTCCGGGCCGGCGTTCTCCCCGACGGCAAGTCGGAGGTGGTGGCGGCCCTGCAGTCCCAGGGGCGACGGGTGGGGATGGTGGGCGACGGGATCAACGATGCTCCGGCGCTGGCCCGGGCCGACGTGGGGTTGGCCATGGGTGGGGGGACCGACGTGGCCATGGAGACCGCCGACATCACCCTCATGCGGAGTTCCCTCCATGGAGTCGCCGATGCCGTCGAGCTCTCCCGGGCGGCGGTGCGGAACATGAAACAGAACCTCGTGGGCGCATTCTTCTACAACACCGCGGCCATTCCGGTCGCGGCAGGGGCCCTCTACCCCTTCCTGGGACTCCTCCTCAATCCGATGATCGCGGGGGCTGCCATGGCGTTCAGTTCCGTGACCGTGGTCACCAACGCCAATCGCCTACGTCGCTGGCATCCGTCCCTTCGTAAATGACCTTCCTCCTGGAAGGCTGTGGAAGAATTACAGGGGACCACCGAGGGTGACGCTCCGGTGCGTTCCGCGACACCGATTGCAACCGGACCTTCCGGAGACTTATCCTCCTTCCTCACCCTCGAATTGGAGCCGTGGAGATGAACCCGTCCAGGATCCTGACCCTCCTCGTTCTAAGCTGGGCCGTCGCCTGTTCCCCTGAGCCGGGGGAGGACCCGCCCCCACCCCAGATGGGGGCCGCACCGGAACGGACCGAGGCCGAACTCGTGGAGCGGGCCCGGGAGATCCACCATCGGGTCATCACCATCGACACCCATGTGGACATCCCCTTCAACTTCGCTACCGAAGAGGTGGATCCCGGGGTACGGGGACGATTCCAGAACGACCTTCCCAAGATGCGGGAGGGAGGACTCGACGCCGCCTTCTTCATCGTGTACCACGGCCAGCAGGAGCGGACCCCTGACGGATATGCATCGGCGCTGGAGGGTGCCATGCGGAAGTTCGAGGGGGTCCGGCGGATGAGCTACGACCTGTATCCCGACGAGATCGACCTGGCGTACTCCGCCGCCGACGTGGAGCGGATCCATGGGGAGGGGAAGCTGGTGGCCCTCATCGGGGTGGAGAACGCCTACCCCATCGGCGAGGACCTCTCTCTCCTGGCGGAGTTCCATCGCCTGGGGGCGCTCTACACCTCCCTCACCCACAACGGGCACTCCCAGTTCGGAGACGCCGCGGTGGAGCGGCCGGACCTGGGGGATGACGGACCGGAGTGGGGGGGGCTCTCCCCCCTGGGGGAGGCCGCGGTGGATGAACTCAACCGATTGGGGATCATGGTGGACGTTTCCCACGCCGCGAAATCCACCATGATGCAGATCGTGGAGCGCTCCCGGGCACCCATCATCGCCTCCCACTCCTCCATCCGGGCGGTGGCGGACCACCCCCGGAACCTGGACGACGAGCAGCTCCGGGCCATTCGGGAAAACGGGGGCGTGGCCCAGACCACCGCCCTGGCCGCCTTCGTCAAGGTCCAGCCCCCCGAGCGGAGCCAGGCCATCGCCGACCTCCGCGGGCGGGTGGGGCTCGAGGGGTCCAACCCGGGAGTCCTCTCCCCATCGGATCGGGAGGAGTGGGACCGGGGGATGGCGGAGATCGACGACCGCTGGCCCCCCGCCACCCTCCAGGACTACATCGACCACATCGACTACGCAGTGGACCTGGTGGGGGTCGACCATGTGGGGATCTCCTCGGACTTCGATGGGGGAGGGGGAGTGGTGGGGTGGAATGACGCCTCCGAGACCTTCAACGTCACCCTTGAACTGGTGCGCCGGGGATATGGCGAGGAGGAGATCCGAAAGCTCTGGGGTGGAAACCTCCTCCGGGTCCTCCGGGCGGTGGAGGGCGTCGCCGAGGAGATCCGGGGCGAAGCCCAGGGAGAATGATCGCCCAGGGAGCCCGGGAAGGATGACATACCAGCAAGGATGATGTACCGGGAAGGATGACCGACCGGGAAAGATGACATACCGGGAAGGATGATAGATTGGGAGGTCGGGACGGGGGCGGCACATCCCCGTTCTGCATCTGACCATGACCCTACCCGTGGAGACCCCCATGCGACCTCCCCCGCGAATCATCCCGCGCTTCCGGACCCTTCCTGTCCTGGCCATCCCGGTCCTCCTGGGGATGGCCCTTTCCGTCCAATCCGCATCCGCCCAGACCGACCCCTCCCCCGAAACGGTGGTGGTCCAGGCCGGGGCCCTCTTCGACGGCACCGGGGAGACCCTCCGGCAAGAGGTGAGCATCGTGATCCGGGAGGGTCGCATCGACGAGGTTCGGGACGGGATCCACGCTCCGGCTGGAGCGCGAGTGGTGGACCTGTCCGAATGGACGGTCCTGCCGGGCCTCATGGATCTCCACACCCACATCACCTCGGACCCCACCGGTGAACTCGCGGGAGACCCGTTCCGCAGCTTTCCGGGGACGGCGGCACTGGTCGGAGCCCGAAACGCCCAGACCACCCTCTTGGCCGGATTCACCACCATCCGGAACGCCGGCGCCGGCGAGTTCGCCGATGTCGCCCTCCGGGACGCCATCCAGCGGGGCGTGGTCCCGGGGCCCCGGATCTATACGGCTGGAAACGGACTGGGGACGACGGGCTCCCATTGTGACCGTACCGGGTTCCGTCCCGACCTCTTCCCCGAGACCGGGATCGCCGACGGCGTCTTCAACGGAGCCGAAGAGGCCCGGGCCGCGACCCGCTACCAGATCAAGTACGGGGCCGACCTGATCAAGACCTGCGCCACCGCCGGGGTCATGTCCGCCGGTACCGAGATCGGGCCGGCTCAGGCCACCTTCGAGGAACTCCAGGCCATCGTGGAGACGGCCGCCATGCTGGACCGTCGGGTCATGGCCCATGCCCATGGGATCGAGGGGATCCGGAATGCCGTGCGGGCCGGGGTGGCCTCCATCGATCACGGCGCCGAGTTGGATGACGAGATCCTGGCGGAGATGCGTCAGAGGGGAACCTACCTGGTGCCCACCATCATGGCCTTCGAGTACGTCTTCCAGGCCGCGGAGGACGGGACCCTGGCGCCCTGGTCCGCCATCAAGGCCCGGGAGATCACCCCCGTGGCCCGGGAGTCCCACCGACGGGCGGTGGCCGCAGGGGTGCCCATCGCCTTCGGCACTGACGCCGGAGTCTTTCCCCATGGGACCAACGCCGACGAGTTCCGTCTCCTGGTGGAGGCAGGGATGACACCGGCTCAGGCCCTCCTCTCCGCCACCCGGGAGGCCGCCAATCTCCTGGGGATCCTGGACGAGGCGGGTACGGTGGAGGAGGGGAAGTGGGCCGATCTCGTGGCGGTTCGGGGGAATCCCCTGGAGGACGTGGAGCTCCTCAAGGAGGTCGGGTTCGTCATGAAGGACGGGGTCATCTACAAGGAGGATGGCCTCCCCACGCTCCAACGGAGGTGAGGAGGTGAGGAGGTGAGGAGGTGAGATCAGGGATCGGGAATGGGAGACGGCCTGTCCCTCGCATCCGCCCCTCCGCCCTCCGCTGGCTGGACATCGGAGCCGCCGTCCCCGGCGTAGACGTAGCGGAAGGTGACGCACCCCGGCTGGGCGCCTGGGCAGTAATAGCCCAGCAGTTCCAGCTTGGCGAAGCGCCCGTCGGCGGTGCGGACGGCGTACACCCTGGGGCGGGGTGTGAGGAGGTGGGAGAGGAAGGAGTAGTCGTACCACTCCCGGATGGCCGCGTTCACCGAATCTCCCCGGGCCACCGTGGGCACATATCCCTCCAACGGGACCCTTCCGACCTCGTGGAAGGGAACCTCTCCCAGGTCCAGGATCCCGGCTTCACCGAAGAAGCCCTGTCCCCCGTTGGCAATGATCTGGAAGCGGCGGAAGGCCAGGTCCCAGTCCGTGGGGCCCGGGTCCCGAACCACTGCCCCTGCCTGGAAGGAGAAGTGGGTCCAGGCGTCGGAGGCGGTGGCGTCCACCGTTCGGAGAACGGGTCCCATCCGGGCCTCCCCGGCGGAATCGGGGACCACGGGGGATGGAGCGTACATGGGCGGACTGGGCCGCTGGAGGGTGAGGAGGACCAGCACCGCCGCCACCAGGGCCACCCCCCCTCCGATGAGGATCCCCCTTCGATGGGAGACCAACGCTGTCCACGCCATGGGGGCGCTCCTTTCGGGCCGCACGAGGGGGTCTCGCCCATCTTTCAACTTCCTTCTACGAACTGAGGGGGTCATCCGACCCTCTGCAACCCCCCTTCCCAGGGGACCTTCCTTCTTCAACGGCCTTCGACGCCTTGGGGGACCTCGGCGATTCGTCCCCTGGGAGGCCACTTGCCCTTCCGCCGACCCCGACAGATGTTCACCCCGGACGGGAACCCACTTCCGGGGAGGGGCCGTGGCGGGGACGGAGGAACGGACGTTCGGCGAGTACCGGGTGCAGATCGACCGCCTTCTCTGTGTCGGATTCGGCGACTGCATCGCCGAGGCCCCAGGGGCCTTCGAGTTCGATGACGAGGGGATCGCCGTCTTCCGGAAGGGCGCGGAGGAGGAGAGCCTCGTGGCGCTTCTGGATGCCTGCGCCTCCTGTCCCGTGGATGCCCTCACCGTGTGGGACGGATCCGGAGAGCAGATCATTCCCTGACGCCCTCGTCGCTGTCCCCGAGCCCCGAATCTCCTGGGAGATCCCCCGCTGGGGGAGGAGGTAATCCGTGCGGAAGTTCCGGACGTACCATGACGTGGACAAGTCCACCGGGTCCCAGCTCCTGGAACAGGTGCTGGACCAGCGTTCCCGCCTGGCCGAGCGATTGGCGGGGATCGGACAGGTAGTGGCGGTGGCCAGCGGAAAGGGCGGCGTGGGGAAGAGCGCCGTCACGGCGAACCTGGCCGTGACCCTCTCGGCCATGGGACGCCGGGTGGGGGTGGTGGATGCCGACCTCAATGGCCCCTCCCTGGCCCGGATGCTGGGGGTACCCAGGGGTGTCCTGGTGGATCGAGCCGACGGTGTGGTCCCGCCGAAGGGAGCGGCTGGCGTCCCCGTCATCTCCATGGAGCTCCTCCAGGAGGCGGAGGATGCCCCCTTGCGTTGGCAGGATCCAGGTGGGGACACCTTCATCTGGCAGAGTACCATGGAGACCAACGCCCTCCGGGAGTTCCTGGCGGATGTGGCCTGGGGGGAGCTGGATTACCTCCTGGTGGACATTCCGCCGGGGACGGACAAGATCGGTCGGTTCCTGGAACTCGTCCCCGCCCTCCCCGTGGCCCTCCTGGTGACCACCCCCTCGGAGCTGTCCCGTGCGGTGGTGGCCCGGTCCCTTCGGATGGTCAGGGAAGCAGGGATCCCCTCGGTGGCCCTGGTGGCCAACATGTCGGGGTATCGGTGCCCCGGGTGCGGGGAGCGTCACCCCATCTTCCCCGGAGATGGAGCCCGTCGGCTGTCCGAGGAAGGCTCGGTTCCCATCTGGGGCGAGATCCCCTTCGATCCCCGGATCAGTGAGGACACGGACCGGGGAAGGCCCCGGGTGCTGGAGGACCCGGAAGGGGAGGTGGCCCAGGGCTTCCGACAGGTGGCCCTCCATCTGGAGGAGGCCGCCGGAGAAGGGAAGGTTTCCGGAGCAGGGAAGGTTTCCGGAGCGGGGCAGGTTTCCGGACCGGGGAAGGCTTCCCCGCACGAGGGGAGTCAGCCATGAAGTTCCTCTGCATTTCCTGCGACGAAGTCATGGCCTTCGCCGAGCGGCAGATCCCCGGTGACGGGACCATGGCCGCCGTCTTCCAATGCCCCGGGTGCGACCGGGAGATGGCCATGCTCACCAACCCCATGGAAACGCAACTGGTGAGTTCCCTGGGGGTGAAGGTGGGGGGGCGTGAAGTACCGGCTCAGCCCATGGAGGGGGTCCGGGGCGGACTCGCCGGGGGCCGGGATTCCGCCTTCTCCGAGGAGGAGGACGTCGGGGGGGCGGACACCGTCCCGGGGGGGGTGGCTTCCTCGTCTTCCCAAGGGTGGGAGGGGGACGCTGAGCCCGAACCGGAGTGGGGGGAGAATCCCCGCTATACCGGTCCGGTGCACTGGAGCCCGGAGGCGGTGGATCGCCTCCAGCGGGTGCCCCGCTTCGTCCGGGGGATGGTGAAGCGGATCTATACCGACTACGCCCGGGAGAAGGGGATCCCGACCCTGACCCCGGAGATCATGGACGTGGCCCGGGCGGAGCTCGGGCTGGAAGGGATGTAGATGTCCGAGGCCCGAACCCGGAAGTTCCGGCAGGCGGCTTTCGTCTACCTCCACGTGGGAATCCTCTACCTCTTCGCCGTGGTGGCCATGAGCCGCGCCGGAGTGCTTCCGGTGGAGCGGGGTCCGGTGGGGATCTGGCTCCTTGTGGGGGTCGCCATCGTGGCACTGGTCTTCTGGGGGCTCTGGAGCTGGCAGAACGCCTGGTTCGCCCGGGCGGTCTGGTTCGTCCACGCCCTCCGGATCCCGGCCCTCATGCAGGGCGCCTTCTTCCCGGATCCGGAATCGGCCCTCTCCCCCTCGTTCCACCTCACCGCCCTCTTCGTGGTCCTGGTGAACCTGGCCATGCTGGCGCGGGCCGGTTGGGACCTCTGACCAGCGGGAGGATGGCGGTCCGGGCCCGGGGGCTGGGCTTCCGCTACCCCGGGGGGAGGGTGGGGGTGGAATCCCTGGAACTGGAGGTTGCGCCTGGGGAGGTGGTGGCCCTCCTGGGCCCCAACGGGTCGGGGAAGAGCACCCTCCTCCGTCTCCTGGCCACCGACCTGCGGCCCAGCTCCGGAACCCTGGAGCTGCTGGGCCTGCCGGCGGAGCGAGCCGGACCGGCCCTTCGCCGGCGGATCGGATACGCTCCCGACGACCCGGTGCACGTGCCACCCCTCACCGGAGGGGAGAACCTCCGGTTGTTCACCTGGCTGGCGGATGAGGACCCGGAGGATCCCAGCCTGGGGCTGGCCGCCCTCCTCCAGGCCTTCGACCTGTCAGATGTATCGGGGACTCCGGTGTCCCAGTACTCCTTCGGGATGCGGCGGAAGCTCCTTCTGGCAGAGGCGCTGGCCCCCCGTCCCGAGCTCCTCCTCCTGGACGAGCCCACGGTGGGGATGGATCCCCGGGGAATCGACGCGCTGGGGACCCTCCTGGGGGAGCGGGCCCGGAGCGGGACGGCGGTGATCCTGGCCACCAACGAGATCCGGGAAGCTCCCCTTTGGGCCCACCGGATCCTCTTCCTCCATCGGGGCCGGGTCCTGGCCGACGCCCCACCCGAGATCCTCCTGGCCCGGCTCAAGGGACGGACCCTGGTCCGGGTGACCCTGGAAGGCGATGGAGTTCCGTGGGAAGGGGGGGCGGGGGCTGCACCAGGGAGGGCCGGAGGGGAGGGGAGGGGCCTGGGCCCCCGGGAGGCAGCGAACTCCCCGGAAGCACGTGCGGCCACGGAGGGATTCGGCCCCTTCCAGGGACTCGGTCCCCTGGAGGGGCTCGACGCCATGGAGGGGGTGGAAGCGTGGCGGTTCCACCCGGAAGCTGCGGGCCCGGGACAGATCGAGGTGGAAACCCGCATGGGAGGGCGGGTCCTTCCCCCGCTCCTCCAGTACCTCCTGGATGCCGGGATCGGGGTCCGGGAGCTCCGGGTCCGGGAGCCCGACCTGGGGGATCTCTTCCGGGCGCTCACCGGGGTGGAGTTGGAGGACCGCCCATGAGGGCGCCCCTCTGGTGGCTGGAGGTGGCGCTCACCCTCCGGCGCCGCCGACTCCTGGCCCTGAACGTGGGCATCCCCCTCCTCCTGGTCCTCCCGGTGGCCCTGGGCGGCGCTCCCGCGTTCCACGCCGCTGCGGTCTACACCGTCCTCTTCGTCCTCTTCGGGACCTTCGGGTCCGCCATTCCCCTCATCCGGGATGGAGAGACGGGGATCCTCCGGCGCATGCTTCTGGTGGGCGCCTCCCCCCGCCACCTCCTCCTGGCCCGGGGGATCGGAGGCACCCTCCTGGATGCCCTCCAGATCCTTCCCTCCCTGGCGCTGATTCTCCTTGTGGGGATCTGGCAGGGGGGAGGGGGAGGGGAAGCAGGGGGGAGCATCGGTCCGGGGGCCGGCCCGGGACCCGCCAGCCTGGCTCTCCTGGCGGTGCCTGTCCTGCTGGGCGCCCTCCTGGCTGCCAACCTGGTAGGGGTCTGGGTGGCGGCATTGGCCCGGTCCCTGGCCGAAGGGGCGCTCTTCGCGGCGGTCCTCTCCCTCTTCCTCCTCCACGGTTCCGGGGTCTTCCGGACCCCGGCGGCCGGGAGTGTCGGCGCCTTTCTGGAGGGGATCCTCCCCTTCGGCCCCCTTCACCGTCTCCTCCTCCACGCCGCCGGTGGGCGCGGGGTGGAGCCGGAGATCCTCCTCCCCCTCCTATCGGGCCTCGGTGGGCCCCTCATCCTCCTTCTCATCACGCAACTCGCGGCGCCAGCGCTCATTGAGCGGATTTCTTCTCCCCTCCGGTGACCCGGTCGCCGTCAGACGTCTGTCACTGATTTGACAGACAATGAGCGGGGCCGATATACTGGCCTCGCGGCGTTCTTCTGGGATGCCGTTCCTGCCTTGACAGACATCGGTTTCTGGGAGTATGCGAGCACGCAAACCGTGCTTTGAACGATAGGGGTCCACGCCAGAGGGGAAGCACCGGCCCGGGCCCGCGATACGAGTTCTCAAACGCGCTTCCGCGCAGGCCGCACGAAAAAGGCCGCCGGAATTTATGCGCCGCCGCTCCCCCGGGAGCGGATGGTGCCTTGCATGCGAGAAGGCGAGAACGACTCGCCTCCTTCGCCCCGGATCGACGCCATGCCACCCCGAAAAGGGGGCCTTCGGACTCGGTGAGCTGGATGCCGAGGAGGGAGTGGTGCGGACCGGTGACGGGATGGCTCGGTGTGACCGGCCTCCCGGTAGCGAAGGGCCCTGCGGACCCGATGACCGAGGTGCTCATGTACCGTGAGGTCTTCGTCCCTGTCGACAACTCTTCCCACTCCCACTGGGCCGTGGATCGGGCCCTCGAGATCTGCCGGCGATTCGAGGGATGCATCACCGGCAACCATGTCTATGCC
>SL_3KL_010_SEDDRAFT_10002899_pt1 | contig 15631 bp, 13 predicted proteins | sample SodLakKL_010_SED_2_FD_10381 | JGI IMG/M metagenome (IMG submission 10381) | reverse complement strand
GACCTGCATCAGAATGTAAAGCAGGTGCTGGTAGAGTATCTTGCCGCAGGTATAGATCCTGAAATAGCCACACTTTATATTCAAAGTGATGTACCTGAAGTAGCTGAGTTGTACCTTTTGCTGGGAATGAATGCTTATATGGGTGAACTTGAACGTTGCACTACCTTTAAGGAAAAAGCCCGCAAACAACCAGACAATATCAATGCCGGCCTGCTTACATATCCTGTTTTGATGGCTGCCGATATCCTTATCCACAAAGCGAACAAGGTGCCTGTTGGCAAGGACCAGGAACAGCACCTTGAAATGGCCCGTACATTTGGAAACAGGTTTAACAGGCTTTACAAAGCTGATTATTTCCCTGAGCCATATGCATTTAATTTTGGAAGCGATTTGGTAAAAATTCCCGGATTGGATGGCAGCACAAAAATGGGAAAATCAGAAGGTGAGTCCAATGCTATATATCTGGCAGATGAGCCCTCTGTAATCAGGAAAAAGGTAATGCGTGCAGTTACTGATTCCGGTCCTTCGGAAATGAACCAGGTAAAGCCGCAGCCCATAGAAAATCTGTTTAATATTATGAAAGTTGTTTCGTCAGAAGATACTTTTAAACATTTTGATGCACTTTACAACAAATGCGAGATTCGTTATGGTGATTTGAAAAAACAGCTTGCTGAAGATATCATCGGCTTTACTTCTCCGCTGCGTGAGAAAATCGTTGAAATAGGTGCTGATAATGCCTATCTCTCAAAAGTTGCAAAGATGGGTGCAGAAAAGGCCCGTGAAAGCGCTTCCAAAACTGTTAAAGAGGTCAGAGAAATTATTGGTTTCAAACCCTTTTAAAAAAATGTTTTGGGAAAAATAAACCAAGGCATTTGCAAGCAAGTGCTGTGTATTGAATATATTAACCAAACCCATTAAAAATGAACCCCTGGAAAAATCTTACCGGTCTTTCAAGCTGGCTTATGCGAATTGCAGTGATTCTTATGATATTTGCATGGTTTTTTAATACTTTCATACATTTCAATTTAAACCAGCCACAGTTTTTCCTTGCCACTGTTTTTCTGGTTTTTGGTTTATTATTATTTACAGGAGGATTTTTGCGAAAGCATTCCCTGACAGTTGTGTCAGCAATTGTCCTTCTAATCTTATCAGTTTTACAAGCCTACTGGAGCTATAATGGAATAACCGGAGTTTTTGCACAGTGGGTAGTAATGTCATCTGTATTTTTTTATTTTGTAACACACGGTAATAAATAGTTTTTAATGCCTGAAAATATTCCGACAGCAAAAGAAAAAGAAAAAGTTGTCCTGGTGGGAGTTATTATGGGCCGCCAGACTGAAGACATTGTTAAAGAATATCTTGATGAACTTGAGTTTTTGGTTGATACAGCCGGAGGTGTTACACTGAGAAGGTTTACCCAAAAACTCGACAAACCGGACAAGGCAACTTTTATTGGTAAAGGAAAACTTGAAGAGGTAAAAGAATTTATCCAGGAAAATGAAGTGGATATTCTTGTGTTTGATGATGAATTATCTCCGTCGCAGCAACGCAATGTGGAACGAACAGTAAAATGCAGGGTACTGGATCGCAGCAACCTTATTCTCGATATATTTGCTTTGCGTGCACGCAGTGCCCATGCAAGAACCCAGGTTGAGCTTGCCCAGTATCAGTACCTTCTTCCAAGGCTTGCCGGCATGTGGACACACCTTGAAAGGCAAAAAGGGGGTATCGGGCTGAAAGGACCCGGTGAGCGGGAAATTGAAACCGACCGACGTATTGTTCGCGACAGAATTGCTTTACTTAAAAAGAAACTGGAGCAGATTGACAAGCAGAAAGCAACACAGCGCTCCAACAGGGGCAGACTCGTCAGAGTTGCACTTGTTGGTTATACCAATGTGGGCAAATCTACAATTATGAATATGCTGAGTAAATCAGAAGTATTTGCTGAAGACAAACTTTTTGCAACTCTGGATACGACAGTAAGAAAAGTTGTAATTGAAACATTGCCATTTCTTTTATCTGATACAGTTGGTTTTATCAGAAAACTGCCCCACCATCTTATTGAGTCTTTCAAATCAACCCTCGATGAGGTGAGAGAGTCAGATATTTTACTGCATGTGGTAGATATTTCCCATCCTAACTTTGAAGAGCAAATATCAGTTGTAAAAGAAACCCTGAACGAAATCTTAGGCAAAGATGAGCAAAAACAATCTATAATGGTGTTCAATAAAATTGACAAGTATTCTTTTGTTGAAAAAGAGGAAGATGATCTTACTCCTCCCACTAAGGAAAATACCACTCTGGATGAGTTGAAGCAAACCTGGATGGCAAGAGAAAATGCTCCCTGTATATTTATTTCGGCCAAAGAAAAGCAAAACATTGATTATTTCAGAAGGATACTTTATGAAAATGTGCTTGAAATTCATAAAAAAAGGTACCCCTATGATACCCCGCTCTATAATCCATGGAAATTTGATGAGAATAAACAATAAACTCTGAAGACGGTTTTTTAATTGTCAGGGTTCCCAAATGAAAAAGAGCAGACAATCATATAACATTAATGAATTGATTTCATTTTTCTTCATTGGAATACTTTACCTGATTTCACTATTGCCTTTGAGTGTTCTTTACCTTTTTTCTTCATTCATGTATTTTATATGGTATCATGTTATTAAATACCGGCGTAGTGTGATAAGGCAAAACCTGAAAAACGCATTTCCACATAAAACAGAAGAAGAACGCAGGGTTATTGAACGCAAATATTATCGCCATCTTTCTCACCTGATGGCAGAAAATGTAAAGCTTGCAACCATTTCACGAGAAGAATTAAAAAGGAGGGTAAGATACGAACCGGAGTCTGTAGCATTTTTAAATGAGCTTCACCGGCAGGGCAGGAGCATTATGATTGTAATGGCGCATACCGGAAACTGGGAATGGGCCGGAGCAGCATTTCCTTTATATCAGGATCACCAGGTTATTACTGCATACAGGCCTTTACGCAATAAAGCCTTTGATTGGTTTATGCTAAAAATACGTTCCAGAACCGGCAATATCATAACACCTATGAAAGTATTGCCAAGGGAAATGTTGAAATTAAGAAAGACTGTAACTGCAACAGCCCTTATCGGTGACCAGAATCCACCCATAAATAATGCTTTCTGGGTTTATTTTTTAAACCAGGAAACACCTTTCTATAAAGGCACTGAAGTTTTATCAAGAAAGTTTGATTATCCTGTCGTCTGGGGCAATGTAAAAAAAGCCGGAAGAGGTTATTATGATGTTGTACTTGAATTGATTACTGATAAGCCGGATTCATTTGAAAAAGAAGGTATACTCACAGCTTTACATGCATCTTACCTGGAAAGAGACATTCTGGAACAACCGGAGTGCTGGTTGTGGTCGCACAGAAGATGGAAAAAAAGCAGGCCGGCCGGTGAGCCCCTCATCAAAGCAGAAAAAGTTTAGCGTTCAACCCTGAACCTGTCGCCAATTGCCAGCAGGCTCAGGCGTCCGTTTTCATCTCTTTCCTGCTCAACATTTAGAGATGTTCCGGTAAGTCTGCTTAATCCTGCAAGTCCTGCTCCGGCAATATCCCAAAACCCAAAACGATTATTGGAAAGGTCGTTTTGAAGTTCCTCTATTTTGATACCGGTGGTTCTTTCCAGACCTGTGGTGGCAAGACCGGCAAGGGTAACATATTGCTGCTGATCGGTAACACTCTGAATTTCTGTTTCCTCCTCATAAGAAACCAGGTTTGCAAAGTAAACCCCTTTGAATTCTTCTCTTTTTTCAATTGTTTCGGGTTTACCCCGGGCGGTGAGCATAGTGGTTCTTCTGGGCCCGATTTCAGCCACCTCAAGCGGTTGTGGCATTATATCGCGGCTAAAAGCCCTGATGGGTCTGGTTTGCTGCTGTGGCTTTGTGGCCGGAGCGGGAGTTTCGGTACGGTTATAGTTTCCTGTTGTTTTTCTTCTTCAGGCTCTGTTGCAGTTTCTTTTTCCTCCTTTTCAGTTTTTTCAGATACCGGTAAAGTTTGGGCAATATCAGGAGTATCATCCAGTCGTGGCATCATAAAAAAGATTCCTGCAAGGAATGCAAGTACTGCTGCCGCAACAGCAAATCTCTGTATTACAGGCATGTATATGCCCAGGGGGTATTTCTTAAGTGATGATTTTGCCGGGAAAATGATGTTTTTATCGGCAGTCAGTTTCAGATTGCTGTACAAATGAAAGTCTTTTTGCAAATCAGGATTTTTTGCCACAGTCCCAAGAAGATGTGAAGAACTTTCTTCATCCAGATCGCCTTCAAAATAGGCAATCATTTTTATGTCCTGACTTTGCTCGCCGGGAATTGTATCTTCGGATTTTTTCAAAACATTTTTATCCTGTAAAGTAATGTTTTTCTCTTCTGTAAGATAAATCAATTCAAATGCCTCAAACTCTTCTTTCAGGTGTGGATGCTTTGAGAGAAAATCCATAAGCTTCCCAACCTGATCAGGGTTCAGGTTTCCCTCGTAATAGTCGAGGAACCAGGCTCCGTAATTTTCTCTGTTGATATTCATTTTTTGCAGTTTTACTGGTTTGGTGTAAGTTAATTAGTCAGGGTTTCAGTTGATCATAGATTTTTATACTACTACATCCAAACTTCCTATGTATTTTTTAAGAAACAATCTTGCCCGGTAGATGTAAACTTTAACCTGTGATTCATTGAGACCGGTAATTTCGCCGATTTCATTGTAAGCATAACCTTCGTAATCTCTGAGCATAATAACATGTCTTTGTATTTCGGGTAACTTGTTAATGGCTTCATTTAATACTTCCTTTAAATCAGAGTATGTGTTTTGCACTGAATGTGTATGAAAAGCTTCATCATCAAGACCGTTTGTTTTTTATCCCTGCGAATATTGTCAATCATGGTATGATATGCTGTAGTGAACAGATAGGATTTTGCTTTTGTGAAAGATATTTCACCTGCTTTGGTCCACATCTTTTCGAAGCTATCCTGTACTATGTCGCGCGCTTTATCTTCATCTCTTATGTTCTTAAGAATGAATCGATAAACGCCATCAGCATGCTCATCAACACATTGATTGTATTCTTTTGCAGTCATTCAATCCCGGATTGTTACTTTTTGTTTTTTGATAATGTGACGAACTGTTATGGTATAAAGTTACACACAAAAACAAAAAAGTTTTCTGAATAAAGAGATTATTATTTTGGCAGGATATATTACTGCCATTCAAGGCTTTCCATCAGAATGCGGATATCATCTGACAGAAAGCGGATTACAGGAGCAAGGGAATCATTATTGGGAGTAACGTTGAAATACAAAGCACCTCGAAGAAAATGCCTGGTGCTGTCAGTAAGATAAAACTGCATGGGTGAAGCAGCCTCTCTGCCTCTTATTTCATAAAGAATTCCGTACACATTGTTTTCTTCATTTGTATATACATTTTCCTGAAAACCGGTAGCCTTTGGGATATGCCTGTTTACAAAATTCCTGTTGTCTTCAATGTATTCATTCAGTTGATTGGAGTTTTGAACCGCTTTATAACTCAGGTGGAGGGATGCTCCAAACTCAGGGAAAACCAAATCCCCCCAATAAGCTTCAGCATCAGGCCGGGTATCAGGAACAAACTGAGCATATACGGGCATTAAAAAACGGTAAGGAAAAACTGTATCAAATGGTTTATATTCTTTTTCGGGAAGGTCTATTCGAAAATATCCGCGAGGTAATGGGGTATGAGCCTGGTCGCAGGAAAATGCAATGACAATCAGAAGTATGATTATTACAAAAATTGTTTTTTTAAAAGGCATATATGGGTTTATTTTACTCTGGTATAAGACGCTGGATAAAATCAAATATTGTTTAAAATCTGATAATATCACATTATTCGTTAGACAGATCTTTTTTCATCCTCACATGAATCCTTTTAATTCTTCGGTTATCAACGGCATCGACTGCCAGGTCAAAATCATCAAAAGAGACTTTCTCGCCTTTGTAGGGTAGCTCCTGCTTAATTTCAAGGATTAGGCCGGCCATAGTGTCTGCCTCGCCTTTGATGTCATTGAAGATATTGTAATCTACCCCTGTAATTTTACAGAAATCTTTCAGAAGGGTTTTACCTTCAAACATGTAATTCAATGAGTCAATTTTAGAATAAATGGTTTGTTCGATATCAAACTCATCATTGATTTCTCCCACAATTTCTTCAAGGATATCTTCCAGGGTAACAATACCGGATGTGCCTCCATATTCATCAACCACAACAGCCATGTGAATTTTCTTTTCCTGAAATTCTTTAAGCAGATCATTGATTTTTTTACTTTCAGGAACAAAAAAACAGTTTCGGATGAGTTTCTGCCACTTAATATCTTCATTCGTATCCAGATGAGGCAAAAGATCCTTAATATACAGAATACCAATAACATTATCAAAACTTTCCCTGTAAACAGGAATACGGCTGTAACCAGCTTCAACAATTACTTTGATAAGCTCTTTGAATGGTGTATCTTCTGCTACTGCAACAACATCCATGCGGCTTTTCATAATTTCCCTGGCGTAAATATTGCTAAACTGTACTATTCCGTAAAGCAATTGCTTATCCTCTTCGGTGCCTTTTTCCTCATGGGTAATATCAATGGCATGGGAGAGTTCGTTGGCACTTAGTCCGGTTTTCTTCTTTGCCAGGCGCTTGTCAATGAAATTTGTTGATTTTACCAGTAATGAACTCATAGGATAGAAAACCCGCCTTAAAACAGTCATTGTGCCAGCCATCATCAAGGCAAATTTTACATTATGCTGGGTGGCATATACCTTTGGAAGTACTTCAGCAAATAGCAAAATAAGAAAAGTTACTACGACTATCTGTACAATAAAGCCCAGGATAAGGTAATCTTCGAAGTTAAAAACAATGGCGGTTACAAAAGTGGAGAGTATAATTACGGCAATGTTAACAACATTGTTTGTAATAAGAATAGTAGCCAGCAGGCGTTTTGGTCTTTCTACGAGATTAATGATTTTTTGTGCAGCAGTTCCGGAACTTTCGCGCAAATTATTTAATTGTGAATGTTTAAGGGAGAAGAAAGCAATTTCAGAACCGGAAACAAGGGCTGAAAATACCAGTAACAGAAACATTATAAGCAGGCCGGTAGCTGCCTCCGCGTTGAATGTATTGAAGAATGATAAAATTACCGAAATAAAACACGAATAAGGCTCAGGTGTATCTTCCAATTTATGTACTACTTTGATTTCATTGCAAAATTAATACAAAAATGCTCATAAAATCAAATTTTTAAACAGCCATGAAATTGCTTAGCATGAATGATTTTGCTAAACCCTGCCCATAGAACATTCACATAAAATTTCATATCTTTACTCATTCGTTTCCCCTGCCGGTTAAATGCTTTATAAAGCCTGAGGAATTCCCCGGCGAAAGAGTTATTAAAAAAACATTTGTATGAAGAAAGTTATAAGCTTTGCTGCAACACCTCAAAATTTATTAAAAATATCAGCCATTGATAAGGCATTTAAAAAATACCGTAAAGAAGTTAAACACCTGATATGCCATGCAGGTAATGAAGAAGACGAAAAAGCCTCCTTGTCTTCATTTGAAGATATTGATTTTCCAAGAACCAGTCATTATATATCCATAGGCTTTGGAAGCCATGCTGCACAAACGGCAAAAACAATGCTGGACTTTGAAAAGGTTCTCCTGGAGGAAAGCCCCGATCTTGTAATATTATCAGGGCATCAGGATGCAACACTGGCTTGCGGCATCACGGCTTCGAAAATGCAAATTCCTATTGCCCATATTGATGCCGGGCTAAGAAGTTTTGAAAAATATAATCCTGAAGAGATCAACCGGAACCTTACAGATGTGCTTTGTGAATACCATTTTGTGAGTGAGCACAGTGCAATGAAAAATCTTCGCGATGAAGGTGAAGACTCTGACAATATCTTTTTTACCGGTAACCCCCTTGTGGATGTGCTTGAAATGTACTGGTCAGATATGGAAGAATCAACGGTTCGCGACACTTTAAAACTGGGAGATGAAAATTATATCCTGGCCACTTTTCACCATAAAGAAAACCTGGAACGAAAGCAAAATCTGGCTGAAATTAAAGAAATGATCAAACGGCTTAGCAAAACCTGCAAAGTAATTTGGTTGTTGCCCGATTATGCGCATAAAAAACTAATAAAAAAGGGGCTGGATAAAGAATTGGCTCCGGGGGTTTTACTTTCTGGTCCTATCCCCTATATTGACTTTCTTGCACTGATGTATGATGCAGAGGTTGTTATTACCGATAGCGAGGGAATACAGGAAGAGACAACTTACCTGGGAGCTCAGTGTATTACTGTGAGAAAATATACTGAACGGATTGTTACCCTTGATGTGGGCACCAACCAGCTTGTGGGGTTTGACTTCGAAAAAGCAGAAAAACTTGCCGAAGATGTGTTAAAGGGCATTCTGAAGCCGGGAAGGATCCCTGAAATGTGGGACGGAAAAGCTGCCAAAAGAATTGTGGAAGTCCTGATTGATGAAATGGACTAAAAAACAGTCTTTTTGTTGGCGGTACTTGCTTTCCTAAATCTATACCTGGAAATTGGTGATTTCAGATGTTAGTGTAAAATCGTATGCCGGATATTCGAACAAGGATGGACGATATTCGGTTTCTCCGATACTGTAACCCCAAATAGATTCATATTCTTTCTTCACTTCATCCATTTCCTCAAGCTGATCAAGGTATGCAGCAATGGATTTTGACTCTACAATAATGAATTTTCCAAGTTTCTCAATAATCGGGCTATGGCTTCTGGTGTGGTCATGATCAAATTCCAGTATTCTTCTTCCGCTCCGGGTTATTCCAATCACTCTGTAAGTCATACTTTTCCCCACACCTGGCAGGTTAAGCACATTCCGGTCGGTTGCAATGAAAGGCAGGTCAGCTTTTTTGCGAAGCCCATTGATATGCTCAACCATTTTTTCGGCTGTTTGCGGATAATCTTTGACCTCATCAAGATACTTTTCCGGTACCTTGCCAATTATCTTTTCTTCCATTTGCTCCTGAACGGCTCGTGCATTTGTAGCAAACTTTGACATATTTTCCATGTATCCTTTTACAGAAAAAGTGTAATAAGGCATAACTCCTATATCATTGAGCTCCTTTCTTAGTTTTGCAGTGTGACCGCGACGTGAAGCCGGTGCAGTAAAAACAAGCTGATTTGCCACCATCCATCCGGCTTTGGTTAGTCTCTCGATTCCAAGTTTTGCTTCAGGTGTAATTTCCATAGGAGACTGGAAGTGGGTTTGAACAACAAACTCCCTGATACCGATCCGGGATGCCTTTTCCTTAAACAAGGCCAGTATTTCGGTAAGTTTTGGAGTAATGCGTTGAGGCAGGTAAACCGGCAGCCGGGTTCCAAGCCTTACTCTAAGTATTTCAGCATATTTTTGACCGTCGGGACGTGTTTTGTTTGCTTCTTTTTTATTGAGTGCCATTTCATAAACGGCATTTAGAATTTTTTCAAGTGAAGCATCAGAGCTCATGAGTGCATCACCTCCGGTAATTAACACATCACGCAAACTGGAGTCCTGTTCCCAGTATTTCATTATCTGCTTCAATTTGTTATCCCATGTTTCTTTGGGTTTGAGTTTGTCAAGGTCAAAGTTGAGATTTCCACGCTGAAAATCATACATGCGTTGACAGGAAGCACACAATCCTGCGCATGCCCGTCCCATGGTATCAGGAATCAGAATTGCAACTTCAGGATATCGTCTGTGAACATTGTTGTGTGTGGGTAAAATCCAACCGGCGGCATTGGGCTTTCCGGGTTCAACAATATCTTCTTTCTCCCAGGCTACAATATGTCCAAACTCATCAACCAGTTGTTTGGAATAAACTACATAATAGCGAATTGCAAGATCAGCTCCCCTGGCAAAATCAGGCTCATTAACATTGAGCAATGAAACATAATAAGGGTTGATAAAAAAGGGAATCCCTCTTTTTTTTGCCTTATGTAAAACATTCATTGTTTCAGTGTCAAGACTGTTATCAAGCAATTCATTTAGCAGGTCAGGATTTCGCACCGCAAACCGAAGGTGAAAAACGTGATCATCCCACCATTTGTTAACCAAAGAAATTTTCTCATCCCTGCTAAGATTGGGAGGGAAATTGTATTTCGGACTTTTTATTTCTCCACTATCAATTTTTTTCACAAAAATTTGAATGATGCGCTGCTTGTTCTTTTCACGAATTCTTACAATTTCCGGGTCTAACCCACCGGGATGTCTTTCCATCCATTCAATAACCTTTTTGCTATCAGGACGTTCAAAATTTACCTTTCCGCTGAATTGTCTGAAAAGGTGAATCATGTCAAGAAAGAAATTTGTCTGCGCACCTCCTAAACCTTCTTGAACAGACAACCAAAGCATTTTAAAAGGTTCAGAAACTGCAATTTTTCCCCTCAGGTTAAGGTCTTCTACTTTAATGCCGGCATGATCAAGGTAATCCAGTAATCTGATTGCAGCATAATCCTGCCAGGAAAGTTTCTCCATGGCCTTGCGTCCTTTGGCTTTATTCCTGTAAAAATCATAGGCGTCCGGACGTTTATTCATATACTCCATTACCCAATCGCGAACGGCTGCTCTTACATCTTCCAGGTTTTCTGAATGAAGAAGAATTTGTTCAAGACGGGTATTCTCTTTCAGCAACCTGTTGAGCTGTTTTTGTGCGGTTGGAGAAATTTGTGTATTGTCAAGGGATTTTAAAGTTTTTTCTCTTAAAGTTTCAATCATAGGGCTTGTAATATTTTAAGTTATNCACCTTAATATTGAAAAATAAGGCTTTATTGTGTTTTCCTATTTATTATTGGCTGACGGTTAATCCCAGGGGCATAGTCAGGGATTGAAAATTATAGGATATCATTGATGGCAGCCAAAAATTTGCGGTCTGTTAGCAATAATTAATACAAAGATACAAAAATCAGGGCATAAATTAAAACTACTTCAATGTATAATAGAGCCTGTAGATATGATGAAAGGCAACACACACAAGGGTTAGAGAAAACAAAGCAAGAGAATAGGACGCCCTTATTCAGGAGCCAAATTTCAGTTTTTTTAACAACGGCTTCAGCGTTTCACGGGCTTCAGCATCAGCTGCAAGAACTGCTATAGCAAAAATCAAAAGAAAAATTGCACTGATTATCCAGTTTACTATACGTGTTATTTCCGGTATAAGACTATGCAGGAAATAAACGGCCAAAGCTGCCAATATAAACAAAAAGATCCTTCCGATGTCATAGGGTACAGGGTAATGCTTTTGACCCAGCCTCCAGGATATAAAAGTCATTGACATATTACAAACCAGGTGAGCCCAGGCTGATGCATGATAGCCAATGACAGGAATGAGCCATACATTGAACCCAATGGTTATGATTGCTCCCACAGCTGCAATTGTTGCCCCGAAATGGGTTTGACCTGTTAGTTTGTACCAGATGGAAAGATTCAGATAAATACCCAGGAATATATGTGCCATGAGCAAAATGGGAACAATATCCAGCCCCTCGCGAAATTCTTTCCCAATAAAGTACTGCACAATATCCATATAAAGCATAATACCCAGGAAAATAAAAAGACACGTTACCACAAACACTTTCATAACCCGGGCATAAAGAATCTGTGCATTTTCATTTTTGTATTCTGAAAAAAAGAAGGGCTCAGCCGCAAACCGATAAGCCTGAATAAATATTACCATCATAACTGATACCTTATAACAGGCTCCATAAATTCCCAGTTGCGACATTGCAATATCTTCGGGCAGCAGGTATTTCAACAAAATTTTATCAAGTGCTTCGTTGAGGATTCCTGCAAAGCCGGCAATAAGAAGAGGGAATGCATAAAAGAGCATTTTTCTCCAAATGGGATAAGAGAATTCCAGTTTCTGGCGAAATATTACCGGCAGCAGCAAGGTTGCCATTACCGCACTGGCTATAAGGTTTGATATAAAAACATAACCCACGCCAATTTCAGGGTTATATATGGAATTGATAAAAGCTACTGTAGCTGCACTGCCATTATCCAGCAACCAGGGACAAGCCACAATAAAGAACAATACAACGAAAATATTAACTCCAATTCCTGTAAGCTTTATTGATGCAAATCTTATTGGACGGTTCTCGGCGCGCAGTCTCGCAAAGGGGATTGCCATCAATGCATCCAGGGCAATTATAATAGCAAACCATACAATATACTCTGTATTTTCAGGGTACCTGAGCAGGTTGGCAAATTCCTGCCTGAATAAAATGACTACTGCCAGAAATATAAAAGCGAGAGTAAATACCGAAGAAAAGGAAGTGGAAAATATGGTTTCCTTTTTTTGTTCTTCCTGCTGAGAAAACCGGAAAAAGGCAGTTTCCATGCCATGAGTAAGCAATACAATCAGAATGGCCACATAGGAGTACATTTCTGAAACCACACCGAATTCTTCAGGGCTGAAATAATTGGTATAAACCGGAACCAACAGATAATTCAGCAACCTCATAGTTATGGTGCTTACTCCATAAATTGCAGTCTGACCTGCCAGCCTTCGAATAGAATTTGCCATGCTTTTGCCTGAATATGCAAAGGTGCGAAATAATTTTGAAATGAGATGACGGTAATTTCCGGTCTTTGGCCATCTGTATTGTTTACGTTACATTGTTTATCTTTATGGGATAAAATCTTTTAATTACCATAGTAAAAAACAGAAAGATGAAAAGAAGAATTAGTGTTAACTGACATTTATTTATCTACCCACAAAAATCAATATTGGGTTTTGCCATCGCTAAGTTGATTCTGTAAACTTATTCCTAAAGAAGTGATTTTTATCAGTGTACCTAATAAAATAATTAAAAATGACCGACTTTAGAAGGCTTGTTTCATCCATTCATAATTTACATACACAACTTCAACAGTCAGCTGTTAATTCGGTGAACCAAATGCTGAGCATCCGCAACTGGTTGATTGGATATTATATTGTTGAGTTTGAACAAAACGGGAAGGATCGAGCTGAATATGGTGACCAATTAATTGAAACTCTTGCCAAAGAACTGAATCATATCAAAGGAATTGATAAACGAGCGCTTTTCAGATTTCGTCAGTTTTATCTTTGCTATCCCCAAATAGCAGAAGCAATTCGGGGTTTAACGATCCCTGTTTTCAAACAAATCCAAAAAGTGGGGTCGGGGTCCCCACTTTTGCCCGGTTCTCGAAAAGTGGGCACAGTGTCCCCAGAATTACAAAAAGGTTTGTTTGTGACGGGCGATAAAATACTCTCAAAACTTTCGTATTCACACATAGAACAGCTCCTTGGCGTGGATGAACCTCTCAAACGCACCTTTTATGAAATTGAATGTATCAAAGGTGCCTGGAGCGTTCGCGAATTGAAAAGACAAATCAATAGCCTGTACTTTGAACGCAGCGGATTATCAAAAAATCCCGAAAAACTGGCTAAACTGGTTCAACAAAAATCAAAACCACAGGCAAGTGCTGATATTGTTAAAAATATCTATGCATTTGAGTTTCTCGAATTACCTGTAAAAGAAATTGTTGAGGAATCAGATTTGGAAAAAGCCCTGCTCGACAAACTGCAACAGTTTATTCTTGAACTGGGTTATGGTTTCTGTTTCGAGGCCCGCCAAAAACGCATATTAATTGGTGAGAAATATTATTTTATCGATTTGGTTTTTTACCACCGTATTCTAAAATGCCATGTTTTAATCGACCTAAAAATCGGAGAATTTGAACATGGCGATACAGGACAGCTAAATACCTATCTGAATTTCTATAAAGAAGAGATGAATGAAAAAGGGGATAATCAGCCGGTAGGCATCCTGTTGGTTGCCGAAAAGGATCATGCGTTAGTAAAATATGCCACTGCCGGTATGGATGAAAATCTATTTGTGCAAAAGTATTTGCTAAAACTGCCTGAAACTATAATAATACAAAAGTACATTGAAAAAGAATTAAAAGCATGGTAACATGTAACTATACGAAGCATAAAATTATTATTAACCATGAAAGTCTGCCCTTCTATTACACATAATACTTGTTACGAATTTTATACTTATTCCGGATTTTCGGAATTCCAAAACCGTAACACCTGGTTATCCATAGCTTTAAGCACTCCTGCAAACCATGGCTTGTCAAAGCTTGAAAGAAGGACCATAGTATTGAAAAATATTTTCATAACAATGGTTTTATTGCTTCTTGTTTTTTCACAGATAAAACTTCAGGCCCAAGTAATTATACCGGATAACGGACATGATTGCATGCATCCATGTGCACATGCCAAAACATCCTGGCGTTCCATAGGTATTTATGATCAGGACCCCAGGTTGCATGATTATGATGTAAAATTTTACGGATTGGATTTGGATGTAAATCCGGCAACAACTTTCATTAACGGTTCTGCAAGGATATTGGCTGAAGTTGTCGTTTCACAAATGGATGAAATGGTGCTCGAGTTAACCAACGAGCTTACTGTGAGTCAGGTGATTGTTAACGGTGAATCATTATCATTCACACATGAAAATCAAAATTTGATTATTAACCTGAATGAAAGTATTTCTTCAGGTAGTATGATCGATGCAGAAGTGTTTTATTCCGGAGAACCCCAGCCTCAGGGATTTTTCTCAGGTATAAGCAGTGGTGTTAACAGTTTTGGAGACCCGGTTTTATGGACACTTTCTGAGCCTCATAATGCCCGGCAGTGGTTTCCATGCAAGCAGGTATTGGAGGATAAGGCTGATAGTGTGCATGTTACAATTACAACTCCTCCGGGTTTTATTGCAGCATCCAATGGTTTGCTTACCCAAATTACTGAATTGCCTGATGGCCGGCTCAGGTATTACTGGAAAAGCTTTTATCCTATTGCATATTACCTGATTTCTATGGCAGTATCCAATTATCAGGAATATAATTTTTATGCTCCTTTGGCATCTGATCAGGACAGTGTTTTTATTCAGAATTTTTTGTACAATTATCCCCAGGTTTTGGAACAGCATCGCCAAAACCTTGAACTGACAAAGGATTTTATGCAACTTTTTTCACAGATTTGGGGAGATTATCCATTCAGCTCAGAAAAATATGGCCATGCCCAGGCCCCCATGGGAGGGGCAATGGAACATCAAACCCTTTCTACAATGGGTGGTTTTAATTTTAATATTACAGCCCACGAGTTGGCTCATCATTGGTTTGGTAATCATGTTACATTGGCTACATGGAGCGATATCTGGATAAACGAGGGCTTCGCATCCTATGGCGAATACCTGGCCAGGGAATTCATTATCAGCCGGGATGCCGCAGATGAATGGATGGCCAACGCGCATGATAACATAAAATCCCAACCCGGAGGCAGCATTTATGTCCCCCCATATGAATTGTCAGATATATGGAGAATCTTTAACGGGAGATTATCGTACCGTAAAGGTGCTGCCATGCTGCATCTGCTGAGATTTGAACTGGATGATGATGAATTGTTTTTTCATATCAAGGAGGATTTTCAGCAAACCTTTGCTCATAGTGTTGCATCAGGAGATGATTTCAGAATGACCATTGACCTGAATACCGGCGAAAACTGGGAGTGGTTTT
>SL_3KL_010_SEDDRAFT_10002898_pt1 | contig 15631 bp, 17 predicted proteins | sample SodLakKL_010_SED_2_FD_10381 | JGI IMG/M metagenome (IMG submission 10381) | reverse complement strand
CAAAGCTCGTCGATCAGGGGCCGGGTCCACTTCAGGGACTGGTGGCTGGTGTGCGAACTGGTCATGCAAATACCGTGTTCAATGGATCAGGTCGTGGCCGCTTGCAACCCGCCCACACGGGCGGGTTCGTAGCAATCACGTCTCGTCTTCTTCGGGCAGCTTGAAGTCGGCCACCGAGTCGCGCAAGTCACGCACCAGTTCGGCCAGGTTGGCGACGGACTCGGCCGTCTTGCCGGTACCTTCCGTGGTCTGGATGGAAATGTCACGAATGCTGTTCATCATCTTCGCGATGCGCGTCGCGTTGCTGGACTCTGTCTGCGCCTGGCGAGAGATGTCCTGAATCAGCCCGGCCAGGTCGTTCGAGACCTTTTCGATCGACTCCAGGGCGTCACCGGCGTCCTCGGCCAGGCGGGCACCGGACACGACCTGCGAGGTGGTCTGTTCCATCGAGGTGACCGCCTCGGAGGTGTCGGCCTGAATGGTTTGAACCAGTGCCTCGATTCGTCGGGTAGCGTTGGTGGCGCGTTCGGCCAGTCGCTGCACTTCGTCGGCCACGACCGCGAAACCGCGGCCCGCACCGCCGGCGGATGCCGCCTGAATGGCGGCGTTGAGGGCGAGTACGTTGGTCTGTTCGGAAATGCCGTTAATCAGTTCGACGATGTCGCCAATTTCCTGGGAGGATTCACCCAGTCGCTTGATTCGCTTCGAGGTTTCCTGGATCTGGTCGCGAATGCTGTCCATGCCGGTGATCGTCTGACGCACCATGTCGGCACCGCGGTTGGCGATTTCCACCGAGTTCTGGGCGACGTCGGCCGATTCGCTGGAGCGCTTGGCCATGTCATCGAAGGACTGTGCCATCTCGTTGATGGTTTCGGTGGCCGAGCGAATCTCCTGGGCCTGGTGTTCACTGGCTTCGGCCAGTTGCGTGGTCGTGGCGCGCGTTTCCTGGGCCTGGGCGGCCACCTGCTGGGCCGTGGTGTTGACGTCCGAAACCAGGTCGCGCAGGGCTTCCACGGCGTAGTTGACCGAGTCGGCGATGGCACCCGTGACATCCTCGGTCACGGTCGCCTGCACGGTCAGGTCACCTTCGGCCAGAGAACTCATTTCGTCGAGCAGGCGCAGAATGGCTTCCTGGTTTCGCTGGTTGACGCGCGCGGTCTCGCGCGCGGCACGGCGCTGGTTGAAGTAGGCGCCCGAACCGATCAGGAACAGTACGACTAGTGCGCCGGCGGCCAGGGTCAGGCCGGCCAGCAGCGACGGCCAGAGGACGTCGTCGCCCAGGGTGGCGTACTCGCCGGCGAGGCTGCGCGCCTGCTCGGTCAGTTCTTCGGCGTCGAGGAAAATCTCGTCGGCTGATTCGCGCACTTCGAAAAGGTCGGTCGATGCAGCCAGGATGGTCTCCACGTCGAGGCTGATTTCCTCGAAAAGCGGGACGACCTCGGCCAGTGCCTCGAGCACACGCTGGTTGCGCACGGGCGAGAGATTCAGCCCATCGTCGCCGTTGATCAGGCCCTGGAGGACGCGGTTGAACAAGGCGGCGTCGCGGCTGAAGGCGTCGGCGGCGGTGATGGCGCCGGTGCCGCCGGCCAGAATCTCGTTGACGCGTCTGAGCATGCGGTCGGCGAGTGCGAGCTGGCGACCAGCGACGTAGATCTGAACGGTCGGCGCGCCCGTTTCGATCATGCGGCGTACCACTTCGTCGGACTGGGCCTGCAGTTGCGGGATATTGGTGGAGAAGGCGCCGGCACTGTCGGCCAGTTCGATCACCAGGTCGGTACGGTCAAGAATGCGGTTGGCGTCCTCGTTGATCCGTGCCCACAGTTCTTCGAGTGTCGACAACGGAGCATCGACCTGGGACGGCGAGGGCGGCAGGTCGGTTGCAGGATTGCCCCGTCGAAGCTGGGCGATGGCATTGCTGATGATGTCGCGCGTCTCGCGCAACTCGTCGAAGGCGTCGAAGTTGCCGACTGCCGCTTCACCGGATGCCTTGGCCAGCTGCTGAGCGCGCACCTGGATATCGGTGGTCAGGCCCAGGTACTGCGTTTCCTGCTGGTTGCGCTGGTTGAGCAGAAAGAAGTTGTAAGCCAACGCCCCCAGCAGGAGCACCAGCAGGATGAACAGCAGTACCTGAAAGCTGGATACTCGCTGCTTGGTCGATTGCGTTGCCGCGCTACTCATGCCGTTACCTCATCGTTGTATCTGATTTCTGCGGAAGCTGCCGCGTTGCCGAGAGGGCAGGTTGCCGCAATTTGTGCTTTCTTTTCTCAAGTGTCGGCCAATCATCACTGTCGCTCGCCGGTCAGGCGGCCGGGATAGCCGTGTCAGTCCCTTCGTGCGCCGTCCATGAACTCCGGGTCGTCCTGCAGTTGGCCCAGATTGAGGACGCCCCATTCGCGCTCACTGGTCTTGAACTGGTCCGCGACCAGTCCGGTAAGCGGCGTTTCGTCCCAGCCTGGCTCGGCAACCAGATCATCGGTATGGAAGTGCCGTTGGCCGAATACTTCATCGACGACCAGCCCCGCCATCCGTCCTTGTATACGGCTGACGATCAGCCGTGTACGGGCGGTCACCGGGGTGCGGCTGCCGAACAGGAACCAGCCGAGGTCGGAAACGGGCACCAGGTTGCCTCGCACGTTGGCCAGCCCCAGCAGCCACTCCTTGGCGCCGGGTATCTGGGTGTAAGGCGGAAAGGCAATGATTTCATCGATCTGGTCGATGCGGCAGGTCAGGTAGTGATCGCCGAGACGAAACACGACCCCGTCCCAGTTGCTGATCTGCTGCTGGCGAGCGGCTTCGCCGACGTCATGAGACAGGCTTCTCTGCTCGTAGTCGTGCAGCTTGTCCAGCAGTCGACGGCTGCCGGCATCGGCCTGGTGGTGTTGTTGCTGGTCCCCTTGCATTGTCCCTCTCGAGTTGTCTGGCCGTTCCACTGATCAGGCCGCCTCCATGCGACTGATCTGCTCGCGCACGGCCGACAGCAGCTCGTCGCGGGTGAACGGTTTGGTCAGGTAGTGGTCCGAACCCACGATCCTGCCGCGAGCCTTGTCGAACAACCCGTCCTTGCTCGTCAACATCACTACCGGCACGTTCTTGAAGCGGGCATTGTTCTTGATGATGGCGCAGGTCTGGTAGCCATCCAGGCGCGGCATCATGATGTCGACGAAGATCAGGCTCGGTTCGTGCTTGTGGATGAGCGACAGGGCTTCGAAGCCGTCATTGGCGGTAATGACTTCACAGCCTTCCCGGCTGAGCATGGTTTCGGCCGAGCGCCGGATGGTGCGGCTGTCGTCGATCAACAGGACTTTCAGCCCGTCGAGACCGGTGAATTCCTCTTTGCCGCCTTCGGTTTTCTCGTCTGAACTCATGCTGGCCTGCCGCATTCCGCTGGTCTGATGGTCATAAGCGTAGGTTAATCTATCTTTAGCATGTTTGCCAATCCAGTAGAATTGTTCCACAGAAGTTATCGGGATAAAAGGAATTTTTCCGGCCGGGACGAAGTGAAAACGGCGTGCCGAGACGGATTCTGATCGAGCCGGGAGCGCCCAATGCACAAGAACCTGGTCGTCATCATGGACGACATCGCCGCCATTTCGGTGGTCAAGGACACTTCCTTTGCCATGCTGCTGGAGGGACAGCGGCGCGGCTACCAGGTGTGGTACCTCAATGAGCATCACCTGTTCATGGACGGGCCGCGGGTGGCGGCCCGCATGTGGCCGATAAAGGTTCACGATCGCTCCCGCGGCTGGTTCGAGACCGGTGAGCCGGTCGAGCGGGAGCTCGGTGCCGATGACCTGGTGCTGATGCGTGCCGACCCGCCGGTGGATGCCGCCTACCTCCACACGACCTACCTGCTCGAATGCGCCGAGCGCGCCGGTGCCAAGGTGGTCAACCGCCCCGCCGCCTTGCGCGATTTCAACGAGAAACTGGCCATCGCGCGCTTTCCCGACCTGATTCCCGAGACCCTGGTAACGAGCGATCCCGGGCGGTTGCGTGCCTTCGTCGAGCGGCGTGGCAAGGCTGTGCTCAAGCCGCTCGACGGCATGGGCGGCCACAGCATTTTCCTCGTCGAGGCTGCCGATCCGAATCTCAACGTCATCATCGAGACGCTGACCGTCGGGCACCGGATGGCGCTGGCCCAGGAGTATCTGCCGGCCATCCGGGATGGCGACAAGCGTGTCCTGCTGATCCACGGCCGACCGGTCGAATATCTGCTGGCGCGGATTCCGGGCGAGCGCGATTTCCGCGGCAACCTCGCGCGGGGTGGCCGCGGCGAAGGGCGTGCGCTGGAAGAGGCGGATCGGGCCATTGCCGAGGCCGTGGGCCCGGTCCTGGTAGAGAATGGCATCGAGTTTGCGGGGCTCGACATCATCGGCGAGCGCCTGACCGAAATCAACGTCACCAGCCCGACCTGCGTGCGGGAACTGGACCGCGAGTTCGGGATCAACATTATCGGTGACCTTCTCGACGTGATCGACCCATGACAACCGGCTGGCCAGCCTCCAGCAGCAAAGACACCCTGACCATGGCGGTTGCCCTGGCACTGGGGCTGCATGCCGCGGTCATCGGGCTGGTTCATTTCGATGTCCTCACCGGTCGGCCCGACAGCGTGCCGACCAGCCTCGACGTGATCCTGGTGGACTGGGCAACCGAGGAAGCGCCCGATGAGGCCGATTTCCTTGCCCAGGCCACCCAGCGCGGCGGTGGCGAGAGTCCGGAGATCGATCGTCCGGCTGAGCCGCTGCCGTTCAGCGCTGACGAGCCCGAGGCGTTCATGGAGCAGGAGCAGGCTGAAAGCGCGCCGCTCGACGAGCCGGAGCCGCGGCCGGAAGTGGCCCATGTCGAGCAGCCGGACGAGTCGATCGCGCCGGTCGAGGAGGTGGAGTACGACGATTCTCCGCAAGTGGACGCTGCCCAGCTGGTCGATGCTTCACGGGCCATGGCCCGAATGTCTCCCGATCGATTCGCCGAGGCGAGAGACTTCGCCGAGCGCCCGCGCCGCAAGTTCATCTCCGCCAATACGCGCGAACACCTTTATGCCGGCTATATGCGCTCCTGGGTCGCCAAGGTCGAGCGGGTCGGCAACATGAATTATCCCGAGCAGGCCCGACGGCACAACCTGGCCGGCAGCCTGGTGCTCAGTGTCGATGTGCTGCACGACGGCAGCGTGGAACAGATCCGTGTGTTGCGTTCATCGGGATACGACGTGCTCGACGAGGCCGCCGTGCGCATCGTGCGGTTGTCGTCACCGTTCTCGCCCCTGCCCGAGCAGATCCGCGAGGAAGTCGATGTTCTGACCATTACCCGGACCTGGCAATTCTCGCCCGCCGGACGTTTGCACGGCTCAAGCCGCTGATTAGGTGATTTCCGTGCATGCCGGTGCCATGCCGGTTTTCATCGCGCCTGATAGAATGGAACTGTGAGCTATCTGGAGCAACAGTTTCTGATCGCGATGCCGGGCATGGAAGACCCCAACTTCCACCGCGGCGTGACCCTGTTGTGTCAGCACGACGACGAGGGCGCGCTGGGCATCACGGTCAACCGCGTGTCGGAGTTTCTGCTCGAGGATGTCTTCGAGCAGCTCGACATCGAATGCAGCGATCCGGAAATCTGCGCCATGCCGGTCTACTCTGGTGGCCCGGTACATCCCGAACGGGGCTTCGTGCTGCACACCACCGACCGTCAATGGGACAACACCGTGGCCGTCGGCGACGGCATCATGGTGACCACTTCGCGCGATGTACTCGAGTCCATTGCGCGCGGAGAAGGCCCGAGAAAGTTCATGGTGGCGCTGGGCTATGCCGGCTGGGGCTCCGGGCAGCTCGAGGACGAAATGCGCGAGAATGCCTGGCTCAACGTCATGGCCAGCGCCGAAATCGTGTTCGATCTGCCCACCGACGACCGCTGGGAGCGCGCCGTGGCCAGTCTCGGCATCGATATCGCCACGCTGCAGCCGGCCGGTGGCCATGCCTGATCGCGCCGCCGGTGCCCTGATCGGCATCGACTACGGTACCCGCAAGGTTGGCATCGCCGTCGGTCATGCCCTGACCGCCTCGGCACGGCCGCTCGACCCGGTTCGTTACTCCGACGAAAAAGCATTGTTCGCCGCCCTGGCCGAAGTATTCAGGCAATGGCGACCGGCCCGGATCGTCGTCGGGTTGCCCCTGGGGGCAGGCGGTGCCGACAGCGACATGACGCGCACGGTGAGGGAATTTGCCCGGCGCCTGTCGGCCGAGCATCCGGACCTGTCCATCGACCTCCACGACGAACGACTGACCTCCCATGCCGCGGCCGGTGCATTTGCCGGCCGACGCGAAGCCGGGCGTGCCCGCAAGCGCGACGCGCAGCGTCTCGACAGCGTTGCCGCCGCACTGATTCTCGAATCCTGGATGGCCGAAAATGAATGATGCCACTCGCCACCTGATCGATATCGATCGGCTGAGCGATGACGAAATCGAAACCTTGATCAACCGCGCCTGTGCCCTGGCATCGGGTGCCGACCCCGGGCATCTGGATGCCAGTGTCGCGAACCTGTTCTTCGAGCCCAGCACGCGCACCCGGGTATCCTTCGAGCTGGCCGCGGCCAGGGTCGGCATGCAGCCGATCAATATCGAGATGGCGCAGGCCTCGACTACCAAGGGAGAAAGCCTGGAGGACACGGTGGCGACACTCGCCGCCATGGGAATCGATTGCCTGGTACTGCGCCACGCCGAGATCGGGCTGCATGCCAGGCTGGCGGCAGCCTTGCCGGCCGGCGTGCACCTGGTCAACGCCGGCGAGGGAAGCCGCGCCCATCCCAGCCAGGCCTTGCTCGATGCCGCCACGCTCAGAGCACGCGGCATTGAACCGGCCGGACTGAAGCTGGCCGTCGTCGGTGACGTGCGCCACTCGCGCGTGGCAGCTTCCGGTCTGCGCCTGTGGCCTCGCCTGGGCGTGGAGGAACTCCGCCTGGCCGGCCCGGCCGATCTGTTGCCCGCCGGCCAACCTTCACCCGGCGTGATTCACTGTTCCACTCTGGAAGAAGCGGTCCGCGATGCCGATGTCGTGATGATGCTGCGCATCCAGCATGAACGCATGGACCGATCCGGTTGGCCCGACCCGGCGGCCTACCACGCCGACTGGGGTCTCAAGTCCGAGCACCTTGACGTAGCCGCAGCCAACTGCGTGGTCATGCACCCCGGCCCGATCAACCGCGGCGTCGAAATCGCTGCCGAGGTAGCCGACGGTGACCGTTCCCTGATTCTCGAGCAGGTGCGCATGGGCGTGTTCATGCGCATGGCGATTTTCGAGTGGCTTTTAAAAAGGTGAAAGGTGAAAGGTGAAAGGGGGAACGATTTACAATAATGACATGAATATCCACATCAACGGACAATCCCGCGAAGTCGCCGACGGCCTGTCCGTTTCCGCCCTGCTCGACGAGCTCGGCTACGGTGAAAAACGCGTCGCAATCGAGCGTAACGGCGAACTGGTGCCCAGGAGCCGCCACGGCGAGGAAATGCTGGCCGACGGGGATCGCATTGAGATCGTCCAGGCCATCGGCGGAGGCTGAGATACCAATGGTTGAAGTGAAACAGGACCGGCCGCTGGTTATCGCCGGGCGGGAATATCGCTCGCGCCTTCTGACCGGCACCGGCAAGTACGCCGATCTTGAACAGACACGGGCGGCCACCGAGGAGGCCGGCGCCGAGATCGTCACCGTGGCGATCCGGCGTAGCAATATCGGCCAGGATCCCGACGAGCCCAACCTGATCGACGTTTTGCCACCGGACCGGTACACCATCCTGCCCAACACCGCCGGTTGCTTCAATGCCGAGGATGCCGTGCGCACCTGCCGCCTGGCACGCGAGCTGCTCGACGACCACAGACTGGTCAAGCTGGAAGTGCTTGGCGACGAACGTACGCTTTACCCGGATGTCGTGGAAACCATTCGTGCTGCCGAGACGCTGATCGACGAGGGCTTCGAGGTGATGGTCTACACCAATGACGATCCCGTGCTGGCGAGGCGCTTCGAGGAGATGGGCTGCGTTGCGGTCATGCCGCTGGCCGCCCCCATCGGGTCGGGGCTGGGGATCCAGAACCACTGGAATATTCTCGAGATCGTCGAGAACGCCAGTGTGCCCATCCTGGTGGATGCCGGTGTCGGTACTGCCTCTGATGCGGCCATTGCCATGGAGCTGGGCTGTGACGGTGTGTTGATGAATACCGCCATTGCCGGGGCACGGGATCCGGTGCGCATGGCACGCGCCATGAGGCTGGCGATCGAGGCGGGTCGCGAGGCCTGGCTTGCCGGGCGCATCCCGAAAAAGCGTTTTGCTTCGGCCTCGTCGCCGATCGAAGGAACTTTCTTCTAGTTCATTCGTTTAGTTGGTTTTTTCGCTTTTTCGTTATGGCCTGGGAATTCATGAGTATTCGCGGCAAGCATTCTGAGACTTTGGTCAGGATATCGGCAACACTCAACTCCGCAAGGGATCAGCGAACAGACCAACGAATGAACGAACAAACGAACCAATGAACAAGCAAAGCCCCGGTGGTGATTTCAAGCGTCGCATCCGCAGTTTTGTGCGTCGGCCCGGTCGCCTGACGCCGGGGCAGCAGCGTGCGCTCGAAGAGTTATTGCCGCGCTACGGCGTCGGTGAGGACTGTTCGGACCTGCGCGCTGCGTTTGATCGGCAGGCGCCGCTGGTGGTCGAGATCGGTTTCGGCAACGGCCAGGCACTGGCGTGGATGGCGGCCAACGAGCCGGAAAAGAACTTCGTCGGTATCGAGGTGCACGAGCCCGGTGTCGGTCGCCTGCTGCGCAGTATCGAAGACGACTTGCTGGACAACGTGCGAGTCGCCATGCGCGATGGCGTGGAAGTGCTGCGTGAGCAATGCGTGCCGGAAAGTCTCGATGAAGTGCGCATCTATTTCCCGGATCCCTGGCCGAAGAAACGTCACCACAAGCGCCGCCTGATCCAGCCGCCGTTTCTGGAGCTTGTGGCCACGCGCATGGTGTCCGGTGGCATCCTGCACCTGGCCACCGACTGGGCGCCGTACGCCGAATGGATGCTCGAGGCCCTGGCCGAGGTGCCGAATTTTACGTTGCAGGGCGAGTCGTTCGTTCCGCGGCCTCAATGGCGCCCACAAACGCATTTCGAGCAACGCGGCCAGCGCAAGGGCCACGATATCTTCGATATCGTTTGCCGGCTGAGTCGGAAGACGGAAGTCGGAGGTCGGAAGTCGGAAGTCGGAAGTCGGAAGTCGGAAGTCGGTAGTCAGACCTCGGACCTCAGACCTCGGACCTCGGACCTCGGACCTCGGACCTCAGACCTCAGACCTCAGACCTCAGACCTCTCCGTCTCGGTCCTTTAGCCTTTCGCCTTTAGCCTTCAGTCTTCCTAAAACTCCCGATTGACCATGCGCGTCGCCAGCCAGGCCAGTGCCTCGGTGTCGCGGTCGATACGCGCCAGGCATGCCCGGGCCTGTTCGGCCAGTTCATCGATGCGCCGATTGGCTGCATCCAGTCCGACCAGTGATAGCCAGGTGGCCTTGTTGCGGGCCTGGTCGGCGCCCTGTGGCTTGCCGATGGTTGCGGTTTCGCCCTCGACGTCGAGTACGTCGTCGCGAATCTGAAAGGCGAGTCCGATGCAGTCGGCGAAAGTGGCGAGTTCGTGACAGGCGGGGTCTTCCAGTTCCGGTGTGAGCGCGCAGGGCATCAGCACCGCCGCACGAATCAACGCACCGGTTTTCTGCCGGTACATGGTTTCGAGCGCCTCGATGTCCGGTCGGCAACCTTCATAGGCCAGGTCCAGTGCCTGGCCGCCAGCCATGCCATCGACGCCGCAGGCGTTGGCCAGTTCGGCGATGATTTCGCCGCGCGCCGCAGGGGGCTGGGTGAGCATCGGGCTGGTGCCGAGTATCTCGAAGGCAAGGGCCTGAAGGGCATCCCCGGCGAGTATGGCCAGCGCTTCGTCGTAGGCCAGGTGAAGAGTCGGTCGACCACGCCTGAGATCGTCATCATCCATCGCCGGGAGGTCGTCATGGACCAGCGAGTAGCAGTGGATGAGTTCGACCGCGCAGGCCGGTGCATCGAGCCGGTCGGGCGCGATGCCCAGCACCTCACCTGTGGCGTAGACCAGCAACGGACGCAAGCGCTTGCCGCCGTTGAATACGGCGTAGTGCAGCGCCTGGTGCAGTCGGGTGGGATGATGCCCGGGCTCGCCCAGGTGCCGCCCCAGCGCCTGCTCGACGCGGGTGACCAGATGGTCTGCCCGGCCGCTGAAGGAAGTCGGCTTGTCCGCCACTGCGCCCCTGCCCGCGATGAAAAGGTCAGTCGAAGGGCCAGAGTCGGCGCCAGAGGCTTTCGTGTTCCTCCTCGATATCGACGTCGCCGTAATTGTGACGGAGTACCTCGCGCGTGTCGGCCGCCAGTTCAGGCAGGTCGAGCCGGGTGTAGGCACGGGCCATCAGGTCCAGCGCGTTGATGTTGGCCGGTGACTGTGGGTAGGTCTCGATCACGTACTGTGCACGGTTGATTGCCGCGATATAGGCCCCGCGCCGGAAGTAATACTCACCGACCACGATCTCGTGTTCGGCCAGCACGTTTCTCAGAAATACCATGCGCTGGCGAGCATCGGCGACGTAACGGCTCTGCGGGTGACGGCGAATCAGTTCCTGGAAATCCATGAACGCCTGGCGGGCGCTGGTCTGGTCGCGGTCGACGACCTGTCCGGGGAACATCCGCCGCAGAAAGCCCATGGTTTCTTCGTAGTGCACCAGTCCCTTCAGATACCAGGCGTAGTCGACGTTGGGATGCGTGGGGTAGGTGCGGATGAAGCGGTCGAGCGTGGTGATGGCCCGTTCCGGCTGGTTGGCCTGGTAATAGGCATAGGCCATGTCGAGCTGGGACTGCTCGGCGTGACGGCCGAACGGGTAGAGTGTGGTCAGCCGTCGGTATTGCTCGATGGCCCGGCCGTAATTGCGGTTCTGCAAGGAGCGCTGGGCTTCCTCGTAGAGCACTTCGGGTCCACGGTCGTCGTCACGCTTGTCGCGGCTACAACCGGAAACGGCCAGCATCGCGACCATCAGCAGGAGGACGGAGAGGCGGATGAAAACGTTGTTGGTGAGTTGATTCGGCATAATAGGGCGAATGATACGGGAACCGGGGCCGGAGTGGGCTCCAATCGTGCCAATCAGACCGATAAGCGGACGTTAAGGCGCCCTTGCGACGACCAGTGAAACACATGAGCGAACGAATCGAGCGCGAGATCCGGATTGAACCGGATTCAGCCGGGCGGCGCCTGGATCAGGTGCTGGCCGGAGTGTGGGGCGACTTCTCGCGCAGTCGCCTGGCCGGCTGGATCAAGTCGGGCGAGATTCGCGTCGACGGACGGCAGGTCAAGCCGCGCCACGCCCTGATCGGCAACGAGGTCGTGACGCTGTCGGCCGAAATGCTGCCGCATGCCGAACTCGTCGCCCAGGAGATCGAGCTGGATATCCTCATCGAGGATCCGGAATTCCTTGTCGTCAACAAGCCGGCCGGGCTGGTCGTTCACCCCGGCTCCGGGAATGCCGACGGCACGCTGGTCAACGCCCTGCTGCATCACGATCCGGGTCTGGCCCCGTTGCCTCGCGCCGGGCTGGTGCACCGGCTCGACAAGGACACCAGCGGCTGCCTGGTCGTCGCCCGGACCACCGGTGCCCACAAGTACCTGGTCGCGGCGCTTAAAAAGCGCACCATCAAGCGGCGCTACCAGGCGCTGGTCTGGGGGCACATGGTCGCCGGCGGGGCGGTCGATCAGCCGCTGGGTCGCCACCCGGTGGATCGACGCCGCCAGGTGGTGCGTCAGGATGGCCGGCGGGCGGTCACGCATTACCGCGTCGCCCGGCGCCTGGCCGGCGGCACCCTGCTCGATGTCGAGCTCGAGACGGGTCGCACTCACCAGATTCGTGTGCACATGGCACATATCCAGCATCCCATCGTCGGGGATCCGGTCTACGGACGTCGCGGTGCGCCGGCTGGTCTCGACGAAGCGCAGCGACAGGCCTGGCAGGCGTTTCGTCGCCAGGCCCTGCACGCCTGCGCCATGACCTTTGAGCACCCGGTCAGTGGGGAAATGGTGCATGCCAGCGCCCCGTTGCCGACCGACATGCAGACCCTCATCGACCTGCTGGAAACGGATGAGACTGCTGCGTCCTGACTGGCCTGTCGCGGAGCGTGTCGCAGCCTTCTCCACGACCCGCCATGGTGGTGTCAGCGACGGCGCCTGGGCGACGCTCAACCTGGGGTTCAACAGCGGTGACGAGCCGGCGAACGTGCAGCGCAACCGGCACCTCCTGCACGCCCGGATAGCGGCCGAGCCGGCCTGGCTCGAACAGGTGCACGGCAGCGAAATCGTTCATCTCGATGACTGGCATGCTGGTATCGCCGCCGACGGCGCGTGGACCGATCGGCCCGGTCAGGTGGCCGTGGTCCTGACCGCCGACTGCCTGCCGGTGCTGCTGGCCGACGAGGCCGGCAGCGTGGCGGCGGCCGTGCACGCTGGCTGGCGCGGCCTGGCGGCCGGCATTCTGGAACGTGCCGTGTCGACCCTGCCCGTGCCCGGCGACGCGCTGCATGCATGGATCGGTCCGGCCATTTGCGGTGCCTGTTACCAGGTCGGTGCGGATGTGCGCGATGCTTTCCTGGCCGATGACCCGGCCGCGGCCGGGGCCTTTCGTCCCGATGCATCTCGCTGGCGCGCCGACCTCAAGTCCATCGCCGCCGCGCGAATGGCGCGCAAGGGCGTGCGCGTGCACGATGCCGGGCGCTGTACTTGCTGCGAGCCCGACACCTTCTACTCCCACCGCCGCGACGCGACGACCGGCAGAATGGCCAGTGTGATCTGGCTGGAGTAGGGTAGAATATTCTCCCGGATTAATTGAACTTGGACATCCGGGCATGACCTCTCTTATTTTCGTTACCGGCGGCGTGGTGTCGTCCCTGGGCAAGGGGATTGCGGCTGCATCGCTGGGCTCCATACTCGAAGCCCGGGGCTTGAGAGTCACGTTGCTCAAGCTCGATCCCTACATCAACGTTGATCCGGGCACCATGAGCCCGTTCCAGCACGGCGAGGTGTTCGTCACCGAGGACGGTGCCGAAACCGACCTCGACCTGGGCCATTACGAGCGCTACGTGCGCACCCGCATGACCCAGCGCAACAACTTCACCACCGGGCGCATCTACGCCAACGTCATCGCCAAGGAACGCCGCGGCGATTACCTCGGCTCGACCGTGCAGGTCATTCCGCACATCACCGACGAGATCAAGGATTCGGTCAACCAGGCCGTCGAGGGATACGACGTGGCCCTGATCGAGATCGGCGGCACGGTCGGCGATATCGAGTCGCTGCCGTTCCTGGAAGCCATTCGCCAGCTCGGTTTCGAGTACGGCGACCAGGCACTCTACATGCATCTGACGCTGGTGCCCTTCCTGCGCGCGGCCAACGAGATCAAGACCAAGCCGACCCAGCACTCGGTCAAGGAGCTCCGGTCCATCGGCATCCAGCCAGACGTTCTGCTATGCCGCTGCGAGCGCATGTTGTCGGACGAGGAGCGCAAGAAGATCGCGCTGTTTACCAACGTGGCGCCGGAAGCGGTCATTTCTGCCGTCGACGTCGACTCGATCTATAAGATCCCGCTGTTCTATCACCGCCAGGGTCTGGATCGCATCGTGCTCGATCGGCTGGGGCTGAAGACTTCCGCGCCCGACCTCGCCGACTGGGAGCGCGTGGTCGAGTCGCTGTCGCGGCCCGAGCACGAGGTCACCGTGGCGATGGTCGGCAAGTACGTCGAACATGCCGATGCCTACAAGTCGCTCAACGAGGCATTGATTTCCGGCGGCCTGGCCGATCGCGTCAAGGTGCGCATCAAGCCGGTCGAGTCCGAAGAGATCGAGAGCAGCGGGACCCGCATCCTCGAAGGGGTCGATGCCATTCTGGTGCCGGGAGGTTTCGGCGAGCGCGGCTTCGAAGGCAAGATCGAGGCCATCCGCTTCGCGAGAGAGCACCGCATTCCCTACCTGGGTATCTGCCTGGGCCTCCAGGCCGCCGTGGTCGAGTTTGCCCGTAACGTGTGTGGGCTGGAAAAGGCCAGCTCCACCGAGATCGATCCTGATTCCCCGCACCCGATCATCGGCCTGATCACCGAATGGCTGGACGAGAAGGGTCAGCGCGAACTCAGGGACGAGAATGCCAACCTGGGTGGCACCATGCGCCTGGGTGCCCAGCGTTGCCGGCTCGAGCCCAATACGCGGGCACGCAAGCTCTACGGCAAGGATGAGATCTTCGAGCGTCATCGTCACCGCTACGAGTTCAACAACGCCTACCGCGAGGCCGTGACCGACAACGGCATGGTGCTGTCGGGTTTCTCGGTCGACGGCATGCTGGTCGAGATGGTCGAACTGCCAGACCACCCGTGGTTCCTGGCCTGCCAGTTCCATCCCGAGTTCACCTCGACGCCGCGTGAGGGCCATCCCTTGTTCACCGGTTTCATTCGTGCCGCGCTGGCTCACCATGAAGAGGGCAAGTCCAGTGCCCGGGCGGTGGGGCAATGAGGCTTTGCGATTTCGAGGTCGGGCTGGACCGTCCACTGTTTCTGATCGCCGGACCCGATACCCTGGAATCGGAGCAGATGTGCCTGGAAGTCGCCGGTCACCTCAAGGAGGTCACCGCTCGGCTCGGTATTCCCTATATCTTCAAGGGTTCGTTCGACAAGGCCAATCGCACTTCGGTCAAAAGCTACCGCGGTCCGGGCCTGGAAGGCGGGCTGGCCATCCTGCAGGCCGTGCGCGAACAGGTTGGCGTCCCGGTGCTCACCGACGTGCATGAAGACACCCCCCTCGATGAGGTGGCCGCTGTCGTCGATGTGATCCAGACGCCGGCCTTTCTGTGCCGTCAGACCAATTTCATCCAGAACGTGGCCCGCTGCGGCAAGCCCGTCAACCTCAAGAAGGGCCAGTTCCTGTCGCCGTGGGAAATGGCAAAGGTGGTGGAGAAGGCGCGCGAGGTGGGTAACGACCAGCTCATGGTGTGTGAGCGTGGCTACATGTTCGGCTACAACAACCTGGTTGCCGACATGCGGTCGCTGGCCATCATGCGCGAGACCGGCTGCCCGGTCGTATTCGACGCCACTCACTCGGTGCAGTTGCCGGGCGGGCAGGGCGAATCCTCCGGGGGTGCCCGTGAATTCATTCCCGTGCTGGCCCGCGCCGCCGCCGGCGTCGGCGTGGCCGGCATCTTCTGTGAAACCCACCCGGAACCGGAAAAAGCCCTGTGCGACGGCCCCAACTCCATGCGCCTGTCGGAGATGGAAGCGCTGCTCGAGACCCTGGTCGCCATCGATCAGGCGGTCAAGGCTATCGGGGCGCCGGATTGAATAACACGAAGGAAACGAAGTAAGGCACGAAGCGCACGAAGAACATAAGATTCTGAATTGATTTGCTTTCTTCGTGTCCTTCGTGACTTCTTCGTGCCCTTCGTGTTCAAAGTGTTTTTCGCAATCAACTGACAACGAGCTTAATCATGAAGATCACAGACATCCGAGCCATCGAGATTCTCGACTCACGCGGCAATCCCACGCTGGAGGCCGAAGTGCATACCGACGGCGGTTGCCTGGG
>SL_3KL_010_SEDDRAFT_10002897_pt1 | contig 15635 bp, 11 predicted proteins | sample SodLakKL_010_SED_2_FD_10381 | JGI IMG/M metagenome (IMG submission 10381) | reverse complement strand
CGTCATCGGCTGGCGACCACGCAGCCGCACCACAACCTCGACGGCACCGGCGAGCGGCGCCACATCGTGCGCGCCGGCACGATCGCGGAGCTGCGCGCCGAGCCCGACTACCCGACCTTCGTCCATCCCGTCGCGCACCACGAGTCGGACATCTTCCCCGACTGGGAGTACAACTCGTACCAGTGGGGCATGGTCATCGACATGACCGTCTGCACGGGCTGCAACGCCTGCGTCACGGCCTGCCAGTCCGAGAACAACATCCCGATCGTCGGCAAGGACCAGGTCCTGGTCGGGCGCGAGATGCATTGGATCCGCGTCGACGCCTACCACCGCGGCGGGATCGACGACCCCGAGTTCTTCCACATGCCCATGGCCTGCCAGCACTGCGAGAAGGCGCCCTGCGAGCCCGTATGCCCCGTCGCCGCGACGGTCCACGACAGCGAGGGCCTGAACGTGATGGTCTACAACCGCTGCGTCGGCACCCGTTACTGTGCCAACAACTGCCCCTACAAGGTGCGCCGGTTCAACTACCTGCAATACGCCGAGCTCTCGACCAACGCTACCGAGTTGTCGTTGGCCAACAACCCCGACGTCACCGTCCGCAGCCGCGGCGTGATGGAGAAGTGCACCTACTGCACGCAGCGCATCTCCGGCGCCCGGATCGACGCCCACAACCAGGGCCGACGCATCCGCGACGGCGAGGTCGTCACCGCCTGCCAGAGCGCCTGCCCCACCGAGGCGATCGTGTTCGGCGACCTGGCCGACGAGACGAGCCGCGTCAGCGAAGCCAAGCGCTCGGTGCTCGACTACGCACTGCTCGAAGAACTCAACACCGTGCCGCGCACGACCTACCTCGCCCGGGTGAGCAACCCGCACCCGGCGCTGGCCGAGAACGGGAGCGCCTGATGGCCGTCACCACTGGCACCCAGTTGGTCAAGGAGACCACCCGCGTCCTCGGCCCCGGTCAAACGCCGGGAGGCATCGACGACACCGTCAACACGCCGGTCCTCTCCGGCAAGACGCCCATGTGGTGGTGGATCGGCTTCGGGATCAGCGCCGCGCTGCTCGGGCTCTACCTGGTCTCCGTGGTGCACCTCGTCACGACCGGCATCGGCATCTTCGGCAACAACCAGCCCGTCGCCTGGGCGATGCCGATCATCAACTTCGTCTGGTGGATCGGCATCGGCCACGCCGGCACGCTCATCTCGGCCGCGCTGCTGCTCTTCCGACAGCCCTGGCGCACCTCGATCAACCGTTTCGCGGAGGCGATGACGATCTTCGCGGTGGTGTGTGCCGGCCTCTACCCGATCCTGCACCTGGGCCGGCCATGGGTGTTCTACTGGCTGCTTCCGTACCCGAACACGTTCGGCATGTTCCCGCAGTTCCGCAGCCCACTGGCGTGGGACCTGTTCGCGATCTCGGCCTACGCCACGGTGTCGCTGGTCTTCTGGTACATCGGCCTGATCCCCGATCTCGCGACGCTCCGCGACAGCGCCCGTAGCCGCTTCCAGAAGCTGCTCTACGGGGTGCTCTCGTTGGGCTGGACCGGCTCGGCCCGCAGCTGGGGGCGCTACATGCGCGCCTACTTGCTCCTCGCCGCGCTGTCCTTCCCACTGGTGTTGTCGGTGCACAGCACGATCGCCATGGACTTCGCCGTGTCGCAGCTGCCCGGTTGGAACAACACGATCATGCCGCCGTACTTCGTGGCAGGCGCGGTCTTCGCAGGGTTCGCGATGGTCTTGATCCTGGCGATCCCGCTGCGGCGCGCCTTCCACCTGCGCAACGTCATCACCATGCGCCACCTCGACAACGCCGCCAAGCTGCTCCTAGGCACCGGCATGATCGTCGTCTACGGCTACGGCATCGAGCTGTTCATGGCGTGGTACTCGGGCGTCGAGTTCGAGGTGTTCATGGCCTACAACCGCGTCTTCGGGGCCGATCACGGGTGGGTCTTCTGGTTGCTGATCCTGTGCAACCTCGTGGCGATACAGCCGCTCTGGTTCCGGAGCGTGCGACAGAACCCGATCGCGCTGTTCGTGATCTCGATCATCGTCTCGATCGGGATGTGGCTCGAGCGTTACGTGATCATCGTCGTGTCTCTCACGAAGGACTTCCTGCTCAGCTCGTGGTTCAACTACATCCCGACCTTCTGGGACTGGGCGCTGTTCGCCGGCAGTTTCGGGCTCTTCGGCACGCTGTTCTTCCTCTTCATCCGACTGCTTCCGTCGGTCGCGACGTCCGAGATGAAGGAGATGGTGCATCACGACGCGCATCACGGTTCCGACCATTACGAGACCATCCGTCCCTCGTACTACGGTGAGGAGGGCCGCGCATGAGTGACGTCGCCGCCAGCCCCAACGCCGCGCCGGCGCCGGCCGAGCTCTACGGCCTGGCCGCCGAGTACGAGACGTCCGACCACGTGTTGGCTGCCGCCACTGCTGCCCACAAGGCCGGCTACCGCCGCATGGACGCGTACACGCCATACCCGGTCGAAGGGCTCGACGCCAAGCTGGGACAGCCACCCACGAGGCTCGGCTTCGCCGTGCTCGCCGTCGGTATGGTTGCCCTCGTCGCCGGGTTCTTCATGCAGTGGTTCGCCAACGTGGAGTTCTACCCGCTCAACGTCGGCGGCCGTCCGCTCAACTCGTGGCCGAACTTCATCGTCATCACGTTCGAGATCACCGTGCTGCTGTCTGCCTTGACGGCGGCCGGCGTGATGCTCGCGCGCAACGGACTCCCCCGGCTGCACCACTCGATCTTCAACACCCCGGGCTTCGAGCGGGCGTCGCGCGACCGCTACTTCCTCTGCATCGAGGCGGACGACCCGACCTTCCAGGCCAGTGACACACGGGCGTTCCTCGAGCACACGGGGGCGCTCGCGGTGACGGAGGTCGAGCGATGAACCGAGCCGGCCGCCTCTTCGTCCTGGCGCTCGTCGGCGCGCTCCTGCTCGCAGGCTGCGGTCGCAACATGGCCGAGCAACCTCGGGTCGGTCCGTTGCAGGCGACACCCTTCTTCGCCGACGGCTCCGGGAACCGCGCACCGCTCGAAGGCACCGTGTCCCGCGAGCGCGGCGCCGTCGACCCGGTCTTCTTCACCGGGCAACGCGACGGCGGACTCGTCACCGAGCTGCCGATCGAGTTGACCTACGAACTGCTGCTGCGCGGCCAGGAGCGCTACGACATCTTCTGCTCGATGTGCCATGGCTACACGGGCGCAGGTGACGGCATGGTCGTCCGCCGCGGCTTCCCACAGCCGGCGTCGTTCCACGACCAACGCCTGCTCGACGCATCCGTCGGGTACTACTTCAACGCCATGACGAACGGCTTCGGCCGGATGTACAGCTACGCCGGCCGCATCCCAGCGGAGGACCGCTGGGCGATCGCCGCCTACGTGAAGGCGCTGCAGCTGTCCCAGAACGCGACGATCGACGACGTCCCAGCCGACGTGCGCCGTGCCCTCGAACTCGAGGGCGCCGAAGGGAGCATCCGATGACCCCGTCCGTCGCCGTATCGCGGCCGCTCATGGTCGCCCTCGGCCTCGGCGTCGTCGGCCTCGGTGTGGGCGCCGTCGTCGGCCTCACCGAAGGCAGCTTCTTCGGCGCCATGCTGATGGCGTTCATGTTCTGGACCGGCATGTCGCTCGGCGCGTTGGCGCTGCTCGCCGTGAACCACATGGCTGGCGGTTCGTGGGGCGCGGTCGTCCGACGTCCGCTCGAAGCGATGGTCTCGGCCCTGCCGCTCGCGGCGCTGTTCTTCATCCCCGTCCTCTTCGGCGTCACCACGCTGTACCCGTGGGCCGATCCCGTGTACGTGGCCGCGCACCCCTTGGTCGAGTTCAAGGTCGCGTACCTCAACGTGCCCTGGTTCATCATCCGTGGCGTGCTCTACTTCGCCGCCTGGATCGCACTCGCCTGGTTCTTCCTGCGCAACGCACGCGAGCAGGACGCCCGCTCGGGCGATGCGGGTCGCATCGGCTACCGCATGAAGTCCGTCGGCGGCTTGGCGATCGTCGCCTACGTCGTCACGGTGACCCTCGCCTCCATCGACTGGGGGATGTCGCTCACCCCTGAGTGGTGGTCGGGGATCTACGGCGTCATCTTCATGATCAGCCAAGCGATCTGCGCGATGGCACTCACCATCCTGGCGATCGTCTGGTTGGCGAACCGCGACGGTCGTGTCGACGAACTGCTGACAGAGAAGCGCTTACAGGATCTCGGCAACTTCCTGATGGCGTTCATCATGTTCTGGGCGTACGTCAACATCAGCCAGCTGATGATCCAATGGTCCAACAACATCGTCGAGACCAACACGTTCTACGTGCTGCGTTTCGATGTCGAGCCCTGGCGCGGCATGGGCATCTACCTGGCGGTCGCCGGGTTCGCCCTCCCCTTCCTCATCCTCTTCTCCCGCTGGGTCAAGCGTCAGCGCGCTGCGCTGGCGTTCATGGCCGGCTGGGCGATCCTCAACCAGGCGGTACACACGTACTGGTTCCTCGCCCCCGAGGTCGGTCGCACCGGACTGCCCGTGGCCGCAGACGTCCTGGTCTTCCTCGGTCTGGGCGGTCTGTGGCTCGCGTTCGTCCTGCGCAGCCTCGCTTCGCGCAGCCTGGTGCCCGAGAACGACCCGCGCCTGAAGCATCCACCCGTCCCGACTCACGGCGACGGTACGCCCCACGGCCACACGACTCCAGCGGCTGCCAGCACAGAGGTGCGCCATGCCTGACCAGAACCAACGCACGCGCCAGTACATCGTCAGCCAGGACGCCGTCCGCCGGGGGTTCCTCCTCGGTGGGGTCGGCATGGTGGCCGTCATCTTGGCCCTCTTGATCCTGATCACCTCGCGCCCGCAGGGGCAGCTCCAGGTCCTCGACGACGGGCAGCACCAGGCGCTGCTGGCGGAGGCGGACGCGCGTCTCAGCGGCTTCGAGATGCTGGAAGACGGCGCCGCTCGGATCGACATCGAGCATGCGATGCGCCTCGTGGTCGAGCGCGGCGTCGATCTCGCGATCGCACCCCCAGCGGAGCCGGCTCCAGACGAGCCCGGCGTGATGGTCGCCGAGGTCGACGGAGCGGCCGTCTACACGGCGCAGTGTGCGGCTTGCCACCAGGCCAACGGTGCCGGCATCCCCAGCGCCTTTCCGCCGTTGGCGGGGCACGTCGGCGACCTCTACGCAGCCGACACCGAGTACCTCGTCGACGTCATGTTGTACGGGCTCCAGGGTCAGATCATGGTCGCCGGCGTCAGCTACAACGGCTTGATGCCGGCCTTCGGGCAGCTCAGCGACGACGAGATCGCCGCCGTCCTCAACCACGTGCTCAGCGCCTGGGGCGATGCCGACGAGCTCGGCGATGCGTTCGTGCCGTACGTGCCCGAGGACGTCGCCGAACAGCGTGGGCTCGGCCTGACGGCCAGCGACGTGCTGCAGGCACGAAACGCGCTCGACCTGGAGTGAACGCAGCGGTCGGGGCGCGTGGTAGGCCCTCGCCCGCTCGGAGCGCGGCGTCCGTCACCCGACGGGCGCCGCGCTCAACGCTGCGGCGTCTCGGACGCCTCGCTCGCCTCGGCGTCGCCGGCGCTCGTCGCGGCCCGCTCGTAGGCGCGCACGAGCGGTGCGCACAACCGCAAGCTGGCCTGCATCAGCGGCCCGATCGTCACTGCGAACACGAGCGTGCCGACGCCGACGGTGCCACCGAGCAGCCAGCCCACCGCCAACACGGTGAGCTCGGTCAGGGTGCGCGCACGCGCCACGGTGGTACCGAGGAGGCGCGCCATGCCGAGGGCGAACCCATCGCGCGGCCCCGCACCGAGTCCAGCACTGAGGTAGAGCCCGGTGGCCAGGCCGTTGAGCAGGAGGCCCCCTCCGAACAGCGCCGCGGCAACCGGCCACGTGTCCGGTCGCGGCACGATCGGCGACCCGAGGAACACGTCCACCCATAGGCCGACCATGAGCATGTTCAACACGCTGCCGAGACCCGGTCGAACGCGAGCGAAGGCGGCCGCGAACGCCAGCAGTGCGAGGCCCGTCCCGACGATGACCATCCCGACCGAGAGCGGGGTGCGCGCCGCAACGCCTTCGTGGAACACGTCCCACGGGCCGAGTCCGACGCCAGAACGCAGCATGCACGCGAGGCTGAACCCGAACAGCGTCAACCCGACGTTCACGTGCACGAGCCGCACCAGGAGGCGCCGCGGCGCGCGTGTCGACGAGGACCTTGGCACGGCGCGGAGCCTACCACCGGCGGTACACTCGAGCATCACGGCTGGTCCGCTCGAGCGCCGTGGAGGAGGACCTGCATGCCCTCGACTCGCCTTTCACGGAGCATTGGTGCACTGCTGACGCTCGGTGCACTGGTGCTCGCCCTCGCCCTCCCGCCGATCGCCGTCGCACAGGAAGGGCCCCCCGACGGCGTCGCGCGCTTCCACTACCAACGCGACGACGGCGATTACGAAGGCTGGGTGCTGCACCTGTGGGAGGACACCGTCGAGCAGGTGACGTGGGCGCAGGGCCTCCCGATCACCGGCTTCGACGACTACGGTGCGTACTGGGACGTGCGGCTGAGCGACGATGCCGCCCGCGTGGGCTTCATCGTGCACAAGGGCGACATCAAGGACCCGGGACCGGACATGTTCCTCGTCCTGGGGCAGCACGGTCGCGAGGTGTGGCTGGTCTCGGGCAGCGACCGGATCCTCACGGCACCCCCGTTGGCGCCACCGGCGGACGACGTCGCGCGCGTGCACTACACGCGTCCAGACGGTGGCTACGACGGCTGGGTGCTACACGTCTGGGAAGACACCAGCGCGGTCGTCACCTGGGACGACGGACTCGACGTGACCGGCGAGAGTGCGTACGGCGTCTACTGGGACGTGCCGCTCACCCCTGGCGCGGCGCGCGTCGGCTTCATCGTCCACAAGGGCGACGACAAGGACCCCGGACCCGACATGTTCCTCGATCTGACGGAGGGGAACGAGGTCTGGCTGCTGTCTGGCAGCGCCACGATCTACCGCGAACCGCCCGACGTCCGCGTGGGCGGCGGCGACCTGCGCTCGCGCCGTGGGCATTGGCTGCGCACCGACGTGCTCGCGTGGGACGTCGGCCAGGTGACGCCTGGGCAGACGTTCTCGCTGTACGGCACCACGACGGGCCTCACGCTGGGCGAAGACGGCGTGGAGGGTGCGCCGGGCATCGAGTTGACGATCGACGAAGACGGGCTTCCGGCCGACGCCATGCGCCAGTTCCCGCACCTCGCCAGCCATACGGTGCTGCGATTGCCGGCCGAGGTGCGTTCCGCGGTGCCGGCTCTGTTGCGCGGCGAGCTCGCGCTCGCGAGCTATCGTGACGGTCGACTCGTCGACGCCACGGGGTTGCAGATCGCCGGTGTGCTGGACGACCGCTACGCCACCGACGCGGCGTTGGGCGTGACCTGGGACGGCGACGTGCCGAGCATCGCGGTCTGGGCTCCGACGGCTCGCAGCGTCTCGCTGCAACGCTTCGAGACGAGTACCGGGCCCCTCGCCGAAAGCGTGCCGCTGCGTCGCGACGACGCCACCGGCGTGTGGTCGATCACGGGGACCCCCGAGTGGCGCTGGTCGTACTACCTGTTCGAGGTCGACGTGTTCGTGCCGACGACCGGACGCTTCGAGACCAACCTCGTGACCGATCCGTACTCGCTCAGCCTAGCCATGAACAGCGCCCGCTCGCAGGTCGTCGACCTGCGTGACCCCGCCCTGGCGCCGCCCGGCTGGGACGCGCTGGTCAAGCCGCCGTTGGCCGATCCGGTGGACGCGGTGGTGTACGAGCTGCACGTCCGCGACTTCTCGGTGGCGGACCCGCTCGTGCCCGACGCGCTGCGTGGCACGTACGCCGCCTTCACGCTCGAGGGCACCTACGGTGGTGCGCACCTGCGACGGCTGGCCGATGCGGGCCTCACGCACCTCCACCTGCTCCCGACCTTCGACATCGCCACCATCGACGAGGACCGTGCGACGTGGCTCGAACCCGACATCGACGAACCGCTGCCGTCGTCGAGCCCGCGGCCTCAGGCCGCGATCGAGGCGATCCGTGATCGCGACGGCTTCAACTGGGGCTACGATCCATGGCATTACAACGTCCCCGAGGGAAGCTACGCCAGCGACCCGGACGGGCCGGCACGGATCCTGGAGTTCCGCGAGATGGTGATGGGGCTGTGGCAGGGCGCCGGCCTGCGACTCGTGGTCGACGTCGTCTACAACCACACCAACGCCGCGGGGCAGGCCGAGCGCTCGGTGCTCGACCGCGTCGTCCCCGGCTATTACCACCGCCTCGACGACGCCGGCAACGTCACCACCAGCACCTGCTGCCCCAACACGGCGACCGAGCACGCCATGATGGAGCGCTTGATGCTCGACTCGGTCGCACTGTGGGCAGAGCACTACAAGGTCGACGCCTTCCGCTTCGACCTGATGGGCCACCACATGGCCCGCAACATGCGGGCCGTGCGCACCACGCTCGACGCGCTGACGCCCACTGAGCACGGCGTACACGGCAGCGGCGTGTACGTGTACGGCGAGGGCTGGGACTTCGGCGAAGTGGCGCAGGGCGCCCGAGGACCGAACGCCACCCAGCGCACCATGGCCGGCAGCGGCATCGGCACCTTCAACGATCGCCTGCGCGACGCCGTTCGCGGCGGCGGACCCTTCGACGGCGGCGAGGCCCTGGTCGCCAACCAAGGGTTCGCCTCGGGCGTCTTCGTGCTCCCGAACGAGATCACCGCTCGGTCGAGCGCCGAGGCGCGTCGCGCGACCGCCCTGCTCGCCGCCGATCAGATCCGGGTCGGCCTCGCGGCGAACCTGGAGCACGTCACCTTCATCGACCGCACCGGCGCGCTGGCGACCGGCCGCGACGTGGACTACAACGGCCAGCCGGCCGGCTACGGGCGCGTCCCGCAGGACCACATCGTGTACGTCTCGAAGCACGACAACCAGACGCTCTGGGACATCCTCCAGTACAAGCTGCCGCGCGACCTCGGCACCGACGAGCGCGTGCGCTTGCAGACCCTAGCGCTCTCGACCGTCCTGTTCTCCCAGGGCATTCCGTTCGTGCACGCCGGGTCGGAACTGCTGCGCAGCAAGAGCTTCGACCGCAACAGCTATGACTCCGGCGATTGGTTCAACGCCATCGACTGGACCATGCAGACGAACGGTATGGGCCGCGGCCTGCCGTTGGCCGCCGACAACCGCGACAACTGGGCGCTCATGCGTGACCGGCTGGTCGATCCGCTGCTGCACCCCTCGAGCGATCACATCGCCTTCGCTGCCGACGTCTTCACCGAATGGCTGCGCGTCCGGGCCGACACCCCGTTGCTACGGCTCAGGACGGCCGAGGACGTGCTGGCACGGTTGCGCTTCCACGACACCGGTCCGGAGCAGACGCCCGGCGTGATCGTCATGTCGCTGCACGACGACGAGGCCGGGCTGCCGCTGCTCGACGAGCGCTACGCCAGCCTGGTGATCGTGTGGAACGCTGGCCCTGATGTCGTGCGCGTCGACGCGCCCGCCCTCGCGGGCGTGCCGTACCTGCTGCATCCCGTGCAGGCGGACGGGGTCGACGCCGGCACCCTGTACGGCTCGTACGTCGCGACGGCGAGCGGTCAGGTGCGCGTGCCGGCCTTCTCGACCGTCGTCTTCGTGGCGCCACGGTTGCCGTGACGTCGTCGCCTGGCGGGCGCGTGCTGGTCACGCGCCCATTGGAGCGAGCGTGGCTCGAGCCGCTGCGTACCGCCGGCCTGACCGTTGACGTCGTGAGCGCTGGCGAGATCGGCGACGGCGCCGCACTGCGATCGCGTGCGGCTGGCGCGGCGGCGCTCCTGGTGACACTCGGGGACCGCGTGGACGCAGCGCTCCTCGACGCAGCGGGGTCGGGGCTTCGGGTGGTCGCCACCATCTCCGTTGGCGTCGATCACATCGACCTCGAGGCCTGCCGTGCGCGCGGGGTGCGGGTAGCGAACACGCCCGACGTGCTCACCGACGCGACCGCCGACCTGGCGATGACGCTGCTGCTGGCGCTGACCCGCCGTGTGCGCGAGGGCGAGGCGCTGGTGCGCGCTGGCGAGTGGCAGGGCTGGGAGCCTGGCCAACTGCTGGGGCGCGACATCAAGGGCGCGCGCGTGCTGGTCGTCGGTGCCGGCCGCATCGGCGGTGCCTTCGCGCAGCGCGTGCACGCCTTCGGCGCCCGGGTCGCGTACCACGGCCGCCGCCGACGACCGGCGTTGGAGGACGCGCTCGGCGCCTGCTACGAACCGGATCTCGACATGGCGCTCGGTCGTGCCGACGTCGTCAGCCTGCATGCGCCTCTCACGGCCGAGACGCGGCACCTGCTCGACGCGCGGCGCCTGGCGCTGCTGCCGCCGCGTGCGATCGTGATCAACACCGGCCGCGGCCCACTCATCGACGAGGGAGCGCTGGTGGCGGCGCTGCGCAGCGGAGCGCTGTGGGGCGCTGGGCTGGACGTGTACGAGCACGAGCCGCGCATCCACCCGGGCCTCGCGACGCTGCCGAACGTCGTGCTGCTGCCGCACCTGGGCTCGGCGACCGAGGACACGCGCGCAGCCATGGCGAGGCTCGCCACCGACGCCATCGTGACGACGCTCCGGGGCGAGCGCAGCGGCGGTCCCAGCGACGACTGAGCGCCCGGGCTCAGAGGTCGAGCTGTGCCAGGTGGGCGTGGTCCTCGATGAACTCGCGCCGCGGCGGGACCTCGGTGCCCATCGCCATCTCGATGGTCTCCTCTGCCTCGAGGACGTCGTCGATCGTCACGCGCCGCAGCACGCGGGTCTCGGGGTCCATCGTCGTCGACCAGAGCTGTTCCGGGTTCATCTCGCCCAGGCCCTTGAAGCGCTGGATCTCGATCTTCGCGCCCCGATGCTTGCGCTGCACGTCTTGGAGCGCCGTCTCGTCGTAGAGGTAGGTGAGCTCCTTCTGTCGCGCCATGCGGATCCCGTAGAGCGGTGGCTGGGCGATGTAGAGGTAGCCGGCGTCGATCAACGGCTTCATGTAGCGGTAGAAGAACGTCAGCAGCAGCGTCCGGATGTGCGACCCGTCGACGTCGGCGTCGGTCATGATGATGATCCGGTGGTAGCGGACGTCGTCGAGGCTGAAGTGTGCGTCGTTCTCGGTCCCCTCGATGCCGGCGCCGATCGCCGCGATCATGGCCCGCACCTCGGCGTTCTTGAGGACGCGGCCGATGTTGGCCTTCTCGACGTTCAGGATCTTGCCCCGCAGCGGCAAGATCGCCTGGAAGCGACGCTCCCGGCCCTGCTTCGCAGAGCCGCCGGCCGAGTCACCCTCGACGATGTAGAGCTCGCTCACACTGGGGTCCTGGGACTGACAGTCGGCGAGCTTGCCCGGTAGCTCGTCGCTCTCGAGCGGGTTGGCGCGCCGCACCAGGTCGCGTGCCTTGCGCGCCGCCTCGCGCGCTCGGGCCGCACTCGCGGCCTTCTCGATGATGGCTTTGCCGACCTTCGGCTGCTCCTCGAGCACCTCTGCGAGCTTCTCACCGACGACCGTCTGCACGGCTGCTTGGGCCTCGGGGTTGAGCAGCTTGACCTTCGCCTGCGACTCGAACATCGGGTCGGACAGCTTGACGCTGATGACGCAGTAGATGCCCTCGAGGTAGTCCTCGCCGGTCGGCGCGGCCTCGCCTTTCTTGAGCAGGTTCTTGTTCCTGGCGTAGGTGTTGAGCACGCGCGTGTAGGCGGTCTTGAAGCCGGTCAGCGGCGTACCGCCGTCGCGGTTGGTGATCATGTTGGCGTAGGTGAGGATGGTCTGCCCGTAACCGGCGGTGTGGAGCAGGCCGACGTCGACCTCGATCGTCTCGTCCTTGCCGTCCTGGCTGATCGTCACCTCGTCGGTGATCCGGATCGCATGGTCGTAGAGGCGCTTCTCGTCGCGAGCCAGCCCTTCGGCGAACGCCGCGACTCCACCGGTCTCGTGGAAGACGTCGCGCCGCACGTCGGTGTGGCGCCGGTCCTCGAGGATGATCCTGACGCCGCCCGTGAGGTAGGCGAGTTCGCGCATCCGGCGCTTCATCCGGCCGTGGTCGAACCCACCCGGAACGTCCTTGAAGATCGCCGGGTCGGGTTGGAAGGCGACGCGCGAACCGCGCTGCCCCTTGGCTGCGGGACCCACCACGAAGACCGGTTGCACCACCTCGCCGCGCTCGAAGCGGATGCGGTGGTGCTGCCCGTCGATGAACACGTCGGCCTGTAGGAAGGTGGAGAGGGCGTTCACGACCGAGCTGCCCACGCCGTGCAGGCCGCCAGACACCTTGTACGCCGAGTCGTCGAACTTGCCCCCGGAGTGGAGCTGGGCGAAGATCACCTCGATGGCTGTCTTGCCGCCCTCGCTCGCCATCGTGCCCACGGGGATGCCGCGGCCGTTGTCGGTCACGGTCGCCGAGCCGTCTGCCTCGAGCACCACCTCGATGGTGTCGGCGTATCCGGCCAGCGCCTCGTCGACGGCGTTGTCGATGATCTCGGTGAGCAGCTGGTGATACCCGTCGACCCCGGTGCCCCCCTGGACGTACATGGCGGGGCGCGCACGCACCCCTTCCAGGCCCTTGAGCACCCGGATGTTGTCGGCGGTGTAGGCGTTCGTCAAGGCGTGCCTCCGTGTCGCTCGAGGAGCACCACACACGGCAGCGGACCCCGAGGCGGGGTCGTCTGGCGGTGCCCTCGGAAGGTGTGATGGGGATGGGCCGGACGGCCCCCCAAGACCCCGTCATCATACCCCGCGCAAGCGCCTGTGGTCAAACCAGGAATACCGTCCCAGACGGTGCTCGTGCCGCCTCGTGCGGACCGACGAGCACGCTTGGTCGCCACGCCGACCGGCGCCGACCACCGCTCAGCTACGGATCTGTCCCGTGCCGTCCACCACGTACTTGCTGGTGACCAGCTGAGCCAGCCCCATCGGACCACGCGCGTGCAACTTCTGCGTGCTGATGCCGATCTCGGCGCCGAAGCCGAACTCGAAGCCGTCGGTGAAGCGCGTCGAGGCGTTGACGTACACCGCGGCCGCGTCGACCTCGTCCTGGAAGCGTCGACCGGCCACCAGCGAGGCGGTGACGATCGCTTCGGAGTGGCCGCTGCCGTAGCGAGCCACGTGCTCCAGCGCAGCGTCGAGCCCGTCGACCACGCGGACGGCGAGGATCAGGTCGAGGTACTCCGTGGCCCAGTCGGTGTCGTCCGCGGCCTCCACGGGGACGCCACCCGCCGCATCCCGGGTGCGCTCACAACCACGCAACCGAACGCCCGCGGCGGCGAGCTCCGCGAGCGCGTCCGGGAGCCACGACGACGCGACGTCGGCGTGGACCAGCAGCGTCTCGGCGGCGTTGCACACCCCAGGGCGCTGGACTTTCGCGTTCAGGACGATCGCGGTCGCCATGGCGGGGTCGGCGTCGGCGTGCACGTACACGTGGCAGTTCCCGACGCCGGTCTCGATCACCGGCACCTGCGCGGTGCGCACCACGTGCTCGATCAGCCCCGCGCCGCCCCGCGGGATCGCCAGGTCGACGCGGCCACGGGCCGTGAGCAGCGCGCTCACTTGCGCGCGATCTGGATCGTCGACCAACTGCACGGCGTCGGCCGGGACACCCGCGGCCTCGAGACCGGAGCGCATCGCGGCGACCAGGGCCCGGTTGCTGGCCAAGGCGTCGCTCGATCCCCGCAGCACGGCAGCGCTGCCGGCCTTGAGCGCCAGCGCAGCGGCGTCCACGGTCACGTTCGGCCGCGACTCGTAGATCATCGCGATCACGCCGAAGGGCACGGTCCGCTGCTCCACGCGCAGGCCGTTCGCGAGGGTCCAACCGTCCAGCACGCGACCGACCGGATCCGGGAGCGCCGCGACCGCGCGCACCGCCTCGGCGATGTCGGCCAATCGGCGCTCGTCGAGTGCGAGGCGATCGACCAAGGCATCGGGCGTGCCGGCCGCGCGCGAACGCGCGACGTCCTCAGCGTTGGCGGCCAACACCTCGGCGGCCCCGGCTTCGACCGCGTCGGCCAGAGCGAGGAGGCCGGCGTTTCGCGGCGCGTTCGGCAGGGCACGCGCGGCGGCGCGGGCGCGCACGAGGCAGGCATCGAGGTCGAACGCCTCTTGACGATGGTCGACGGACGTCGTCTGGGACGGCATGCAGCGAGGATAGCACGGGGACTCGCGGCATCCGGACGTAGACTCCGGACAGGAGGACCACATGGCACGAACCCCGACCGCTCTCGTCACCGGCGCCGGCGGCGCCCTCGCCTCGGCCGTGATCGCCCGCCTCGAGGACGCACGCTGGCGCCCTGCCCTGGTCGACCTCGGACCGTCCGAGAGGCTGCTCGAGCGCTACCCCGGCCGTCTCGTGGCCAGCGCCGACCTGACCGACGAGGCCGCCACCCGTAGCGCCGTAGAGCGCCTGGAACGCGAAGCCGACGGCCTCGACGCCGTCGTCAACCTGGCGGGCGGCTTCGCCATGCAGCCAGCGAGCGAGGTCGGGCTGAGCGACCTCCAACGGCAACTCGCGCTGAACCTCGTCACGACGGTGCTCGCCACGACCGCGGCCCTACCCGGCATGCTGGCACGCGGTCGCGGTGTCGTGATCGGCATCGCTGCCGGGCAGGCGGTCGATGGCGGCGCCCGGGTCGCCCCGTACGCGGCAGCGAAGGCGGGCGTGGTCGCGTACCTGCGCTCGCTCGACAAGGAGCTCGCCGAGCAAGGCGTGCGGACGCTGGTGGTCTACCCGATGGGCACGCTCGACACGCCGGGCAATCGCGACGCCATGCCGGACGCAGACCCGGCCGGTTGGATCGACACAACCGCCCTCGCCGACGCCATCGTGCACGGGCTCACGCTGGGACCGCGGGCCCGCATGAAACGGCTCGAAATCTGGCCGGACGCGCGCTGAGCGACCCCTTACCGACGTGGCCAGGCGTGGGTCGCTCAGACCCCGTCGCGGTACGTGAAGCGGCCGTCGGACAGCGTCGCGACGACGCTCAGGTCGTCGAGGTCGTCCACCGGGTCGTGATCGAGCAACACGAGATCGGCGTCGAAGCCTTCGCTCACCCGACCGGAGCGATGCGAGCGGCCGATCGCCTGAGCGGCCCCGGCCGTGAAGGCCCGTAGGGCGGTCTCGGCTCCGATGGCCTCGTCGGGCGGCAACGCCGTCCCATCCACGCCGCGTCGACGCACGGCGGCGCGCAGGCCTGCGAACACGTCGGGTTCGGCGACTGGCGTGTCCGAACCGAACGCCAGCCGTGCACCGGCGGCCTCGAGCGAGCGGAACGGGAACGCCCGCTCGAGGCGATCATGGAGAGCGGCCTGGATGGAGCCCGCGTCGAAGGTGAGGTGGATCGGCTGCATCGACGCCGTCACGCCGAGCCGGCCGAGTCGGACGACGTCGCCTGGGTGGGCGTGCTGCACGTGCTCGATGCGCGGCAACAGGCCGGCCGGGCGCCACGCCTCGGCGGTCGCTTCGAGCGCGTCGACCACGGCACGCACCGCCGCGTCACCGATGGCGTGCGCCACGGGCGCGAAACCTGCCTCGGCCGCCAGCCGGAAGCGCTCGCGCAGGACCGCCGGCCCGTCCACCGTCATGCCGAGGCCGCCGCTGTCGAGGTACGGCTC
>SL_3KL_010_SEDDRAFT_10002896_pt1 | contig 15639 bp, 17 predicted proteins | sample SodLakKL_010_SED_2_FD_10381 | JGI IMG/M metagenome (IMG submission 10381) | reverse complement strand
CAGGACAGAACCATCTATGAAGATGCTTATATCTTTGCACCAAACCTTCATGAAATGGGGCTGATGGAGTCCAGAGACTATAATAATTATGCAAGCCTTTTTGAGCTAATGGCCTCTTTCATTAAACCACCAGACCTGCTCATATATTTAAAAGCCAGTGTGCCTACCCTTGTTAACCAGATTCAGAAAAGAGGCCGGGAATATGAAAACTCCATCCGCCTCGATTACCTGAAAAAACTAAACGAAAGGTATGAGAACTGGATCAATGGTTACGACCAGGGCAACTTGCTGGTGATTAATGTAGACAATCTGAAATTCAGTGAAAAGCAGAAAGATTTGGGTGATGTGATACGAAAAATTGATGCCGAAATACATGGCTTGTTCTGATTTAACCTGTAATACAAAGCTTTGCAAAAAATAAAATTGCTTTTTCTATGAAGTGTATTGGTATAATTCCTGCCAGGTATGGATCGGTGAGATTTCCCGGGAAACCACTCGCCATGATTCGTGGAAAAAGCATGATAAGAAGGGTATACGAACAGGCGAGAAGCTGCACGCTTCTGGATGATATTGTAGTGGCTACCGACGACGACAGGATCTTTGAGCATGTGGCTGGCTTTGGTAAGGTGGTCATGACGGATAATAAACACCCCAATGGCACAAGCCGGTGCCTGGAAGCCTTCCAAATAATAAACCAGGAGGGAACTTATACTGATCAGGACTCGCTGATTAATATCCAGGGAGATGAACCGTTTATTGATCCCGGACAGATTGAGCAGATTGCCCATGCCCTCAAAGACCTCAAAAAACAGATAATTAGTCTTAGAATGCCCCTGACAAATAAAGAAGACAGTCTTAACCCCGACCTGGTAAAGGTTGTCTGTGATGTATCCGGGAAAGCACTTTATTTCAGCCGTTCGCCTATACCCTATTATAGCCGCCACGGAACCCATATCAGAAGCGACCTTGAGGTCATTCACTACAAACACGTAGGGTTATATGGCTTCCGCATTGAGACCCTGAAAAAAATCACCACGTTGCCGGCAGGTCAGCTGGAAATAGCAGAATCGCTTGAACAACTAAAGTGGATGGAACACGGCTATGAAATTTTTCTTGAAGAAACTACCCAACATACCATCGCTGTGGATACACCCGAAGACCTGGAAAATATTTGACATATGACCTGGTAAACTTCAGTGGCCAAATGCAGAGAAACCATCTAATCATATTTTTTCTTATATTAGTTTAAAATTCCAGAAGGCCTACTCAGGATCGACAAAAGAAAAAAGGAGTAACACATGAAACTAGGAAAACATATCAGTGAATTGCTTCACGAACGTGAGCAGGTTACCTTGCCAGATTTTGGCACTTTTTCCAAAAAATATACTCCTGCCAGGTTCATTCCTGAAAAAAAGATTGTGGAAGCTCCCCAAAAGACAGCAGAGTTCAATGAAGAGCCGAAAACGGGAGGTACNGNCCTGATTGAATTCATGGCCAGCCGCACAGGCAAAGGAAGCGATGAAATCCGTCAGTTCCTGGAAGACATTGTTCGCGAAATAAACCTTACCCTTGATGCGGGTAAAACGGTTGAGCTGGAAAACCTNGGGCGTTTTCACAAAGATCCGGAGGGAAAGCTTCAGTTCGATCCTGATACAAGCACCAATTACCTGGATGAGGCACCCGGAGCGGATGAGGTAAAGACACCTGAGCCAAAATCCGGAGCAGCCCTATACACAAAACCCCCGTCCAAAGAATACAGTGGCGGAACGCCCTCAGGAGATCAGGAAAAAGAAAGCAAACCCGGTTTTCAAGATCTCCCCCATACCGCTTTTGATGAAACATTTCCGGACTCACCGGCAAAAGATGACAACCAAAACCAAACAACCATGAAAGAAGATGAAGAAAAGAAACGGATCGCTGGGCCTATTAAGTGGCTTTTGATCATAGGCATTCCTCTGTTGGTGATCCTGCTGGTGTTGCTTCTTAATTTCAACTATTTTTTTGGCGACCAGGGTTTGATAAGCACCTGGCATATTTTCAGCACGGAACAGGAGGAGCTTGTCATGCCGCCTGATGAGGAAGAGCTGGACGAAGCCATGGCCGAAGTTGATGAAGAAGAGCTAACTCCTGACCCGGATATTCCCGATCCTGCTGAAGAAGCGCCGGACCCGGCAATGCTTGAACCCGAGCCGGGGCGACCGGTTTATTACCTGGTGGTAGGGAGCTTCCGAAACCGTGAGAAAGCCGGTGAACTCGCAAGGCAATTGCAGCAACAAGGCGCAGAACGCGCTAATGTACTAGGCCGAACACCATCCCACTATCACAGGGTCAGTTATGGATTTTACTACGACCTGAACGAAGCTTCCAGGCAAAAAGAAACCCTGCCGCCGGATCTGAAGGAAGTCGCATGGATCCTGCATCGCTAATATGATTATTTAACTGTTTTGAGCTGTGGGAAAGAATAAATTAAAGAAATTCGCTGAGATAAACAGCTTCCCCAACGTGATCCAGCCACAATCTCAACACACCATAACCAGTTTCGATTACCAGGGCAGGTGGAACGACTGCTTTTTCCGAAATGACAACCCCATCATATTGGAAATTGGTTGTGGGAAAGGCGAATATACAACAGGCCTGGGAAAATCCTTCCCGGGATATAATTTCATAGGGATCGACATCAAGGGAGACAGAATCTGGAAAGGTGCCAAAGATGCCATGGACATGGTTTTGCTAAACGTGGCTTTCCTCCGGATCCAGGCAGAGCATGTCAGCAGCTTTTTTGCCAAAAACGAAGTGTCCGGAATCTGGCTTACCTTTCCTGACCCCCAGCCACGAAAAACCAGGGAGAAGAAGAGACTGACATCACCTTGGTTCCTCGAGAGATATCAAAATATTTTAAAGGCAGGCAGCCCTGTGCATCTCAAAACAGACGACAGGACACTGTACCATTACACGCTGAATGTGATCGCTGAAGACAGACACAAACTTGAATATCATACAGCTGATTTATACAATGACCCAAAAACCGAAGATTTTCCCCTGAAGTCCATTCAAACTTTTTACGAAAAGAAATTTCTGAAAGAAGGAAAGCCAATACACTATATCAGGTTTTCCCTTTATAATGCAAATGGAAAGTGACAAGCAAAATTTCTTCGAACGGGTATATGAGGTAGTGCACCAGATTCCACGGGGACGCGTAACTACCTACGGAGCCATCGCCGCATTTCTTGGCAGCAAAGGAAGCAGCCGCCTGGTGGGCTGGGCTATGAACCAGTCACACAACGCCTGCCCGGGAATACCAGCTCACAGAGTAGTGAACCGCTTGGGGATACTCACCGGCAAACATCATTTCGGGAGCCCTTCCATGATGCAACAACTCCTGGAAAATGAAAACATCAGGATTGAAAATGATCGCGTCGTGGACTTCCGGAAGAAATTCTGGGATCCTGCCAGAACACTTTGAACAACCTAATTGATGGCCTCCACTGCCTTGATTTCCGGAACCGCTTTCCTTACGGCCTGCTCTACACCAGCCTTGAGAGTCATCTGGCTCATTGGGCATGAACCACAAGCTCCAAGCAACTCCACGTTCACTATGTTATCGTCTGTGATCTCCACAAAACGAATATTGCCACCATCGGCCTCCAGATAAGGCCTGATCTGATCTATTACACCTTCTACTTTTTTAACTAATTCAGGGTTCTGTGCCATAACTTGTATTTTGACGAGGTTTTTATCTTTATTTAGTTTTTGTAAAAATAATACTTTTTCAAAAAGTGGCCAAATATTATGCCATGACTGGCAGCCGGGTTGCTTCAACAAGCAAGTAAAAAGACACCTGGATGGTCTGATTGAGCAGCAGGAGGAGCAACACATGTAAACGATTCACCATCTGAGGATTACACTATTGGCCCGGGGTTTTGCATATCGCCTCGTAATCACCATCCAGGGGCATTTCCCTGCCGATACCTAAACATTTTCTGGAAACCCGCAGCACTGGTGGTGTCTGGTAGCGCTTGTACTCGCTGTAAAAAACCAGCCGGGCCACGCTTTTTACAAGCTCAGGATCATATCCCCCGGAAACAATATCGTTAACATCATTATTCTGCTCAAGTAAGCGAAACAAGATATCATCTAGCACTTCATAAGGAGGCAGGGAGTCGGTGTCTTTCTGATCGGGTTTAAGCTCGGCAGAGGGTGGTTTGCTTATGGTATTTTCAGGAATAATCTCTTCTTCTTTGTTGATAACAGCAGCCAGTCCGTACACATCGGTTTTATATACATCGCCAATCACGGAAAGGCCTCCAGACATATCGCCATACAAGGTACTGTAACCTACCGCAGCTTCACTTTTATTGGACGTGTTAAGCAAAAGATGACCAAATTTATTTGACAGCCCCATCAGGATAACGGCACGCGCACGCGCCTGGAGATTCTCTTCTGCTATTCCCGGGGAGGTGTTTTTAAAATAGGGCTCCAGGCTTTTACCAAGGCTTGACACCGTTTCCCCGATGGAAATGATATCATGGCTGACATCCAGTTTCCTGGCCAGCTTTACGGCGTCGTCAACAGAATGCTGGGAGCTATGCGGTCCGGGCAGCAGAACAGCCCAAACATTTTCTTTGCCAAGGGCCCGTACGGCAACGGCCAGGGTCACTGCTGAATCAATACCGCCGGATAAACCCAGGATAGCCTTTTTCATGCCTGTTTTGCGGAAATAGTCGCGCAGGCCCATGGTAAGGGCATCCAGAATGAGTTGACATTTCTCTTCGTTATTGGGAGTACCCGGAATAGGGATGTCGGGTTTTTCTGAGAGTTCATGCAGATCATAAACTTTAAAGTCCTCATCAAACTGCGCCAGGGTGTCAACCAACCGGCCTTGCTTGTCAAAAACACCCGAAACGCCATCAAACAGCAAGTCCGTCTGTCCTCCTACCAAATTGCATGCAAACAGGGGAAGCTGATGCCTTCTCGCATTTTCTGCCAGCATGGCCATACGTTCACCCAGGTGATCCCAGGCAAAGGGCGAAGCTGATATATTGATCATAAAATCCGGTTTTTCCTGTGCCAGGATAGCAGGGGGATCTATGGGATACATACCCCGTGTGTCCGGGTTCCAAATATCTTCACAAACGGTAATCGCCACGCGACTCCCTTTGCAGGCTACTGTATGAAAGTCGCGGGCTGCTTCAAAATAGCGGTATTCATTAAACACATCATAGGTCGGGAGCAAAGCTTTCCTGAAGACATGCTGTATTTTCCCATCATAAAGAAGAAAGGCAGCATTATATAATTCCTTTCCCCCTTTTTCAGAGTTCGGGTATGGACCACCTGTGATAGCAGCGATATCTGTACAATGCTCAGCGATAGTCCGCGTGTTTTCCATGCACTCATCCACAAAAGCTTTTGAATAGAGCAGATCCCTGGCGGGATAGCCACAGACAGACAGCTCCGGGAAAATAACCATGTCGGCATGTTGCGATCTGGCTGAATCAATAGCCTCCATGATTTTTTGGCGGTTGTACGCAAAGTTTCCAACATGCAGGTTTAGCTGGGATATGGCAATGCGCATAAGAAACAGGGTTTTAGGGTTACCGACACAGCACCCGGGCTGCATACCGGAATATCAGGTTTGTAGTTTGAGATTACAGACACAGGACCCTGGCTGTGTAAAAACACCAGGGTTGTGATTTAAAAAATTACACCAAGGGTGAGCTCCACATAGTTGTTGACTGCGCTTGGTGATGTAGCGACAGCCGGGTTGTCGACGTCCAGGACATTGGAAAAACCATTATGGAAAGTGATACCCCCAAGCAGTGAAGTCTGACCGCCCAGGTTATATTCCAGACCGGCTCCAATAACAAGCGAAGCACGAAGAAAACGTGTATAATCTGATATATCAACGTCAGTAAAACGCAATGTGCCTTCATCACCAAGGTATATGCGGTCATCAGCCTTTGCGCGGATGTTAAAGCCCAGACCCAGGCCAAATTGTCCGTAGTAGGTAATGAAACCCATTTCATCTGTCCGCAGCTTGAGTCCCAGAGGAATTTCCAGGTATCTTAAGTTATAGTCTCTTCGTTTTTGTGTATCAGTTCCTTCATGCAAATACCTGTAGCGCATTTTTCCTCCTGTACTCAGGATGTTTAAACCTGAGGTGACGGCATAATTTTGTGCAAATTCATAATCAATGATAAGGCCATAGGAAAAACCGGGTTCAACGCCCCTGTTATCATAGCCGCGGGTCTCTGTGCGGAACCAGGACAGGTTGGGTGACGCATTGAGCCCAAAACGAAAGCCAAAGTCGTCATCAGCCAGGAGCGGCCCGGCTGCCAACAAGAATACGAGTAAAACAGTGATTTTTTTCATACTTTTCATGAAATAATTACGTTTGTAATGCGTGTTTAGGTGCTAACAAACACGTATAAATTAATTACTGGTCACGCCTGCTTTTTATCCTTTGCCGGCATTGAGCCACTGACTCAGGCCAAAGTTAAGAAAAACAATTTGTTCTGTAAAGATACAACAACGATGAGAAGCTTTGGTTTATTTTTAACCGGATTCATCATGACAGGCCTTCTTTTTTCTTGCGGAAGCTGGGAAAAGAGACCTTTTTATGAAGCCGATTTGTCTGATATTGAGATTGACAGCATCAGAGTGAGGCAATATGAAGAGGTGCTGTTTAATTTAAACCCCTTTGTGCTTCGCAAGGAAATTGATCCCTACAAGGATGATTTCTCTTTTTTCCTGGGAGACCACCTTGATGAGGAGGACGGCATAACACAGTTGTACAACTATGTTACCGACCCATATATGATAGATCTTTACCTCGACAGCCGTGAAGTCTGGCCAGACATGCATGACTTGTCTGCATCACTTACGGAGGCTTTTCGTTATTACAGCTACCATTTCCCCGGGGAATCAATTCCCCTGGTGTACACTTACATATCCGGTGTTGATTACAATATGCCTATTATTTATGCAGACGGGAATGTTGCCATTGCCCTGGACACCTACCTCGGCAGTGACTATACGGCATATCAAAAGCTAGGGATTCCGGCTTATCAATCGCGCTGGATGTTACCTGAGCGGGTTCCGGCTGATGTGATGAAAATGATGGCGCTAAAGCATCTTGCTGAAGTGTCGCCGGCGCCTGAAACCCTTTTGGAGCATATGATATACGAGGGTAAAAAGTTATATTTCCTGGATTGCATGTTGCCCCATCTGCACGACACATTGAAAATAAAATATTCCGGGACACAAAATGCCTGGATAAAAAGAAATGCCGGCCGAACCTGGACATACAAGATAGACAACGATTTGTTATACAGCACGGATCATAGTGCCATCACAAAATTTACCGGGGAAGCACCGTTTACCTCAACCTTTTCAAGAAACTCAGCCCCCAGAACGGGTGTTTGGCTTGGCTGGCAAATCGTAAGAGAATACATGAAACGAAACCAGGAAGTGAGCTTGCAGGAGCTTATGAATGAAACAGATGCCCGCAAAATTCTCACGCAGTCGCGTTACCGTCCCGGTTAAACTTCCTGAAGTCAAAAAGGTTTTGGAGGCACAAAAATTTTATTGCTTTGTGAGATCAGCTTCAAAATGTCCTCTTTCCCGTCTTTGGTTGTACTGCTGCTGACAATCATCCGGGGGAGTGGCTCCCATTGTTCCGATAACTTCTTTTGATACAGGCTGAGATTCCTTTGTAACTGTGATTTTGACAATTTATCCGCCTTGGTAAATACAAGGCACAAAGGCAGTGCATTGCTGCCAACCCATTCCAGAAACTCCAGGTCGTTCTTCATGGGTCCATGACGGCTGTCAAGTAAAATAAAAGAACACATGAGGTTTTCCCTGTTTTGCATGTAGTTTTTTATCATGTGCTCCCATTTCTTCTTTATTGGGATGGGCACGCGGGCGAAACCATATCCGGGCAAATCGGTAAGGTACCAGGCATCATTTATCAGGAAGTGATTGATCAATTGCGTTTTTCCCGGGGATGAGGAGGTTTTGGCAAGCTTGCTTCTGCCCGTGACCATATTAATAAGGGTAGACTTCCCGACGTTGGAGCGCCCAAGGAAGGCATACTCAGGAAAAGGAGCTTCCGGACAGTCCTTTGCGTGTTTAGAGCTCTTCACGAATTCAGCCGATCGGATTTGCATGCTTGTAAAATTAATAAACCGGGTAAGCCGGATCAGGCCTTTTTCTTTTTGTAGTTACTCACATGCCGGCGCGATTTGGCCTCATAGATGTCATCTATGGTAATCATGATGCCTGTTTCCTCCACACCGCCAAAACCTTCATTAAAAGCAGTACCAAAGGTACGCATGGTAGGGCTGAGACTCATGTAAGAGCTAAAAAGAGGTGGGATGTTCTCTTTTCGCTGACGAACTGCGTGTGAGAGCAGGCGATAGTTCTCCTCAAAACTGTCTCCGGTAAATACCTTTTCCAGCTCTTCCTCTGGTGTATGGATCGTTAGGGGTTCAATAGGCCTTATCAGTTCATCCGGGTCCGGGAAAAAGCGATGCATAAAATAGAGGATGAGATCACGCGCATAGGGGTCAAAATGCTGGTACATAGTTACCTTCCCAAGAAAATATTTTAACCCCGGATACTCAACCATAAGCCCACCAAGGCCATCCCACAGATTATCAAGTGAATAAATGCTTTTACGGTTGTCTCTCGAGGGCTGATAGGCAGGTTGAACAAAAGAACGACCCAACTCAATGCTGTAGGGAAAAAAATCTTTCAGAAACTGGTCAGAAAACCGGAATAGCTCCGCCGTGGCAATCTGAGGAGATCCTTTCTCATCAAAAGGCACCTCCCAGCAGCACATGTAGCGATATCCCCCGATAATCTCTTCGGCTGCGGGATCCCAAACAATGAGCTGTTTGTAAGGAACCTCTGCCGTATCAAAAAAGTCAAGATCACAGGCCTTAGCTGTACCCCCGCCAGCCTGTCTGAAGGAAAGCTCACGCAAACGTCCTATCTCCCTGGCAGTATGAGGCGAACCATGTGCATCTACTACATAGATTTCATTGTGCGCATTGTTGGTATGCCTGAAAAATGTATCTTTATTAAGCTCTTCCTTCAGTAGCTCCCTGTCTACCGGAGGTATAAGCTTTTCATTCTTTTTCATCTCCTGCTGGTTCAAATTATTCATTAAACGTTACGTCTCCTTCCGGAAGACGATATACATGCTCCTTCAACTTTTGCGCCCACTCATGATGGGAAAATTCTTTTGTAAAGGTAGTATACGAAACAGGCTTGCCAAAGATAATCCTTATCTTTTTCTCCTGCTGCTTAAACATTTCATCTGGCAGATAAAGCATTTCCAGGTTAAAGTTAATGCCCAAACGCTTCCGCCAACGAGCTAAATTATAAAAAAATGCGGAATTTTTCCCTTCAATATATACCGGAATCACATCCCGCTGGTGCTTAACAGCCTTGGTAATCACCGTTTTTTTCCACTCCAGATCCTTTATTTGTTTACCCTGCTTTCGCGAAACCAGGCCGGCGGGAAAGATCAGGACGAGGTCATCTGAAGCAAAACAACGCTCCAATGCCCTGACAGATTCAATCTTGTGTCGGCCATGCTTGTTAACAGGTACAAAATAATCTTTCAGGTTGCTAAGCTCCAGTAAAATATCATTGGCTAAAAACTTGAAATCCGTGCGCTTCCTGCCAATCACATGCATCAAAGCTAATCCATCCAACCCCCCCAAAGGATGATTTGATGCTACAACATATCTGCCGTCCGCAGGCAAGTGCTCAAAATTCACCACCTCAATATCCAGATCAAAATGGTCAATCAATACGGATTTGATAAAAGACAAACCATCCTCACCCCTATGCTCTCTTAGTACTTCATTGATCTCGTCCTGGTGCACAATGCGCTTCAGGTAGCTTATCAAAGGCCGGGGAATCAAGCGATATGCTGCACCCGTCTTTGCGCGAAGTACCTTGTCAACGTCAATTAGTTGTAACTCCTCTTTGTTCATCTCTCATGCAACTAAATAAAATTCCCGAAAAGCCATTTGCCCGAAACTTATCCGAAAATTACAAAAATATAAAAAACAAAAACAAGATGTACAACACATTGAACTCAGACCTGAATCCCTACAATAGTTCTTCACAAAACATCCCCGCCCAGGGCGTTAAATTTTTTTTGCAAAAAGCTGATTCATTGGACATTAAACCCATATATCCCGGCATATACAAAATCCAAACACCAAAAAGTTATTAACAATGTGGTAAAAAGTGGTAAAAAGTGGTAATTTTTTTCATATATTTACACTTTAAAACACAACACGTGGTGCCATTATGCTGGGAGAATTTGAATGCAAAGTTGACGCAAAAGGCCGTTTCATGATGCCCTCGGGGCTGCGAAAGCAGCTTGGACCGGAGGATCAGGAGCATTTTGTGATCAACCGTGGTTTCGAAAATAACCTTACACTCTATCCCCGGAGTGAATGGATGAAAATTTCGCGTGAAGTTAACGCATTGAACCTATACAACAAAAAAAACCGTGAGTTTGTGCGGTATTTTTTCAGAGGGGCCAGTGACCTCCGCCTGGATTCAACCGGAAGGTTGCTTGTGCCAAAACAGTTAATCAGTTATGGTGGGATTGAAAGGGAGGTCGTGCTTTTCGCCTATGGTAACAGGATAGAAATATGGGCCAAGGATGCATACGAGAAAATGATGGCTAACGAACCAGATGATTTTTCTTCTCTTGCAGAAGAAGTGATGGGCAAGATAAACCAATCATCAGGAGGTGACGATGAAGGCTTATCATAATGCAGTAATGCCAGAAAAAGCTATTGAAGCGCTGGCTGTAAGGTCTGGCGGCACATACGTGGACGCCACTTTCGGTGGCGGCGGGCATAGCATGGCCATCCTGGATAAGCTGGGAAATGGAAGACTTGTGGCTTTTGACCAGGACGAAAAAGCAGCCGCAAACGTGCCCCGTGATGAAAGAATCCTTTTTCTTAATCACAACTTCAGGTACATGAAAAACTTCCTGAAGCATTATGACAGCATTCCCGTGGATGGGATCCTGGCCGACCTGGGGGTTTCTTCCCACCAGTTTGATGAGGCGGATCGCGGATTTTCAACAAGGTTTGACGGTCCGCTCGACATGCGGATGAACCGTCAGGCTAAGACCACTGCCGCAGAAATCATAAATACATACGACACGGACAAGCTTGCTGACGTGCTTTATTATTACGGGGAATTGCGCAACGCCCGGAGAATAGCTTATGAATTAGAGAAGAAAAGAACACAGAAACATATTACCAGCACATCCGGGTTATCAGGGGCAATTTCGCATCTGGCACCCAGGGGCAGGGAAAACAAGTTTCTGGCAAAGATATTTCAGGCTTTACGCATAGAAGTTAACCAGGAGCTGGAGGCGTTGAAGATCTTTTTACAACAAAGCCTGGAGGTGCTGACGACCGGGGGCAGACTTGTAGTTATCTCATATCACTCCCTGGAGGACAGGCTTGTAAAAAACTTTATGAAGACGGGAAATTTTGAAGGGCAGCTACAGAAGGATTTTTACGGCCATCCTGTAACACCATGGCTGCCTTTGTCAAAAGCAATAAAGCCCGATGATTCTGAGATTGAAAGAAACAAAAGAGCCAGAAGTGCAAGGCTTCGTGTAGCTGAAAAAGTCAATCACCATGGCAGGTAACAATTACAAGAAAAAGGAAAAGAAAGCAAGAGCCACAGATAATGGTTTTTCCCGCTTTTTGTCGGCCATGCTCGACGGCAGCCTGTTCCTGGGAAGAACCAATATGCCGGCCATGCGCTTTATTTTGTTTTTGTCTGCCCTGGCCTTGTTTCTCATTTTCAACACCTACTATGCTGAGCGAAAAACGAGAGAAGTGGAACATTTGCGAAACGAAATGACCGAATTAAGGGTCAAATACATCCAGGGCAGGTCTGATTACATGCATCTGACAAAGCAGTCTGAAATGGCACGCAGGCTCCGGGCCGAGGGCTTTACAGAGCCCACCGAGCCTCCCAGGCAACTTTTGCCCGAAGAAGAGAAAAAGCTATGGGATCGTTTGCCTGGATGGAGACGCTGACCCGTGCAGGGATATGATCATCAGGCCACTTTGGTTAATCAGTAAATAATACCACCACCCAAAACAACTAATGGAAGAGAGAAGCGACATATTATGGAGGATGCGCCTTATCTATTTCCTGATGGCCTTTTTTGCCTTACTGGTCATTGGAAAGGTGGCCTATATTCAGTTCGCTGAAGGGGAATACTGGCGTGAGATGGCCCGCAGGACCACTACCCGGTATGCGACGATAGAAGCGATTCGTGGCGACATATATGCTGATGACGGCAGCTTGCTGGCTACCAGTGTTCCAGTGTATGAAATTCGAATGGACCTGAGTAATACTGTAACTTCCGATGATCTGTTTTACAGCCAGGTTGATTCGCTGGCTAACGAGCTATCCCGTCTCTTTCGCGATCGTACAGCTGCACAATACCGTGCAGCATTAGTAAGGGCTCGCCGTCAGCAGCAAAGGTATTTCCTGGTAAAACGTCATGTGAGCTGGGGTGAGCTCAGAAAACTCAGGCAGTTTCCATTATTCCGCCTGGGCCAATATGGAGGCGGCCTCATCGTAGAACAACACAGCAGGCGTGAGATGCCTTACAGGAATCTGGCCGCGCGTACCATAGGATATGAGCGTGAAGGTGTTTACGTAGGTCTGGAGGGTGCTTACCGGGACTACCTGGAGGGCATTGAAGGCAAACGACTGGAAAGGCGGGCTGGTGGTGGCACATGGATGCCAGTAAGTGATCAGAACGAAATACAGCCTCAAAACGGGCAAGACCTTGTGACCACAATCAACATAAGAATTCAGGACATTGCTGAAGAGGCGCTGCGAAGACAACTATCACGATTCAGGGCCACGAATGGTACAGCTGTGGTAATGGAAGTCAGCACCGGCAAAATAAAGGCTGTTTCCAATCTGAGCCGAAACGAACGAACAGGAACCTACGCAGAATCATATAATTATGCGATTGGACAAAGCGCTGAGCCAGGCTCCACATTTAAGCTTCCGGTGCTCCTTGCAGCCATGCAGGATGGAGTAGTAACCCCGCATGACAGCATTGACGCACGCGACGGGCAAATAACCTATTATGGCCGAACCATGCGTGATGTGGGTGACGAAGAACATGGCGTAATTACGGTACAGGAAGCTTTTGAAATCTCTTCCAATGTAGCTGTATCACAAATTATATATAACGCCTACAAAGATAATCCGCAACAATTTATTGACAGGTTAAAAAATATGCACCTGCATAATAAACTGAACCTGGAAATTACCGGTGAAGGATCACCACTGATACGCGACGTGGGAGACCAGGGGTGGTCAAGGCTTTCGCTGCCATGGATGTCTATCGGATACGAGGTGTCTTTCACACCATTGCAGACTGACATTTTATAATGCCATTGCCAATAATGGCCGTATGATGAAGCCGATGTTTGTTGAAGAGATAAGGCAATCGGGCCGCACAGAAAAAGCTCTCACCAACTGTGATTAACAGATCAGTCGCCAGCAGACAGCAAGTTACCTATGCCCGGCAAATGTTGCGGGGAGTGGTGGAAAACGGAACAGGAAAGAATATAAACACATCACATTATACCATAGCAGGCAAAACGGGAACAGCACAGGTGGCACACTCAGGCCTTGGTTATCATACAGGCTCGGGTGTACAACACCGGGCAAGCTTCGTAGGTTACTTCCCGGCTAAGGAGCCAAAGTACAGCTGCATCGTGGTTGTTAACAGGCCGCGCGGATTTATCGTTACCGGAAGCCAGGTAGCAGCACCCGTGTTCAAAGAAATAGCCGATAAAATGTTTGCAGCACGGATGTTTAAGCCCGACCTGTTGCCCACGGCACCTGTGGTTGCCTCACTGCCAAGGCTTCGAAATACCTTCCCCGAAGATGCGAAGCAATATATGAAGCTTTGGGCGCTTACATTATTAATGAAGCCAACAGCTCCCTGGTTGAAACAAGGGTGACCTCAGATACCGTGGAGTTCAGAGAAAGAGAAATTATTGAAAACCTGGTTCCCAATGTTGAAGGAATGGCTATCAGTGATGCCCTATATGTTCTGGAAAATGCAGGCCTCAGGGTCTTATTCAGAGGCAGAGGCACGGTGAGAAGCCAAAACCCGAGAGCAGGAACGAGGATAAGAAAGGGCAGCACAATAGAACTGGATTTGTCATAAACCCAAAAGCACAAAAGAATGATAAAAAACCTGGCTGATATTATATACAAAACAGGCATCAGGGAAACATACGGCGATGTCCGGGCAAACATTCACGGCATCACGGCTGACAGCCGCCGGGTTAAACCCGGTTATTTGTTTATAGCCATAAAAGGACATACTGCCGACGGACATCAGTTTATAGACCAGGCCCTGCAGCAAGGTGCGCGCGCCGTGTTATGTCAACAAATCCCCTCTTTAAAAAATAATGATGTCACATATATAGAAGTCGCTGACAGCCGCAAAGCCCTGGGCCAGGTGGCAACAAACTATTTTGACAACCCAACGGAGAAAATCAAAACTATCGGCATCACCGGAACGAACGGAAAAACAACCGTGGCATACTTGCTTTATAAGGTCTTTGGCAAGCTGGGTCATACCTGTGGGTTAATATCCACCATAGGCAACCGCATCGGAAACAGAATGCTCGATACAGCATATACCACCCCAGACCCCATTACCCTCAACAGCCTGCTATGCGATATGGTAAACGACGGTTGTGATTATGCGTTTATGGAAGTAAGCTCTCATGCCCTCGACCAGGAGCGTGTTGAAGGCCTGCGTTTTTCTGGAGCCATATTCACCAACATCAGCCACGACCACCTGGACTATCACAAGGGCTTTAAGGAATATCTCAAGACAAAGCAACGCCTTTTCGGCATGCTGGACAAGCAAGCATTTGCATTAACCAACCTGGATGATAAAAACGGAATGATCATCACGCAAAACAGCAAGGTGAAAGCCAATACATACAGCCTTAAGGCTATAGCCGATTTTAAGGGCAAACTTCTGGAAAACACCTTTGCAGGGCTGCATCTGATGATAGATGGTCACGAAGTATGGTGCAAGCTTACCGGCACTTTCAATGCCTATAATGTACTCGCGGTTTATGGGGCAGGACGCATCCTGGGAAAAGACACCGGTGAACTGCTGACAAGCATCTCCGGTTGCGAAGCTCCTGAAGGCCGCTTTGATTACTTTACCGGGAAAGACAACATCATCGGCATCATCGACTATGCCCACACCCCGGATGCACTGCAAAATGTGATGAACAACATACAGGACCTAAGGGGCAAGCACGAAAAGCTGATCACCGTAATAGGATGTGGCGGCGACCGCGACAAAACGAAACGCGCGCCCATGGCTACCATCGCTGCAAAACACAGCGACCAGGTCATCTTCACCAGTGACAACCCACGCTTCGAAGACCCGGAAGCCATCATCCGGGACATGATCAAAGGCCTTGAACTTGACCCCACGATGAAAAACAAATATATCACCATCACAGACAGGAAGGAAGCCATGAAAATTGCACGGGTAATGGCAAGAAATAATGA
>SL_3KL_010_SEDDRAFT_10002895_pt1 | contig 15641 bp, 9 predicted proteins | sample SodLakKL_010_SED_2_FD_10381 | JGI IMG/M metagenome (IMG submission 10381) | reverse complement strand
TTCCAGCAGACTCTATTGTTATATCTGTTTGCATTACTGGTAGATATTCAACTATTCCATCATCTGTTGCCCATTTGATCTGTGCTGCTGAAACAGAATACCGGGGATAATGCTTGCGGTAATACTCCAACACAAAACGTTCAAAAAGCTTATGCATTCTCTGGTCATCTAGGAAGCGAGAAAGCTTTTTTGTACCACCTTGCTCCGTTTGAAGCATACCTTCCACTATCAAGTAACATATATTAATCAGCATTTTGTAAGTTGCATTATTACGATGATATTTAATGCCTGACCATGCAATCCGCCGCGGATCACATTCATCAACATTTGCAAAATAAAGCATGAGTTTTTTTAGTTCTTTTTTTTGCTCTGTAGCAACATCAGATGACCGAATTAAAAGCATAGCAGTAGTTTTTAAGATTTGATTTATATACGCATTTTCAGTAAAAATATCGTACTCACAAACAAGTTTCTTTTTTAGTAATGATAGTTGCTTTACCGATGCAGAAACCTCTATTTTCCCTGCAGGTGAAGTTAATTCATCCCTGCAATTCATATATTCACGGCCTAAACCGCGTCTAATTTGATTTGAAATACCTTTACTTAGAATTGCAGCAAGCAGATCACTGGCATGATCAAATTCTTCTGCTGCCAAGTTCGAGTAGCTTTCTTCTTTTAGCACCTGAAACGCATAAGCCAGCATGTAATAAATGTTTTGGACCTTAATCATTTAAAACACCATATAATCGATTAATCCACTGCTCAATTTTTGTTCTTTCATCAAACCAGTATTCATTTAGCAGCGGAATAATTTCGTGCTCAACTACCGACATTAACCAATCGTCAGTCACTTCCGCATTGGCACAAAGATAGCTGTGTCCTATTCTGAAACCTTCACCCAAAGTTTCCTCTCTGCTGATATATTCATTTAAAGCTTTAATTTCTTCAACCAGAGCTTCAAGTTTCGGATTGGCAGATTCAACCATCAAGGCTCTAAAACCTACCGAATCAAAAGCAGGTTTCAAATCAAAGAAAGCAAACCGCCTTCTCAATGCATAATCAATCATCGCCAGGCTTCGATCTGCAGTATTCATCATTCCAACAATATGAACATTCTTAGGAACAGAAAACAATTCGTTTGCATAAAGTAAACGCAGCTTTTCTCCACGCTTATCATTTTCAATAAGCATCAGAAGTTCACCAAATATCTTGCTCAAGTTGCCTCTGTTTATTTCATCAATGATAAAGAAATAATCATTCTCATCATCTACCTGAGCTTTTTTACAAAACTCATAAAATGGTCCAGCAGCTAACTCAAAACCATCTTTTACCGGTCTATAACCCATAATAAAATCTTCATAGCTATAACTCTGGTGGAATTGTACCATCATTACACGACTTGTATCTCGTTTGCCCATTATTGAGTAAGCAAGCCTCTTCGCAATAAAGGTTTTTCCAACACCGGGCGGACCCTGCAAAATAACGTTCTTTTTATTTTTCAATAAATTAACCAGGGTTTCATATCGCTCTGGTTCCATAAACACTTCAACAAGAAAGTCAGCATCTCTATAATCGCTATATTTTATCTCTTTAATTTCCAGTTCATCTATTTCAGTTTCATCATCCAGAAAAAGATTTTCGAGCTTATGAACATAGTCTGTATAAGATGTTATATCCGTAAGTGTTTTTAAGACAGCCTGACCAGGGTGATCCCACTCACCACTGTGAGTCCATTTGATTTCATGTAAATGCTGATATTCATCACGGCTGGCATCATAAAAATAGCCTGACTGAACTATACCCCGTCCAATTATTTTATGCATACCTTTCTTTGCAAATACTATATCCCCCGGCTGCATCTCGTTTGCAAACTGCCATGTTGCATGAGCAGAATTTGTATAGGATACTTCTCCACCGTATACCTCTTTCAATTTAGTTTTCATCGCATCTTTGCTGGGATACTGCTTTAAATCACCAAGCTCATCCCAACCAATACCCATAATACCCTGATCATAAAACTCATCCCATTTCCGAGACCTTTCTCCTGGCGCATAGATCCAGTAACGCACTTCATTCTGGCTGATATCCCCGGTTGCAGATTCTTCATTTCTCTCACGTCGCTCTTTATGGATTTCCATCCATTTATTAAAAATATCGCTGGCAAGCTCCTCATCCATCGGCTCTGTTTTGCCTCTCTCAGTTAACTTCCATAACCCGCGTTCCGATTTATCAATAAAACCTTCGTAAGCAAGGTAGTTACGGGCAAATGCCACCTCGTTATCAAACTTTTTAACTTCACTTTTACCTCGGGTTTCATTTACTATTTCATCTGTTAAAGCCATATCCGCTATAATCTGCTTACGTACTTCTTCAGGTGTGCCATCTCCACCAAGCTTACGCAAAGCCTCAATTATTGGCGCAAACCATTTGAGAAAGTTTGCTGTTGAAAACTTCTTTTCTTCACTTTCAAATGCTTTGGTTTTCCAAGCATGAAAAGATAACTCTGGAAAACTACGGAACAGGGCACCTTCTTTGTTAAAGTAATAGTTACACACTTCCACCAGTTCGAGGTAGTCATTTGCCTGGGGTAACTGTTTCAGTAAAGAGATAGCCTTTAATGGATCAGCTAAGGGACTCTCTTTATCAAGCAAATATTTCCTATTTGTTTCATCCAAGTTAAGATATACATAGGGGCGAACCCAATATAAGCCCATTGTTATGTTCCATTTAATACCAAGCTGTTGACTTACCAAATCATAGCATCTAATAAACTCACTTTTACTGACTTCAGAAGGGTTATCAGCAAAAGTTAATGCTGCTTCAAATAAATCCCACAGGTTTGAAATATCATCCGGCTTACGATCTGCTTCATAGCCAAAAAACCAGGCTCTTAAATTATTTAAAACCGGAATGCCATCGAATGTTTGGGGCACATCTGCTTTAACACCTAGCTTGTTTCCGATTGCACTCATAATTGCAATGCGGTTCTCATCTTTAATTCCTTTGTTAAAAGAACCAAAAACAGTAAAGGGACAGATGTCTTCAATAGGCTCACCATTTTCGGTGAAGGGGTTTTTCATACCCAAGTTATCATATTCTTTTTTTATTAGTTCAAGTAAACTTGCGCGATCATTTTTAAAAAGTAAAAGTTTGTCAGCAAACTCAGCATAATAATCTGCCCAAGTAAACATTTTCATGCTTTCATTTCACCTCGCTGATAGAGTAAACTAAGAAATTAAACTATTCGAATCACAAAGGGCTATAGTTCACAGCTTCATTGAAACTTTTAAAACAATTTCTTTGTTGAGTCCTGTAAGTCAATTAGTTTGCGCTAATAACATTCCTTTTTTCTTGATCATCTTTGATATTTTCTCTTATTACCCACTGCTTACTTTGGAGGCCTATTTATAATGGCCAATATTTATTGAACAATCAAGTATTTTTCTATTTACTTCCATTCTAAAATGGATGATAACAACCACCTTTCTCTTGACTGATTCAGCTTTTTCCTTTATTTTTTCACTTAGCCCTTAGTCATTTTTTTATGACTATTGGAGTTGCCTTCAATAGATCGATTTCTAATTGAGATACACCTAAACAGAATAATGATTTTGCATATTTGACATAGCCGGCTACTCTATATATAACTTCATCAGGAGTGTCTTTTGAATCCATCGTTTTACTAATGGAGTACCGCTTCATCTTACCTCTAAATTGCTGTATACAATGCATAGCTTCAATTTCAGCGGCCACGGGACTGGTAGTAAAATCCACTCGCTTTGTCGAATGAGCAAAACCATTGCGGATCTTACGCACGGTCTCCAAATCTTCATATAGGCGCTTACTGATAAAACCTAACGAATAGGCAAGCTTAATTTTCGAAGAAAAATTAGAGAGTGCCCCATTAAAGTCAAATAATGAGCTTTGCACTTTTTTAGGAATTTCATTATTTTTGAATACGTGCTGAAAAAGACCTTCCAAAGATTGTTCAAGCATGGCTGCACCAACCAACACACAACCCCTGTCAGATTCATTCAGAAGTTCAACTTCACGACTATTCATTCATGATCAGCCTCCTTAGGGCGATGCGCCTAAAAAAATCTTTTGCTCTTTGTACACCATTATGCATAATTCACATAAATACGCTTATATAGAACCCCGAGGAATTCAATAACTTGGCAGATTTATGAACAAATTTCAGGTCTTGTTATTATTTAAATATGCTTCATATATACTTAGCATTGGTACAAATCAACATATTCAGACCTGACTATTTCCCTTATATTTCAATAACTTAATATGGTTTTAATAATTCAATCGAACTTTTTGAAACATTTTCAATAAGTTTGTTGCCGCTACATTTGCTACTTCAATGAATCGTTCACAAGCGCTGATGCGCAATGAGATCTCTTTGCTATACGCTTCCTCTTTTACAGAATCATAATTTCCACCTATGACAAGGTTGCCATAACGATCAAACCTAATGTAACTCGCTAGTGAAAAGGCTGAGGCATGTCTGTATTCATTTAGCTGCTTCATAAGTTTCATAAGCTCCTTCCATCCTTCTCGGTTCATATCAAGCTTTTCCGCAATTTTTTTCGTCGAATAATAGGTGTTTTTGGACAGGAAAATTATCCAATTCTTCTACTAGAAGTTCATTAATTCAAATCCCAGCTTCGATTCGGAATTTAACATAATAAAGCCACTGTTTTAGCTTCAGCACAACTACGCATAAGATTGCCTGATTAGTTGAGAAAACCATTAATTAACAGATGGGATGATGCAACAAGACTGTTAGCAGCTGTAAATAAATACATTAAGCCCATGCACAACGTGAGTTATTTGGTAATCGTTCTGCTATAATTGCTAGTTACTTCATCACCCGCGAGAAATTACATTACATGATAAACAATAGAACTGCTTTTCTTCCTCGCACCCTTTGGCATCTCATCACCCTTTTACAACCTAACAGAAGGTGGATGCTGATGCAGCATAAAAAACCTACCCCTGTGCTTTTTGCTGGCCTTCACTAACAGGGCAAGTCATTTATCTATCCTTGGGAATAATGGATGCCACAGCATGTTGTCAATCTTTCCTTTTAACCAAAGAGGAGTCAAGGTATATGTAGGTGTATTCCACTCTAAAACAACTAACTGTTGAGCATCATTGTAACCTAGCCTTGATTCTTTTATTCTTTCTTCTGTCCAGTTATCTTTAAATTTACCATTAATGAATTTGTTATCTAATAGTAGTTTTTCGCCAATTACAGATAGACTTTCTTTGACAATATCTCTTTGTTGCGTATCTCTAAAAACATTTCCTATATTTGAATCATCGAATAGTTTAACTGGAAATGTATTTTCATAATTGATTGTGATATTACTTAATTCAAGCTTACTGAGTTCTTCATTCAACTTATCTAAAATGTTTGGATTGAAGTAAAAGAATGATATTAATATGTTTGAATTGCGTAGGATTTCCTTTTCAGTACTTGACAATTCATCAACGTGCTGCTCTTTGGTAAATCTTTGCTCGATAGGGATACCCATCATTTCTTGAAATATTGACACAATTTGACTACCAGAATAACAAGCATCCTCGATAAAAAGAATCTTTTTGTTGTGTAAATCTTCTTTTAGAATATCTTTTATGTTTTGTACTTTTAGATTAATATTAAAATAATCATTGACATCATTAATATAATAACTGAGCCTTGAACTGCTATCTTGATAATTACCAATGTTACTTATCAATATATTATCCTTATCATGGTAATTTTTTTTAATAATGCCATTTAAGATATTTACTATTTTCCCCCTATCCACCATGACCACTTCATCTAATATCTTTAATAAACCATCAACCAAAACCCTAAAGTCACTATCATTCAATTCTAACACTAAGAACTGCTTAATAAATGATACTATTTGTTCAGTATTAGAAATTTTATATCCAAGAGGCCCCTGATACCCCCGCCAAGATCGATCTAATTTATTGAGTTTTGATCTATCAGCACTATCGTATACAATAGTCGTCGGAGCAAGCTGATAACAGTCTGAATAATATTTTCTGCTAGATATATTTTCTTTTAATGTGTTAAACGCATTCATATCGATTTTTGTAAGGAAATAGTTCTTTTTGTCTAAATGAATACCATACCTTTGGAATAATACCTTTTCTGTGGCAATATAAGCTAACATTAAATCCTCTATAGGAGTGACAATGTAGTGAGTCTTTTTGCGTATAGCCCTACTATGCATCCAGTTTTCTCCCTGAAATAATTCATTATAATCTTTAGAGTCTGAGCCTATTGCTATTGGCAGATTAATTCTTGTATAATCAATAGTCTGCTCAGGATAAGGAACTAATAATAATTCGGTATTTTCAGGCATCTGCAACATATCACTTAATATATTATAAAGATTGAAAACTTCTCTTTCTATAAAAGTTTTCAACTCATCATGCTTGTCAATAATCGGCATCTCAAAAATATCTTTAATTAAGTCCATTCTTTCTTCATTTTTATTATATGAATTGTTGTCTATGAGATTATCATGTGAAATTGCCATGCTTCTTTTATATAGGTTTCGATCGTATATTTTTTTTAAAATGCTTAAGGCATAATCCCAAGTTTCATCTTTTTCCCCATCTCCCTTATAACAATTATCTAGAATAAAACATAAGTGTGGATTAAATATATCTTCATCAGTGATTTTAAACATATGCTCAAAATCATTAAAGGCAGCACACCCGCTATTGTCTAGCAATTTAATAGCATATCTTAGCATTTCCTCTGCTGTTAATACTTTTTGGTGAAAATAAATATTTTCATATAAAAGTGCACGTGATATTAGGATTTGCTCTATAGTGCTTACAGCAGAGTATAAAACACCCATTAAAAAACACTCTTCTTCCATACAATCCTTTTTATCGGTCCATGCTCCGGCAAACTCTCTAGGGACCTTTTTTATAACTCTAATTTTTTGTATTAATCTATAAATATCTACAGCGACAGGGACACCAGTCGTATGGGAATCTCTAGCTAGGTAATCACATTTATCTGCATCAATAGGTCCACTTATAACTTGTGAAAATGGAAGAGAGTTTATGCATTTTGGCAACCCTAATATAAAACACGAAATATACTCAATGATTATGTCAACTTGATTTAGTTGACTACAACTAACGTTATCTAACAAACAGCTACTTTTCAAAAGGAGTTTTTTTACTGAGGTAGATCTTATAATGAGAATAGACAATATTTCTGATAGAGATACTTTTGGTAAACCTAATTTTTTCATCAATAAAACATTTATTTTTTCTATCTCTTCATGCCTGGAAAAGAATGGTCCTTCATAATACCTTTCTGAAGCGTGACTGCAGAATAAATGACCAACGTCATGAAATATTGCTGCTAATCGTAATAGTTGTTTAATGCTTAACCTATTATCAACAAATAAAACATCATCACTTCTTACTTTTTTTATTTCTCTTGATATTTTGTTTGTAATGCGCTCTGTTATAAAAAGCACACCTATTGTATGAGAAAATCTTGAATAATCAGCTCCACAAAATAAAGTATTAACGAGGCCTAAATGTCTTATTCTTCTTAGCCGCTGAAGTAAAGGACTGTCAATAATTAATATTTCACCTGGATTAATTTCTATAGTGCCCCATACTGCATCATGAAACTCTTTTGATTCCTTGGATATTAAATCGCGTTCTAAAAGGCTATCTATTTTTTTCAAATAATCACTTAATATGTAATTTGTATATTTTTCTATTTCTCTTCCAATTTTTTCAAACTCATCATTATTATCAATTAGATTTTTTATTTTCATATACCATATCCTTGAGCACCTTCATAAAATGTACGAGCTGCTTCAATCATAGTCTTTTTATATAAAGATCCTTCAGAACAATCTTCGGGAAGAATATTGTTTGCATCTCTTTTATCCATGTTAATAAAAGCTTCTTCCCAGTAGGGGTTTTGAACAGACAAAAATTTAATCAAACTACCATTTAAATACTTAATTCCGTCAATAAATCTATCATGCGTTCCTTGGATAGGTGATTTTATAAATAGCAATTCAATTTTTTCATAATCACCTTCACTTAGTTTATTTTTCAAATATTGATGTAAAGCCTCTACGCCTGATTCAAATTCTTCATTGGAAAAAGGAATTCTCTCAACTTCAAGTAGTCTCAACGACGCTAACATTTTTTCAATAAAAGTAATTTCATTTCTAAATAGCACAACATTCCCTCCCTAAGTAAACAATCATATTTTCATTAATAAAAATAATACAAAATTTATTTATGATTCACTTCTTCATTTTTTATATTTATCCTGCATAGTTTAAATATTTTTAGTTCATTTATAAAACGTTTATTTTGCCTTCGTCAAGAAAAAAGTGACACATGCGCTGTAAAAAAATTGACATTTCAAGTCCTGATCCTTAAATTTTGTTCACTACTGTTCCTTCCCATCAAATACTTTATTAATATGCATCAATATTTCAATATTACTTTTTTTAGAATCACTAACTAAAGCTAAGCCAAATCATTATTTGTTGTAATACCTACGCCACCACACTATATACACTCCTCCCTGCACCGAAGTAGTTGTCATAGATGTGCTGGTAGACGGCAGTGGTTTTCTTTTCGTACAGTTCGGTGTCGTATTTTTCAGGCAGACCCGAATCGAGCAGGGTTTCGATGGTTACCCTGACCTGGGCACGATCGCGCTGGCGCTTGCGCCAGTCGAGGACCAGTTTTTCTTTTTTTAGGGTTTCTAATAACTCCCGAGCTGTTTTCTTGACCTGATCCCGCTCTTTCTTTGTCAGTTCTGGCTCCGGCTTGGTCAGCAAGTCAAATAAAGCCAGTTCTTCTTCAGTCAGGTTTTCTCCCACCGAGCGCTGTTCTTCGTCAGTCAGGTTCTGGGCAAATTCCATCAGGCGGCGGAAAAATTCTTCAACATTAAGGCTGCCAGAGTTGTATTCATCAATCATCTTCTGAAACTTTTCCAGGTAATCAACCCGCTGGCGGTTTAAACGCACCATCTTGTTCAACTTTCTGGCAACCGCCCCTTTTAACTTTTCAGCTTCGGTATGTTTTCTGCCTTTTTCAAACTTCTTCTGTAAAGCATCGAAATCAATCTTGCTTAAATCAATCAAGTATGCATTTCCTTGTTCATCGGTTTGCTCCCTGATCACGTATCCTTCTGCAGCAATTGAACTGTCAAGTAACTTTTCAACATCATCCATTACTACCGATATGTCAGCCTGCGGTGTTAATGAACGAATCATATTGGCTAAAACCCGAATCAGCTCGCAATCTGCCTGCACTTCATGGGCTGCCTGGTCCGGCAGAACTGCTTTATGCAGCCTGGCCACATTAGCAGCCTGCTCTAGGTACCGCTTTTTATGTTCGTCTGAAGCAACCAGGGCATCAACGGCATCACCAAGCAACTCTACCCTTTCCAGCTGTTCAGCATTTTTATTTTGCTCGGGGTTAATTCCTTTTTCCCGGCAAAGCTTCCAGGTATCTTCAATAGCCTGCTTGAGTGCTTCAACAAGGGCCTCTTTATCTTCAACCGGCTTTTCACCTGCACCTGCACCACCCGGCCCATATATAGCTAGAGCTTTCTCTATGTTGCGGAATACTCCGGCGTAGTCAACTATTAAACCGCTTTGTTTGTCTCCGTGAACCCGGTTAGCCCGGGCAATGGTTTGCATTAAGGTATGATTACGCATCGGTTTATCCAGGTAGAGAGTTGAACAGGAAGGCACATCGAAACCGGTCATCCACATGGCGCAAATAAAGACCAGGCGGAAAGGATCATCTGGGTTCTTGAATTTCTTCTCTAGATCCTCTTCGATCATCCTTTTTCGATGAGGCTTTATATCCAGTCCCTTTTCTTCCATATCGTGAATTTCATTCTGGGATTGTGACACCACCACGGCCATATCTGTAGTCTCCATCAGCCTGATCCTGTCCTGCAGTTCAGTACGCTCCGGATCTACAACCTCTTTAACTTGCTTACGCAATTGATCCAGCTTCTTCTGCCAGTGCTGCTGAACCTTGTTGTGCATCTTAAGAGCAGTGGCTTTATCAATACATATAACCATGGCTTTACCCTGGTAACCGCGGGTTGTAAAGTGCTCTACAATATCTTCTGCTACTGCTTCAAGACGATCATCACGGGTTATCAGGTGATATTCACGGGAAAATTCCCGTTCCAGTTTTTTCTCCTGCTCTTCATCTAAAGCGGCCTCTTCAAGCAGGGCTTCCATATCTTCATTAAGGTTTTCGTTGGTGAGCTGCAGTTCGGGAATCCGGTTCTCGTAGTATAAGGGAACAGTCGCTTTATCTTCAACAGACTGACGAAAATCATATATGCTGATGTATTCACCGAATACCTGCCTGGTTTTCTCTTCCCCTACTATCAAGGGTGTACCGGTAAAAGCCAGGAAAGAAGCTTTTGGCAGGGCAGTTCGCATATTCAGGGCCAGGGTATCATACTGGCTGCGGTGAGCTTCATCGGTGATAACAATGATATCTTCCCGTTTTGAAAGAACGGGGTGAGGTTTTCCCGGTTCTTCCCGGAATTTATGGATCAGGGTAAAAATGTAGCGGTGATCTTCACTTAAGAGCTGGCGCAGGTGGCGGCTGCTCTCAGCCTGGGCTTTACCTTTGGTGACCACCCCGGAAGAGCTAAAATTCTTATAGATCTGATCATCTAACTCCCTGCGGTCGGTAACTATAACAAAAGACCAGTTGCCCGGTATTTTTCTGAGCACTTTCTGGGAAAAGAAGATCATCGACACACTCTTACCGCTGCCCTGGGTATGCCAGAATACCCCCAGGCGGCCCTGGCGTTCCTTGATATTATGCAAAGCTTCTATGGCGTTGTTTACTCCGAGGTACTGGTGGTTTTTAGCCACCAGTTTGACCTGTCCGCCGGGGACAGCCATAAAGAGGGTAAAGTTTTCAACCAGGTCGAGCAAGCGGTTAGGTTCACATGTACCTTTAAGCATGGCAGCAAGGGAAACACGCCCTTCTTCTTTCTCACTGCCAACCTTTTTCCAGTCGGAGAAGTGCTCCCAGCCGGCGGTAACTGAACCAATTTTGCTGGCATTGCCATTGGAAACTATAATGATAGCGTTATACCAGAACAGGTGGGGAATAGTATCTTTATAGTCCTGCAGGTTGTTTGTGTAGGCTGTCTCCAGGCTCTGGTCAACTGCCTTGAATTCCATCAGTATTACAGGCAGACCATTTACAAAACCAACCACATCCGGGCGACGGGTATGCATTTCACCTGTAATCCAGAACTGAGAGCAGATCAGAAAATCATTGTTAGTCGGTTCTTCCCAGTCGATAATGCGAATATATTCTGTGCGCTCACCCTGATCGGGATCGGGGATCTGGACCCTTGCCCCGTTTTTTAGCAGTTCATAAATTTCACGGTTGGCAGCTACCATGCTCATCCGGGAGCGGTCACGGGTTAGTTCTTCTACAGCCTGGTTGATAGCTTCAGGAGGTACATCGGGGTTGAGCTTTTCCAGTACAGGAAGCAGCCGGGCAGTTAAAACCACTTCTGATTTGTTTTCCCGGCCCAGGGGGCTTTGACCATGCTCGAATTCACCGTAGGCATTGCAGGTTTCCCAGCCCATGCTTGCAAGCAGCTCTATGGCCGGTTGTTCAATGAGGATATCTTCGCTATAGCCGGTGGGAGTCATTAGCCTATTCCCTCCTAGCTTTCACATTCTGATTACAGGCAGTTTATTTTCAGCTTAGTCCCATTTGTGGGACCAGGCTAGGACCAAGTTTAGACCTGCATCCAAAAGCTTTTAGTTCTATAACTTATTCTACAACCAGCTCCCCGCTGCCATTTTCACTTGCTGGGCAAATTGCGTGGTACTTGCTGGGTGCTTGCGTGGTACTTGCTCGGCTCTTGCTCGGTAAGCAATAATCAGTTCAGCAACCAAACAATTTACAATAATAAACAAATCGCAAATTATCCCTTAAATTGAAGCCTCCTCTGGTAATTTGATGTCAAGTTCTGAAACATCCACCTCGCCAGAGATTAGCTTAGGTAAGAGGAGGTCGCGGGTTTGGCGGAGGTTAGAATTCCTATTTATCATATTTATCATTTGCCTAAACAACGAGCTTAAAAGTCCATCAAATTCTTCGATGATTAAATTAGAAGGTTTAACAATCTGCATTCGTCGAAAAGTATCAACAACAATCGTACTAAATGTTGCTCCACCTGTGTTTTTCTTAAGATAATCAACTTGATTTAGCATTAACATATATAAATACTTTTGACCAATTCCCTCTTTTCCACGCAATGCATAACAAGACTGGTTCATAGCCATTTCACAAGCAGTAATAACCACATTTCCTACAGTCCCTCGCGCAGTAATAAATACAGTATTGGGCGGATATAGCTGGCTGTTACATTTATTCAGACCAAATTCGGTAATTGTTTTTTCGGTTTCAGTCACGTAAAAACAGGATGGCGTATCCTTTGGGGCAAAAAAGAGAATATGGCCTCCCCAATACTCAGGATTTGTAGTTTTTGGAGTACCACCGCTTAAAACATCAGCAATCTCAGTAAATGAGACAACCTCCCACCCCTGTGGGATTTTTCCTAGGGGGGAATCGACAAAGCGAGTATTCTCATGGCCGGGGAAGCGGAAATTGACAAACCATTCGCGGTAAAGATTTTGGGCCATTTCTTCGAGGATTTTGATTCGCCGCAGGTTGTTTTCAATCAAGTTATCGTAAGCTGAGAGGATGGCGGTAATTTTTTCTTGAATAAACATCGGAGGCAAATATATTTTATTACCTTTAATATCATCTGTATTTACATATTTTTGAACTGCGCCTTTTGCTAATGAATAAAGAGGATTAAGGAAAAAAGGTGAATTAATAAAAAATCTTAAATATGAGGTAAGAACTAAGGAATTATCTGCCACTATCCTACCAATCCTTTGATTTAATATATACCTATCATTGTGCTTTACTAATGCACATTTTCCTAAGATGCCCATTTTTTGTGTCATGTCTGTCATTGCAATTACTAAATCACCGTCACTAAGAATAAACTTGCTTTTCTTTTGACTTATTTCATGAGAAACATACTTATCTCGATCGCTGAACCTTAGTTTTCCATCTTCACTTATATTAAATAGGTCTATTGCAAGCAAGCCTTCTTCTGCATAACCATATCTATAAAATGAATGACCATTTTGGAAATCGGCAATTTCATCTAATCGTTTTATTTTCCAGTTATCAGGAAGCTTCATCACTCACCCTCCAAAAACTTCACCACATTCTCCGAAATCCGCTCTTCAAGTTCCCGTGCTTCGGCATTGAGCAGTTCCAGTTCTTCATTCAATTCCTCCAGCCGCTCCTTAAAATCAAAATCGTCTTCTTCTCGCGCGGTTACGCCAACATAACGCCCCGGGTTTAAGCTGTAGCCCTGCTCTCCAATCTCCTCAAGAGTGGCCGCCTTGCATAACCCCGCCACATCAACATATTCAAGATCGGGGAATTGCTCTCTTAAAAGTTCCAGTCCGCCATGTAAGTCTTCCGGTTCCTCGCCCCTGTAAAGGCGCACAATGTTGGCAAGGTATTCCACCTGGGCCGGGGTCCAGTCGCGGTGGGCCCGGTCGCGCTGGCGGTAGATATGACGGGCATCAATAAAGAGCACTTTGTCTGCCCGGTCGGTTTCCTTTTTGCCCCGGTCAAAGAACCAGAGGGTGCAGGGCAGAGTAACGGTATAGAAAAAATTTGAACCAACTGCAATCATTACATCTACAGCCTTTTCCTCAATCAGCTGTTTGCGAATCTCAAGTTCAGAAGCTCTGGCGTCGGAAGCGGAATTGGCCATAACAAAACCGGCCCGGCCTTTTTCATTTAAAGCGCTGTAGAAAATCTGAATCCAAACGTAGTTACCATTATCAACCCGCGGCAGCCCGTAAGGAAAGCGGGGATCATCTTTCAAGCGTTCCTTGTCAATACGGTCCACGTTAAAAGGCGGATTAGCCATAACATAGTCAAACCGGTTCGGGCTGGTGTGCAGATCTTCGTAGTAGGTATTACCCTGACGGATATCGCCTCCTAAACCGTGGACAGCAAGGTTCATCTTGGCCAGTCGTACGGTTTCAGAAACCCTTTCCTGGCCGTAGATGCTGATAACTTCGCCTCCATTATTACGGTGCTCATCGACGAAGCGGGCGCTTTGCACAAACATACCGCCGGAACCGCAGGCGGGGTCATAAATCCGCCCGCTGAAGGGCTCGATAATGCTGACGATAAGCTTAACAATGCAGGTGGGAGTGAAAAACTCGCCTCCCTTTTGCCCTTCGCTCATAGCAAACTTTCCAAGGAAGTACTCATATATTTTACCGAAAGCATCGCCTTCTATATCCATCGGAATCGAATTGAGCAGTTTTAACAGTTCGGAAAGGGCGTAGTTTTCCAGGCGGTTGTAGGTTTTCGGCAGCACATCTTTTAAGTCCGGATTTTCAGTTTCTATGGCCCGCATAGAATCATTGATGGCCTGGCCGATATTACTGCCCTCAGGCATGTTAAGCAGGGAAGAAAAGCGTGCTTCCTGGGGCAGGAACATTACCCCGCGGGCCTGGTAATCGGTCGGCCCTATTTTTCGCCTGCCTGTGCTCTGCCCTTCCAGTTCAGCTTCAACGGCGCTGAATTTATGATCGGCATAGCGTAAAAAGATCAGGCCGAGCACGGGTACTGAATACTCCGAGGATTTCAGCTTGGAATTGGCTCTTAACTCGTCTGCAGCGCTCCAAAGGCGACTTTCAATGTGATTGTTGTTATTTGGGCTCATTTTGCCTCCAAAGGGTAGGGTACTCTTCGAAAGATGTTGGTATATTGCAAGATTTAAATTTACCATTTGTAATTCTGCAATTGTTTGACTTATCCTTCTTTTATGCAAATAGGGTTCTTGTTAATTAAAAGGAGATCATTGTATCCCGAAATTGATTTTTAAAATAGCGGTTAAGAAGGTCTGGTTTTGCGACTGTGTGGCCTTGAATTCGTCATATATATTAGAATTTCCTGCACAATTATTGGTAAAGCCGGATAATCCCTTAACAAGGTAAAGAGTGTATTAAAGAATAACAGGGGGAAAGGACACGTATGTGTCCTTGTGAGCTTGAAAAATTCCATTGTGTCCCGAAATAACCGGTTTTCATGTGTTGTAATACGGTTTCCCGGTATGTTACCGTTTAATCAATGGGAGGGGAATCTATTATGCTAGGCAATATAATTAATAAAACCTGCCTGCCGGTTGTTTTTGCTTTAATTGTAGCTGTTTACCTTTCCGGTTGCGCGGCGGAATACGAAGTGAAGCTGGAAGCAGATCCTGAAGGTGCTGGCGCGGTCAGTGGAAGCGGCGCTTACAGGGAAGGCGAGACCGTTACCATTAAGGCAGAGGCAGAAGATGGATATACTTTTGACCAGGAGGCGGCCGGAGTTATTAAAGATGGGAAACTTAGCTTTATTACCGTGAGGGCAATCAATTGGTGGAACCGGTAGATGTGGACTGTGATGAGAATTCTAGTTTTCAACTTAGGTACCTGGAGGGGCCGGAAGTTTAC
>SL_3KL_010_SEDDRAFT_10002893_pt1 | contig 15650 bp, 11 predicted proteins | sample SodLakKL_010_SED_2_FD_10381 | JGI IMG/M metagenome (IMG submission 10381) | reverse complement strand
GAGATGGTGATGCCGGGCGACAACGTGCAGATGCAGGTGGAGCTGATTGCTCCGATCGCGATGGAGGAAGGTCTGCGCTTCGCCATCCGCGAAGGCGGCCGTACCGTCGGCGCCGGCGTGGTTGCCAAGATCCACGAATAAGTAGACGAGCGTTCAGGTTTCAGGGTTCAGGTTTCAGGAAAAACAACTCCTGAACCCTGAAACCTGAACCCCGAACCCGGTTTTTCGAAAGGCGAGTAGCTCAACTGGCAGAGCAGCGGTCTCCAAAACCGCAGGTTGGGGGTTCGAGTCCCTCCTCGCCTGCCACTTTCTAAGCACGGACACTATGGCAGCCGAAAAAGCATCACCACGCGACAACATGTTCTGGGCGGCTGGCTTGCTGGTGCTGGTCGCCGGCGTCGTGGCGTTCTTCTACTTCGATGGCGAAGTGATGACGCTGGTCCGCGTCCTGGGCCTGCTGGCCTCCGTGGTCGTGGCCGGAATCATCGTCGGGCAAACCCCGCGTGGCCGGGAGATGTTCGGCTTTCTGCGCGAGACCGACGTCGAGCGCCGCAAGGTGGTCTGGCCCACGCGGCAGGAGACCCTGCAGACGACCATGGTCGTTCTGGTCATCACCATCATCGTGGCCATCATGCTGTTCATCATGGACTCCATCTTCGGCTGGGTGGTGCGGCGCCTGATCGGCGCGGCCGGGGGTTCCTGATGGCCAAGCAGTGGTACGTCGTTCACGCCTACTCCGGTTTCGAGAAGCAGGTGATGAAATCGCTCAAGGAGCGGGTGGAACGAGCCGGCATGGAAGACCACTTCGGCGAGATCCTGGTGCCGACCGAAGAAGTGGTCGAGATGAAGAAGGGCGTCAAGCGCCGCAGCGAGCGCAAGTTCTTTCCGGGCTACGTGCTGGTTGAAATGGAAATGAACGAAGACACCTGGCACCTGGTCAAGGATGTACCCAAGGTGATGGGTTTCATCGGTGGCCGCCAGGACCGGCCGGCGCCGATCAGCAAGCGCGAGGCCGATGCGATCCTGCAGCGCGTCGCCGAAGGCGTCGACAAGCCCAAGCCGAAGGTGCTCTTCGAGCCGGGCGAAATGGTACGGGTCGTGGACGGCCCGTTCAACGATTTCAGTGGTGTGGTCGAAGAGATCAACTACGAGAAAAGCCGGTTGCGGGTGGCGGTGTCGATTTTCGGCCGCTCCACGCCGGTGGAACTCGACTTCCAGCAGGTCGAAAAACTTTAAGCAGTCGGTCGGGCACGCCTGACCGTGGCATCAACCAACGGGGAGCCGCGAGCGAAGTGCTCCGGCGCCATCACCCGAGGAGAAAAGCATGGCCAAGAAAATCAAGGCGTACATCAAGCTCCAGGTCAAGGCCGGGCAGGCCAATCCCAGCCCGCCGGTCGGTCCGGCCCTGGGCCAGCATGGCGTCAACATCATGGAGTTCTGCAAGGCGTTCAATGCCCAGACCCAGTCCACCGAGCCGGGCCTGCCCCTGCCGGTCGTGATCACGGTCTACAGCGATCGCAGCTTCACCTTCATCACCAAGACCCCGCCGGCCGCGGTGCTGCTCATGAAAGCGGCCAAGATCCCGAAGGGTAGTGGTGAGCCGAACACGAAAAAGGTCGGCACCGTCACGCGTGAACAGCTCGAAGAGATCGCGCGCATGAAGGAGCCTGACCTGACCGCAGCCGATATCGATGCGGCGGTTCGGACCATCGCCGGTAGCGCCCGCAGCATGGGCCTTAATGTTGAAGGAGTCGAATAATGGCCAGAAGCAAGCGTTTGCGCGCCATCCGTGAGCAGCTCGAGCCCGGCAAGATCTACTCGATCGACGAAGCCCTGGAGCTGCTGAAGTCCACCAGCAAGCTGAAGTTCACCGAATCGGTCGATGTGGCGATCCGCCTCGGCGTTGATCCGCGCAAGTCCGACCAGGTGGTCCGGGGCGCCATCGTGCTGCCCAACGGCACCGGCAAGTCCGTGCGCGTCGCTGTTTTCGCCCAGGGCGAGAACGCCGACAAGGCCCAGGCGGCCGGCGCCGACATCGTCGGTTTCGAAGACCTGGCCGATACCATCAAGGGCGGTCAGATCGACTTCGACGTCTGCATTGCCACGCCTGACGCCATGCGTGTAGTCGGTCGTCTCGGAACGGTGCTCGGTCCGCGCGGTCTGATGCCCAACCCGAAGGTCGGCACCGTCACCACGGACGTCGAGCAGGCGGTGAAGAATGCCAAGGCCGGTCAGGTGCAGTTCCGCACCGACAAGGCCGGCATCATTCACAGCACCATCGGCAAGGCGGACTTCGACAGCGAGCACCTCAAGGGCAACCTGACGGCGCTCATCAACGAGTTGGTCAAGATCAAGCCGCCGGCGGCCAAGGGTCAATATCTCAGGAAGGTCGCGGTGTCGACCACCATGGGTCCCGGGCTGACGGTGGATACGGGATCGCTCGGCCTGTAAGGCCGAGGGGTTCAGGTTTCAGGTTTCAGGTTTCAGGAAAAGAAGACTACGGAGAAGGACTGGGTAAAGTTGGTTTAGGGTCAGGTTAAGGTTGGTGGGTCAGGGTTCGGCTTAAGGCCCGGACCTTTCCTCGGAACACCTGAACCCTGAAAGCTGAACCCTTTCTTTTCCAGGGCGACCGCTCGGTAAAACGAGCGCCCGTCCAAGACCGCGGGTCGTTGCGGATCACGATAGACCGCAAAGGTAATGGGTTTCCCGCCCGCGCAGATGGTGCAGCCCGGAAGTTTGATGTCCCGCTCTGCGGGGCAGGCAAACGAAACGGCCACCAATGGGTCCGGCACCGTCGCAAGACAGTTCCGGAAAATGGTAAGGACAGTCAGCACTCAGGGCTGTTTCATCTCAACGGAGGTAGCCAATGGCGCTCACACTTGAGCAGAAGAAGGCAGTCGTGGCTGAAGTGGCCGAAGTGGCCAAGTCCGCCCACTCGGCTGTCGCTGCCGAGTACCGCGGCATCACCGTCAGCCAGATGACCGAAATGCGTGCCAAGGCGCGCAAGCAAGGCGTCTATCTGAAGGTTGCCAAGAACACGCTGGTGCGTCGTGCCGTTGAGGGTACCGACTTCGAATGCATGTCCGAGCAATTGACCGGGCCGCTGCTGTTCGCATTCTCGATCGACGATCCGGGTGCGGCGGCAAGACTGGTCAAGGAAATTGCCAAGGACAACGAGCGTCTGATTCCCAGGCTGGTTTCCGTTGGAGCCCAGCTGTTCGACGCCGGCGAACTGGACCGTCTGTCCAAGCTGCCGACCCGGGATCAGGCGATCGCCATGCTGATGGGTGTCATGAAGGCGCCGATCGAGAAGTTCGTCCGTACCCTCGCCGAGCCGCACGCCAAGCTCGTTCGTACGATTGCCGCAGTTCGCGACAGCAAGCAAGCTGCCTGATTCGCTTAACAAGTCAAACGTCAGGACGGAGGCGTCATCACTTGCCAAAGTCCGTTCACATTTAGGAGTTCATAGTAATGGCCGTTTCGAAAGAAGACATTCTGGAAACCATTTCCAACATGAGCGTCATGGAGGTCGTCGACCTGATTGAAGCCATGGAAGAAAAGTTTGGTGTTTCCGCCGCCGCACCTGTTGCCGTCGCCGCTGGCCCTGCCGCCGGTGGTGAGGCTGCCGCTGTCGAGGAAAAGACCGAGTTCGACGTCATCCTGGCCAGCTTCGGCGCCAACAAGGTTGCCGTCATCAAGGCTGTCCGCGGCATCACCGGCTTAGGCTTGAAGGAAGCCAAGGACCTGGTCGAAGGCGCTCCGGCCCCGATCAAGGAAGGCGCGTCCAAGGACGAGTGCGAAGACATCAAGAAGCAGCTGGAAGAAGCAGGCGCGACCGTCGAGGTCAAGTAATCCTGTTTCGTTCAGCATTGACTGCTGTTTAAGGCCGGGCGGCCTCGAAGTCGCCCGGCCTGCAGCCGTTTTTAAAACCTGGCAACAGGCAACCGTGAGGTGGATTCCGGGCCCCTCGCAGTTCATTTTAACCAGACCCGGCCGGTTTGCAATATCAGGTGGGTAACACGCTCATGAGCTACTCCTTCACGGAAAAGAAGCGAATTCGCAAGGACTTCGGCAAGCACCCGCAGGTTCTTGAGGTTCCGTTCCTGCTCTCGACCCAGATCGATTCCTACAAGCAGTTCCTGCAGGTCGAAGCGCCTGCCGCCGAGCGGGCCGAGATCGGTCTGCACGGTGCGCTGTCGTCGGTCTTCCCGATCGAGAGCTATTCCGGCAACGCCAAGCTGGAGTACGTCAGCTACCGACTCGGCGAACCCGAGTTCGACGTGACCGAGTGCAAGCTGCGCGGCATGAGCTACGGCGCCCCGCTGCGCGTGACCGTGCGCCTGGTGATTTTCGACAAGGACTCGCCGGCCCGCAACAAGAAGGTCAAGAACGTGATCGAGCAGGACGTGTACATGGGCGACCTGCCGCTGATGACCGAGACCGGCACCTTCATCGTCAACGGCACCGAGCGCGTCATCGTCAACCAGATGCACCGCTCTCCGGGCGTGTTCTTCGACCATGACCGCGGCAAGACGCATTCCTCCGGCAAGCTGTTGTTCTCGGCGCGCGTGATTCCCTACCGCGGGTCGTGGCTGGACTTCGAGTTCGATCCCAAGGACTGCGTGTTTACCCGCATCGACCGTCGCCGCAAGCTGCCGGTCACCATCCTGCTGCGCGCCCTGGGCATGGAGGAAGAAGAGATTCTGGACTTCTTCTTCGAAAAGACCAAGGTGACGCTGCGCAAGGGCGATGCCAAGATCGACCTGGTGCCGCAGCGCCTGCGCGGCGAAAGCGCGCTGTTCGACATCGCCGACAAGGACGGCAACCTGATCGTCGCCAGGGATCGGCGCATTACCGCCCGTCATGTGAAGATGATCGCCGAGGCCGGCGTGACCACGCTGGACGTCCCGGACGATTACCTGATCGGCAAGATCCTGGCCCACAACGTGGTCGATACCGAGACCGGCGAACTGATCGCCCGCGCCAACGACGAAATCACCCCCGAAGCGCTGGAGCGCATGCGCGAGGCCAAGGTCAAGAAGTTCGACATCCTCTACGTCAACGACCTCGACCAGGGCCCTTACATCTCCAATACGCTGCGCATCGACCCGACCAGCAACGAACTGGAAGCGCTGTGGGAAATCTACAAGATGATGCGCCCGGGCGAGCCGCCGACCAAGGAAGCCGCGCAGAACCTGTTCAAGAACCTGTTCTTCACCGCCGAGCGCTACGACCTTTCGGCCGTGGGCCGCATGAAGTTCAACCGCCGCGTCCACCGCAAGGAAATCACCGGCCCGGGCGTGCTCGATCGTGACGACATCCTGGCCGTGCTCAAGGTGCTGATCGACATCCGCAACGGCAACGGCGTGGTCGACGACATCGACCACCTGGGCAACCGTCGCGTGCGCTCGGTCGGCGAAATGGCCGAAAACGTTTTCCGCATCGGCTTGGTGCGCGTCGAGCGCGCCGTGCGCGAGCGCCTGAGCGTGGCCGAAAGCGAAGGCCTGACCCCGCAGGACCTGATCAACGCCAAGCCCGTGGCGGCCGCGGTCAAGGAGTTTTTCGGCTCCTCGCAGCTGTCGCAGTTCATGGACCAGAACAACCCGCTGTCGGAAGTGACCCACAAGCGCCGCGTCTCGGCGCTGGGCCCCGGCGGCCTGACCCGCGAGCGCGCCGGCTTCGAGGTCCGCGACGTGCACCCGACCCACTACGGTCGCCTGTGCCCGATCGAAACCCCGGAAGGCCCGAACATCGGCCTGATCAACTCGCTGGCCTGCTACAGCCGCACCAACCAGTACGGTTTTCTGGAAACGGCCTATCGCCGTGTGCGCGACGGCCAGGTGACCGATGAGGTCGAGTTCCTGTCGGCCATCGAAGAGGGCGAATACGTCATCGCCCAGGCCAACGCCGACCTGGACGACAAGGGCCGCTTCGTCGATGAGCTGATTCCGTGCCGGCACATGGGTGAATTCGCCCTGCAGCAGCCGGACGCGATCCAGTACATGGACGTCTCGCCGCGCCAGATCGTCTCTGTGGCCGCGTCGCTGGTGCCGTTCCTCGAGCACGACGACGCCAACCGCGCGCTGATGGGCTCGAACATGCAGCGCCAGGCCGTACCCACCCTGCGCGTCGACAAGCCGCTGGTCGGTACCGGCATGGAACGCGTGGTCGCGACCGACTCCGGCGTGACCACAGTGGCCTTGAGAGGCGGCGTGGTCGACCAGGTCGATGCCGGCCGCATCGTCGTTCGCGCCAACGAAGACGAAGTGGGCGAGGATGATCCGGGCGTGGACATCTACAACCTGGTCAAGTACACCCGCTCCAACCAGAACACCTGCATGAACCAGCGGCCGCTGGTCAAGGTGGGCGACGTGGTGGCCAGGCGCGACGTGCTGGCCGACGGCCCCTCGACCGATCTCGGCGAGCTGGCCCTGGGCCAGAACATGCTGGTCGCCTTCATGCCCTGGAACGGTTACAACTTCGAAGACTCCATCCTGATCTCGGAGCGCGTGGTCCAGGAAGACCGCTTTACCTCGATCCACATCGAGGAGCTGACCTGCGTGGCCCGCGATACCAAGCTGGGCACCGAGGAAATCTCGGCCGATATCCCGAACGTGGGAGAGTCGACCCTGAACAAGCTCGACGAGGCCGGCATCGTGTTCATCGGCGCCGAGGTCAAGGCCGGCGACATCCTGGTCGGCAAGGTCACGCCCAAGGGCGAAACCCAGCTGACCCCGGAAGAGAAACTGCTGCGCGCGATCTTTGGCGAGAAGGCCTCCGACGTCAAGGACACCTCCCTGCGCGTGCCCTCGGGCATGGACGGCACGGTGATCGACGTGCAGGTCTTCACCCGCGAAGGCGTGGACAAGGACGCGCGCGCGATTTCCATCGAGAAGGACGAGATCCGCCGGGTCAAGAAGGACCTCGACGATCAGCTTCGCATCATGGAAAACGCCATCTTCGCGCGCCTGGAGTCGGTCCTGGTCGGCAAGATCGTCGACAAGGGACCGACCGGGATCAAGAAGGGCGACAAGGTCACCAAGACCTACCTGAAGGAGCTCAAGCGCGACGACTGGTTCAAGCTGCGCATGCGCAACGACGATGCCCAGGACCTGCTCGAGCGAGCCAGCCGCCAGATCGAGAAGCAGCGCAAGCTGTTCGACAAGCGCTTCGAGGAGAAGAAGGCCAAGATCACCCGCGGCGACGATCTCGCTCCGGGCGTGCTGAAGATGGTCAAGGTCTACCTGGCGGTCAAGCGCCGCATGCAGCCGGGCGACAAGATGGCCGGCCGCCACGGCAACAAGGGCGTGATTTCCACCATCGTCCCGACCGAGGACATGCCGTTCATGGAAGACGGCACGCCGGTCGACATCGTGCTCAACCCGCTGGGTGTGCCTTCGCGCATGAACATCGGCCAGGTGCTGGAAACACACCTGGGCTGGGCGGCGCGCGGCCTGGGCAAGAAGATCGAGATGATGCTCGAAGAGGAGCGCAAGACCGCAGAGGTCCGGCAGTTCATCGGCGAGATCTACAACTCCGATCGCGACGGCCGGGTCGACATGGGCCAGTTCTCGGACGATGAAGTCCTGGAAATGGCCAGCAACCTCAAGGGCGGTGTACCCATGGGCACACCGGTCTTCGACGGTGCCGACGAGCATGAGATCAAGAAGCTGCTCAAGATGGCGGATCTGCCCGAGTCGGGGCAGACCAAGCTGTATGACGGCCGCACGGGCGACGCCTTCGACCGGCCGGTCACCGTGGGCTACATGTACATGCTCAAGCTCAACCACCTGGTCGACGACAAGATGCACGCCCGCTCGACCGGCCCGTACAGCCTGGTGACCCAGCAGCCGCTGGGCGGCAAGGCCCAGTTCGGCGGCCAGCGTTTCGGCGAGATGGAGGTCTGGGCGCTGGAGGCTTATGGCGCCGCCTACACCCTGCAGGAAATGCTCACGGTCAAGTCCGACGATGTGCAGGGCCGCAACCAGATGTACAAGTCGATCGTCGACGGCAACAACCAGATGGTGGCCGGCATGCCGGAGTCCTTCAACGTGCTGGTGAAGGAAATCCGTTCGCTGGGCATCAACATCGAACTCGAAGAGTCCTGATCTCAGGAGGAGTAGCTACACATGCGCGACCTTTTCAATCTGTACAAGCGTCAGGCCCAGATCACCGATTTCGACAGTATCCGGATCGGCCTGGCTCCTCCTGAATTGATCAAGTCATGGTCCTTCGGCGAGGTCAAGAAGCCCGAGACCATCAATTACCGGACCTTCAAGCCCGAGCGTGAAGGCTTGTTCTGCGCGGCCATCTTCGGCCCGATCAAGGACTACGAGTGCCTGTGCGGCAAGTACAAGCGCATGAAGCACCGTGGGGTCAAGTGCGAGAAGTGCGGCACCGAGGTCACCCTGACCAAGGTGCGCCGCGAGCGCATGGGCCACATCGAGCTGGCCTCGCCGGTCGCGCACATCTGGTTCCTGAAGTCGCTTCCCAGCCGCATCGGCCTGATGCTGGACATGACCCTGCGCGACATCGAGCGCATCCTGTACTTCGAGTCCTACCTGGTGCTGGATCCGGGCATGACGCCGCTGGAGCGCGGGCAACTGCTGACCGATGAGCAGTACTTTGAGTCGGTCGAGCAGTACGGTGACGAGTTTGACGCCCGCATGGGCGCCGAAGCGGTTTACGAACTGCTCAAGAACATCGACCTGGCCAGCGAGTTGGCCAAGCTGCGCGAGGATATCGCCAGCACCAACTCTGAAACCAAGATCAAGCGCCTGACCAAGCGCATCAAGCTGATGGAGGCCTTCATCGAATCGGGCAACCGGCCCGAGTACATGATCCTGACCATCCTGCCGGTACTGCCGCCCGACCTGCGCCCGCTGGTGCCGCTGGACGGCGGCCGCTTTGCGACCTCGGATCTGAACGATCTGTACCGCCGGGTCATCAATCGCAACAACCGCCTGCGCCGCCTGCTCGACCTGAGCGCGCCGGACATCATCGTGCGCAACGAAAAGCGCATGCTGCAGGAAGCGGTCGACGCGCTGCTCGACAACGGTCGCCGCGGCCGCGCCATCACCGGCACCAACAAGCGCCCGCTGAAGTCGCTGGCCGACATGATCAAGGGCAAGCAGGGCCGTTTCCGCCAGAACCTGCTCGGCAAGCGCGTCGACTACTCCGGCCGTTCAGTCATCGTGGTCGGTCCCACGCTCAAGCTGCACGAGTGCGGCCTGCCGAAGAAGATGGCGTTGGAGCTGTTCAAGCCCTTCATCTTCTCCAAGCTGCAGCGGCGCGGCATTGCCGCCACCATCAAGGCGGCCAAAAAGCACGTCGAGCGCGAGGAAGGCGAGGTCTGGGACATTCTTGACGAAGTCATTCGCGAGCACCCGGTGCTGCTGAACCGCGCGCCGACCCTGCACCGCCTCGGTATCCAGGCTTTCGAGCCGGTTCTGATCGAGGGCAAGGCGATCCAGCTGCACCCGCTGGTCTGCACCGCCTTCAACGCCGACTTCGACGGCGACCAGATGGCCGTGCACGTGCCGCTGAGCCTGGAGGCCCAGCTCGAGGCCCGGGCGCTGATGATGTCGTCGAACAACATCCTGTCGCCGGCCAACGGCGAGCCGATCATCGTGCCGACCCAGGACGTGGTTCTGGGCCTGTACTACATGACCCGTTCACTGCCGGGCGCAAGGGGGGAGGGCATGTTCTTCTCCAGCGTCGCCGAGGTCCAGCGCGCCTACGCCAACCGCCAGATCGACCTGCAGGCCGCGGTTACCGTGCGCATCCGCGAAACGCGGATCGAGGACGGCGAGGCGGTTGAGAGCGTTCGCCGCGAGCAGACCACGGTCGGCCGCGCCATGCTGTGGGACATCGTCCCGGCCGGGCTGCCGTTCGAACTGGTCAACCAGGTGCTGAAGAAAAAGCAGATTTCGCGCCTGATCGACGAGTGCTACCGTCACCTGGGCCTGAAGAAGACCGTGGTCTTCGCCGACCAGCTGATGTACACCGGGTTTGCCTACTCGACGCGGGCCGGGGTTTCCATCGGTCTGGACGACCTGCAGGTGCCGCCGGAGAAGAAGGAAATCCTCGAGCGCGCCGAGAAGGAAGTGCTGGATATCCAGCACCAGTACTCTTCCGGCGTGGTCACTTCCGGCGAGCGCTACAACAAGGTGGTCGACATCTGGTCGCGCACCAACGAGGAAGTCGCGCGCGCCATGATGAAGCGCATCGGCAAGGAAACCCGGATCGATGCCCAGGGCAACGAGGTCGAGGAAGACTCGATGAACTCGATCTTCATCATGGCCGACTCCGGCGCCCGTGGCTCGGCCGCCCAGATTCGCCAGCTGGCCGGCATGCGCGGACTGATGGCCAAGCCGGACGGCTCGATCATCGAAACACCCATCACGGCCAACTTCCGCGAGGGCCTGAACGTCCTGCAGTACTTCATCTCCACTCACGGCGCGCGCAAGGGTCTGGCCGACACGGCGCTCAAGACCGCCAACTCCGGTTATCTGACCCGGCGCCTGGTCGACGTGGCCCAGGACCTGGTGGTCATCGAGGATGACTGCGGGACCGAGCAGGGCGTCGAGATGCTGCCGATCGTGGAAGGCGGCGACATCGTCGAGCCGCTGCGCGAGCGCATTCTCGGCCGCGTCGTGGCCCAGGATATCTACCACAGCGACAGCGACGAGATCCTGTGTGCCCGCGGCACGCTGCTCGACGAGCAGTGGGTCGCCACCCTGGAGCAGAACGGCGTCGACCGCGTCCTGGTCCGCTCGCCGATCACCTGCGAAACCAAGCACGGGATCTGCGCGGCCTGCTACGGGCGCGACCTGGCCCGCGGCAGCATCGTCAATCATGGCGAGGCGGTCGGGGTGATCGCCGCCCAGTCGATCGGTGAGCCGGGCACCCAGCTGACCATGCGGACCTTCCACATCGGCGGTGCCGCGTCGCGTTCGGTGGCCATCGACCACATCGAGGTCAAGTCCGGCGGCACGGTTCGCTTCTACAACCTGAAGTCGGTGGAAAACTCCGACGGCTTGCTGGTGGCGGTGTCGCGCTCGGGCGAGTTGTCGGTGATCGACAGCCAGGGCCGCGAGCGCGAGCGCTACAAGATTCCCTACGGCGCCGTGCTCAGCGTCAAGGAAGGGGATGCCGTCGATATCGGCCAGAACGTCGCCAACTGGGACCCGCACACCCACCCGGTCGTTACCGAAGTGGCCGGTGTGGCCAGTTTCCAGGACTTCATCAGCGGGGTGACCGTTGCCGAGGAGACCGACGACATCACGGGCCTGAGCTCGGTGGTCGTCACCGATCCCAAGAAGCGCGGCAGCGAGGGCAAGGATTTGCGCCCGATCATCCGCCTGCTCGACAAGAAGGGCAAGGCGATCAACATCCCCAACACCGAGCAGCCGGCGCAGTACTACCTGCCGGCAGGCGCGGTCGTCAACGTCACCGACGGCCAGGAAATCAAGGTCGGCGACGTCGTTGCGCGCATTCCCCAGGAGTCGTCCAAGACCCGCGACATCACCGGTGGTCTGCCGCGCGTGGCCGACCTGTTCGAGGCCAGAAAGCCCAAGGAAGGCGCGTTGCTGGCCGAGGCCTCCGGCGTGGTCAGCTTCGGCAAGGAAACCAAGGGCAAGCAGCGCCTGGTCATCACCGACGAGGCCGGCGAGGTGCACGAGGAGTTGATTCCGAAGTGGCGCCAGGTCCTGGTGTTCGAGGGTGAACACGTGCAAAAGGGCGAAACCGTGGTTGACGGCGAGCCGAACCCGCACGACATCCTGCGTCTGCTCGGCGTCGAGGCACTGGCCAACTACCTGGTCCAGGAAATCCAGGACGTCTATCGCCTGCAGGGCGTGAAGATCAACGACAAGCACATCGAGGTGATCATTCGCCAGATGCTGCGCAAGGTCGAGATCCTCGACGGCGGCGATACCCGTTTCCTGCGCGGCGAGCAGGTGGACGCGATCCGCGTGCTGGAAGAAAACGTGCGGGCGGAGGCCGACGGTCTGCGGCCGGCCACCTTCCAGCGCGTGCTGCTGGGCATCACCAAGGCCTCGCTGGCGACCGAGTCGTTCATTTCCGCGGCTTCGTTCCAGGAAACGACCCGGGTGCTCACCGACGCGGCGGTGCGTGGCACCACCGACAACCTGCGCGGCCTGAAGGAAAACGTCATCGTCGGTCGCCTGATTCCGGCCGGAACCGGGCGCGTGGCGATGGCCCGGCGCAAGGCGGAGCGACTGCAGCAGGTCAGCTACCAGGATGTCGATGCCGAACTGGCCGCGGCCCTGCGGGCGTCGGACGCCGAACAGCACAGCGAGGCGGACGAGAGCGTTTCCGAATAGGCCATGGCCCTCGCCGGCCGTCTGGCGGCCGGCGAGGGCAGAAATCGAGCGGGTCCCGGGGCGCCCAGGGGACGCGGCTATCGGGCTGCGTCCAGTTGACAGTGCCTCTCAGACCCTTTAATATTCCCGTTCTTCGGCAGACCGCTTTGCGGTTCTGTCGTTTGTTTTCTTAAGGTCCAATAATATGTCCACGATCAATCAGTTGGTTCGCAAGCCCCGGCGTGCGAAGCAGTACAAGTCGAATGTGCCCGCGCTGGAGGCCTCGCCGCAGAAGCGTGGCGTGTGCACGCGCGTGTACACCACCACACCGAAAAAGCCCAATTCCGCGCTGCGCAAGGTGGCGCGCGTGCGGCTGACCAACGGTTACGAAGTGACCAGCTACATCGGGGGTGAAGGCCACAATCTGCAGGAGCACTCGGTTGTGCTCATCCGCGGTGGCCGAGTCAAGGACCTGCCCGGCGTGCGCTACCACACCGTCCGCGGCAGCCTCGATACCGCCGGCGTCGCCGATCGCCGCCAGGCGCGTTCGAAATACGGCGCCAAGCGCCCGAAGAAATAGGAGCAGCTCCCATGTCCCGCAAGCATTCGAATTTCGAGCGCTCGATCCTGCCGGATCCCAAGTTCGGCAATGAAATGATCGCGCGTTTCATCAATATGGTCATGAAGAGCGGCAAGAAGTCGGTCGCCGAGCGCATCGTCTACGGCGCCATCGACGAGATGGAGCGTCGCGGCCAGGGCGAGCCTCTTTCGGCCATCGAGAAGGCGCTGGAAAATGTCGCGCCGGCCGTCGAGGTCAAGTCGCGCCGCGTCGGCGGTGCCACCTACCAGGTGCCGGTCGAAGTGCGTCCCAAGCGCCGCCAGACCCTGGCCATGCGCTGGGTCATCGATGCGGCGCGCAAGCGTGGCGAGGCGAGCATGCCGCTGCGCCTGGCCGGCGAGCTGATGGATGCTGTGGAAGAGCGCGGTTCGGCGGTGAAGAAGCGCGAAGATGTTCACCGCATGGCCGAGGCCAACAAGGCTTTCTCGCATTACCGCTGGTAAGGCGCCAACCCGCAGAGGTTCAAGTACCGTGTCACGCAAAGTATCAATCGAGCGCTACCGCAATATCGGGATCATGGCGCACATCGACGCCGGCAAGACCACGACCACCGAGCGCATCCTGTTTTACACCGGCGTTTCCCACAAGCTTGGGGAGGTTCACGACGGCAATGCCGTGATGGACTGGATGGAGCAGGAGCAGGAGCGCGGCATCACCATCACCTCTGCGGCAACCACCTGCTTCTGGAAGGGAATGGACCAGGACTGGCCCGAGTACCGGATCAACATCATCGACACCCCGGGTCACGTCGACTTCACCATCGAGGTGGAGCGCAGCCTGCGCGTGCTCGATGGCGCGGTTGCAGTGTTCTGTGCCGTCGGCGGCGTCGAGCCGCAGTCCGAGACGGTCTGGCGCCAGGCCACCAAGTACCAGGTGCCCCGCATGTGCTTCGTCAACAAGATGGATCGCACCGGCGCCAACTTCCAGCGCGTGGTCGGGCAGATCAAGGACCGTCTGGGCGCCAACCCGGTGCCGATCCAGCTGCCGATCGGCGCGGAAGAGAATTTCGAGGGCGTGATCGACCTGGTCAAGATGCGGGCGATCTACTGGGATGTCGAAAACATGGGCACGACCTATGAAGCGCGCGACATTCCGGCCAACCTGGCCGATGAGGCCGCCGCGGCCCGCGAGTTCATGATCGAATCCGCCGCCGAAGCCGTCGAAGAGCTGATGGAGAAATACCTCGAGGGCGAAGAGCTGACCAACGAGGAAATCATCCGCGGTCTGCGCGAGGGCACCCTCAAGAACGAGGTTGTTCCGGTCCTGTGCGGCACGGCCTTCAAGAACAAGGGCGTGCAGGCGCTGCTGGACGCGGTCGTTCAGTACATGCCTTCGCCGACCGAGGTCAAGGCCATTCGCGGCGTTGACGAGAACGAGGAAGAGGACGTCCGCAAGTCCAGCGACGAAGAGCCTTTCGCCGCGCTGGCTTTCAAGATCGCGACCGACCCCTTCGTCGGCACCCTGACCTTCTTCCGGGTTTACTCCGGGGTGGTCAAGTCCGGTGACACGGTGTTCAATCCGGTCAAGGGCAAGAAGGAGCGCATCGGCCGCATCCTGCAGATGCACGCCAACTCGCGCGAGGAAATCAAGGAAGTGCGCGCCGGCGACATCGCCGCCGCGGTCGGCCTGAAGGACGTGACCACCGGGGATACCCTGTGCGATCCCTCGAATTCCATAACGCTCGAGCGCATGGAGTTCCCGGAGCCGGTGATCGCGGTCGCGGTCGAGCCCAAGACCAAGAGCGACCAGGAAAAGATGGGCATCGCCCTGTCCAAGCTGGCCCAGGAGGATCCGTCCTTCCGCGTGCACACCGATGAGGAGTCGGGCCAGACCATCATTTCCGGGATGGGCGAGCTGCACCTGGACATCATCGTCGACCGCATGCGGCGCGAGTTCAAGGTCGAGGCCAACGTCGGCAAGCCGCAGGTCGCCTACCGCGAGACCATTCGCCAGGCCGTCGAGGCCGAGGGCAAGTTCGTTCGCCAGTCGGGCGGTCGCGGCCAGTACGGGCACGTCAAGATCCGCCTCGAGCCCCTCGAGGAGGGCGGCGGATACCAGTTTGTCGACGAAGTGGTCGGCGGCGTGGTGCCCAAGGACTACATCCCTGCGGTCGGCAAGGGTATTGCCGAGCAGATGAACAACGGCGTTCTTGCCGGCTTCCCGATGGTGGACGTCAAGGCGACCCTGTTCGACGGCTCCTACCACGAGGTCGACTCCAGCGAAATGGCGTTCAAGATCGCCGGCTCCATGGCGTTCAAGGAAGGCGCGCTGAAGGCCAGACCGGTTCTGCTCGAGCCGATCATGAAGGTCGAGGTGGTCAGCCCTGAGGACTACATGGGCGACGTGATGGGCGACCTTAACCGCCGCCGCGGCCTGGTCCAGGGCATGGAAGACGTCCCGGCCGGCAAGGTGATTCGCGCCAACGTGCCGCTGGCGGAGATGTTCGGTTATGCCACTGACCTGCGCTCGATGAGCCAGGGCCGGGCGACCTATTCCATGGAGTTCCTGCACTACTCGGAAGCTCCGAACAGCGTGGCCGAAGAAGTCATGAAGAAGTCGGCCTGACGTCGAATCCACTTTCTAGGAAATCAGCAAGGAAATACCCATGTCCAAGGCAAAGTTTGAACGCACGAAGCCGCACGTGAACGTAGGCACGATTGGTCACGTTGACCATGGCAAGACGACGCTGACGGCGGCACTGACGA
>SL_3KL_010_SEDDRAFT_10002892_pt1 | contig 15651 bp, 13 predicted proteins | sample SodLakKL_010_SED_2_FD_10381 | JGI IMG/M metagenome (IMG submission 10381) | reverse complement strand
ACGCTCTTCGAGCCGCGACGGATCCCGACCGCAAGCCCCTCTCTCTCAACCCCTCCGGCCGACGGACTCCTAGCCTTGCCCTCCGCACCCCACGAAATGTCGGCTCGGCATTCAGCCTCGAGCGGGACCCGGTCGCGGGTTATCGTAGGCAATGATGTTCTTGACCTCCGCCACCCCCGCTGTCGCCTCCGGTCCGAGGAAGACCCCCTCCCCCTTCGCATCCTCACGGACGCGGAGAGGGCATGGTGGAGGTCCGCCGACGAGGGAAGCCGACGACTGCGGCGCCTCTGGGCACTCTGGGCTGCCAAGGAGACCACCTTCAAGGCCGTCTCCAAGGTGGAAGGAGATCCTCCCGTATTCCGGCACAGGGACTTCCACGCCTCACTCCGCGAAGTTCCCGGCGAAGAGGTGATCCATCTGGAGGGCACGGTAGCGTGGCGCCACCACCGGTGCCAGGTGCAAGGGATCGCCACGGACCGCTTCCTCCACATGATCGGTTGGATCAGCGGCGAGACGGGCGGCGACAACACCTCCGCCGCCGACTCCCAGACCCCGCCCCTCCTGGAAGTGGGGATCGAAGGGTGTGGAGATGAGGTGAAGGGGGGCGATGGATCTGGAGCCGGTGCTGCCCTCTCCCGTCGGGTTCGGAAACTGGCGGCCCAGAGACTCGCCAGCTACTTGGAGAGAACCATGGTGTCGGGAGCCGCTTCAGGCCCCGGAAGACCCAGAATCCGAATCGGACGCTCCTTGCAAGACGGGGTGCGACGACCCCCCACCGTCTGGGTGAATGACCAGCCCTGCCGAGAGGTGGACCTTTCCATCTCCCATCACGGCCGCTATGTGGCGTGGGTTCTCCGCCTCCCGGATTTTCCCCGGAATCCTCCGACTCCGACGGGGGCCCGTGACGGCGGCTCCTCTCCAACCTGAGTTCAAATCCAAGCTGAGTTCAAACGGCGGTAGCCACCTCCCTCCACCCCCCTCGCGTTCGTTCGTGGACGCTGTTGGTTGAGGACGCCCGGCCTCCGAGGCGCCGCCGCAGGGGGATCCTCCCCACAACAGCATCCACGAACAAGGCGGTAGGGGCCTGTGCGGGAGTGTCGGGTAGGTGGATGGGGGGTACGGTTGGACGTAGGTGATCCGGGCTTCGGTCTGATCTCTCGGCCCCGGCCTGGGCTCAATTCAGAGAGAATTCGCGGCGATCAGGGACGGTAGTTCAGGAGGAGCGTGGCCCCGAATCGCTGGAAATACTGGCCACCGATCTCCGTTTCGGCCCGGGTCCACCCCAACCGCAGATTGGAATCCAGGTTCCTGGCCAGGGGGCGGCTGAACGAAAGGAAGGCCTGGGAGGCGCTGTTGGCCTCTTCTCCGGGAATCAGTCGGGCGAACTCGGTGGGAAAGCGATACCGCTTGGCAGTGAGGGCCACGTATCCCGTCACGGCCACCTCCGCCGGGAGCGATGCGGAGACCAGTGCCCGGAGGGTGGCCGAGTCATACTCCGGGCGCCGGGAATTGGAGCGGTTCGCTCTCCCCTCGCCCACAAGCTGAACCAGGACAGGTCCGGACCACGTCCAGGTGGCTCCCCCATGCATGGCTCCGTCCAGCCGGTACGGATCCTCTTCCAGGAAGGTCTCCTGGCGCGGGTACGCCGTGAGGTCCGCGCCCAGGTGGAACCGCAGACCGCCCCCCACATCCCAGCCCGGGCGAACCCCGACTTCCACTCCCGCCTGCCGGCGATCCAGGAGGCGGATCTGCGGGGCGAAGGCCGGAGCCAGGAACTGGGCAACCTCGGATGTCACCTCCAGATCCCAGCGGGGTCCGCTCTCCCGGAGCCATTCCCCGGAGACGGATCCACCCACGGATCGATAACCGGGCTGCAGGAAGAGAGGCATGGGCGGACGGTCGGCCACATCCCGGCCCCGCAGCCGGAGCCGAGCCGCCCCCACCACCGAGTTGCCCATGGGGCGGAGGTAGGCCAGGTCTACCGTCCCCGATAGTTCCCTGGGACTGTAATCCCTGAGCTCGAAACCCCGGGCCGAGAACTGACGGAGACCACCGTCGAAGGCCAGGCGTCCACGCGCCCCATCGCCCAGTGGTCGGGTGACCACGCCCCGGACACCGAACTCACCGATGACGGCGGCGGCGAAGTCGGTGGAATCCTGCACGGGCGCTCCCACGGTAGGGAGGTTCCCCTGGTATCCCTCTGACGAGACACCGCCGGTGAAGACCAGATCCTGGACGACGGTCTGGGCGCCGAGGCCACGCTGGGAGAGGAGAGCCGGGGCAGCCAGGAAGTAGAGCGTGATGAGGACCAGCGCCAGGGGAATGGACGCCGCCGGCATCGCCTCCTTCCTGGACCGGAACCGCTGGTGGCCGCGCGCCGGGCTCATCATGGCCGAACCCCCTCAGCCCGATCCCTGAAGACCCTGGCCATGGCAAGAGCCTCATTTCGCAAGTCACGGGCCAGCTCCAGATACTCGCGGAGGAGGGCGATCTGGGCTTCCAGGGGCAGGGCGGCGAGGTCGATCTCTCCCAGCGGATCCACCCCGTCGGGACGACCATCCGTTCCGGGGCGGGAGATGCCTCCCCCGGTCAGCGCCGCGTCATCGAAGCGGGAGATCCCGGCCAGGAGATCCTCCCGCCCCCGTTCCAGCTGAAGGCGGCGCTCCCGGGTGGTGATCTCCCTCTCCAGACCGGCGATGACGGAGTCGTACTCCGCCGCCCGGTTCTCCAGAAGGCCTGCCTTGCCCCGGAGTTCCTCCGGTCCATCGCGCCGGTCCACCACCACATCGGGTAGGGGTCTCAGTTCAGCGACCTGAGGGGCTCCCGCCTGGCGTTCCACCTCCCGATACTCCCGGCGAAGTTCCGCCAACTGGGATTCCAGGCGGTTGCGGGTCATGGGAAGGATGGCGGAGGCCAGGGCATCCAGGAGTTCATCCTCCCGGGCATCCAACTCCTCCAGATAGGCCCGGCCCGCCCGGCGGAGTCGTTCGGCCACCATGCGGAGTTCCTGGTCCAGGAGCATGACGCGGATCCCCTGATCGTGTACCTGGCGCATGGCATCCCGAGCCCTGGCGTCGTCGCCGGATCGCCTGGCCTCCTCCTGACGATCCATGAGGATGTCGTGGGTCCGGAGGGCCGCGTCCCGGGCGTCCAACACCTCCTGGTAGACCGCAAGGGCCTCCTCCCAGGTGGCGGCCGTGGCCTGTGGATCCTGGGCCTGCGCCTCCCCTCCCCCCGGGAAGATCACCCCGGAGAGTAGCGAGAAGAGGAGGAGGGCCAGGAGCTTCATGTCATCCCTCGATCCCGTACTTCTCGAGCTTGTAGTAGAGGGCGCTGGGCTTGAGCCCCAGAAGACGGGCTGCCTCGGCCTTTACCCCATCGGACCGGGTCAGGGCCTGACGGAGGAGGCGTTCTTCGAGCCCCTCCACCACACTGTTGAGGTCCAGCCCGGCGGCTGTGACCTCCACCTCACCGAGATCCTTTCGTTGTCCCTCTCCCCGCTCGAAGGGAGGAAGCTCGTCGGCGGAAAGCTCTTCCCGATCCGCAAGCACCAGGGCCCTCTCCACCACATTCTCCAACTCCCGGACGTTGCCGGGCCAGTGATAGCCCGCCAGCCGCTCCAGGGCACAGGAGCTTACGGACCGGACCGGGGAGCAGGTGCGGTCCCTCAGCTTCTCCACGAAGTGCTCCACCAGGAGAGGGATGTCCTCAATGCGGTGGCGAAGCGGCGGAAGGGTGAGTGGAACCACATGGAGTCGGTAGAACAGATCTTCTCTGAAGCCGTTGCCGGACACCAGCTCTTCGGCCGGTTGGTTGGAGGCCGCGATGACCCGGACGTCCACCGAGATCGTATCTTCTCCTCCGACCCGTTCCAACTCCCGCTCCTGAAGCACCCGGAGAAGCCTCACCTGGGTCTGTTGGGCCACAGTGGCCACCTCATCCAGGAATAGGGTTCCGTCGGCGGCGAGTTCGAAACGGCCGCGACGACGACGTTCGGCTCCGGTGAAGGCTCCCTTCTCGTGCCCGAAGAGCTCCGAATCCAGAAGAGACTCGGAGAGAGCGCCGCAGTTCACCCGGATGAAGGGCCCGGAGGCTCGGCCTGAACCGGCGTGGATGGCCCGGGCCACCAGCTCCTTCCCGGTCCCTGACTCCCCATAGATCATGACGGTGGAGTCGCTCCGCGCCACCCGATCGATCCAGCGGTACACTTCCTTCATGGCCTGGGATTCCCCGATGATCTCGGAGTAACGGGAGGCCTGTTCGGCCTCCGGAAGCCCTTCCCTGAGATAGGTGTTCTCCACCCGGAGTGACCGATTCTCCCGGCGGAGGGTCTCTCGCTCTTCCCGGGTTTGGATCAGTCGGTCCACCTTCATGGCGAACTCTTCCGACGAGAACGGCTTCGTCAGGAAGTCGGCGGCGCCCATCTTCATGGCCTCTACCGCCTTCTCGATGGTTCCGTAGGCGGTGATGACCAGAACCTCGGTGCTGGGGAAGCGCTCCTTCACCTCCCGGAGAACATCCAGACCCGTGACCTTGGCCATCTTCAGATCGGTGATGACCAGATCGGCTCCGGTCTCCTCCAGGATGGCCAAGCCCCGGACACCGCCATCGGCGGAGAGGGTTCGGTGACCCCGTCTGCGGAGGAGGAGCTCGAGCCCCTCCCTCATGCTGTCGTGATCGTCGATGATGAGAATCTGCGCCATGGCAATCTCTTCGGGTGTGCGGAGCAAGGGGTCGGACTAGATGTGCTACCACGGAACCTACCGTGGATATCAGGGATCCGGTGGCGGTGGCAGGTCATCGGATCCGGAGAAATATAGGCGGAACTCGGCCCCGGCCCCATCGAGCCGGCTTGGCCAGGGATCCGGGGCCCCGGATCCGTTGGCGAGTTCCACGCGGCCACCGTTCACCTCCATGAGCCGCTGAACGATGGCCAGGCCCAGCCCGGCGCCCTGCTCTTTGTCCGTTACGAAGGGCTCGAAGATCCGCTCTTTCAGGTCAGTAGGGACGCCCGGGCCATCGTCGGCCACCGCCACCACCACCTCTCCCCGGTACCACCATGCCGCCAGCCGGATCGCACTCCCGGCGTGGGCTGCATTCTGCAGGAGGTTCAGGACGACCCGCTTCACGTGGTCCGGATCAGCCCTCCCCATGAGGGGATCCTCAGGGAGGTGGAGCTCCAGACTCTCACCATTCTGCTGGAAACCGAGCCTCACCATCTCCACTGCGTCTCCGATGGGTTCCCTCAGGTCATGAAGGCGGCTCTCGGCATGGAGGGGCCTGGCAAAGGAGAGGAAGTCGTTGATGATGACATTCAGGCCCTGGATCTCGCTGCGGACCCGCGACAGGAGGCGCCGCCGCTCATCCCGGTCCTCGGTATCCATGGCGGCCGAGGCGAAGAGCTCCAGGCCTCCCAGTGGATTGCGGATCTCGTGGGCTACCTGCGCCAGCATGAGACGGAGCTGTTCGTCTCTTTGGATCAGTGCCTTACGCATCCGCTCCATGGCCCGGGAGAGGCGGCCCACCTCGTCGCCCCGCTCCACCTCCACCGGTTGATCCCATCGTCCCCGCTGGATCCGCAACGCCACCTTCGACAGACGCTCCAGTGGCCGCACGATGTTGGTGGCCAGGAGGATGGCCAAAATGGTCGCCAGGAGAGCGGAAACAAGGGCTCCCAGCGCCAGCGTCTGCTGAAAACGCGCCAGTGGCGAGAGGAAATCCGCCGGAGCCAGGACCACCAGCATGGCGTCGGTGTCTTCCAAACGGTGGAAGGCATATTTGTAGAACCGGCCATCCTCGCCGGTGAAGGGCGGGGTCACCGCTTCGCCCTCGCTCCACGCCCGATCCAGCTCCGGGCCGTACGCATCGAGCCAGCGCAGGGGCGTCCCGATGGGCAGGGCCGTCGGGGAGGTGCTCGACGCGATGACGGTATTGTCCCGGCGGAAGACCCAGGCTTCGTCCACATATCTCTGCATCCGCTCCAGCCGGGCCTGCTGGCTGGAGAAGAGCACCTCAACCGAATCCGCCGGTTGGGTGAACCCAAGGAGCGTGCGCCCCTCCAGCCCCACCTCTGCGGCGCTGCCCGCCACCCAGAGGAGCTTCTCGTCCATCTGGTCTTCCAGCGCACCGGCAGTAAGGGCCCATGACATCCATCCCAGGGCCAGGGTCAGGATGATGGTGAATCCGCCCAGGGAAAGGATGTACTGCTGCCGGAGGTTCATGCCGGGGGCCCTCCACACGGGACCCGTTCCACCCGGGGATCGGCAAAGGTTACCGGTTGGGGGGTGCGTGGCGCCACGATGATGTGGTAGGGCCAGGCGATCCGACCGGCGGGAGAACAGAAATTCCCTGGAACCCGGAGCACCATTTCGACCCGTGTCCCGTCGTCGATGGGGAGGATCCGGGTCACCTGGAGGGAATCGCCCGCCTCAGTCCGTCGGCCGGCGCTGGCCACTACCACCATCTCCCTCTCCCAGTCCACCTCCGGGGCGGGGGCGGACGAGGCGCTGTGTCGCTCCCAGAAATCCAGCCAGTCCGAGGGAGGAGATGAGCCCTGGCTCACGAAGGCCACCGGCGCCTCCAGGCGCGCCCCGGAATCCGACCCCCGATCCATCGATCGGAAGGGGATGGAGCCGAAGTAACTGGATATGGCACCCTCGCCGAGGGTGAAGAATCGGGCCAGTTGCGCGGCGGTGATCACCCGGGAGGCTCCCGGGTCCGGACCCGCGCTTCCCGGGGTCATGGTGAAGAGGGTCCCCTCGGCGCACCGGACCCAGCGGGCCTCCTGGTTCCGGGAACGGTCGCGGATCAAAACCTCCACCCGGCTTCGCTCCGGCAGGCAGACTGGTTCGAGCCCCTGAGGCGTCTCATCACCGAAGAGGCGAAGACCCGGGGTTTCGGTGAGTTGCTGGATGAGGGAATTGTACTCGGCGGTGAGATCGCCGGGGTTCAGTTGCGGTCGCCGGACGGTCTCGCTCCCCAGGATTTCCTGATAGCTGAGGCGCTCCGCCAGTGCCCAAGGGCCGTCGGACCTCCATGAAAGTGCCTCCTCCAGGCGGCCCGCCCCACCGAGAACGGGGGATGTCACCCTCACCTGCACCTGGCCGAGCTGACCGAATCGAAGATCGTCCGGCGCCGCCACCTCGCTGTCGCATCCCACCAGGATCAGGGAGGTCACAAGCAGGGCCAGCACGAGTCCCAATCGCCGTCGACCAGGGAGGATGGAAAGGCGCTTCCGCTTGACGCCACGGGGAACGGAGTGAACTTCTTCATTATGGATCAACGTCACCGCCTCCTGAAACTCCTCGTGGAACGCTCCCTGAGCCTGGGGAATTTCACCCTGGCCAGCGGGGCCCGCTCCCCGTACTACATCGATGCTCGCCGGACCACCATGTCCGCCGAGGGTCAGACGCTGGTGGGGCAACTGGCCCTTGAGGCCGTCCGCCGTGCCGGTATGGAGCCGGATTGGGTGGGCGGACTGACCATGGGTGCCGATCCGGTGGCGTACGCCATGGCCCACCGGAGTTGGCTCGACGGCGGGTGCGTCAACGCCTTTTCGGTGCGGAAGCAGCCGAAGGGTCACGGAACCGGGAGCCAGATCGAGGGCGGACTCCCCCAGGGAGCACCGGTCGTCGTCGTGGAAGACTCCCTCACCAGTGGAAGTTCGGCCCTGCGCGCCGTTGACGCTCTCCGGGATCACGGGGCCCAGGTCCTCGGTGTCTTCACCTTGGTGGATCGGGAGGCCGGGGGAGAGTCCCTCCTGAAGGAGAGCGCGGGTCTCGATCTCGTTCGACTCTTTACCGCCAATGAACTCCTGGAGTTCGCCGGCTACCGCCCGGACGAGCCCCTCAGTCCAGAAGCCTGAGGGGCATCACCAGGCAGAGGTACTCCTCCCCCTCCTCCTCCCCTTCCTTCCGTACCGGCTCCACCGTGGCCGCCCGTTCCGGGGCCTTGAAGGCCAGACGCACCTCATCCGTGGGCATGTAGCGCAGTACCTCAAGGAGGTAGTTGGCGTTGAAGCCGATGGTCAGGGGCTCCGCGTCGTACGCTACCTCCAGTTCGTCGTGGGCCTCACCCAGGTCCGGGGTGAGGACATTGAAGACCATCCGGTCCGCGCTGAATTCCAGGCGGATCCGGTGGGTCTGATCCGACGCCACTGCCGCCACCCTCTTGATGGCTGATTCCAGCGGCCGGCGATCCACGATGGCGATCCGGTCGTTGTCCCTGGGGATGACCTGTTCGTAGTTGGGGTAGGTGCCTTCCACGAGTCGGGTGTAGACCTCGACGCCACCGGTCCGGAATCCCAGATGATTGCCGCTTCTGGAAACGTGGATGTCATCGTCTCCCTTGAAGAGCTTCTGCACCTGCTGCAGGGCCGCCGGCGGTACGATGAGCTGCGTTGTCGCCTCCAGCGAGGGCCCGGTGGGGATTCGCATGCGAGCCAGTCGGTGTCCGTTGGTGGCCACCATTCGCATCTCTCCGTCCCGCAGTTCCCAGAGAACGCCGTTCAGGACAGGCCTCGTCTCTTCCGTGGAGACGGCGAAGGCGGTGTGTCGGATCAGCTTTAGGAGTTGAGACCCCGCAGCCGCCCAACCGGACTCGAAGTCGATCTCCGGAAGTGCGGGGAAGTCCTCGGCGGGGAGTCCGTGCAGCTTGAAGAGAGCCCGGCCACACCGGAGTTCGATCTGGTCGCCGCGGGTCTGGACCTTCACCGGAGCGTCTGGGAGTTCACGGACGATCTCCTGAAGCTTGCGACCGGGAGCCGTGAGTGTGCCGGGAGTCTCCACCTCAGCCGGCACCCGGACCCGTACGGCTACATCCAGGTCCGTCCCGCTCATGGATACACCTCCGTCCCCGGCGTGAAAGAGGACGTTGGAAAGAACCGGAAGGGTGGTCTTGGAAGGGATGCTCGCCGAGACGGCACTGAGTCCTTCGTGGAGATTCTGGCGGCTGATGGTGAAATGCATCTCGGCTCCGGTGCTTCGGGTCGTGGGTTTTCCGCAGGAAGAGCTACTACTGCAACTCTATAGATACAAGAACAGCAGTAGTAGTAGGAGTTGTGGATTGGTGGAAAAACCGGGGATGAGGTGATCCAAGTCCCACTAGCATATGGCGTTCCAGTGTCTCAGAGCGGGGTGGAAAGATGGTGGATCGCCGGGGGGCTACGGTCAGGGTTTCCACGTTGGAACCAGGTGTGGGGAAAACCCAGTGGTTTTCCACGGGGTTTTGCACAGGGTTTCCCCGGTTCATCAGGCGCTCTCCAGGTGCTGGCGTACACGGATGACGCGTCGTGCGAAGTCGGCGTCTTCCTCCAGGGCCGACTCCACCTTCCTGATGGAGTGGATCACGGTGGAGTGGTCGCGACCGCCGAATCCCTCGCCGATCCGTACCAGCGATTCGTCCAGCAACTCCTTGATGAGGTACATGGCCACCTGCCGGGGGACGGTAAGCTGCCGGGTGCGACGCTTGGAGGCCAGGTCAGCCGATGTGACCCCCCACTCCTCGGCCACCCGTTCCCGGATCCGGGTGGCTGTGAGGCGTGGAGCGGTTCGGGCTCCTCCGTCGCGGATGACCCCCTCCAGTGCACTTCGGGCCAGGGCCAGGTTGATCTCTTCACGGCGGAGGGATGAATAGGCCAGGAGCTTGATCACCGCTCCTTCCAACTCCCGCACCGAGGAGGTGCAGGAGCGGGCGATGAAATCCATGACCTCGTCGTCCAGGGTGAGCCCGTCGTCGGCAGCCTTCTTCTGGAGAATGGCCACCCTGGTCTCGTAATCCGGCATCTTGATGTCGGCGACGAGCCCCCACTCGAAGCGGGAAACCAGGCGTTCCTCCACTCCGGGGAGTTCCTTGGGCGGTCGGTCGGAGGTGAGGATGACCTGTTTACCGGCGTCGTACAACGCATTGAAGGTGTGGAAGAACTCTTCCTGGGTGCTGTCCTTGCGTTCCAGGAAGTGGACATCGTCCACCAGGAGGAGGTCGATCTGACGGAACCGTTGCCGGAACTCCCGGGTCGTGGCCTGCTGGATGGAGCGGACCAGTTCATTCATGAACTGCTCCGTGGTGACGTAGGCCACCCGGGCCCCGGGGGAGCGCTCAAGGATTGCGTGACCCACGGCGTGCATCAGGTGGGTCTTGCCGAGACCCACACCTCCATAGAGGAAGAGCGGGTTGTAGCTCCGGCCGGGGTTTTCCGCTACGGCGCGAGAGGCGGCGGTGGCCAGCTGGTTGTTGTTCCCCACCACGAAGCGGTCGAAGGTGTACCGTTCATTGAGGGAGCCGTGGCACGGGCGACCACCGGGATCCGGGGTAGCCGAGGGACTGGAGGGGGTGGCTCCGGGGGCGGGCGGCTGGACCACAGCCACCTCGGGAGCTACACGGAGGCCGGATGTGGAGGCGCTCCTAAAGGATATGGAGACCTCCTGGCCGGTTACCCGGGTGGCCAGCTCCTTCAGGTGGTCACCGTACCGATCCTCGATCCATTCGGCGTGGAAGTCGCTGGGGACCTCCACGAGGATCTCGGAACCGTGGACGGCCACGGCCTGTGTGCCATGGAGCCAGGTGCGGAAGCTCAACTCCGGCATCCGTTCCTGGACCAGTCCGAGCACGTGCGACCAGACTTCGGAGGGTGTGAGCTCCATGGCAACGGGGCGGGGTCGGTGCTGGGGGGCAATGTAAGATTAGGAAGGACAATCCTTTGGCCCCTTTTTCCTCAGTTTCGTAAGCGGGGCCGGAAGGGGATGGAATGCTACGGACGCCATGTGGAAAAGTCAATGAAAACGCCGGTCGGTTGACTCCCGCCGACGGGGAGGGATATCTTNCCGAGCTAAACCTCGTANTACACGTGCGCCCGAACGCGCCAGGAGCAGTGGATCATGGGACCGACATACAACCCGCGAAACCGTAAGCGGCTCAACAAGCATGGATTCCGGGCCCGGATGGCCACGAAGGCGGGCCGGAAGACCCTGAACCGCCGTCGGAAGAAGGGACGCCATCAGCTCACCGTGAAGGTGGGCCGGAAGTAGCCCCACTCGTGCTGCCGGGAATCCCCGGGGATGGGATAGGGGGAGCCGGCTTTCCCCGGCACCGTCGTCTCCGGAGCGGTTCCGACATCCGCACGGTCCTGAGGACCGGGCGGCGAGAGCGGGGAGGTCCGCTGGAGGTGGTTCACGCTCCCCGGGACGGTTCGGTTTCGCGGTTCGGGACCATTGTACCCCTCTACGGGGGTACCGCAGTACGCCGGAATCTCATGAAGCGGCGACTGCGGGAGATCGGGAGACAGGAGGTCCTACCCCGGCTAGATCAGGCCGGACTCTCCGTGGACTTCCTGGTCAGGATCCGCCCGAGTGCCTACGCGCTCTCGTTCGGAGCTCTTCGCGCCACGTTGATTCGCATCACGGAGCGACTGTGTTCCGATCTCTGATCCTGGGGCTCATTCGGTTCTACCAGAAGGGGATCTCACCCCTGTCGGGCCCCCGGTGCCGTTTTATCCCCACGTGCTCCTGCTACGCACACGAAGCCATCTCCCGGTACGGCGTCGTCCGGGGGGGATGGATCTTTCTCCGTCGGTTTGCCCGCTGCCACCCCTTCGGCGGACACGGCGTCGACCCTGTGCCGGATCTGGAGTCTGCAGGTGTGAAAAAGGGGTCAGGCGGCGCGAAGGAACCGGACTCTCCCAAGGCCACGGTGTGACCCCATGGACGGTAGGATGAACACGGAAGGTAGGCTGCTCCTGGCGGTGCTGCTGATGATCGTTGTGTTGGTGGGCACGAACATGCTCTTCCAACCCAGCACTCCTCCGGCGGGTGACGATACCGCCGATCTCGCGGAACGGATCGACGAGGCGGTGGCCGAGCGGACCGACGAGGCGGGGACGCCGGATCGGGAGACGCCGGGCCCGGTCGAGCCCGGCACAGAGGAACAGGTTGAAACCGACGATCCGTCCATTCCCGCTGGGTTCCTCCAAGAAGAACCGGAGTCGGAGCTGGCGGCTCTGGAGGGTCTTGAAGCACAGGAAGGGATCGAGCAGGTAATTCGGGTCGAGTCCCCCCTCTATTCCATCACCTTCTCGAACCGGGGGGCCCGGATCGTCTCCCTGGAGCTGCCCCGCTTCCGTTCCTTCGCCCGGGAGGGTTCGGTGGAGCTGGTGGCGGACGAGGCGGTAGGGAAGCTGGGGTCGCGGGTCGTGGTGGCCAACGACACCCTTGACCTCCGCGCCGTCCCCTTCCAGGTCGAGCCGGCCGGAGGCATACGGTTGGAGGAGGGCGGGGAGCCTCAGACCGTAACCTTCCGGTATCAGCACCCGACACAGCCCTTCTCCATGGAGGTCCGGTACGAGTTCGACCCGGATAGTTACGTGATTCACGCTTCAGGTGAGGTGAGGGGTGTGGATCGGGGTCTGCTGCTGACGGACATTGGGCGGGGGCTGGCCTTCAACGAACGGGCTCCGGCAGTGGATGCCCGTGAGATGGCCTTCGTCGGCAATCACCTGCAGAACGGGATCCGGAGTCGCAACCTCGGTGACGTGGAGGGGCGTGAGGTTTCGGAGGGACCATTCTTCTGGGCAGCGGTGCGGAGCCAGTACTTCGTGGTGGGATTCCACCCGGCTGAGGAGTCCGTGGGCATGGATTACTTCGGGGGGATCATCGCCAACGAGGCGACGGTGGACGATTGGACCTTGGCGGACGTTTCGGTGACCCAGTCTCTCGGCTCTACCGGGGCCTTCAATTACCGGATCTTTGCCGGTCCGCAGGACTATGCGCTGCTGGCGGCCATGGGCCAGGACTTCCAGCAGGTCAATCCGGTGGGATGGCGCTTCCTGCGTCCCATTCTCCGGCCATTCGTGGGGATCATCACCTGGGTCCTGGTCTTCCTTCATGACTTCCTGAGCGTGGGTTACGGGTGGGTGCTCATCATCTTCGGGGTGATGATGCGTATCGTTCTTTTCCCGTTGAACCACAAGGCCATGAAGGCGCAGCTGCGGAACCTGGCAGTTCAGCCCCTCCTCAAGAACCTGCAGGAGAAGTACAAGGATCAGCCCGAGAAGATGCAGAAGGAGCTGATGAAGCTGTACAAGGAGCACGGGTTCAATCCCCTGGCCGGGTGTTGGCCCATGCTCCTGCCGTGGCCCATCCTCATCGCCCTGTTCTTCGTCTTCCAGAACACCATCGAACTCAGGGGCGTACCGTTCGCCTGGATGCCGGATCTGTCGGCCCCCGACCCGTTCTTCGTGCTGCCGGTCCTACTGGGGATCTCCATGTTCCTCATGCAGTGGATCTCCTTCCGCACCATGGAGGAGATCAACCCGCAGATGAAGCTCATGATGTGGCTGCTCCCCGTCTTCCTGACGGTGGTCTTCGCCAACCTCCCTTCAGGGCTGAATCTCTACTACCTCACCGCGAATCTGGCGACGCTCCCGCAGACGTGGTGGATTGCCAATGAGCGGAAGAAGGTCCAGGCCAAGGGCCCGCCCGTACCGGTTGGGGACAAGGGCACGAAGACCAAGGCCAAGGCCAAGGCCTAGGTACTGTCGGGGCCAGGCCGGGCGGGAGGAACGCCATGGAGGTAGATACCATCGCCGCGCCGGCCACCCCACCGGGTCGTGGGGCGCTCGCCGTGGTGCGGGTATCCGGTCCCGGGGCGCTGAGTGTGCTCAGGTCGGTGGCGCCGAAGGTGGGAGGGTCGGCGGGCGATCCCTCCCCCACGGCCCGGATGGCCGTCCTCGCTGAGTTGAAGGATCCCCGGGATCAGCGACTCCTGGATCGGGGTCTGGTGACCTTCTTTCCGGGTCCGGCCTCCTACACGGGCGAGGATCTGGTGGAGTTCAGTGTGCATGGCAGCCCGCTGCTGGTCTCCATGCTCATGGACGCACTCGTTTGGGCCGGCGCCAGACGGGCCGAAGCCGGTGAATTCACCCGCAGGGCCTATCTGAACGGAAAGTTGGATCTGGTTCGTGCGGAGGCGGTGGCGGACCTCATTGACGCCGAGAGCCCGGCGGCCCATGGCGTGGCGGTTCATCAGGTGGAGGGGGGACTCTCCCTGCGCATCGCCCGACTCCGTTCCCGCCTTGTGGACCTCGAGGCCCTGGTCATGCACCATGTGGATTTTCCCGACGAGGACGATCCGCCGGTGCCCATATCCGATGTTGTGGCAGTTGCCCAGGAGCTTGAGGGGGAGTTGGCTGAACTCCTGGCCTCGGCACCGGAGGGTGAACTCCTCAGAGAGGGGGCTCTGGTTGTCCTGGCAGGCAGGCCCAACGCCGGGAAGTCTTCTCTCTACAATGCCCTGATCGGGGAGGAGCGGGCCATCGTAACGGATGAGGCGGGGACCACCAGGGATGCGCTGGAAGCTCGCGTATCCCTCGGAGGGTACCCGTTCCGCATGGTGGACACGGCTGGGTTGAGGGGCGAGGCGGTGGGGGTTGAGAAGTTGGGAATCGAAGTGGCGGAGCGGTATCTGGAGAGGGCCGACGTCATCCTTCTCTGCTTTGCGGCCCATCGCGGCTGGGGAGAGGAAGAGGAGATATTCCTCGGGAGGTGGAGCGGCCGGGTCCCCGTGATCCCGGTGCGGACCCAGATCGATCGACCAGAGGCCGGGCGCGATGGGGCGTGCATCACGGACGAGGTGGCTCTCTCAGTCCGAAGCGGTGAAGGGCTGGGGGAGGTTCGGGAGCGCCTGAGCGAACTGGTCTACGCCGGGCTCGCGACGTCGGGAATTGAGACGCCGGTGCTCACGCGCCGGAGGCAACGCTTGGCGGTAGAGGAGGCTCGGGACCGGGTCGGGGAGTTCTGCAGGGCTTTGGGGCGGGGGGTACCGGCTGAGGCCGCCGTGCTGGAGGTCCGGGATGCGGAGGCGGCTCTGGGCGATCTGGTTGGCGGGGTGACCACCGAGGATGTGCTGGATCGGGTGTTCCGGCAATTCTGTATCGGGAAGTAGCGGCCCGGGAGGAAGAATGGAGTTGGGGTTCGATGTGGTTGTGGTCGGGGGAGGACATGCCGGGATCGAGGCGGCGTCGGCGTCGGCGCGGCTGGGATGCCGGACGCTGCTCATAACCCCCGACCTGGACCGGATCGGGCAGATGAGCTGCAACCCCGCCATCGGTGGGCTCGCCAAGGGGGTTGTGGCCAGAGAGGTGGACGCCCTCGGGGGGGTGATGGGCCGGGCGACGGACGCGTCCCGCATTCACTTCAAGATGCTCAACCGAAGTCGTGGACCGGCGGTGTGGGGTCCACGCGCCCAGTGTGACCGGGGCCTCTACGCCCGGGCCGTCCGGCGGATTCTCGATGAACTTCCCCGGCTCGAGATCCTGCAGGGTATGGTTACGGGGCTGCGTATTGAGGAAGGGCAGGTTCGGGGCGTCATCACGCGGGAGGGTGAGGTGGTGGCCGCAGGCAGGGTCATCGTAACCACCGGAACCTTCCTTCGGGGGCGGATCCACCGTGGGGCCCGAATGGGGACCGTGCCGGCTGGGAGGGACGGTGAGGCGCCTTCGGTGGAGTTGGCGGAGGTCCTGGAGGAGCTCGGTCTTGAGATGGACCGATTCAAGACCGGTACCCCGCCGCGGGTGGATGGCCGGACGGTGGACTTCAGCCGGCTGGAGCGGCAGGACGGGGAGGAGGGCGACTTCCGCTTCAGCGGGCTCGTCGAGGAGCG
>SL_3KL_010_SEDDRAFT_10002891_pt1 | contig 15652 bp, 10 predicted proteins | sample SodLakKL_010_SED_2_FD_10381 | JGI IMG/M metagenome (IMG submission 10381) | reverse complement strand
CATCCATTGAAGGGATGCGGGGCATGCCGCGCCGCCGTCCCCCCTTCCCTGCCGAAGCAGGCTTGTGGAAACACCCCACCAACATCAACAATGTGGAAACATTTATCAACATCCCCTGGATCATCCGCAACGGTCCGGAAGCATATGCCAGCTACGGCACAGAAAACAGCAAAGGAACCAAGGTGTTTGCCCTGACCGGCAAAATCCGCAACGGAGGACTGGTAGAAGTACCCATGGGCATAACCATCAAAGACATTATTTACAACCTGGGTGGAGGCATTGCCGGCGAAAAAAAATTCAAGGCCGTTCAGCTTGGAGGACCCTCGGGGGGATGTATCCCTGAACACCTCAGCCATACCCAGGTAGACTATGATTCGGTCAATGCCACCGGTGCAATCATGGGATCCGGAGGCATGGTGGTGATGGATGAAACTACCTGTGTGGTGGATATTGCGCGGTTTTTCCTTGATTTCACCCAGAAAGAAAGCTGCGGCAAATGCACCTTTTGCCGGCTGGGCACCAAGCGGATGCTGGAGATCCTCACCCGGATCACAGAAGGCGAAGGCCTGGAAGAAGACATACAAACACTTGAAGAACTTGCAGAAACCATCAAAGACGGTTCGCTTTGCGGCCTGGGTCAAACGGCTCCCAATCCGGTGCTGACCACCATCAAATATTTCCGGGATGAATACGAAGCCCATATCCGCGACAAAAAATGCCCGGCAATAAGCTGCAAAAAACTGCTTACCTATACGGTGATTGATGAAAAATGCACCGGTTGTATGGTATGCATCAAGGGGTGCCCGGTAGATGCCATTGAGGGTGAAAAAAAACAGGTCCATAAAATCCTTCAGGATGTTTGTATTCAATGTGGCGTTTGTTTCACGAAGTGTAAATTCGAAGCAATCCACGTATCATAGCCAGAAAAACCACACAAAATATTACAATATGAGTAAACTGAATATTATCATAAACGGCAAGATTGTAAGGGGAATACGGGGTGAAACCATACTGGAGATGGCAAGGCGCCTTGATATTGAGATCCCCACCTTATGCAATGATGACCGCCTCGAACCTTTTTCATCCTGCTATTTGTGTGTGGTGGAGGTAGAGGGCATGCGCGGTTTACAACCTGCCTGTTCAACCAAAATCACCGAGGGAATGCGCATTGAAACACACAACGAGCGTGTGGAAAAGTCGCGCAAATTTGCCCTGGAATTGCTGGTTAGCAATCATTATGCCGACTGTGCCCCCCCATGCCGCGAAGAGTGTCCGGCCGGGGTTGACGTACAGGGATATATTTCGATGATCAGCAAAGGCAAACACCGCGAAGCGGTGGAGCTGATCAAAAAGACCAATCCCCTGCCTGCCATCTGCGGAAGGGTATGTGTGCGTCCGTGCGAACTGGTTTGCCGCCGCAACCTGCTTGAAGAGATAGGCGTTGGGATCGATTACCTGAAGCGTTACACCTCTGATATAGACATGTATTCCCACAATCGTTACATGCCCGGGATTAAGCCCCCGACAGGCAAAAAGGTGGCCATCATCGGCGGCGGCCCCGGAGGATTGACAGCCGCTTACTTCCTGGCAAAAGAGGGGCATCATGCAGAAATTTTTGAGGCCAGCCCACATGCGGGCGGCATGCTTCGTTATGGAATCCCCCCCTACCGGCTTCCCAATGAGGTGATCGAGAAAGAGATTGAGGGGATTACCGGGTTGGGCGTAAAAATACACTACAGGCAGCGATTGGGCGATAACCTGAGTTACAAGCAGCTAAAAGAATCCTTCGACGCCACCATCCTGGCCATCGGATCACAAAAAGGCACCGGGATCGGCTGTGAAAACGACGATGCAGAAAACATCTTTTCCGGAATAGATTTTCTTCGCAACATGGAGATGACCGGTCAGAAATATGATTTTACCGGAAAAAAAGTGGCCGTGATCGGAGGCGGGAATACCGCCATGGACTGCTGTCGTACCGCAAAACGTTGTGGCGCTGAAGAGGTCACGGTTATTTACCGGCGAACTGAAAAGGAAATGCCTGCAAACCCCATTGAAATCCATGAATCCAAGCTCGAAGGCATCAAATACATGTTGTTGACCGCTCCGGCGCGGGTAAACAAAGATAAAGACGGAAAACTGGAATCCCTGACCTGCATCCGAATGGAACTTGGTGAACCCGATGCTTCCGGGCGCAGGCGGCCGGTTAAGATCGAAGGGTCTGAATTTGAGGTCAAACTTGATTACATACTTGCCGCCATTGGTCAAAAAACCGTGGTAAACTTCATGGATGACATCAACCGCCATGCAGAAAAACCTCTGAAGCTAAACAAATGGGGGGATATTGACGCTGCGTCAGGCACACTTCAAACATCCATTGACAATGTGTTTGCATGTGGCGATGGGGTAACCGGACCGGCAACCCTTATTGAGGCCATTGCCCAGGGCAGGGTGGCAGCACAAAGCTGCAACAAATGGCTGAGCGGACAAACTGTCACCCCACTCCCCCAAGAATTCCTGAGCAAAAAAGAACATTTTGAAACACAGGAGGCTGGCGAGTACAAGGGATTATTCATGGAACAGGCCCGCGAAGAGATGCCGACACTCGATCCGGAAAAAAGGGATAATTTTGACGAAGTTGAACTGGGCTATTCCAAAGAAGCGGCCATTCAAGAATCCCGGCGCTGTCTGGAGTGCGGTTGTTCGGAATTGTATGCCTGCGACTTGAAAAAATATGCCACCGAATACCATGCCGAACAAAAACGATTTGGCGGCGAGTATAAAAAACATCGGGTCGATTTTAGCCACCCATTCGTTGAAATTGATAACAACAAATGCATTCTGTGTTCGCGCTGCATCCGCATTTGCTCGGAAGTTGCCGGTGCAAATGCCCTGGGGCTTGTAAACCGGGGGTTTGAAACCTTTGTGGCCCCCAGCATGGATGGCCCGTTACAACAGACAAAATGCGAATCATGTGGTTTGTGCATCGACACCTGCCCTACCGGTGCCATCACGGAAAACGTACCTTTTAAAACCATGCCTGTGGAACTGGAATCAGTTTCGACAATTTGCAACTATTGTTCTGTGGGATGCAGCATCAACTTGCATCATAAAGGTGGGTTTGTTGGGCGTGTTACCGGCAACCCGGGGCTTGTCAACAAAGATGGCAGCATTTGCCGGTTTGCGAAGTTTGGATACCACTACATGAATGATCACACACGAATTACCAAACCCCTGAAAAAGGTTAACGGAACATTTAAACCCATAAGCTTTGAAGAGGCTTATGAGCTTATTGCGGCCAGATTCAAATCCATTGAACCCGCAGGAAACGGTTTTTACATTGGAGCCCGCCTGACCAATGAAGAAATGTACCTGATACAAAAACTGGCGCGTGCAGGTGTAAAAACCAATAATGTCAGCAGTTTTCATTACATGGACCGGGGATCAGGTTATTTTGCAAACTGTGCATACAACGTTCCATTTGATAAGATAAGAGAGGCAAGACGGATATACATTCTCGAAAGCGAGATCAATTATGACCATGCTGTGCCTGGTTATTATGTCTTCAACACCCATTTTAAATATGGCATCCCCCTGGAACTGATCACCACCAGCGACCATCATGCCATGGCACACAAAGCCACTGCCACAACCAGAATACACTCGGTTTACCATTTTGTCCGGGCAGCCATACACCACATCTTGTCCAATGGCCTTGAAAACAGGATATACATTGAAGACCACTGCGATGGCTTTGGGCCGTATCGTGAACATTTGTTGAAGGAAAGCATCGAAACACTTGTTAAACAGGCCGGCTGCCTCCATGGTGAGATCGTCCGGTTTGCAGAATCTTTCAATAAAGAAGCCAATGCCGTGCTGATATTCTCGGAAAAGAATACCTCTTCCAATGCAAGCCACGAATTGCGCAACCTTTGTTTGATCACCGGGAAAGCAGGCAAATCGGCATCCGGGCTCATGGCTTTGAAAGAAAAAAACAACGCCCAGGGATTGTTTGATATGGGGGCATGTGCAGCCATTGCGCCGGGAGGAGGCAGTATGCAGGACAAAACCCTGGTGGCCGGACTGGAAAAGCTATGGCAGGCAGGGAAACTGCCTGAAGAGGTGGATCAGGAGCAGTGGTCGCTCCTGGAAAAAGGCAACATAAAACATGCCTATATATTTGGTGAAGACCCCGTGGGATGTGCGAAAGACAAGGACATTGTCAGATCGGTTCTGAACATGACAGATTTTTTGGTGGTTCAGGATGTATTCATGAGCGACACTGCAAAAGAAGCAGACCTGATACTTCCAGCATCATTCCATACAGAAATTGGGGGCAGCTTTGCCAATGCACAAAAGTATATCCAACAATTCGATGCCGTGATGCCGTCGCCATTGTCGCAAAGCTCATTTGAACAATTGATCATGCTTCATAAAATAGCCGGATTGAAAACCACTTTTCAAACCACTGCGGATGTCATGCTGGAGGCAGCAACAGTAATGAAAGATCAGCCGGCCGGTAAGGGGTATTTCCGTTTGATCCCGACAGGTGAAGACAACCCGCCAGGCCGTTTTAACTACGGATGCGATTTACTGGTAAAACAATTTGAAACCACATGGGAAGAATCATTTAAACAAGTATAAACAGATGGACACATTCAATTCAATACATGAGATCCTCGATTTTGCGATGCAGTCCGAACAGGATGCAGTGGATTTTTACACCTCCCTGGCTGAAAAAATGCAGAATGAGGAGATGAAAGACGTTTTTCTTCAATTCGCCAGGGAAGAAGTTGGACACAAGGCCAGGCTACAGAAAATCAAGGATGAAGGCCTTTTTGACATGGAAGCAGACAAGGTGAGGGACCTGAAAATTGCTGATTATGTTGTACACAACAAAACGAGTGACGACATGGAATACCGTGATGCCCTCGTATTGGCCATGAAACGCGAAAAAGCTGCATTCAAACTGTACACCAGGTTGTCTGAACGTACCGACCAGCCAGAACTCAAAACAGTATTCCAGGCGCTTGCCATTGAGGAATCAAAACACAAACTCCGTTTTGAACTGGAATATGACGATTACGTCATGCGGGAAAACTAATAATCAAGCAGGTTCCTGGCAGCATCCTTTATCTTTTTCATTGAAGGCAGGATGGCTGCTTCAAGGTTTTTGTGAAAGCCTACCGGTGTAAATGATGAGCCTACACGCACCAACGGGGCATCCAGGTATTCAAACGCCATTTCCGCTATTTGCGAAACCAGTTCGCCGCCAAAACCTGAGAACACTTTGTCTTCGTGCACAACCAGGGCACGGCTGGTCTTTTTTACAGAATTTAGGATGGCCTCCGTGTCGAGTGGAATCAGGGAACGGATATCCAGAACTTCAATCTCCTTTCCGGTTTCTGCTGCAATCTCATCGGCAGCCTGAATACTCAGGTGGGTGGTATTTCCGTAGGTGACGATTGTCAAATCTTTCCCCGGGCGGCGTATGCGCGCCTTTCCAAACGGAACCTCAAAATCGTCGGGCACCACCGTCTCCGCTGCTTTGGCATTATACAACGCCTTGGGCTCCAAAAACAAGGTTGGTCCCTTCGACCTCATCGAAGTCCGGAGCAAACCGGCGGCATCATCAGCAAATGAAGGATATACCACACGGATACCGGAAAAGGTCGTAAGAGCCCCTTCGGTTGTTTGCGAGTGATAAAGCCCTCCGCCGATATATCCTCCGGAAGCAAGGCGGATGGTCACATTAGGGGCAAATTTTCCGTTGCTTCGCCAGTAATCATGGGTCATTTCCACATACTGTTCCATGGCCGGCCAGAAATAATCGGCAAATTCAGCGCCTTCAATGACTATGCGGATCTTTTCATCAAAGCGGCTCATCCCATTCGCTGTGCCGACTATAAAGTCTTCTGCAATGGGCGCATTGAACACCCTTTCGATACCAAACTCTTTTTGCATGCCCTTGGTCACGTTGAATATGCCTCCTTTTTCCTTGTAGGCTACATCCTGTCCCCAGATATAGGTGTCCGGATTAAGACGAAACTCTGCCTTTAATGTTTCATTCAGCGCAGTGATCAGTTTTTTCTTTTCTCCGCTTTCGGCGTGGGTGCCGTCCGGATATTTTTCAGACTGGAGGGGTTCGGGAATCACAAAGTCGTAAATGGAGGCCGGATCAGGGTCCGGTGCTTTCATCACTTTTTTGTGAGCCTCGGCAAGCACTTTGTTCATTTGTTTGTCTAAAGCATCGAGTCCCTGCTGATCATACACTTTATGTTTTAATAGAAGTTTCTGTATTTTCAGCATGGGGTCATGGGCTTTGACGCAATGCAGCTCACGATCATCCCTGTAGAGGTCCTGCCGGTCACTGTTGGAGTGTGAACCAATCCGTACCACATTTGCATGAACGATGACCGGTTCACCTGATTCAAGCACGTGCCTGCGGGCTTCATGCATTGCGTTCATTGAGTTCAGCACATCCTTTCCGTCGCAATGGATGATACGCAGGTTTTTGAACCCTCGAAAATTATCTGCTGCTTTCCGGTTGGCGGTCTGGTCTTTTTTGGGAACAGAAATGCCGTAACCATTGTCCTGGAAAACAAAAATTACAGGCAGCTTTTCGTTGCTCGCACCATTGATGGCTTCATAGACATAACCCTCCGATACGGAAGATTCACCCTGCGAACTGATGGCTATCCCCTTATGACCATAACGTTTCATGGCACGGGCCACTCCCACTGCATGCAGTGTATGGTTTCCCGTAGCCGAGGAAACATTATGGATATTCCACTCGGGCTTGGCAAAATGGTTTGACATATGGCGTCCGCCACTGGCAATATCGGTGGCTTTGGAAAGGCCGTTGAGAAGAATCTCTTCTGCAGTGATTCCGGCCGACAAGGCCGTGAGCATATCACGATAATATGGGAACAGGTGGTCTGTTTTGCGGTCGAACACCTGGCCAATAGCCAGCTGAATTCCGTCATGCCCTGCATAGGGCGCATGATATGACCAGCCCAGCGCCTGTTTAAGATAATTGGGGGCCTTTTCATCCAGTTTTCTCCCCAGGACCATCAGCTGGTACCACTCTCGGAATGTGTTTGCATCGACTGTCTCAGGTGAATAAGTATTGGGAATATGTTCCGCAGTCTCTTTCTTTTTTGACATGTTTGCTCGAGTCATCTTTACAACCGGGATTAAATAATACGATGTTGTGTTCACTAATTCTGTAAACACAAAAACGCCTCTTTTGTTTAGAGAATATACGTCCGGTTTATGGGGAACCCCGGCCGCCGGTGCATATATGGAAACGTTACATCCTCAGGGTGGTTTTTATGGCTTTGGGGATCTGGTCGATGATGTCTCCGGCAGTAAGCCCCTCATGACTTTTGCGCGCAGCGGCGAGATCTCCTGCCCGGCCATGCAAATAAACACCCAGCAGGCAACTGTTCAACGGGGAATAATTCTGTGCCAGCCAGCCCAGGATCATGCCTGTCAGCACATCCCCGCTTCCGCCTGTAGCCATGCCCGGATTTCCGGTGGAATTGAAAAAGCACCTGCCATCCGGGCAAACCACCACTGTATGTGCGCCCTTTAACACAATGTGCACCTGAAAACGATGTGCAAGCTCTATGGCCTTTTCAAGCCGGTCAAAGTCGTCGGTGGTCTTGCCGGCAATGCGGTCAAATTCTCCGGGATGTGGAGTAAAAACGGATCCTTTGGGAAGAAAACCACACCATGTGGGGTTTTCAGACAGAATGTTCAGGGCATCGGCATCAATGACCATGGGTACGGTCGTATTCTGGATCAGCAATTTGAGTGCGCGTGCAGTCTGTTCATGTGTTCCCAGGCCCGGACCCACCCCAACCACATTAAATCCTTCCAGGTCTGCCACCTCCGATATGAATTGCGGGTGTTCGTCCGGTATGCACATTGCCTCAGGAACAGCGGTTTGAATCACCTCATATCCACACCGGGGCAACTGCAGGGTAAGCAAACCTGTTCCACTCCGGACAGCTGCACGTGCGGTTAATACTGCGGCCCCCACTTTGCCATAACTGCCGGCCATTAAAAAAGCATGCCCAAAATGACCTTTGTGGGCAAATTTTTTCCTTGGCCGGTAAATGCTGCTGATATCCGAAGCAAGCAGGTAATGATACTTCGTATCTGCGGCTTTCATGGCAGTCTGGTGCAATCCAATGTCAATTAAATACCAGGATCCAAGAAATTTTTCGTTGGCTGCGAACATGAAAGCAAGCTTCGGCACTTGAAAACTCAGGGTGAAATCGGCTTTGATGATATTGCGCGGATCATTGCCGCGGTTGTCTTCACAAAACAGGCCGGTTGGAAAATCAATGGCCACCACAGTTGCTTCTGCGGCGTTGATATGCTGCACTGTTTTTGCAAGAAGCCCCTCCAGCGGCCTTGTCAGGCCACTTCCCAGCATGGCATCCACCACCAGTTCGCCGACCCCTATCTCAGGCATTGGGTCCCCGTCAGACAATGTTTTCAGATGCAGGTTCCTGACTCCGGACAATCTTTTTTCATTGGTCAGAAAATCCTCCGATGCCTTTTCTGCATGCAAAATCTTATATGCCGATACCTTGTGGCCGGTGCCTGCAAGCAACCGGGCAATAACCAAACCGTCGCCCCCATTATTACCCAGACCGCAAAATACGTGGACGGTCCTGTGTTTTTTTAAGTGACGGCGTATCCATTCATAACACTTTTTGGCCGCACGCTCCATCAAATCGATCGAAGCGATGGGTTCGTGTTCTATGGTATAGGCATCCATTTGCCGTATCTGAGAAGCGTTGAGTATTTTCATAGGATCACCACGGTTTATTGCAGATGACTCAGCGAATCACTATTTTTGCGTTTGCATAGGACAAAAATAGCCCTAATAATCGGATATTGCAACATGCTGGCTGATGTCTCCCATTAATTATAAGCAGTTTACAGCCCTTCTGCCTACGGCCTATCTGCCATCCCTGACTTATATGGTTGTGTTGATCTCGTCGCATAAGGCCCATATAGAACTGCAGGAAACATACCCAAAACAAACCTGGCGCAACCGCTGCCGCATCAACACCGCCAATGGCACCCTGGACCTGATTGTCCCGGTAAACAAACCACAGGGCAACCATACCAAAACCAGAAATGTCAAAACCAGCAATCATGAAAAATGGCAGGCGATGCATTGGCGTGCCATGAACAGTGCATACGGGAAAACCCCATATTTCATGTTTTACAAAGACCTGCTGGCACCGTTTTATGTCAATACCTATTCCGGTTTACTATGGCAATTCAATTGGGATCTTCTGGAAACAATCGGGAAAGAACTCGGGATGCAGATACCATTATGCACTACAAAGGTGTATGAGAAAAATCCCCGGGGCATGACCGACTTCAGGAATGCCATCGTTCCCAAAAACACGGGCAGCAACCATACACTGGTCTGCCACTGGCCAGCGTATTACCAGGTTTTTTCTGAGCGTTCAGGATTTGTTGCCGACTTAAGCATCATTGACCTGCTCTTTCACATTGGTCCGGATTCGGTGCAATACCTCGAAGAGGCCTGTCAGCATCTTGTGGGTTATCCCATGGAAGGATAAGCAACCCTTACATGATATATGTTTAGAAGCATGCGTTTGAATATCCCTTTTACCGTGCTGATGTCTTTGAAGGTGATGTCTGCATTGTCGAATTGTTTTTCCTGCACCTGGGTATCGATGATCTGGTCAACCAGCTGGCCGATTTTCTTTTCATCCGGCTTACCCAGGCTGCGGGAAGCGGCTTCCACTGAATCAGCCATCATGACCACGGCCGTTTCTTTGCTGAAAGGGCGTGGCCCGGGATAGATAAAATCAGCCTTGCTTACTTCTTCGTCCTGGCTTTCTTTCACCTGCATGGTGTAGAAATACCGTGCAGTCGTGGTGCCGTGATGTGTCCTGATAAAATCAATGATATATTCAGGCAAATTATGTTTGCGTCCCAATTCAATGCCCCCAATCACATGATTGATGATGATCCGGGCACTTTCCTTGTAATTGATCTCATCGTGTGGGTTGAATTCGGCAATTTGGTTTTCTGTAAAATACTGCGGGTTTTTCATTTTGCCAATGTCGTGATACAAGGCACCGGTACGTGTCAGCAGGCTGTTGCCACCAATGGCAAGAATGGCTTCTTCCGACAAATTGGCTACCTGCAACGAATGCTGGAAAGTACCAGGGGCCTGCAGGCTGAGATTACGCAACAAGCTGTTGTTGGTGTCGGCAAGTTCAAGCAGCGAAAAATCAGTAGGCATGCCAAACAGCCGTTCAAACAGGTAAATGAGCGGATAGGCAAACAAGGTCAGGAAAGCACCTATTGCAAAATAGGCGAAATCGGTCCAGTAGAGATTCTCAAAGGAACCTGTATGGGCAAGCGACAATCCAAAATAGACCGCCGAATAGGTGGCAAATATCAGGGCCACGGTAACAAACAACTGGGAACGCCGCCGCAGGCTGGCCATGCTCAATATGGCTATGATGCCGGCAATGAACTGAATAAATACAAACTCAAAACTGCGCGGTATCAAAAAGCCGATCAATATGATGGTGGTAATGTGTATGTAGAGTGCCAGGCGATTATCGAAAAATGCACGGATAATCACCGGAACAAGGCAAACAGGCACAAGATAGATGTAATCGATATTGGAACGGATCACCAGGCTGGTCATAATGACCATCAGCAAAACAGACAAAAGGATCAGCAATACCTTGCGATTGTCGGAAAAGACATCCCTGCGAAAGAAAAATAAAAAAAGCAGCATGACAATCATGGAAATACTTACCAGCACAAACTGTCCTGCATACAAAAGCGTCTGCATCGCAGCATCACCAATCTGCTTTTGGTACTCTGCCCGGAATGATTCCAGGATCTGGTAAGTTTCCTGGCTCACCAGCTCACCCTTTGAAATAATCTTCTCCCCTTCCTGAACCATTCCCCGGCTTAAGGGAATATTGTCCATCTCCGCAGCAATGGTCCTTTCGGTAAGCTCTTCATCATAAAACACATTATGGCTCAATGTTTTCTCCAGCAAAGGTTGTAACAGCCTGGTGTCTGCACGGTCTCCCATATCATCCAGGACCGAAATAACATATAGATAGGCTTCCTGGATGTTGTACATGGCCCCAAGCACAGTTGACCTGGCTACGTTGGCCTCCACCACACGGATTTGAAAGTTTGCCGGTTTATCCCTGAACGATTCATCCAGGAAAACGATCCCCGCATCGTACAGATGTGTGAGGATATTGATGCCTGCTTCCTTGCTTCGCATCTTCAGGGCCGGTTCATCATTTTCACCGTACTTTTCCTTCCAGGTTTCTTCAAAAGCATTTTTAAACGCCTGAATCATGGACTCTTTGACAGCTGGACGCCTGGAAAAAAACGGGAGAAAACCTGCCATTACCTCTTCCTGTTCTTTTTCCAGTTCGGCCTGGGTCTTCAGGATGGCAAAATTAAACGGTGCGATAAGGTCTTCATACATCCAGGGCCGTGCCTGCTGGTATTCGTAATCAAATCCTGGCTGCCTCGGAAACAATTGTACAAGCAGGAATATACTAATCAATACAAGAAAGCCCTTGATTATATTGGAAAACTGACGTTGCAGCCAATGTAAGATCTTTTTCATAAGCAAGTTATTGCAAAACGAAATTAAGAATTTTCTCAGAACCTAAAAAAACCCTAATTTTATTGTGCTCGTGTATTAACCCTAATGATGAACCGATGAAAAACGGAATTTGTTTAATCGCCATAGCTGCCGTACGCATGCATCCCGACCATAAAAGCGAAATGGTCACCCAGCTGTTGTTCGGAGAACGTTTTTTTATACTGGACAAAACGTCCGACTGGCTGGCGGTCGAATTGGCCATGGATCATTACCGTGGATGGGTCGCCAGAAACCAGGTTGAAATGCTCGGAGACACAGAGGTCGAAATGCTTGAAAAGGCCGGACATATGGTTACCATGGAACATATGGCGGTTGTGAAGGAGATGGTTTCAGGCAATCATTTTCTTTTGAGTGCCGGAAGTTCTTTATATGCCAACAACGGAAAATCGTTGACTGTTTGCGGAAAAACATTTCAGTACCAGGGTGAAACAATCAGTGCAAAACAGTCAAGCGGGGACAGCCTTGCCAGGTATGCACAACTTTTTTTGCACACACCATATCTTTGGGGTGGCCGTTCGGCTTTTGGCATAGATTGCTCAGGCTTTGTGCAAATAGTATGCAAAATGGCCGGAATTCCAATGGCAAGGGATGCGTCCGTTCAGGCAAACAGCGGTGAAAACATCCACCTTATCAATGAATCACTGCCGGGTGACCTGTTTTTTTTCGACAATACGGGAGAAGAGATCACGCATACGGGGATTCTGCTTGGAAATGACCGGATCATACATGCCCATGGCAAAGTACGGATCGACCGCGTGGATCACCAGGGGATTTTCAATACGGACACAAACACCTATTCGCACAGACTGAGGTTGATCAAGCGCATCATTTCCTAGCGGCAAAACAATCCACCGCATTTGACTGTTATCAAAAACAGATATTTTAATTACCTTTGCAGCCTGAAAATAAGGCCATAAATAATTACTGATGATTCAAATCACGCTTCCCGACAAAACGGTTAAAACCTTTCCCAAAGGCATTACCGGTCAGGAAATTGCCGGCAGCATATCGGAAGGGCTGGCACGCAATGTTCTGTCTGTTAACGTCAACGGTGAGGTTTGGGACTTAAACCGGCCCATTAACAATGATGCTGAGATCAAACTCAATACATGGGATGATAAGGATGGGCGGGCCACCATGTGGCATTCTTCGGCGCACCTGATGGCTGCGGCCATTGAAGAATTATACCCGGGCACCAAGTTTGGCATTGGACCTGATGTGGAAAACGGCTTTTATTACGACATTGACCTGGGCGATCGTTCCATTTCGAGCAACGATTTTGAAAAAATTGAACAAAAAATGCTGGAAATCGCCAGGCGAAAGGAGAAGTTTTTCCGCACGGAATTACCCAAGCACGAAGCACTTGATTTTTACAGCAAAAAAGGCGATGAGTATAAGGTAGACCTGATCAATGACCTGGAAGACGGGACAATCAGTTTTTACCGGTCAGGGCATTTTACGGATCTTTGCCGTGGTCCACACCTTGTGGATACCGGTCCGATCAAGGCAGTAAAACTGCTCAACACGGCAGGCGCTTACTGGCGCGGCGACGAAAGCCGGAAACAATTGACCAGGGTATACGGCATCTCTTTCCCGAAACAAAAAATGCTCAAGGAGTACCTGGAAATGCTCGAAGAGGCAAAAAAACGCGACCACCGTAAAATAGGCCGCGAACTGGAACTTTTTGCCTTCTCAAACAGTGTGGGCCAGGGCCTGCCCCTCTGGCTTCCCAAAGGAGCGGAATTGCGTGAGAACCTTGAGATCTTCCTGAAGAAGGTTCAGCGGAAAGCCGGGTATCTGCCGGTCATTTCGCCGCATATCGGCAACAAGAATCTTTATATCATGAGTGGCCATTATGACAAATACGGCAAGGATTCTTTCAAGCCAATCAGCACCCCATCGGAGGGAGAGGAGTTTTTTCTCAAACCCATGAATTGTCCGCATCACTGTGAGATCTATAAAAACAAGCAATACTCCTATAAAGACTTGCCGGTTCGTTTTGCAGAGTTCGGCACCGTATATCGTTACGAGCAAAGCGGCGAGCTTCACGGGCTTACAAGAGTCCGCGGGTTCACACAGGATGACGCCCACATCTTTTGCCGCCCTGACCAGGTAAAAGAGGAATTTATTGCGGTGATTGATATTGTTTTATTGATATTCAAGGCCCTGGACTTCTCCGATTACAGTGTCCAGATATCGTTGCGAGATCCCCGCAGCATGGAAAAATATATTGGCACAGACGAAAACTGGGACAAAGCCGAACAGGCAATTATTGAAGCCACCGAAGAAAAAGGATTGAAAGCCGATATCGTAAAGGGAGAAGCCGCTTTCTATGGACCAAAACTTGACTTCATGGTGAAGGACGCACTGGGCCGCAAATGGCAGCTGGGAACCATACAGGTGGATTATAACCTGCCTGACCGGTTTGAACTGGAATATATTGGCAGTGACAACCAAAAGCACAGGCCTGTGATGATCCACCGGGCACCTTTTGGATCGATGGAGCGTTTTGTGGCGGTGATGATTGAACATTGCGCCGGAAACTTTCCGTTATGGCTGACTCCCGACCAGGCTATTATATTGCCAATCAGCGAGAAATATGAAAAATATGCAAAAAAAGTTTTAACTTTGCTGAATAATTACGAAATTCGCACGCTGATTGACGAGCGCAACGAAAAAACGGGAAAGAAAATTCGCGATGCAGAAACGCGCAAAATCCCATTCATGCTGGTGGTTGGTGAGAAGGAAGAAGCTGAAGGCACCATATCTGTGCGCAAACATGGCGAAGGTGACCTGGGGACATTCACCATTGACGATTTCATAAAACTGGTTGAGCAGGAAATACAACGGCTCATTCCAGAAGCCTAGATAAAGCAATTATTAACAAAAGCAAAGGAGGAAGGTAAAATAGCAACACCATTCAAACCCAGAGGCAGAAGAAGATTTGTAAAAAAAGAAGATCCACACCGTATTAATGAGCGCATATCAGCACCCGTTGTGCGCGTAGTGGGAGAGAATGTGGAGCCTGACATCCACCCCATCAGGGATGCAATAAAAATAGCTGACGACATGGGCCTGGATCTGGTGGAAATAGCCCCTACAGCTAATCCCCCGGTGTGTAAGATCATGGACTACAAAAAGTTTCTTTACGAACAAAAGAAGAAACAAAAAGAAATTAAAGCCAATGCAGCTAAAGTAGTGGTTAAGGAGATAAGGCTCGGCCCCAATACCGACGACCATGACTTTAACTTTAAGCTGAACCATGCCATCAAATTCCTTAAGGAGGGTGCCAAACTTAAGGTGTATGTGTTTTTCAAGGGTCGCTCAATCATTTACAAGGAAAAAGGCGAACTTATCCTGCTGCGCTTTGCACAAGAGATAGAAGAGCATGGCAAGGTAGAGCAGATGCCCAAGATGGAAGGAAAGCGAATGATCATGTTGGTCGCCCCTAAAAAGACACCTGGGAAAAAAAGCTAATGTTCATTACTATATAAACCTGTAAATTGAGTAAAGAATGCCTAAGATGAAGACAAAATCCGGTGCTAAAAAGCGGTTTACCGTTACCGCTTCCGGCCGCATTAAGCGGAAACATGCTTATAAAAGTCACATCCTGACAAAAAAGCATAAGAAAAGAAAAAGAAATCTTACAAAAACAGCGTATGTCCACAAGGCTGATGAGAAAAACATCAAGTCCATGCTGGCCATGTAATTCTATAATCATTACAAACCTTTGTTTAAGCCAGAAAAGTCTTTCCCTGCGATAGCGGAAAGCGCTTAACAAAAAAAACAAGCAATTATGCCAAGAGCAGTTAACAAAGTCGCCGCAAGGCGCAGAAGGAAAAAGATCCTGAAGCTCACCAAAGGCTATTTTGGTGCAAGGAAAAATGTATACACGGTAGCGAAGAACACCTGGGAAAAGGGGTTAACCTACGCTTACCG
>SL_3KL_010_SEDDRAFT_10002890_pt1 | contig 15652 bp, 15 predicted proteins | sample SodLakKL_010_SED_2_FD_10381 | JGI IMG/M metagenome (IMG submission 10381) | reverse complement strand
GCCGGATCGCGAGCCACTCGCCGTCGTCGTCCACCAGGATCGGCTGCAGCCCCTCCGGCAGGTCGACCCGGCCGTGGACCAGCTGCAGCACGCGCCGGCCGTCCAGGGCCTCGGCGAGGTCATCGCCGGCGCCGGCGGCGGTCTTGTGCGCGGTGACGAAGCGGGCGCGATACGGCGGCTCCTCGTGCGCGGTACCTCCGGCCTGCTCGGCCACCAGCAGCCCGCCCATGCCAAGGCCGACCACCGGCCGCTTCGAGCGGCGGAAGATGTCGATCAGCGCCAGCTCGTCCGGCACCTGGGGGTTCTGCTCGCGGTCCGCGGTCGGCCAGGCGCCGCCCAGCAGCCACAGGCCATCGAACTGGGCCGCCGACCCCGGCAGATCCTGACCGACGAACGGACGGTAGTAGGAAAAGCCGATATCGCGCTTCTCCAGCTGCGATTCGATCAGCCCGAGAAATTCGGCATAGGTATGCTGCACCACGCAGTAGTTCTTCATGTCGCGTCCATCCTTTATTGAATTCTTTGTGTCGGGGGGTGCCCGTTCTCCGGCGGCACGCCCGCTCTGCCCTTGCGGCGCAGCGCCCCGGCATCCGGCCGGGATGGCGTTACCCGGCGTGCCCGGGCGGTGCCTTCGCAGCCGGCACGGCGTCCTGCCCCGTCTGCTGTCGTGCGGTGCAGTAGCCATGCATGAACTGCATCAGCACCTCCAGCGTCGGCACGCGGAACTTCTGCCGCGCGTGCACCAGCGAGATCGGCCGCTCCAGCGCCGGCGCCAGCGGGATCGCCGCCAGCTCGCCCAGGGCCAGCTCCTTGGCCACCACCGCCTCGGACAGCACGGAAACGCCCATGCCGGCCGATACCGCCCCCTTGATCGCCTCGGGGCTGCCCAGTTCCATGCAGCCGCGCAGGGCATTGCGGTCGTAACCGGCGCGGCCAAGGTACTCCATGATGACCTCGCGGGTCCCGGAACCCTCCTCGCGGCAGATGAATGGCTGACCGATGAAATCCTCCACGCCCACCGCCGCGCGCGCGGCCAGTTCGTGGTCCGGGGGCACGATCAGGCGCAGCTGGTCCACCAGACACGGCTGCACCAGCAGGCTGCGATGGCTCACCGGTGCCTCGACGATGCCGAGATCCACGCTGCCCTCCTCGACCATCGCCACCACGCTCTCGGTATTGCCGACCCGCAGGCGGATGCCGATGTCCGGATGCGCGCGGCGGAAGGCCCCCAGCAGCGCCGGCAGCATGTACTCGGCCACGGTGGTGCTCGCACCGATCACCAGCGCGCCGCCGTCGGCGCCCTTCAGCTCGCGCAGGGCCGCATCCAGTTCGCTGTAGGTATCGAAGATGCGCTCGGCGTAGCGCTGCACCAGACGCCCGGCATCGGTCAGCGTCACACGGTTGTGGTTGCGGTCGAACAGCCGGGTCTCCAGCTGTTCCTCCAGCTGGCGCACCTGGAAGGTGACCGCCGGCTGGGTCATGTGCAGCACCTCGGCCGCGCGCGTGAAGGACAGCAGCCGCGCCACTGTCAGAAAGACCTGCAAACGCCGATCGGCCATGCTGCCCCACAGAGAAGGAATGTACCCGGCGCCCGCGGAGGGCGGGACCGGACGAAGCGGAAAACCATCGATCCGCCCGGAATGCTATCAATCCGCCGCGCAGCGCAACAGCAGCCCCGCCAGGCGAACGCCGATCACTCCGCATTTCCGTACCGCCACGCGGATGTGCCGACGCCAGGCCATACAGGGCGCCACAGCGCCATTTGCGCCGGCGATTGCCGGCAGCACACCCTTCCGGCCCGGCCGGCCTGCCACTCGCCCACTGGCATTACACTCCCGCCACGTCTATAGACCATGACAGGACTGCTACGGACTCCGGGGCCCAGGATGGACCACACCCCCACAGCGTGCCATGGCGGGCAGCACCACACCTGGCTCGGAATGGGCAGGTACTGGCGCCTCGCCGGGCTCGTACTGGTGGCGGCACTGATCGCCGCCGTGGCGGCCCTGGTGCACCGCACCGGCGGGACCTCCACCGCCTATCTCAACCTGATCCTGATCCCGGTGATGCTCGCAGCGGCGCTCGGCGGAGTTGCCGGTGGCATCTTCTTCGGCCTGCTGGCCGGGCTGGCGCTCGGCCCCCTCATGCCCCTGGACACCGCGGCTGGCGTCGAGCAACCGACCCTGAACTGGACGATGCGCGCCGGCATCTACCTGTTCCTGGGCGCGTTCGCCGGCTGGCTGTTCACCCTGCTCGACCAGCGCACGCACCAGCTGGTGGAGCAGGTGCGCTGCCACCCGCTCAGCGGCCTGCCGAACCGCGGCCCCCTGACACAGGACATCCGCGAGCGGATGACCCGCGCCGGGAGCGGCGCCCGTCCGGCACGCATCTTCGCGATCAGCCTGCAGCTGGACAACTACGAGGACATCATGGCCGCCCTCGGATTCACCGTGGAGGAACCGCTGCTGCGGGAGATCACCACTCGCCTGCATGCCGCGGCCGACCGGCACGCGGCGGCGGTCTACCATATCCACGATGGCCATTTCTTTCTGGTGCTCGGGCACACCGCCCGCCGCGCCGACTGCCTGATGCTGATACAGGGCGCCACCGAACGGCTGCAGCAGCCGTTCGAGGTGCTCGGCATTCCGATCCATCTGGACGCCCACGCCGGACTCGCCGCGTTCCCCTTCCACGAGGAGGAAGACGCAGGCCGCCTGCTCGCCAAGGCGTGGATGGCGATGCAGGACGCCAGCCGTAACGGCCGCCGCTACCGCACCTGGAGCTTGCGCCGCAACGAGGAGCGGCGACGCACGGTCAAGCGTCTCGGTGAACTGCGGGTGGCGCTGGAACAGGCCCAACTGCGCCTGCACTATCAGCCGAGGATCGCGCTGGCGAACGGCGCCCTCACCGGTTTCGAGGCGCTGCTGCGCTGGGAGCACCCGGAACTGGGCCTGCTGACGCCCGACACGTTCATTCCCCTGGCCGAACCAACCGGCCTGATCCATCCCATCACCGGCTTTGCGCTGGAACGCGCCGCGACCGACCTGACCGCATTCCGGGCCACCGGCCTCGGGGTTCCGGTCAGCGTCAACATCTCCGCGCGCGACTTCCTCGACCCGCGGTTCGCCGAGCGGGTACTCGCGATCATGCGCGACGCCCGCCTCGACCCGCGGGCGCTGGAGCTCGAATTCACCGAGACCGCGATCATGTCCGACCCGGACGAGGTCATCACCGCGCTGCGCCGCCTCACCGATGCCGGCATCGCCCTGTCCATCGACGACTTCGGCACCGGCTATTCGTCGCTGTCCTACCTCAAGCGCCTGCCGGTCACCACGCTGAAGATCGACCAGAGCTTCGTCCGCCACATGGCCCGGCAGCGGGTGGACGAGCAGATCACCCGCGCGAGCGTACGCCTGGCCCGCGATCTCGGCCTGCGCGTGGTCGCCGAGGGGGCGGAAGACACGGAGACCCTGGACCGCCTGCGCGAACTTGGCTGCGACGAGGTCCAGGGATATGCCATCGCCCGCCCGATGCCGGCGCGCGAGGCCCTGGAGTGGGCCCACCATTATCGCCCCGATCCGACCCGCGCCCGCCGCGGCGGCGCTCCGGCGCCGCCTCCCGCGCGGCGCTGAAGCGGAGCACCCACATGGATGTGCCGCCGGAATCGGCCGCCGCAGGGGCGGTTGATTCCGAAACAAGCGGCAAACCCCTTGCCAATGCAACGCCATGCAGCATGGTGCAGCGCCGCGCGCGCCGGGAACGCCAGGATGGTTTTGGTCAGCGCTTCCCTTGCGTGCCCGGCAAGCCTGCGCTATGATCCGCCGTCTTTCTGGTAGACCCAAATTCCGGAGTCCCCCGATGGCCCGAGTATGTCAGGTGACCGGCAAGCGCCCGGCGACCGGTAACAACGTTTCGCACGCCCACCGCAAGACGCGGCGGCGCTTCCTGCCCAATCTGCACTCCCACCGCTTCTGGGTGGAGAGCGAGAACCGCTTCGTGCGTCTGCGCGTGAGCAGCAAGGGCATGCGCATTATCGACAAGCGCGGCATCGACGCAGTCCTGGCCGACTGCCGGGCCCGCGGCGAGAAGGTTTAAGGAGACATCACGATGGCTGCCAAGACCGCACGCGACAAGATCCGTCTGGTGTCCTCCGCCGGCACCGGGCATTTCTACACCACCACCAAGAACAAGCGGAACATGCCCGAGAAGATGGAGATCAAGAAGTTCGATCCCGTCATCCGCAAGCACGTGATGTACAAGGAAGCCAAGATCAAGTAACCGGAAACCCCGGTTGCCTGACCCCGGCACCAGAAAAGCCCGGCTCCGGCCGGGCTTTTTTGTGTCCACAGGCACCGAGGCGTCTCAACCGGAGGCCGGGGCTCCCGGGCCGGCCTCCTCGGCCGCGGTTTCCGCCCAGCGGGTCATCATCCGGCCCCAGCGGTGCGCGGTCGCGGGATCGACCTCGATCTTGGTATAACGCTCGCCATCGCGGATAATGATCCGCAGAAGCGGGACCCCCGAGTCGTGCAGGATCTGGCGCAGTTCCACGACTTCGCCGAACGGGGCATCGATCGATTCCATGGTGCGTGTCTTCCTCCCGAGCCGGCCCGCCACAAAGGGACCGGGGCCGCCCATCCATCGTTGGCAAAGCGCAAGCATGCATCCAATTTTTGTTGGTCGGCAACCCATTTTCGACGAACGCGAGCAGGTCGCCGGATTCGAACTGCTGTTCCGTTCGGGCCACGAGGACGAGGCCAGGATCACCGACGGTGACGAGGCCACCTCGGACCTGCTGCACAGTGCCTTCGTCGACATCGGGCTGCCGAGCCTGGTCGGCGACCGGCTTGCCTTCGTCAACCTCACCCGCGGTTTTCTCGAACACGACGCGATCACCCGCCTGCCGCCACAGCAGGTAGTGCTGGAAATCCTCGAAGACGTGGAGATCGACGCCGACGTGGTCGCCGCGGTGCACCGCCTGCGGCAGCAGGGCTTCCGCATCGCGCTGGACGACTACCGCTTCCACGAGAGCCACTCGCCACTGGTGGAACTGGCCGACGTGGTCAAGCTGGACGTCCTCGCACTGCCTCCCCCGAGCCTGCGTCAGGAGGTCGACGCCCTTCGCCGGTTCGGCGTGGAACTGCTGGCCGAAAAGGTCGAGACCCCCGACGCCTACCACGCCTGCCGCGCCCTCGGCTTCCGCTACTTCCAGGGCTTCCACCTCTCCGGCCCCAGGGTGGTCGAGGGCCAGCGCCTGGAGGCCCCGGAGCTGGAACTGCTGGACCGGCTGCGGCGACTGCAGGCGGCCACGACCATCCGGGAGATGGAGGAACTGCTGCACCACGAGACGGACCTGGCCGCCCCGCTGCTGCGGATGGCTGGCCGCACCCTCGGCGGGGGCGCAGCGACCGCCGGCAGCCTGCCCGCGGCAATGCAGCGGCTGGGGCCGGACCACGTCCGGCACCTGGCAATGCTCGCGGCCGTCGCCCGCGCGGCGGAATCCGCTCGCTGCATGGAACAGGCCGCGACCCGCGCGCGCCTGGGCCTGCTGCTGGCCCGCGCCATGGGGCTGCCCCCCGCGGAATGCGAACGCGGGTTCGTCCTCGGCCTGCTCTCGGGGCTGCCCCTCCTCCTCGGCATCCCGCGGCCACGCATCCTGATCGAACTGCAACCGGATCCCGCCACGGAACAGGCCCTGCTGCAACGGGCCGGCCCTCTGGGCCCGCTGCTCGCCACCATCGACGCGTTCGAGGGCCCGTCGCTGCCGCCGTCCCCGCAGGAGTCACCCGTGGCGCCGGCGCTGGCCAGCCGGCTGTACCTGGACGCCATCGAGTGGAGCGAAAGCCTCCTCGACGCGCTGACGGAGGCCTGACACATGCCGCTGATCCTTCGCACCCGGCTCGCGCCAGCAGCGGCCTACGCCACGCCGCCCGCCAGCGGACTCGCCGTACACCTGAGCGGCGCCGCTGCCGTCCGCACCACCGCCGGCGGCCTGGACATCGACCCGGGCCTGCAGCCGGTGGAACCGAACCACTATCTGGAAACCTGGTTCACCCCGGGAACCGCCACCCCCGAGCGCCACGGTCCGCTGCAGCTGGTGGAACACGATGACGTGCTGTTCGCGGCCTGGCAGGGACCGGGTGCCGGGCTGCGCGCGAACACCCGGCGCGCCTACCGCGAACTGCTGGCCGCCTGCCGCGAACGCGGCTTCGAGCACCCGGCGCGGATCTGGAACTACTTCGGCGACATCCACGGCGAGGAAGACGGCCTGGAGCGCTACCAGGCCTTCTGCATCGGGCGCGCCGAGGCGCTGGAGGAGCTGGAAATCCCGCTCGGCAGCATGCCGGCCGCCACCGCGATCGGCACCGATCACCCCGACCTGTTCATCTATCTGATCGCCACCCGCCAGCCGGCCACCGCGATCGAGAACCCGCGCCAGGTCAGTGCCTACCACTACCCGGAGCGCTACAGCCCGAAGAGCCCGGGGTTCGCCCGCGCCACCCGCCTGGATACCGCCGACGGCCCGCTGCTGCTGATTTCCGGCACCGCCAGCATTGTCGGCCACGAAAGTCGCCACGCCGGTGACGTGGCCGCGCAGACACGCGAGACCCTGGCCAACCTGCAGGCCCTGCACGAGGCCGCCGGTCGCGACCTGCCCGGCCCGGCCTGGCTGCGGGTGTACCTGCGTGATGCCCGGGACCGCAGCGTGGTCGCCGGCATCCTCGGCGAACACTACCGCGACACGCATCCAAGCCCGGTGGTGCAGTGGGCGCGCGGGGATGTCTGCCGCGAGGAACTGCTGGTCGAGATCGAGGGCGTGCATGCCTGAGCTGCCCGAGGTGGAGACCACCCGCCGCGGCCTCGAGCCCCTGCTGAGCGGACAGACCATCCGCAGCCTCGAGGTCCGCCAGCCGCGCCTGCGCTGGCCGGTGCCGCCGGAGCTGCCCGCCCGGCTCGCCGGGGCCCGCGTGCGCCGGCTGTCGCGGCGCGCCAAGTACCTGCTGCTGGAGACCGACCAGAGCGGCGCCCTGCTGCACCTGGGGATGTCCGGCAGCCTGCGCTACTGCGCAGCGGACACCCCGCTGCGCCGCCACGACCACCTGATCCTGCAGCTGGAAAACGGCTTCCAGGTGCGCCTGCACGACCCGCGCCGCTTCGGCTGCTGCCTGGCGCTGCCGCCCGATGGCGCCCCGCACCCGCTGCTGGTGGGGCTCGGGCCGGAGCCGCTGGGCCCGGACTTCGACGGCGACTGGCTGTTCCGCCGCAGCCGCGGGCGCCGCGGACCGGTGAAGGCCTTCATCATGGATCAGGCAATCGTGGTCGGGGTGGGCAACATCTACGCCACCGAGGCGCTGTTCCTCGCCGGCATCCGCCCGGGACGCGCCGCCGGCCGGGTCACCCGCGCCGAATACCGGCGCCTGGCCGAGCACATCCGCGCGGTGCTGGAGGCGGCCATCGAACAGGGCGGCACCACCCTGCGCGACTTCCGCCGCGAGGACGGCAGCCACGGCTACTTCGCCCAGACCCTGCGGGTGTACGGGCGCGCCGGCCTGCCCTGCCCGGCGTGCGGCAACCCGCTGCGCACGCGGCGCATCGGCCAGCGCGCCAGCAGCTACTGCCCCGCCTGCCAGAAATAGCCCGCCCGGCCCGCCGCTCGCGGCCGCCGCGCGGGGATCAGGACGCCGGCAGGTCGCGCGCGTGGACCAGGAACACCCCGTGGCCGCCGGCCTCGAACTCCAGCCACACCAGCGGCAACTCGGGGAATGCCGCCTCCACCGCCGGCTGGCTGTTGCCGACCTCCACGATCAGCACGCCGTCGTCGGTCAGGTGCTCGCGCGCACCCGCCAGCATGCGGCGCACGATATCCAGCCCGTCGACCCCGGCCGCCAGCCCCAGTTCCGGCTCGTGGCGGTACTCGTCCGGCAGCGCCGCCATGTCCTCGGCATCCACGTAGGGCGGATTGGACACGATCAGGTCGTAGCGCTCGCCACGTTCGAGGCCGTCGAAGACGTCCGCCTGCAGCGCACGCACCCGCTCACCCACGCCGTGGCGCTCGATGTTGATGCGCGCCACCTCCAGCGCGCCCGGGGACACGTCGACCAGATCCACGCAGGCCTGCGGCAGGGCCAGCGCGGTGGCGATGCCGATGCAGCCGCCACCGGTGCCCAGGTCCATCACCCGCGCGACCGCGTCCGGGTCCAGCCACGGCTCGAAACCGGCGGCGATCAGCTCCGCCAGCGGCGACCGCGGCACCAGCACGCGTTCGTCGACATAGAACGGCAGACCGGCGAACCACGCCTCGCGCGTCAGGTACGCCGCCGGCTTGCGCGTGCCGAGGCGCTCGCGCAGGATCGCCTCCACCCGCTGGCGCTCGCCATCGGTCAGGCGCGCGTCCCACCAGGACTCGGGCAGATCCAGCGGCAGGTGCAGCGTGTGCAGCACCAGCCAGGCGGCCTCGTCGAAGGCATTGTCGGTGCCATGGCCGAAGCTCAGCCCGGCGGCGCGGAACTGGCTGGCGCCGAAGCGAACGAAGTCACGTATCGAGAACAACTGGGCGGTGGATTCCATGGCCGCTCTTTCCGGAATTTGGGAAGGGCGTCATCATACCGTCCGCGCGGCGGTTGTTGCGTGCGCGCATTCAACGGGGGAAGAACAACAATGAGCAAGACGGACCTCTGGCTGGCACGGCTTTCCCATGCCCTGCCGCAGCATGCCCTGTCGCGGGCGGTCCATCGCCTGGCGCGACTGGAGTCGCCGCGCCTGCAGCCGCTGCTGCGCGCCTTCGTGCGCCGCTACGGGATCAACATGGACGAGGCCGCGGAGCCGGACATCGGGGAATACGCGAGCTTCAATGCCCTGTTCACGCGCGCGCTGCGCGAGGACGTGCGGCCGCTGGCCGGCAACGACAATACCGTGGCCTGCCCGGTGGACGGCCGCGTGAGCGCGGCCGGGCGCATCGAGGCCGGGCAGATCTTCCAGGCCAAGGGCCACCATTACACGGCGACCGAACTGCTCGGCGGCGAGGAGGACCTGGCGGCCCCGTTCCGCAACGGGCACTTCGTCACGCTGTACCTGTCGCCGCAGCACTACCACCGGGTGCACATGCCGCTGGCCGGCACCCTGACCCACATGATCCATGTCCCGGGGCGGCTGTTTTCGGTGAACCCGCGCATGGTGCGCCAGATCCCCCGCCTGTATGCGCGCAACGAACGGGTGGTGGCGTATTTCGAGACCCATGCCGGGCCGATGGCGGTCGCCCTGATCGGGGCGCAGAACGTGGGATCGATCGAGACCACCTGGGCCGGCGAGATCACCCCGCCGGGCGGCCAGCCCTACAGCTGTGCCGAATACCCGGAGCGTGATGTCCGTCTGGAACGCGGCGCGGAGCTGGGCCGCTTCAACCTGGGGTCGTCGGTGGTGCTGCTGCTTCCGGAACACCCCCTGACCCTGGCCCGCCAGCTGGTTCCGGAGGCCGAGGTGCGGGTGCGCTCGGGGATCGCCCAGCTGGGCTGAACGCCGCCGGGGTCGGCGGTGGCCGCACCGCGGCCTGCCGCGCGCCGCCTCAGCCGCGGGCGCGCGCGGAGGCGGGGTTCTCCGCCGCGTAGGCCGCCTTCCAGGCCTCGAACTCGGTCACCAACCGCTCGACCTCGGCGGCATCAAACGGGCGCAGACCGCTCAGCACCAGATGCTTGCTGCCCTCGGCGACCACGGCCTGGCCGGTCACCAGCTCGTAGTCCAGGCGAACCTCGCCGCGCTTGCCGTTCACCGTCATCACCGCATCCTTCAGCCGCGGCTCCGGCACGCCGGCGGTGGCCGCCAGCGGCTCCGGCAGACGGAAACCCATGCGCTCGTACATCACCAGCGGCCGCTTCGGGTTCACCATCACCCCGTGCTCCTCCATCAGCGGCACCAGCACATGCGGGAAGTTCTGCCCGGAGAAGCCGACATAGCTGCGGATCAGCGACTCGATGGCCACGGGGTCGTCGACCACCGCACCGGAACGCTCCACCTCGATCACGCTCTTGCCACTGTCGTCGGTGATCGCGAACTCGCCCCCGGGGGCCTCGGGGAACACCAGCGGCACATTGCCGCCGACCATGCCGGTGAAGCGGAAGTGCATGTTCGCGCTGGCGCCGTAGGTGTCCAGCACCAGGGCGAACAGCAGATCACCGGGGACACAGAAACGCCGCGAGTCGACATTGTGGATCGGGTTGAAATCCCCGGCGAGGGTCTTGGCGAAGCGGCTGCCCTGCTCCGGGGTGACGACCAGCTGGCCATCCTGCCGTCGGTAGAACTCCTCCAGGAAACTGCAATGGGTCACGTGGTCTCCCCGATATCCGCGCATCATTGAATCTGGGCGCACACTATATCCCGAAATGTCCCTCGATGGCCCGGATGAAGGCCTCACCGTAGCGCTCCAGCTTGTGCGCCCCGACCCCGGACACCCCGGCCATCTCGTCGAGGGTGCGCGGCGCGCTGGCGACCATCTCCAGCAGCGTGGCATCGCTGAAGATCACGTACGGCGGCACGCCCTGCTCGCGCGCCAGCTCGGTGCGCAGACCGCGCAGGGTCTCCCACAGGGCACGGTCCTCGGTATCCATCGCCGCCACGCTGCTGGCGGTGTCGCGACGCGACGGTTTCGCCGGACGCGCCGGGCGCGCCGCCTCCACGCGCAGGTGGATGGGTTCCTCGCCGCGCAGCACGGCGCGGCAGGAGGGGTCCAGCTTCAGGCCGCCATAGCCCTCGGCATCCATCCGCAGCAGCCCGCGCGCCAGCAGCTGGCGCACCACACCGCGCCACTGCGCCTTGTCCAGCTCGGTACCGATGCCGAAGGTGCTCAGGCGGTCATGCCCCAGGCGCACCAGGCGCTCGCTCTTCGAGCCGCGCAGCACGTCGATCACGTGCCCGGCGCCGAAGCGCTCGCCGGTGCGGTAGATGCAGGACAGCAGCTTTTGCACGGCCACGGTCGCATCGTGGGTCTCCGGCGGCTCGCTGCAGTTGTCGCAGGTGCCGCAGGGCTCGGGCATGTGCTCGTCGAAATACGCCAGCAGCGCCTGGCGCCGACAGCTGGTGATCTCGCAGAACCCCAGCATCGCCTCCAGCTTCTGGCGCTCGATGCGCTGGCGCTCCTCGCCCGCCTGCGACCCTTCCAGCATCTGGCGCAGGGTGCTGACATCCTGCAGGCCGTAGACCATCCAGGCATCCGCCGGCAGGCCGTCGCGGCCGGCGCGGCCGGTCTCCTGGTAGTAGCCCTCGATGCTCTTGGGCAGGTTCAGGTGGGCGACGAAGCGCACGTTCGGCTTGTCGATCCCCATGCCGAACGCGATGGTGGCCACCATCACCACCCCCTCCTCGCGCAGGAAGCGGGTCTGGTTCTCCGCCCGGGTCGCCGCCGGCAGCCCGGCATGGTAGGGCAGCGCCGTCACCCCCTGCTCCGCCAGCCACTCGGCCACCGCCTCCACCTTCTTGCGCGACAGGCAATAGACGATGCCGGCCTCGTCCGGGTGCTCGTCGCGGATGAAACGCAGCAGCCGGTCGCGCGGCTGACCGCCGCGCCCCCCGTCGGCCTGGGCGATGCGGTAGCGGATGTTGGGGCGGTCGAAGGAACTGACGAAGGCGCGCGCCTGTTCCAGACGCAGGCGTTCGCGGATCTCCTGGCGGGTCGGGCCGTCGGCGGTGGCGGTCAGGGCCAGGCGCGGCACCTGCGGGAACCGCTCGGCCAGCACCGCGAGCTGGCCGTATTCCGGGCGGAAGTCGTGGCCCCACTGCGACACACAGTGCGCCTCGTCGATCGCGAACAGCGCCAGATCGATCCCCTCCAGGCGTTCCAGCATCCCCGGCGCGAACAGGCGCTCCGGCGACATGTACAGCAGGTCCAGCTCGCCGGCATGCAGGGCCGCCAGCACCGAGCGCGCGGTGGCGGCCCCCTGGCCGGAGTCGAGGCTGGCGGCGGCCACCCCGTTCTGGCGCAGGGCCGCCACCTGGTCCTGCATCAGCGCGATCAGCGGCGAGATCACGATGCCGCAGCCGGGCCGCGCCAGCGCCGGGATCTGGTAGCACAGCGACTTGCCGCCGCCGGTCGGCATCAGCACCACGGCATCGCCGCCGGCGGTCACGTGCTCGACGATCGCCTGTTGCTGGCCGCGGAATTCGGTATAGCCGAAGGTCCCGCGCAGGATCTCCAGCGGCGTGGCCGCCGGGCCGTTTGCCTGTGCTGTCCCGGCTGCGAGACTCGACTGTTCCACCACATACTCCTCGTACAAGTTACCTGTGCGCCGATGCGCCACTCCGGGCCGGCACCCGCCGGGGTCCGGGCCGGCCAGCCTGCCCAATGCCCCGGCGCGGCGCAACCGCGTTCCCGCGGGAATGCCGGGCGCGGTAGACTTCGCCCGTCGCCGAAGCCCCGGAACGATTGATGATGACCGCAGCCCGTACCCTGCTCCTGACACTGGCCGTGGCCGCCCTGGCCGCCTGCTCGGACCACGACGCCGCCGCACCGGCCGCGGATCCCGATGGAGAGGCGGAGACCGCCGCGACCCAGGGCTCCACGGCCGGGATCGAATACCGCCTGCCGCCGGAGGACTTCGCGGCGGACCCGGAGGCCGGACGCGCGCTGTTCCGCTCGAACTGCATGGAGTGCCACGGCGCGGATGCCCGCGGCACCGACCAGGGACCGCCGCTGATCCACCGCATCTACGAGCCGTCGCATCATCCGGACATCACCTTCCACCGTGCGGTCGCGCTGGGCGTGCACCAGCACCACTGGGACTTCGGCGACATGCCGCCGGTACCCGGCGTCAGCGGCGAGGATACCGCCCACATCATCGCCTGGATCCGCAAGGAACAGCGCGCGGTCGGTATCGACTAGGCCCGCCGGCCCGCCCCCACTCACCGAAGGCGATAGCGGCGGCGCAGCCGCCACACCGTCCCAACCCCGGAGCCCCCATGCGCGGTCACTCCAGCACCGACGGCGCCCCGCCCGGCGCCGTCAACTGGCGCATCATCCGCAGCCTGCTGCCCTATCTCGCCGAGTTCCGCGGGCGCCTGTTCCTCGCGCTGGGCCTGATGGGGCTGGCCAAACTGGCCACGGTCGCGATCCCGCTGGCGCTGAAGTACATCGTCGATCATTTCGAGGACGCCGATACCGCGGCGCTGGTCGCCGTGCCGGTGGCGCTGGTGATCGGCTATGGCCTGCTGCGCTTCGGCAGCACCCTGTTCGGGGAACTGCGCGATGCGGTGTTCGTGCGCGTGGCCGAGCGCGCGATGCGCCGCGCGGCCCTGCGCGTGTTCGAGCACCTGCACCGGCTGGAGCTGGGCTTCCACCTGTCGCGCGAGACCGGCGGGCTGGCACGCGACATCGAGCGCGGCACCAGCGGCATCAGCTTCCTGCTGCGGTTCATGGTGTTCAACATCCTGCCGACACTGCTGGAGATCCTGCTGGTGGCGGTCATCCTGCTGCTCGCGGTCGGGCCGGTGTTCACCGTCACCGTCTTCGTGGCGGTCGCGGTGTACATCGCGTTTTCGGTCTGGATTACCGAGTGGCGCACCCGCTTCGTGCGCGAGGCCAACCAGCGCGACAACGAATCCAACACCCGCGCGATCGACAGCCTGCTGAACTACGAGACGGTCAAGTATTTCGGCAACGAGGGCTTCGAGGCCGAGCGCTACGACCGCGGACTCGCCGCCTGGGAGCAGGCGCGCACGAAGAACGTGCTGTCGCTGGTGCTGCTCAACAGCGGACAGGCCCTGATCATCGCCGCCGCGATCACCGTGATGATGCTGCTGGCCGCCAGCCGGGTCGCCAGCGGCGACATGTCGCTGGGCGATCTGGTGATGGTCAACGCCTACATGATCCAGCTGTTCATGCCGCTGAACTTCCTCGGCTTCGTGTACCGCGAGATCCGCCAGTCGCTGGCCAACATCGAGCGCCTGTTCGGGCTGCTGGAAAAGCCGGCCCGGGTCGAGGACCGCCGCGACGCCGGCGAGCTGCAGGTCGGGCCCGGCCACGTGCGCTTCGAGCACGTCTCCTTCCACTATCAGCCGGAGCGCCCGATCCTCGAGGACGTCTCGCTGGAGATCCCGGGCGGTCACAAGCTGGCGGTGGTCGGGGCCAGCGGGGCCGGCAAGTCGACCCTCGCGCGGCTGCTGTTCCGCTTCTACGACGTCACCGAAGGCCGCATCACCATCGACGGGCAGGACATCCGCGACGTCACCCAGGACAGCCTGCGCCGGGCGATCGGCGTGGTCCCGCAGGACACCGTGCTGTTCAACGACACCATCCGCTACAACATCGCCTACGGCCGGCCGGACGCCAGCCCCGCGGAGATCGAACGCGCGGTGCGCATGGCACACCTGGACGCCTTCATCGCGCGCCTGCCGGACGGGCTGGACACCGTGGTCGGCGAGCGCGGTCTGAAGGTCTCCGGGGGCGAGAAGCAGCGCATCGCGATCGCCCGCGTGCTGCTGAAGGACCCGCCGATCCTTGTCTTCGACGAGGCCACCTCGTCGCTGGATTCCGGCTCGGAGAAGGCCATCCTCGAGGCGCTGGACGCGGTCTCTGCGCGGCGCACCACGCTGGTGATCGCCCACCGCCTGTCGACGGTGATGGACGCCGAACAGATCGTGGTACTCGACCAGGGCCGGGTGATCGAACGCGGCACCCACCGCGAACTGCTGGCGCGGGGTGGTGCCTATGCCCGCCTGTGGTGGCACCAGCAGGAGCACGAGCCGAGCCCCGCCGGAGACGGTGGGCCGGCGAACTGAACCACCACGGGCGCTCAGCCCTGACGGCGCTGCCAGCCGGGGGTGCGCCGTCGGCGCAGCGCGTACAGGGCCACCAGTAGCACCAGCGGCCAGAAGGCCGCGAACACCAGCATCATGCCCAGCCCCGCCAGCAGCCAGCCCCGGCGATACGGCCGGTCGAACAGGGCCCATAGCACGACCACCGCACCCAGCAGCGTCCCGCCCACCACTGCCGTCCCGGGAAACGGGGTCAGCATCAGCCAGCTGAATTCCATCCCGGCAAAGCCCTGCACAAGCTCGCCGCGGACATCGACGGCGTCCCATTCGCCGTTCGTCGCACCCGCGGATCCGGTCCTGTCGTCCATGCGTACCTTCCCTGTGGTGGTTTCCCCTGGCCACCCCGCCGCGCCATCGCCCCGGGGAGGGGGGCCGGGACGCGCCGCGCGCGGCTGGGCATACGCAGCAAGAATGACGGAAAACACCCGGCCGGGCCCCCTCCGAACACAGGGGAAACCCGGCGTCCGACGGGGCCTGCGTCACGGGTCGGGTGGCCCGGGTTCCGGCCCAGGGTGCGGTCACGGCGCCGGGGGAGCCCCACCCGCCGCTGCGCCCCGCGGCCCTGTGGGAGCGCGCCTGCGCGCGACCACGGCGCCGGCCAACACCCGCCGCCGTGGTCGCCCCGGCCCGGGGATGGCGCGGTGGATTCCTGCGAATTGGGAGGGGGGCTTGCTTACGGGTCGGCCACCCGCGGTGGGCGGTTCCGGCGGCCCGGTCGGCGTCAGTCGCGGGGGATGCGGCCGCGCAGGGCCTTCTTGCGCCCGTGGCGGGTCTTGGAATCCAGGCGGCGGAGTTTCGAGGCGCGGGTGGGGCGGGTCGGCCGGCGCTTCTTGATCGGGCGCCCGGCCTCGCGCAG
>SL_3KL_010_SEDDRAFT_10002889_pt1 | contig 15655 bp, 14 predicted proteins | sample SodLakKL_010_SED_2_FD_10381 | JGI IMG/M metagenome (IMG submission 10381) | reverse complement strand
GGATGTTGTCGCTTTAACTCTCGCTCCTTTTTTGGGGAAGACAGTTTTTTTCGCTTTATATCTTTGTTTTTGTTGTTAAGGATGGTTTTTAAATATGTTTAATTGTTTTCAATGCCCAATGGCGGGAAATGCTTGGGTTGATGCCTATTTTCGGGGATAGATGAAGAGCGCAAAGCATAAATTCTAGATAGCAAGGAAATGGCTAAAAAGTTTTATATTACTACCAGCAGTGCAAGCGTAGACAAACTTCCTGATATTGATTTTTTATTAGAGCTTCTTCAAGCAGATGTTTTGGCACGCTATAACCGAAAAAAAGGAAAGGATGTTTTTTTTCTAACAAGCACAAGTGAGTACGGAATTAAAATTTTGAAAAAGGCAGAAGAAGAAAAGAAAGATCCCCAGGATTTTGTTAACGAAGTAACTCTTAAGTACAGAATATTTATTGAAAAACTAAATATTTCCAACAATTCTTTTATAAGAACCACCGATAAAGATTTGCACTTGAAAGGAACACAAAAGATTTGGAGAGAAATGAAAGAAAAAGGAGATGTTTATAAAAAAAAGCACAAAAGTTCATACTGTGCAGAATGTGATGCTTTTGTTGAAAAAAAGAAGCTCGTATCGGGGAAGTGTCCAAATCACGGAAAACATCCGGAAAATGTTGAAGAAGAGAGCTATTTTTTTAATCTTTCAAAGTACAAAGAAAAGATAAAAGAGAAGATAGAGAAAGAAGGGCTACAAATTTTTCCGAGAGAAAGAAAAAACGAAATAATTTGTTTTTTAGAGGAAGTAGAAGATGTTATTATCTCTCGACCAAAGGAAAAGCTTTCCTGGGGAATCTCTGTTCCCGATGACGATAACCAGACTATCAGTAATTGGGTGGATGCTCTTTCTAGTTATCTAACGGCTTTGGGGTATCAAGACGAGAGAGATGATTTTTGGAGGTGGTGGCCGCCAGATGCGCACTGTATAGAAAGAAGTGTGTTAGTTTCTCACGGAGCGTTTTTGCCGGGAATTTTACTTTCTTTGGGCTTGGACCTTCCCAAGAATATTTATGTCCACGGACATATGGCGTGTGAGGGAAAGAAGAAGTCCAAAAAATTGGCGCGCTCGATTGATCTCTTTAATCTTCTAGAAGATTGGAGTAGTGATATTGTCAGGTATTATTTTTTAAGGGAGTCCCTTACATGCAAAGACGGACGTTTTTCCTATAAAAAGCTTAAAGAGGAATGTGATATTGATTTAATAGATGGGCTGAATAGCTTGGTTTATCGTGTGATTTCGTTTGCTCGAAAAATGGAAATAAATTCTACAAACATTCCCAGGGTATGTGCCGGGGAGGTAGGAAAGGAGATTAAAAAAACAGAAAAACAAATTGAAGATTTCCTGGGAGAGTATATGCTCAAAGAAGCGCTAGAAAGTATTTGGGGATTGATTTGCTTTGCTAACAAATACACAAAAGAGAAAGAAATAATGGAGAAAAGAAAGAGCGGGCAAGAGGGGGCAAAAGAAATGCTTTGCCTTGTTCATTCTCTTTCAAAGATGCTCTCTCCCTTCCTCCCTTCGACAGCAAAAAAAATGGAAGCATCTCTTCGTGACCTTAAGGAAGAAAATATTTTCTCAAAAATTCCTAAAAAATAATCTATTGCTCTTACAAAAAAAGCGTAATTAGCTTTTTAAAGAATATAAGATAATCGTGTGAAAAAGTATTTTATGAATTTTTTAAAAATAAATTATGAGAGATTTTGAAATATTTTATCAATTTTTACCATATTTCATGGTGGTTCTTTTTTCGGCACTTTTGTTTCTTGTTTTTTACAACAGAAAGGTTATAGCAGAAGTATTTCGGAGTGTTGAAAAGAAAACATGGATTAAGGTGCTTTTACTGATTACTTTCGGGGCCCTTTTAAGATTTTCTTTGATACCGCACGAGCAAATAGTTACCGCAGATGGAGAAAACGTGGTTGAGCTTGGGATGTCGGTAAATCAGTATGGGAAGTTAATACAGTGTAATTATACCTCCGATAAAAACTGCCTCAGTGCTGATTTTCCAACGTACCCTCCCGCATATCCGGTGGTACTAAGTGGCGTGTTTAATTTTTTTGAAAAATCTGAAAGAACAGCTTTTTCTTTGAGCTCAGTTATAGGTGCTTTGATGATTCTCCTTAGCTTTCTTCTGGCCTACTTATGGACAAAAAAAGAAAATGTTGCACTTCTCGGAGCTTTTGTTTTTGGATTGATTTCTCCAATTTTAAAGTTTTCGGGATCGGTTTCGCTAGAACTTTTTCTTGTTTTCTTTTTTCTCTTAACTCTTATTTTCTTTGAAATTTTTATAGAGAAAAAAAATAAAGCAATGTTCTTGTTGTTTTTATTTGCCCTGCTTTGCACGACTTATATAAGACCAGAGGGTGTTTTTTTGATAGGGATCTTTTTTATTTCTGCTTTATTTCGTATAAGCATCAAAGAGCTTTTTAAAAAAATAGGGAAAAGATTTGTTATTACTTCTTTGGGGTTGTTCTTTTTTCTTCTTATACCATCAGTTATTTTCGCAAATATTGGCAGGGGGGTTTATCCTGACTGGAACCCCTCTTTGACTAAAACAGCCGGGCACTTTTTAGATCACTATCTATACAATTTACGATTTCTTTTTGATTACTCAATAAACCCGCTATTCTTTTCCATTTCTTCTTTTTTGGGAATATATTTGGTTTTTTTAAAAGAAAAAAAGAAATTCCTTTTCTTTTTTATTCCTCTTCTAGCTTACTTTACGTTTTACTCAAGCTACGAATCGGGAATTATTTCGGGGCCCTTTATAAGATACTTTTTAGTCTTATACGTTTTCTTCTTTTTCTTTTTTGTAAGAGCAATAGATTATTTTTTTGGAATTTTCAGAAAAAAGAAAGTAAGAATGATTGGAGAAACTATGATTTTACTGCTTTTTTTGGGAAGTTTTGTGCTCACTAATAACTATATCCTAAAAGAAAACGATGGAGAAGTTGAACCGGTAAAAGAAATGCTTCTTCAGGCAAAAGAAAGAATTCCAAGTGACGCTTATGTTGTTTCGCTTGGAACCGAAGCAAGGGTTGTAATAAACAGAAATACCATTTCTGCAAATATTTTTATTTGTGATGGTATAAATAAAAACTTTGATGGCAAAAAAGCTTTCTTGTTTAAAACAGAATCTCTGGAGAGCTCTCCTTCTTTGGAAAAGATAAAAGAGAGGTATGAATTAAATCCCGTAGAAGTGATTACCTACAGGGGGAAAGAGCAAGGCGTTTATGAGCTTGTGAGAAAGATTTAAGGGACAAAGTTTTTAAGTTGTCTGGGTTCAGATACATGTGATATGCTTAGATTTGTAAAATTATTACTTTTTTAGTGAGTAAATTTTGTTTTTTAAATCCAACAAATATTCGTGACGAGTGGGACAATTGAGTGTTGCGTGATGACGAATGCTATTCCAAACATACTCTTTCTTCTAATCCCCTTCTCATACCTGAGAGAAAGGAGCTTGTTTTTCCTTGAAGGGAGAACTTTTTATCTGCTTGTTGAGATATCTCTATGTAAGTGTTTTACTTCTGATTTCTCGGATAGACGAAGTAATAAGAAGTGTCCAGTTCGTTGTATGTCTTTTCAAAGTACTTCAAAAAAGAAGATTCTTTGCCTGTCTGGATAGTACTAATTATAAAAGGAAAAGACTTGATGTATTATTTTAAGAATATTGATTTATTCTTTAAAGACTCTAACACACAAACTCTTAATATTTTTGTATTAGAAATAACATCAATTGCAGTAAACTGGTAGAACTTTCCCTCCGACAAGCACGATGTATTTCACGTCTATCTAAATGAGATCTCTGGACTTAGAGATACGCATTCCCCTTGAAAGCCTTGCTTCCGGACTTAATGGATCCCTTTTCCTTTTCTTAAATGTTTGTTTATTGATCAAGTTCTTTCTCTTTAAAAATCTTCCTACTGTACTTTTCGAGACAGTGATTCCTTCTCCCCCTTAAAAGAACTTTTAGTTTTTGCTTTGATCGAATAAATTATCTGCCACACACTTTCCTCGAGCAAGAGCAGACTCTTTCGGCAGCACTGTGCCGTATACTATCATATGACGTCCAGAATACTTTTCTTTTATGGTTTTTAAAAGACCTGAGGCGTATTATATCATGTGAACCAGCACACAAGCTTGAAGAAATAATCAAAGTGGGATAGAATCAATAAGAGAAAATTTATTATAAATATTTATGAATTACAAAAAAAACAAAATTTTAATAATTGGGGTTCTCTTAGTTATTCTTTTAGGAGGAGCTTTTCTTCTTTGGGGAGTTTTTCAAAAAGAAGAACTCCATGAAGAGGCTTTAGATTATAGATATATTCTGGATATTAGTCCCGGGTGCGAAAAAGGGAGAATTGTAAGCTGGACAAGTGACGAGCTTGTAATTGAAAATATTCCCGAGGAAGAGAATTGTTTTATAGAAAAAAATGAAAGAAAGTTTATAGAGCTGGAGGTTTTTGAGGAAGAAGTGGGAGGAATAGAGCTTTCAAAAGAAAGAGGTGTTGTTGCTTCTGGGGGGTTATTAAATTTTGGGAGGGTGGATTTTACGTTTCTCGGAGCTCCTTCTTATTATCCAACACCTTATATCACTGAAAACTCTAAAGCGCAATCGGTGACACATGATGAAGAAAATCTGTTGTTTGTTAGGGGAATACCCGAAGAGGGTTTTTTTGGGACAGAGACAGACGAATTTATTTCTTTAAAGATAAGACCAATTGAAAATGAAACTGATATAAATTTTTCTTACCTCCAGTTTTCTGGAGCTGGGAATATAACTTATTGGGATACCAAAAACAATGGAGAGGTAGAATATATGATTGGAGTTCTTTATGAAAATGAAGAATTTTTCGTAAAGCTAGACGGAGAAGAAATTTCTCAAAGTCCGGTTTTGGCTCAAGGGAGCCCTCCCGTAATTAGTTTTAAAAATGCAGAGAGTGGCAGGTACTCCATCTTACATGAAGGCTTGATTGAGTTTGAGGACGATATGTTGATTTCTCTTGAAGGTTTAAAAAATGATGAAAATCTTTATATTGTCGGTGGCTGTAAAATGGAGATGTTTGACCTAGGGGAAGATGTTGTTATTTTTGATGGCATTCCAGAGAATGTTACTTGTTCTATAAAAATCGGAAAAGATATAGTTGTTTCAATAACTCCCCATGAGAACGAAACAGGATATTTAGAGTTTTCAGGAAAAGAAGGAATAATTGATTCAAGGGGGGAATTAATGTTTGAGGAAAATTAACCTCTTAGTGCAAATCACCTCTCAAAATAGTAATGTATAATTTAACGGTGGTAATTCCCGCCTATAATGAGGAGAAAAACATCTGTTCTACACTGAAAGATGTTCAAAAAACTCTAAGCGGTAGGGTTAGCTATGAAATAATAGTTGTTGATGATGGCTCTACCGACAAAACTTCTTATGTGCTCGAGCAGCTTGAGTGGGGAAATTTGAAAATAATAAGACTAGAAACAAACCAAGGGAAAGGAGCTGCCGTTAAGGAGGGGGCCCTCAATTCAAAAGGAGATCTAGTTCTTTATATGGATGCCGACAACTCTACTCGTGTAAAGCATTTTTTTGATTTCCTGCCATATATTGAAAGCTGTGACATTGTAATTGGCTCACGCAGCCTATTGGAAAGCAAAATTACAAAAAAACAACCATTAGGGCGCATAATAATAGGAGATATAGGGGGCCTTCTGATAAAGAAATTTTTAAAAATGGACTACCTTGACACGCAGTGTGGATTTAAAATTTTCAATAAAGAAGCAACAAAAAGAGTTTTTTCTAAAATGGATTGTAAAGGATGGGCCTTTGATTTTGAAATTTTAAAAATTGCGGAAAAAGAAAGGCTAAAAGTAAAAGAAGCGCCGGTGGTGTGGGAAAACAGCAAAGATTCAAGGGTAACTCTTTTAGATTATTTTAAAACTCTAAGAGATTTATTTTTTGTTTATAGTAAATACAAGTAAAGATATTTATTGAAATTTTAAGGAATGAAAGTATTACTAATAAATCCAGGATCAAGAAAAACTATTTATGCTGGTATACCCGAATCATTTTACAAATTAAGAGGGGCTCATCCCCCACTTGGGTTGCTTTATTTATCCTCTTACCTTTTAAAAAAGAAACCTCATTACAGGATAAATGTCTATGATATAAATGTAGAGGAAGACTCTCCAAAGGCTACAAAAAAGAAAATAAAAGATTTTGCGCCCGATGTTGTTGGAGTGCAGGCAATGTCATTTTCTTTACTCGATGCATTGGATGTTTTAAAAAGCGCAAAAGAAGTTAACAAAAAGATTATTACCGTAATTGGAGGAGCTCACCCTTCTCTTTACCCAAAAGAGACAGTTTCTTTTAAAAATGTTGATTACTGCGTTCTTGATGAAGGAGAGATTCCTTTCTATGAGTTATTGGATGGTATTGAAAAAAAGAAGGAGAATTTTTCAAGCATTAAGGGGATTACTCACAAGAAAGCCGGTAGAATCCTTGTAAGCAGAGAAAAAAATATAGTTGAAGATATCGATGAAATACCTTTAATTGATAGATCTCTTTTGCCACTTGGTAAATATAGGTCATTGTTTTCAGGTAGCGAAAAAAGCGCCAACATAATAACTTCAAGAGGGTGCCCCTACAGGTGTAGCTTTTGTCTAAATTTTAAACACCCCTTTAGAGCACATTCTCCTGAATATGTAATTGAAGATATTAAAGAATGTTTGAAATTGGGAGCAAAAGAGATTTTTGTAGTTGATGATACTTTTTCTTTGGATATGGAAAGGGCAAAAGAAATATGCCGCAAAATAAAAAAAGAAAATCTTAAATTTAAGTGGTATATCAACACAAGAATTAATGCGGTTGATAATGAGTTGCTATTTCTTTTTAAAAAAGCCGGGTGCAGACAAATAAATTATGGAATAGAGTCAGGTTCGCAAAAGATTTTAGATGGAGTAAATAAAAATATTAATATAGATGAAGCAAAAAAGTGGATTATAAAAACGAAGAAGGCAAAAATTAGAACGCTTTGTTATTTTATGATTGGTTTGCCAGGAGAAAAGAAAGATGATTTAAAATTAACAATGAAATTTATCAGAGAAGCGGCTCCTGATTTTGTTCGTTTTTCTGTAACCACACTGGACCCGAAAACAGAGATTTATAAAGAGGCATTAAAAAAAGGAGTTCTTGAGTCTGATGTTTGGCAAGAGTTTGCAGAAAGACCAAAAATTGACTTTGTAGCACCCGTCTGGACGGAAAATTTTAAAAAAGAAGAGCTTTACAATTTGCTTGGCAAAATGTCAAAAAGCTACTATCTATCTCCAAAATATATCATTAAAAATATTTTCAATATTGAAAACTGGATAAATCTTAGGAAAAATTTTAGCGCGCTCATTGAAATACTAAAACTGAAGTAAAATGAAAAAAAATATCAAAATAGCAATGGGACAACTGCTAGTGGAAGGAGGAGAGCCAGAAAGAAACATTGAGAGAGCGGAAAAACTAATAAAAGAAGCAAGCGAGAAGATGTGCAACTTAATAGTTTTACCAGAAACAGTTGATTTTGCTTGGACTCACCCCTCTTGTATAAAAGAGGCGGAACCTATCCCCGGAAAGCATAGTGATGTTTTTTGTAGATTAGCCAAAGAGTATAAAATTTATATTTGTGTTGGACTTACAGAGAAAAAGAAAAATGGAAAAATATTTAATACAGCGATTCTAATTAGTAAGAAAGGAAAAATAATTCTCAAATACCACAAGATAAATCTTTTAGAAGTAGAGCAACCTTTTTATGAGGTGGGAGATAAAATAAAAGTCATAGACACTGAGTTTGGGAAAATCGGTGTAAATATTTGTGCTGATAATTATAAGGACTCTATACATATTGCAAAAACATTAGGGGCAATGGGAGCTCAAATTATTCTTTCTCCATCTTCATGGACAGTAGATTACGGAATTACTGAAAAAGATGACCCGTACAAGGAAAAATGGATCAAGCCACTTGGTTATATCGCAAAGATGTATGATTTAATTTTTGTAAGCGTGACGAGTGTAGGTTATATTGTGGGAGGACCTTACGAGGGAAAGAAAAAGGTGGGATGTTCTTTGGCGGTAAATAAAAACGGAATAATAAAAAAAGGGCAAGTAAATGAGTTTGCCGGAGAGGCTGTTTGTTTTGATGCGGAAATTCTTCAAAACAAAGAGAAAGGAGTCTGTTTGACGGAAAAAATAAAGGAAAAAGGGTTTAAGTCGGAAATTGATATATGGGAAAATTAGATAAAAAAAATTTAAGAAGATGTGTTCGTTGTCCACAAGACACAACAATCCCGGGAATAGAGTTTGACAAAGATGGTTTCTGTAATTTTTGTCGTCTCCACGATAAAATGGAAAGGATTTTTCCAAACGACGAAAGGGGTGAGGAAATTTTATCGAGAATTATTAGTAAAATAAAAAAGAAAGAGAAAGGTAAAAATTATGATTGTGTAGTAGGAATAAGTGGGGGAAGAGACAGTACATATTTACTTTATAAAACAGTTAAAGATTGGGAATTGCGACCTCTTGCGGTTCACTTTAATGACGGCTTTGATAATCCGATAGCTGGAGAAAATATGGTCAAAGCTTGCAAAAAATTAGGAGTTGAGTTAAGAACCATAACCTCTGACTGGAAAGAAGGAAAAGATTTAAAAATAAGCTTCCTTAAGGCCTCTGTCCCCGATCTTAACATGGGGACTGATATTGGAATAGCGGCATCTCTTTACGGAGTTGCATGCGAAGAAGGAATCAAAAACATTTTTATAGGGCAGTCGTTTAGGACGGAAGGAATCAAACCTCTTTCTTGGTCTTTTTTAGACGGTAAATATCTTAAGAGTGTACAAAAAAAGTTTGGTACGGTTGAACTAAAAAAATGGTGCCCCGAGAGACCGGGATTTAATTTGGGGCCAAAAGAAATTTTTTATTATACGATAATAAAGAGAATTAAAACTTTTACTCCTTTTTATTATTTAAATTATGTAAGAAAAGATGCAGAAGAGGTTATAAAAAAAGAATTGGATTGGGTTTATCCGGGGGCGCACTACTTTGATGACCTTTATCACAGTTTAATAAAATATGTTACGAGAAAAAAATTTGAATTTGACATGAATCTTAACAGCGATGCTGCACTAGTTCGATCCGGACAACTCTCCTATAGTGAAGCAATTAAGAGGGCTCATGGGGTATATAAAATAGAAGACCCAAAGATAATTGATCTTTGTATTAAGAGGCTGGGAATAACTAAAGAAGATTTTGATGAGTATATGAAGCTTTCTCCCAAAAATTTCAGAGATTATAAAACAAGTTATCCCTATATTAGGAAGATGAGAGTTCCCATCTGGATTTTTTCCAGGATAAACTTAATCCCAAAAGTAGTTTATGATAAATATTTTAACTGCGGAAAGTAGATTCGGGGAGCTATTACTATGATAAGATCAATTAAAAAAAATTTAAGTTTTTTGCAAAACAAAGTTGCGAAATATGACAATGTTTTTGTGGTTGGGCTTATTGTTTATTTTTCGTTTATAACAATCGGAATGATTGCTTTTGCATTTTAATGCAGAGATGTTGATGGAGGCGAGGGATTACGGGAATATGGCTACAGGAACAATAGACGGAATAACGAAGCAAATAAGCATAGAAAATATCCAACACCAAAAATGGGAAAGATCAGAGATTTTATTAACCCTGCTTATAATATTACTCTTTTTAATATTTGATGAAAGTTATTATGCACTACAAGCAATAGATTTTTTTGAACTGCAAAGATTTAACGCTTATTCTGAGATTAGCAAGGTAATGTTGGAAAAAAGAAGGTGGACTCAAAAATATTATGCAACAAATTATTTTTCTTGTATTTGGATAAATGATTATTTCAATTTTGAGCGTAGATTAAAATAAACAGCTTCTGCAAATTTTATAATCCATTCTTTTAGACAACAAGTTCTTTCTTGTTTTTTTAAATTTTTCTTTATTCCATATCTCTAAAATACTTTCCTTTTCTATATTCCCAAAAGAATGTTTAGAGAAGAAGTCATCTGCACAAAGAATAATATTTCCTTTATAATCTATCGTGAGCTCCACAGAAGGGAGAATACATCTCTGCTTTCTTTCTTTCTTCTTTACATTTACAAGTCCTCCTCGTGACGAGAGTGTGTGATTTTCTATGTTTTCTTTAATGACAACATCGCTACTTTTTGTTATTTCCTTTATTTTTTCATATTTTTTTTCATTATTTTTATCGTGCAATGTTATAATAAGAAGTATGGAGAGTTCCTCCATTTTTTTCATTGTTTTTTTGTTTAAAAAATCCCCGTTTGTATAAACAACGATTTTTGCTTTTTTTAAATTTTTTCTCGTAAAATTTATGTACTTAAATAACTCTTTTTCAAGAAGGGGCTCGTAGTAACCTGTGAAGTGCACTTCTCCACGAAAATCTATTTTTTTAAGTTCATTTATTAATTTTCTGAAAACATTAAAATCTAATTTTTCTTGTTTTCCAAAATTAGGATATTTTGAAACGGGACAGTAGGAGCACTTTCTGTTGCAGTTCCTGCTTAGCTCAATATTTACGTGGTGGAATAAATTTTTATCCTCGTATCTTAAGAAATTTCTTGCCCTAACAGAGAAAAGAAATAAAAGTCCCAAAAGTTCTCTCATCTTATGAGGCAGCTTTCTCGATTGCCAAAAAATTATTTTATCAATAAGATTCATTTTTAGAATAAAATCTATTTAATGTATCGGCTATCCTTTTGATCTCCTTTCTCCTCAAAGAGCAGTAAAGTGGAATTTGGAAAATAGAATTAAATACTTTTTGCGAGCTTTCCATTTCTTTTCCATCTATACAAATGTCCATTAATTCGTCTTTAATTCCCACATCTACTCCCTCTTTAAACATGTACTTTTCTGCTTCTTGAGCATTTCTGTTGGTTAAAAGAAACAAAGAATAGTTGGATTGTTTTGAGTTTACCCCGGAAGGTCTTTTTTCTAAAACCTCACTTTTTAAATTTTTTTTGTACAGCTCAACAATATCTTCAATTTCTTTTTGTTTTTTATCGAATAATTTTAACTGATAAAAACCAAGCATTGCTTGAAAATTAGACATTTTTTTTATCTCTAAAGAAAGAGACGGTTTTTTATGTATTTTTTTTACTATCTCTTTTGTCTTTTTGTTTCTTAAAAGGATTTTTAGGGCAAGGAAGAGAGGGGTTTTAAGAATTAAGCAAGAAATATAGTAGCGAAAAATTTTAGAAAAAAGATCTTTTTTAGGAGGGCTTTCTAGTTTAGAATATTTTTTTTCTGTAATTTTTTTATAATAATCAGAGTTCACGATAAGAGCTCCTCCCCCGAGAAGGTTTAGTGGCTTTATATAATCAAAACTAAAAAAAGAAAAATCCCCGAATGTTCCCAGTTTTTTATGTTTATACTCAGCACCAAAAGCATGTGCACAATCTTCAATTATAATAATATCTTCCTTTTTATTCTTAACAGTAGAGATAAATTTTTCTATGTCCTGGCAAACACCAAAAGTATGTGGAAGAATAACGAACTTTGTTTTGGGAGTGATACAAGAAATTGTTTTTTCCAAGTCAAGAGAGAGGTGTTTTGAATTTATGTCGGAAAAAACTACAGAAAGATTGACGAGCTCTAGAAGAGGAACAAGTTCCTTTAGGTAATAGTTGGGGACTATTATTTCATCTCCCTTTTCTGTTTTTGTTATCTCAAAAATTAATCTTAGAGAACTCCGACCGGAATTTAATACAAAAACACGCTCTTTAGAAAAATATTTTTTTAGTGAATCTTCAAAAAATAAAAGAAAATTTTTCCTAAAAATTATTGCCCTCGAATAAATAAAGAAGTATCTGAAAAGACCACCGTATATTTTTATGTCTCTTCTTGGAATCATTTTTGTTTTTCTACCAAGTAATCTCCGATTGCCAGGCAATCCAAATTAGATTTTATAAAACTGGTAATGGCGTCTTTTGGATTCATTACAATGGGTTCTTCATGAACATTGAAGCTTGTATTTATAAGGACAGGTATTTTGGTGATTTGGTAATATTCTTCTATTATTTTACAATAGCTAGGATTATCTTTTTGATTTATTATTTGTGGTCTAGCTGTGCCATCAACATGAACTGTTGCAGGAGCTTTTTTAATCATTTTTTCTGTTACTCTAAAAGAAATGTTCATAAATTTTGCTGTAAATTCTGCTCCTTTTATATTCTGAATGTATTCGTTTACGAACTCTTCTAAAATTACCGGAGCAAAAGGCATAAACTCTGTTCGCTTTAATTTTTTGTTTAGTGTGTCATTTATTTTTTTATTTTTTGCTTCTGCTAAAATGCTTCTGTTTCCGAGCGCTCTCGGGCCGTACTCCATTTTTTCATTAAATCTTGCAACTATCTTGCCATCAGAAAGGAGCTGTGCAACTCTTTTTTCAATATTTTTAATTTTTTTGTACTTTATGTTTTGTTTTTTCAGTTCTTTTTCTATTGTTTTATTTTTAAACCTTGGCCCAAGATAAATATTTTCCAGTAGCCTCTTTTTTTTAGTGACTGCCAGAGCTGCACCATGTGAAAGTCCCATATCTCCCATAGCCGGATAAATATATATATTTTCCACCTCTTTTAATTCGTGAATTTTTTGATTTAGCTTTACGTTTGCAAAAAGACCCCCCGAAAGACAGGTGTTTTTTTGATTAGTTTCTTTTAAAAAATGAGAAATGATTTCACAAACATATTTTTCTGTATTTTTCTGAAGCCAAGCGGCAACATCTTCTCTTTTATATTTCGAAAAGTTTTTTTTAAGATATGTAAGTCCTCTGATTCCGTGATGCCCACTATATTTAACTTTTCTTTCTTTTGTAATTTTAAAAGGAAAACTTTCTTTTACATTTTTTGCACTTCCAAGGGCCGCAAGACCAGTAATTTTCCCTTCATGTTTGTGGCTTTTAAAACCCAAGAAAACGGTAACAAGAGAATAAAAGAGACCAAAAGAGTCAAGTGCGGGAACAGAGTATATCTTTTTTAATTTTTTGTTCTTCCCCAAATATATTTTTCCTGAAAACCCATCTCCAAAACCGTCAAATGAAACAACAAGAGATTTTTTAAAAGGAGAGGTGAAAAAAGCACTTGAAACGTGTGCGAGATGATGATCTACCAAAACAAGTGGTTTCTTTTTTAATTCTTTAGGGAGTTTTTTTCTTAAAAAATACTTTATTACTTTTTGCAAGAGCTTGTTGTTATTGAATCTGCTTATTCTTGTGGTTAGTCTTAATCGGTACTCAATGAAGTCAGTAATTACCGAAAAAATTCTATTTTTATTTTTCACGTCTAAATTAACATCAGAAAGACCAAGTATTCTTAAAATTGGTGTAGGTGTAGTTATTCCGGCAAAAACTATTATGTCTATCTTGCTCAACTCCTCTTTATATTTTTTCAAAAAAAAAGAAAAAGAGTTTTTGGGAAAACCTCCCTGAATTTTTTTTCTAGAAAACCTTTCTTCGTTTATTGCCAAGAAAAGTTTGCTGTTCTTATAATAAGCAACTCCTGAATCGGTTAACGAATCACTTATAGCCAAAACATGTTCATTTTCAAAAATGTGGGGTTTCATTCTTAATTAATAGAGTATATAATGAAAGTATAGCATAAGAGGAGATTTTTTGAAATATATTGGCTGGATAAAATATGTTAACAGGAGAAAATTTGGAATTATTTTTACATTTTTTGCCGCACTTCATGAGAGCGATTCTTCTTCTGATTCTTTTTTTTATTTTTTATAATAGAAAAGTTATAATAGGAGCTTTCAAAGGGGTGAGTGGAAGAACATGGCTTATTCTATTTCTAATTATAATTTTAGGTTTTTCCTTAAGATTTTTTTGGATAAATCACGAGCAGATAGTTGCCACCGATGGCGAAGGTTGGGTTGAGTTAGGGTTGGCAATAAGCGATTATGGGGCACATGGTTTTTGTGGCTTTACTTCTGGCAACGATTGTCATTCCTTGAGCTACCCAACTTATCCTCCAGGATATCCAACTCTACTTAGTGTTGTTTTTATATTTTTTGAAGCAACTGAAAAGACAGCATTTTATTTTAGTGCATTTATGGGAACATTAATGATCTTTCTTTCTTTCCTTTTTTCTTATTTGTGGATAAAAAAAGAAAATGTTGCACTTCTCGGAGCTTTTGTTTTTGGGCTTATCCCTCCCATTTTAAAATTTTCGGGAGGAGTTTCAATGGAGTTTTTTGCAGTTTTCTTTCTTTTTTTAACTCTTATTTCTTTTAAGCTTTTTTTAGAAAAGAAAAGCAAGTCACTATTTTTGCTTTTTCTCTCCTTGCTCCTTTATACATCTTATATAAGACCGGAAACAGCTTTTTTGCCTTTTGTTTTTCTTGTTATTTTTGCCTTTCAAAAAGAGTTCAAAGATTTTTTTAGCAAAAACAAGAAATTTTTCATTTACTCTATTGGCTCGCTTTTACTTTTTATCATCCCTGCCATGGTGATGATATATATGGGAGCCCAAATTTGGCACGACTGGTCTCCTACCATAACTGACACTATAAACCACTTTTTAGATCATTTGCCAAACAACCTGTTCTTTTTCGTTGATGCTTCTTTAAACTTATTAGTGTTCACTTTATTTGCGATAATTGGAGTAAGTGTTTCTTTTTTAAAAGAAAAAAGAGAATTTTTTATCTTTGCATTTCTTTTTCTCTTCTATTTTGGTTATTATACTGCCTTTGAAGTAGGATTGTTTCTCGATCAGTTTATAAGATACACACTAATATTGTATGTGCCTTTGTTTTTCTTTTTCGTTCAAGGGATAACTTTTTTTGTCGAAAGAATAAAAAACAAAAGAAGCAGAGTGTTTTGTGTTTTTATATTTATTCTTTTATTTGTCGGAAATTTTGTCTATACGATTCCCTATATTTTAGAAGAAGAAAATTTTTACAACCCAGCCAAGGATGCCCTCTACAAAGCAAAAGAAAAAATTCCCGAGGATGCTTATATGGTTGCCCAAGAAAGAAAGTTTGTTCGGCCGATTATAAACAGAAATTTTATATCAATACGTAATCTTACAATCCAAGAAAATTATAATCAAATCAAAAACAAGAGATTGTTTTTATTTAATCCCGATATAAACCTCATGGGCAACTCTCAGCAGAGAGCTGTTTTGTATAAAGAGTACGATTTTCTTCTTTTAAAAAATATTTTTCGAAACAATTCTAAGATGGAAGCGGGAATTTACGAGCTTGTTGAGAAAGAGCAAAAGCAGTGAACATTTAATCATTCTGCCAGCCTTATTCGTAGAGCTCTAGCTTTTCTATAAAATCAATTTCTTTGGGTGGTTCAAATAAAGATGCTTCTAAACTTTCTATTTCTTTGCAGTGTAGATTTTGCTCCTTAATATAACTAGTCCATCTATCTTTGTCTTGCATTTCTTTTCGTCTTTTCTCGAGTGCTGGATCAGACATTTTTGTTCTATCATAGTAATATCCGTGAGGAGCACCTTTTTCATAATAATAAAAAATTGTGGAAATAGTGGTAATTTTTGACCAACTATAGTGAGAAAT
>SL_3KL_010_SEDDRAFT_10002888_pt1 | contig 15658 bp, 16 predicted proteins | sample SodLakKL_010_SED_2_FD_10381 | JGI IMG/M metagenome (IMG submission 10381) | reverse complement strand
TGGGGGGTTATTGGATAAGCTGCAACAACGTCGGGACGGGAAAGTGCTGCACCTCTTGCTGCCGCCTGATTTCCATTTAAAACATCAACCATAGACATATTCCCTACCTCCCTTCTTCAACCATTTTAATGGCATCTTTGGGACATTCATGCATGCAAACCCCACATCCCTTGCAGTAACTTAAATCGATCCTGTACTCTTCGCCTTCTTTATAGATAGAAAAAACCGGGCAGTAGGTCAGGCAAATCCCACATTTTATACACTTATCCTGATCCAAAACAGGGCGGTGAGTCCGCCAGTCCCCTGTATTAATTTCATATACCCCTTCACCAATAGGAACTATATACTCTTTTTCCCTCATTTCACGGCCTCCAATACTGGAACTATTTCTACTTCCTCCAGGCCCCTGTAAAAGGCTTTTTTGTTCTGGGGCCCAAATAAAGCACATATTTTTTCTTCTGCAAGGTCGGGCTCAATCCAACCCGTGGTTTTTACAAAAGCCCCCAGCATTGCAGTATTAGGTATTGCTCGCCCTAACTCATCAAAAGAAATCCTGGTGGCGTCCACATAACCCACCTTTTTAACCTGGGGAGGAAGACTTGATAAATCAGGGCACTTTCTGCTGTTTATTACGAGGATCCCTTCTTCGCTCAAATCTTCAAAAACATTAACCGCATTGAGCAAAGTAGGTTCCATAACAACAACACAATCGGGAAAATCCACCTGGGTTTTCGCCCTGATTGGTTTGTCAGATAATTTAACATAGGCCACAACCGGGGCACCCTGGCGTTCAAATCCAAAATATGGTACGGAAAGCCCATATGCTCCAGCTTTGACCTTAGAATAAACTATTATTTCTGCAGCTTTTACAGTTCCCATTCCTCCGCGTCCGTGAATTCTGATTTGTTTAATTTTCTCCACCTCCCTAATTTATCATTTGCGCAATAAAAAATTACCATGCTGCTCTTCTTCGATTATCTCCCCATCCTGCATAACAACCCGACCATTTTTTATGGTCATTATCGGCCAACCCTTTAAAACACGCCCTTCAAAAACCGAGAAATCTGCTGCTGATTTGAGGTCCCGATGGTGAACTTTCTTTTCCCTGTCCAAATCAATAATTGCTATATCTGCATCACTCCCGGGGAGTAAAGATCCTTTCTGGGGATACAATCCAAAAATTTCTGCAGGTTTTCGAGACATTAACATGCTGACCTTTTCGATGGAAATCCGACCTTTGTTTACTCCTTCATTTAAGATCACGGGAAGACTTGTAGCCATTGCGGGATAGCCGGGCATGGCTCCCCACATCCCTCCATCAAGGTTCTTTACTTCGAGGTTCTGGCTGGTATTATCGGTCCCAATGGTATCCACCAGACCTTTTTGAATTCCTTCCCACAGGGCATCAACGCTCTCCTGTTCCCGCAAAGGGGGGATCATTTTTGCCAGGAGCCCTGCAGGATCAGTATTATTACAGCCCAGGTAAAAAGGCGTGGTTTCTACATAAAACCGGTTTTTGTTGGGTTTTAACTTCTCCTCTTGAATTACCTCGATAGATTCTTTAGTTGAAATATGGACAAAATAAAGGGGGACTCCAGTATTTTTATTTAAATATAATGCCCTACGCACAGCCTCGGCTTCTGCAAAATTAGGATGGGTTTTTGCCCAGTCAGCAAGGGTACCATTTTCCAGTCCTTTTTTGCTCATTTCTTCTGTAGCCTCTGCTACCAGGGCTGAATTTTCTGCATGGATACAAAGCGGGATCCCTTTTTTTGTATTTTGGAGCTTTTTAAGCATCTGGTAAATAAAGCCGTCATCCGCATCCGGGATCATTCCTGGAATTCCACACATATACATCTTGAAGCTTCTGATTCCGTTTCCAATATATTCATCCAGTTCAGCTAATTGTTCCGGGTAATTAATCACCAGGTGCGGCCAGATATCAATATGGGAAAATTATTAACACCCTCACAAATTTCTTTTAGCCTCTGGTTATGACTCCCCTCACCACCGATAAACAAGCCTGCGGTCGTAACTCCCCCAATCAAAGCAGAACGAGTTTCGCTAATAAAATCCTCTTCCATGGGGGCAAATAAGCCTAAATGAATGTGGGGATCTATTATGCCAGGTAATATATATTTCCCCTCGGCATCAATAACTTTTTCCGCTTTTTCTGCAATATTGGAGGCAATTCCAGCGATTTTACTGCCTTTAATGCAAACATCTCCCCGGAATATTGCATTCCCGGGAATTACAATTTGCCCATTTTTAATACCAAGATCAAATTCCTTTTCTCCTCCCCCGGAATAACTTGAAACCTGCCTGGTTGGTTTTGTTCCTATTAATGGTTGTAATTCTTTAAAAACCTTCTCAAAATCTGATGCCTGAGTAAAAAAGTGGGGGGCCAGGCGGAGGTAATCTCCTACCGAAGAAGCAATTATTCCTTTTTCTTTAAGCCGCCTTTCTATCTGGCGCGCTCCCCTTGTCGGAATGCTCATGAAAACATTATCCTGACAAAAGCTCCCTGGGAAACCCAAATCTTTTGCCATTTCATTGGCTTTTTTAATTAATTCCCTCCGCTCCTGGTCAATTCTTTGCGGCTGGTAATTATTGATAATCCTAAGCCCCGCAAGGGAACCATATCCGTTAATAATCGAGGGAGTTCCTGTTTCCAGTCGGCGGGCACCATTAGCATAATCAAGGACCCGGGGTTCAAAACTAAAAGGAAATTCCTGCCCAAACCAGCCGGTCATGCTTGGTTTTAAATCAGAAATCAGCCGAGGGTTAACATAAATAAAGGCAAGACCCGGAGGCCCCATTAGGTATTTTGCTGTTGTCCCCACAAGAAAATCTACTCCAAGGTTTTTTACATCTATTGGAACCGTGCCAGCTGATAAACTGGCGTTAATTAATAACCTGGCACCCTTATTGTGGGTTATCCTGACAAACTCTTCCAGGTCCTGAATTCGACCTTGCTTATAACAAACATGGGATCCAGCAACCAGGAGAGTACTTTCATTAATATAATTTCCATATTCGGAAAGGGAAGGAAGGCCTTCGTTTCCGGGAACCAGTTTTCTTTTTGTTCCCCATTTCTCATTGGCATTAATTATCAAATTCAGGGCTGAAATCTCATCTTCAGCCGAAACAACCTGATTTCTTTGCCCCTCCCAATTTAAAGCGCTCATAAGTCCGGAAATGGCACCTGAAACAGATGAAGAAATGGCAATATCTCCAGGATCTGCATTAATTAATCTTGCGATTTCTACCCTGGTTTGTTTAATTACTTCCAGCCATTTTTCCCATGCTGCTCCTTCGGTAGCCCAGCTGTTGAGGTAATTATCGACTTCCCTTTTTACTTGGATATGAAGGGGACTTCGGGAACAATTAGCCAGGTAGGTTAAATTTTTAAGTAGCGGTATTTCCTCATGCCAGTTGGGGTGTTGCATACAAACCACCACTTTCTCCTAATTGTCAATTGCTTCCATCGCTGCATCCCGGGCTGAGCGAATCTGCGCCTCGGAACCAGATAAATATAACCTTCCGAATCTACCTACCGGATCGTAGTGAACAGGTTAATATCTGATGCTTTTTCTGCGTTATTACAGGCAAGAGCAATATTAACCGCCGGCTCAACTTCCAGAATAAAAAGGCATTGTCCGGGAACCAGTAAGGACCCCTGCCGGAATCGATTTATTAGTTGGGCCTGGTAGGCATCAACATTGGAAATTAATTGGGAAGAAACAATCTTGGGGGGTTCTAAATCCTGTAAATTTAAATTATATTCCTCTATTATCGCACTTCCTGCTGTTTGGATTTCGTCGATGGAAGTAGCATGAACTTCTAAAAGACCAAATTCTCTCTCGACTATTTGGAACCCCGGTCTGACATTGGATGATTTTAAAGCAATATTCATCATGCTAAAAACTTCACTGCCTGGAGCTACCTCAATAAATAACTGGGCCATCCCGGCCAAAGGTATATCTCCCTGGGCGACTGTCCCTGTCATTGCCGAATACTGGGGTTGCATGTTATCAATCAAACAATAAGAACGCAGATTAATTTTTTCTGTCAAACTGACAACCTCCTCGATTTTTAATGAACCCATCCTATTTTTATGGTAGAATTAGAGATGGAGGTGAAACTTTAAATGGAAGGCTTTAACTTAAATTCTCCCTGGGTTATCCGAACCGATGTCGATTGGTCCAGGCTAAAAGATATTGGGACTCTAAAAACATTCCCCAAAAACACAATAATATATACCCAAAACACTCAGAACCCTGTTTTTTTAATTGAAACTGGCCGGGTCCGCATTTCTATTTTCGACGAAGATGGTATTGAAAAAACCCTGGGAATAGTTTATGAAAACAATATATTTGGGGAGTTTCCAGCAATTGACGGGGAGAATAATTTTTCTGCTGCCACCACAATTGTCCCGTCAAAAATCCATGTAATTCCCCAGGAAAAATTTATAGCTGCTATTATTACTGATACCGAATTATATGCCCAGGTTTTAAAAAACCTTACCCGGAAAATCCGCATCCTCTCCTCCCAGGTTCAAGAGCTTTCCTTCCTAGGTTCTGGGGCAAGAATAGCCCGGGCCTTATACAATCTAACAATCGACCAGGGGATTTCGGAAAACAATGGTTGGGTAATCCCTATAAAATTCACCCATCAGGAAATGGCAGACCTGGTGGGAACATGCAGGGTAACCGTTTCAAAAGTGATAAGTACTATGATTAAAACCGGAGTAATTGTTAAAGAAGATGGTTTTTACCGGGTAACCGATCCCCACACATTAAAAGATTTTGGAAAACCTTAATTCCCTTCAAAATTCTTTACTCCCTCGATAAATTGGGCAATATCCTCTTCATTGTTGTAAAAATGGGGAGCTATGCGAAGCCCTCCCTGTCCTGCAGAATATCTCAATGAAACTTTGATCTTTTTTTTGACCAGGTCCTGATACAGGGCCTGGGTTTTTTTTATTTCCCTGTAGGAAGCAACTGTTAACGACGACTGGTTTTCTTCGGGGAAATCATAGGGTGTGAGCTCTGTTGTATTCAAGGCGGAGAGCAACAATTGGTTGAGTTTTTGATTTCGCCTATGGATTTTTTCAATTCCAATTTGGTTGAGCATTCCCACGGAGGTCCCCAGGGCAAAAGCAGCCCCGTAATTATTGGTACCCCCATTTTCAAAACGGGATGCTCCCGAAACCGGGTCACCTCTAAAATCAGCGTTTTTTGCAGGATCGGCTAAATACTTATCCCAACCTTCAGATGGTTCCTGGAGGTTAAAATACCCCCATCTGCAGGAAGAAAAAGAATTAAGGTTCTCCTTACCGATCCATAAAAATCCCATCCCAAACGGGGAATTCAACCACTTAAAACCACTGGAAAAAACAAAATCCAAACCGATTTCTCCGGGGAAAAAAGCCTGACTACCCACAAGTTGTGTCGCATCAACAAAAAGGGTCACATCGTTTTCCCTGCATAATTCAGAAATTTTTTCCAGGGGAGCTTTAAAACCAGTTATTTCCTGAACTCCACTGAGTACTAAAAATTTTGTTCGAGGGGTAAAAAAGTTTCCAATGTCCCCAACAGAAAAGGCTCCCCCACTATTGGGGAAAAAGGTTTTTTTCCCCATAGTTCTTCTCCAGGGTGTAACCAGTCCAAAAAACTCAAGGTCACAGAAAAGGATTTCTTCATCTTCATTAATTCCAAAAATATTTATTAAAGTTTCCAGGGCAGTTGTAGAGTTTTCCACCAGGGCGATTTCTTCTGGATCTGACCTGAGCAACTTGCTTAATTCGGTGCGGGCAAAGTCAAGGCTTTCTCTTAAAATAATGGTGTCCTCCGTCCCATTAGAATGGGGGGCGAACCTCATAACATCCATAAACTTTTTATTTACTGCCTCCGCAGTTGGGGTTGCCGTAAGCCCATGGCAGGCAGTATCGAGATAAGTTCCACTTTCTAATCCAGGGAATTTCTTCCGAATATTTGCCCACAAGTCCACCATGATTATTCCCCCTGTATCAAGGCCAGTGCGTCTGCAATCAAAAGGTCGTCTTCCCTAACAAATACAGGATTAATATCCAGTTCAGTAATCTGGGGATTTTCCAAACCAAACTGGCCCAGTTTTACCAAAAGTTCTGCCAGTCCATCAATATCAGATTTTTTTTGCCCCCTGATACCTTCAAGAATGGGGTATGCTTTTAATTGTCTAAGCATCCTTTTCGCTTCATTCAAATCAATCGGTGCCAGGCGCCAGGATACATCCTTTAAAAGTTCAACAAAAATCCCACCCATTCCAACCATTAAAAGGGTTCCAAAAATGGGATCCTGTTTCAAACCAAGCATCATCTGATGGCCATTTTGGACCATTTCCTGCAACAAAAACCCTTCAATTTTTGCTTCCGGTTCTTGCTTTTTTAATGAAGTAGTTATCTCTTCAATTCCAGAAATCACTTCTTCCCGGGAGGAAATATTCAGTTTAATCCCTCCCAGGTCACTTTTATGAGGAATATCAGGGGAAACAACTTTCAAAACAAGGGGATACTTTAGGCCGTTTATTTTAGCCTCATTTATTTGATTAATAACCCTGTAGGGGGCAATTGGAAAACTGTAGTCTTCCAGCAATTTGTATGTGGCAACCTCGCTAAGGAAATACCCGGAAGCCTGGGATTTTAATTCCATCAATGGCTCCCCCCTCTGGCTTGATTTTGGAAGTTGTAATAATCAACCATATTCCCCAGCACTTTTACTGCCCGTTCTGGAGTTTCAAAGGTCATATAGTTGGCCTGGCCGATCATGGTTCGCACTTCTTCTACCCATTTCCCCGCCATAATGACTGGAAAAACCGGTTTTTGGTCTTTCCACTTTTCTAATAATTCTTTTACCTGTTTCCCCAGTTCAACTTTTGGTAAAAAGGTGGGAACTACTGTTATAAAAATTACAGCATCTACATTTATATCTTCCAATACCATCTCTAGAGAATTCACGTGGTGAGCAACTGTTGCCGAAGCCGTTATATCAGCAACTCCCTCCGGATTGCAAACCGTAGCAAAGGGAACCAGTTCTTCTTTTAATTTTTGTTTGGTTGTCTGAGAAATCTTAGCCAGGGAGAGCTGTGGTTCAAAAGAAAGGGCGTCCGTTCCAATGATCCCGGGGCCACCGGCCTGGCTTAAGAGAAAAGTTTGATTACCCCGGGGCAATGGAATAATGGAAAAAGCCTGCATGGTATCCATTAATTCTTCGAGGGTTCCAACCCTGATTATTCCGAACTGTTTAAACAGGTTATCATAAATAACGTCTTCTCCGGCGAGAGAGCCGGTATGGGAACTCGCTGCCTTCGCTCCAGCTTCACTCCTCCCAACCTTGAGAACAATTACGGGCTTCTTTTTGGCAATCCGCTCCATGGTTTTAAGTAATTTACCGGCCTGGGGGTAGCCTTCAAGGTAGAGGGCGATAACTTCTGTTACGGGGTCTTTTTCCAGGTAATCCAGCAGGTCAATAAAATCCACATCACCCATATTGCCAATTGATAAAAATTTATTAAACTTCAGGGGGGAAGCAAGGGAAGCACCCCACATTAAAAGAGAAGCGGCAACAGCTCCACTCTGGGATATAAAACTTAGACCTCCAGCTTCCCCCCTTAGCTCCTCAGGCATTAAGGTTTCAACGAAGGTGGTATCAACCCTGTTTGCATTATCAATTACACCAATACAATTAGGCCCGATTACCCGAATATCCCATTTATTCGCGGTATCCAGAAGGGTTCTTTCCCTTCTATTTCCTTCTTCGGTATTGATTTCCCCATAACCGGCAGCGGCACAAATAATTCCCTTGATGTCATTGCGAGAAGCCATTCTTTTATCCACCTGTTGCATCACTTCATCGATTGCCCCGCTGGGGGTAATCAACACCAGCAATTCAACTTCCTCAGGAATTTCATCTATCCCGGAAAAACATTTAAGCCCGTGAACTTCTTCCTCTTTGGGATTCACTGGAATTATTGCACCTTCGAAACCGATTTTAAATAGATTCTCTACTATTGTGCTCCCGGGTTTATCAGGGTTATTTGAAGCACCGACAACCGCAATACTTTTTGGGGTGAAAAAGGCCTGCATACCATTATCAGTCACAATTCTGCCTCCATTAAACCTTTTTATCTTTCCCTTCTACTTCCAACCGATCCAGTATGCCGATAATTGCTGCATCAAGAGGACTTTCTGTAGAAAAGGCCAGCCCGGCAGGTGATCCGGTGGTAACCATTACCAGGTCCCCTTCCCCCGCATTAATTTCAGTTGCCGCGATAATCGTTTCCCCCGCTGGCTTTCCCTGGGGTGAAATCGGTTGGACTAAAAGGAGTTTATAACCTATCAAGCGTTCATCCTTGACCGTTGAAACAACTGAACCAATAACCTTACCCAAAAGCATAAAAATCAGCCCTTTCTTCTATTCATTTAAGACTCGGGCCAGTTCATGCATGACCGTTTCAATCTCCTCTTCCAGGGTGAAAAAGTGTGGGGCCACACGGACTGCTTCTCCTCTGGCAGAAACAATAATATTTTTCTTTTTCATTTCCTCTTCTACATGATGAGAATCCTGGTCTTCAGCAACCTGAATAGCTGTTGTAGGACCCTTACGGGTAACATCAAAGGGGCTTATTACATTCAATCCCAGTTCCGAACCCAGGTTTAAGGCTTTTTCAGATAATTTTTCGATATGCTCCTTAATCCGCTGAGGCCCAACCTCATTAATTATGCGCATACCCTCATTGGCAGCAAAAGCAGCAATTACTGGAGGCGTCCCCGTTTCAAAGCGGCGGGCGCCCTGGGCATAGTCAAGGTAGCGAATATGAAAATCAAAAGGATTTTCCTGACCAAACCAACCAGTTACCGATGGCTTAAACTGCTCCAGCAGTTCTTTCTTGCAATAAATAAAGGCTATCCCCGGAATCCCTAAAAGGTATTTTAGGTTGCCGGTGGTTAACAAATCAATATCCATTTCTCGAACGTCGATTGGATGAGTTCCCGAGCTTTGATAGTCATCGAGCAAAAGAAGGGAACCCTTGGAATGAACGATATCTGCAATTGCCTTAACATCTTGTTTGAAACCATTCTGGTAGTAAACGTGAGTGGTAGAAACCATTTTCGTTTCTTCATCCACCAGTCGATCATAATCTTCAAGCTCAAGTTTTCCGTTTCTAACAGGAATAAAATCTACTTTACAGCCGTATTTTTGATGAGCCAACCAAACATAGTTAACAGTAGGGAACTCAGCTTCAGTCGTAATTACTCTTTTCCGCGGCTCCTGGCGCCAGTTTATTGAGCTTGCAATAGAAGAAGTTGCTTCGGAAACCGAGGTCGATACAGCAACTTCAACTGGGTCAGCATTAATTAGCCGGGCAAATTCATTTTTGGCTTCGATAACACCCTCGATCCAGTATTCCCAGTCCATTCCAATAGAAAGCCAGCTTTCCATATATTGTTCTATAGCCTGGCGAACCCTTTTAGACTGGGGACTCTGGGAGCAATTTCCTACGTGTATTATGGAATCTAAAATGGGGAACTCCTTCTTCCATTCCATAACTTCTTCNCGGGAAAGCCCCCCCGAAGAAGCCCTGGAAGGTGGACGNGTTGCCCGCTGGGGTTCCNTTTTTTCTGCAACAGTGGCCGTTTTTGGGGCAGCTTCCTTTTTAACCAGCTGGATATCAAATCTCCTTGCTGCTTCCTTGGCAATATCGGTTACTATTGTTTTCTCATCAAAAATTACTTCCTTTTTACCCTGTTCTCTGGCCTGTTGAATGTCTTCACCTGTTAGGATGTTTTTCATCGTTTAACCTCCCCCCCATTGCATCTGGCAACAGATAGACTATTTCTTCTTTTCGCGGATCCCTTTAAAGAAGTCTTCCAGAGCTGCATTGGGGCGGGCAATTACATGAACTGATACCAACTCGCCTACTTTTTTAGCGGAAGCGGCACCCGCGTCAACAGCGGCCTTAACAGAACCTACATCTCCCTCGACGATAATAGCAACTAAACCTCCACCAACTCTTTCTGTGCCAACAATGGTGACATTTGCGGCTTTTGCCATTGCATCAGCAGCTTCCACAGCAGCAACAAAACCTTTGGTTTCTACAAAACCCAGTGAATTCAAATAAAGCACTCCCTTTCTAATATTAATTATCTTAATTATAGAAGTTTCGACTTCTTTTTGCTGTTAAAATGGCTACAACATTACCAAATTAAAGCGTTTTCCATGCCCCATCTAATATCTCTCTCTATATTTATTACTCACCTCCCCCTTAATTTTGCCGAATTATTCTTCTCCTCATAATTCAGGTAAAGCAAGTTTTAAATGGCAAATTCTTTAAGGTAAAAAAACGTACAAAAAGCGTTCAAAAAAAGTGCTTAGTGCTATAGGAACTCCAACACTAATTAAAAGAAGGAAAAGGATATTCCTGTAACCACATATTAAAAGCACGCATCCCAGGAAAATAATTGAAGTAACCAAATAACCCANAGTCGGCAAAAAAGCAATGTATAGAAAAATACAAANAATCAGTAATCCGACTGACAACATAAGATCTTTTGGCGAGATTTCCTCTGGTTCTTCATTACAGGCATCAACTGGTTTTTGCTCTTCTTTTGTTTCCTTGCCAAGCAGAGCCTGGAAAANAATCAAGGCCGAAAACAAGGCTATCAAAATTCCTGTCGTATAAGGTAAAACATCGGGTCTTTGATAAAAAAACCTTATATTCCCGGGAAGTCTAACTGTATTGGGAACTGCAACAAACACAATATAAGCCCCAAATAAAATCCCCAGCAATCCAAGAATGAAGTCGCCTTTGTTTAAATTCAACCGTTCTTTTATACTATTCATCTGCTTCCTCCCGGTTGGATTAAAATTTAATTCAAAAACTATTTGGAAAAACCATCTAGTCTGCTAAAGCACGTTTTGCTCTTGCCCGTTGAACAAATACCAATATGGAAGCCACCAGGCATATTGCTATTAAAACCTTGTTAATCGGTGAAGCGTAGAATATTGCAAAATCACCTCGAGACAAGATTAAACTCAACCGGAAATTCTGCTCAAGCATCCTTGTCAAAACAAAAGCAATCACCATTGGGGCCACAGGGACGCCAACTTTTCTAAGTAAATATGAAAAAACCCCAATAACCACCATTACACCAACATCCATTAGTCGGTTATTTATGGAGTATACACCAGTAAAACAAATTAAAAGCACAATGGGAAACACAATACTTGGATTTCCTTTCAAAACTCTGGTTAAGGGTTTGATCAGGATATGGCCAAAAAAGATATTGCTGAAATTGGCAAGGATCATCAAGATAAAGATGGCATAAATAATTGGCCCATGGTCGATAAATATCATTGGACCTGGAGTAATCCCCTGCAACATTAAAGCTCCAAGAAGCAATGCCGCAATTGCACTCCCGGGGATCCCCAGAGTTAAAAGGGGTATGAGATTGGCTCCGGAAACTGCATTATTCCCGGCCTCAGAAGCTACAACACCGGGAAGAGCCCCTTCCCCGAATTTAACTCCCTTGCTCTTGCCACCATACCACTGTTTGGCCAGAGCATAACTTAAAAAGGATGCAGCACTTGTTCCTATACCAGGGATCATTCCAGTCATGGTTCCGTAGCCCGTGCCGATAAAAAAAGCTTTTAAACTTTCCTTAACATCAGCCCAGGTCAAGGAAGGTCCTACAACCTGGGTTCCCAGGTTGACAACATTGTTTATCTTGTTCCGTCTGAGTTTCTCTACGTTAATAAAAATCTCGGAAAGGGCAAAAGCACCAAGCAATACGGCTACAAGTTCAAGACCTTCAATCCTGCCTATCTGGGGAACAATAATTCCTAACCTCGGAGTCCCCTGAAGGGGATCCAATCCTATTGCTCCGATAAATAAACCAATGGAGATTGATAACAGACCTTTCCAGGCATTGGTTCCGGTAAGAGATCCAGTCATAAGTAAAGAGAAAACCACAATCCAAAACTTTTGAGAAGGCCCAAATTTAATGGCCACCGAAGCCAGGGCAAAAGCACCAATAATTAAAACAATATCACTTATAAGGTCAGCAAAGGCAGAACCAAAAATCGCCGCTTGCAGGGCTCTTCTACTCTGCCCTTTGTTGGCCAGGGGATGACCATCAAAACAGGTTGCAGCAGAAGCGGCTTCGCCGGGCGTATTAATTAATATAGCAGAAAAAGCCCCCCCTAAAATAGCTCCTTTATAAATGGAAATCAATAGAACAATTGCGGGAACAGGGTCCATCCCAAAGGTCAGGGGTAATAACACACCAACACCTATCATCCCACCGATCCCTGGAATAGCACCAAGAGTAATGCCAATTGGTATCCCTATCATCATTATTACTAAGACCTCTAGGTTGGCAAGCAGAGAGAAGGCTGACTGCAAAGCGCCGATCAAAATAACCCCTCCTTTAATAACTCGATTAGAAGTAATGAAGGGAAAAGAGGCCCTGGCTGAGTCAGGTCAGGGCCTCCTGTAACCCTGTATTTTAGTCTTCTAGTTTATCCGCAAGTTCAGCCGCACTTGAATATTCTGCTCTTACTTTAGCTTCAAACTCCTCAGGCCCTAGCTGTATTGGGGGAAGCCCCGCGCCAGTAGACATTTGGATAAATTCCTCTTCTGCTAAGGATTTATTCAATGCTTCATTAATAAAATCAACCCGATCCTGGGGAATTCCTTTAGGTCCAACCAGTCCCAGAGTAGTATCAATTATATGACCTATCGCAGCTTCCAATTCTGGGAATTGAGAAATATTTGGTACCCCTTCTACTTCAACCTCTCCAGGTAAAGAGGTAACAAGAATTATCGCATTACCTGCTTTGTGAAGGGCTTCAACTGCAGCGACACTTGTCATCGCTGCAGCAACATGTCCTCCGGCGAGAGCAGTTACTGTTTCATTCCCATCTGGGAAAGGAATATTTTCAAATTCAAATCCTGCTTCTCTTAATAATTCGATACAAGCGTTAAACCTAAGACTGGATTGGGCAATTTGAATTTCATTAGGATTTTCCTTGGCGTAGGCTAGAAATTCATCCATTGTCTCAATACCCAGGTTGGGATTTACGGTTATAGCCGCTGCACCCATGGCGATGGTATTGAAAAATTCTACATCGTCTATCCCGTATTCAACGTCCATTATGTGGGGAGCAAATACCAGGGGGTCTGTGGTTGTGGAAAGTAAAGTATAGCCGTCAGGGTTGCTATTTAAAGCTCGATAAACACCAATTGTAAATTCTCCGCCAGGAACGTTCTGGACAATCAAAGGTTGTCCAAAATGCTTTCCTGCATTTGCTACAAAACTTCTGGTCAAAATATCGGTTCCACCCCCGGCGGCAGCCGGAACAATTATTGTAATTGGTTTTTCTGGAAAGTCTTCAGGTTTTGCACCCGTTCCTTCCTGATTAAGTACTGAATAGGCCGAAAAAGAAATGGCCAGGGCTAATACAAAAACTAGAATTTTACGCTTACTCATAAATTTTTCCTCCTTTTGGATTATCATATTATCCAATCTAGCCTGGAAAAACTACCTAGTTAAGCAACACCTCCTTCGGTTCGAATTCATTTGCTTTTTTTAATTTTCAAACTATTTCAAAACCTTTGAAGTTAATTTGAAACAAATTTTTTTAAGCTTGCTATAGAAAACTGATTATAAATATTCCGGGTTAATTATATTAAAAAAATTTTTGGCCTGCTGTTAAACGTTTAACAATTTAGCATAGAAATACGTTATAAAGATGAACCCATTAACCTTTTGCATCTGTTAAGTTTCCTTTTGAAGGGAAAAACTTGGCAGTTCAAAAAAATCATAAATCAATAAAAATTTTAAAAAATCCCCGGAAATTTCTCCTGGGAAATTGTTTTTGAACAAATTCCATACTCTTTTGGAAATATAAACCCCAAAAAAAGAATGGTTAAACTAAATATCTTGCTCTTTTCAAAGCTTTTCGATCCTGTTATGTTTTTTGATAACCCTGTGGCCTGGTTTTGCCTTATATTAAATAATTACCTGCTGTTTTTGTTGCCCCGGCCATAAGCGATAGCTCCTGTAGGACAGTTTTTAATACAAACAGGATCACCGCCACATAAATCACAGATTAGAGGCTTACCTGTTTTTGGGTTCAGGATCATTGCAGAAAATGGACAAGACTGGATACAATCGCCACAACTCTTACATCTCTCCTCCAAAATAACAATAGCTTTGGTATTTTCATCCCTTTTCAAAGCATCGTATGAGCAGGCATGAACACAAGGGGCAGTGCCACATTGCCGACAAATTGTGGGCATATTTTGCCCATTAATCCGACCAACCCTTATTCGACTAATATTATCGTGATGTTTTTCGCTGCACAACTGTTCACAGGTTCCACATCCATTACAGGATTCGGGCTTGACCAGAATCCTGTCTATTTCATTCGACTGCTCTTCGCCCAATTGGATTATGCGATATATAACCATGCCCGCAGGATCGGGACAGGCGATTTTGGCCGTATTGGGGACCCAATCGTTCTCCTCGGCTATTTTTCTTTCTTTCAAAGGCAGGATAGGCATGATACTCTGCAAAGCCCATAAACAGACATACTTACCATCGGGAATTAAAATCTTTCCCCTCCGGATCTCAAAATAGTCGCCTACCTCCATGGGCAAATCACAAAAACCCCTGACCTCATCAACCACAACTCTCAGATCATACACAGAAATTCCCCCTTTCAGAATCAAAAAACTCGCCCACTATGGGACGAGATCACTCGCGGTACCACCCAATTTCCAAAAAACGGCACTTAAAAAGTATGGAAAGAACAAAAGTTCAATCGATACCCTGTCCCTGTAACGTGGGACTTACGATCACAGCTACTCTCCGGAGATTTCGCCTGACTCCTCCTGAATCCATTCAGCAAGATCAATCTGCACCGGGTTTTCACTATCTCCGGCTCACTGGGCCATATGATCAAGCCTACTACTTTCAGTCATCAGATTTTTATTTTGAAATTTCCCTAATTATATAGCTTTTTCCCGCTAAAGTCAAGAAGTATTTTTAAAATGTGTAGTTATTCTGTGATAATGTCATGTTACAAGAATTCTGGTAAAATGTCACTAGGAAAGAGGAGTTAGAAACCAGCCTGGAGTTTAATTCCATCTCCGGGACCGGGTTTCTCGAATAACGAATGATTTAACCGAACAGGTAACAGCTTTAAAATAAAAGCCGTTCCCAGACACTTTCTTTGACGGTTTCTGAGTTGCCGATGTTTTACCTTTTATTTGATTTTGCGAACTATATTATACCCTACCCCCTAATGAATTTAAGAATTCGAAAACAAAAACGATTTGGTTGTTCTTATCTCACTTCATTCGATTCCTATTTCAGAAGCATGAACTTTGCATGCTTATTGCATGCGTGATAAAATATAAGCAATCCGTTTTGGAAGGAGGGAAAAAATTGCCAAGTTTACAAATTAGAGAGTTACCGGAAAACCTTTATGAAAAAATTTGTGCATTAGCTAAAAAGGAGAGAAGGAGTATTACTCAACAAACAATAATCCTTCTTGAAAAAGCCCTGGAAATGGAAAATCAAAGGAAAACAAACCGACAGATTTTACTTGAC
>SL_3KL_010_SEDDRAFT_10002887_pt1 | contig 15659 bp, 10 predicted proteins | sample SodLakKL_010_SED_2_FD_10381 | JGI IMG/M metagenome (IMG submission 10381) | reverse complement strand
CGCGTTCGCCATGATCATCGGCCTGGTGGCCATCGTGGCGTCCTTCGTTCTGCTCCGGTAAGGGGATGATGATTCATGTTTGATTGGCCCCTGCTCAGTCTTCTGATCTGGATTCCCATCGTCGGCGCGGTGCTGCTGGCCGCTATCGGCAATCGCATGCCGCATCTGGTGCGTCCGCTGGCCCTGGCCACGGCCTTGCTGGCCTTCGTGCTGTCGCTGGTCGTCTATGCTGGCTTCGACGCCTCGACCTCGGCGATGCAGTTCCAGGAAAAAGCCGTCTGGATCGCGGCCTTCGATATTCACTATCACCTTGGCATCGACGGTCTGTCGCTGCCGCTGATTCTGCTGACCACGCTGATTGGCGTGCTGGTCATCATCGGCGGCTGGACGATTACCGATCGAGCGCACCTGTACATGGGCGCCTTCCTGGTTCTGCAGGGCCTGATGGTGGGCATGTTCGCCGCGCTCGATGCACTGCTGTTCTACGTGTTCTTCGAGGCCATGCTGGTGCCGATGTTCTTGATCATCGGTATCTGGGGCGGTCCGAATCGCATATACGCCACCATTAAGTTCTTCCTGTTCACCTTCTTCGGGTCGGTGTTCATGCTGATCGCGCTGATCTGGATGTACTTGCAAGGCGGCAGTTTCGCTATCCTGGACTTGCACCAGTTGCCGATCAGTCTGTCGGCCCAGATCTGGATCTTCCTGGCCTTTTTGATTGCGTTTGCGGTCAAGGTGCCGATGTGGCCGGTGCATACCTGGTTGCCGGATGCCCACGTCGAGGCCCCCACGGGCGGTTCGGTGGTGCTGGCCGCGGTCATGCTGAAGATCGGTGGCTACGGCCTGATCCGCTTCTCGCTACCCATCGTGCCCGATGCCGCCGCCGAACTGGACTGGCTGGTGATTGGCCTGTCACTGGTCGCGATTGCCTATATCGGTTTCGTGGCCCTGGCCCAGTCGGACATGAAAAAGCTGATCGCCTACAGCTCGATCTCGCACATGGGCTTTGTCACTCTTGGCTTGTTCCTGACCTTTGCCATCCTGCGCAACACCGGTGAATTGACCGGGGCGGGACTGGGTATCAGCGGCGCCATGGTGCAGATGATTTCCCATGGCTTTATCTCAGGCGCCATGTTCCTGGCCGTCGGCGTGCTCTATGACCGGGTCCATAGCCGTGAGATTTCATCTTATGGCGGGGTTGCCAACACCATGCCGTGGTTCGCCATGTTTGCCGTGCTGTTTTTCATGGCCAACTCCGGCCTGCCGGGCACCAGCGGCTTCGTCGGCGAGTTCATGGTCATCCTGGCCGCCTTCCATGCCAATTTCTGGTTTGCCTTCGTCGCCGCCCTGACCCTGTTGCTGGGCGCGGCCTACAGCCTGTGGCTGGTCAAGCGAGTCTTTTACGGTGAGGTGGCCAATGACAACGTCGCCGGCCTGAAGGACCTGGGCAAGCGCGAGTGGATCATGCTCACCGTCCTGGCCGTACTGGTGCTGGGCGTGGGTGTCTGGCCGTATCCGTTGCTGGAGATGATGGAGGCTTCGGTGCAGAATCTTGTGGAACATATTGTGGTGTCGAAACTGAATTAGGAAAAGACGGTTTCCGGTTTCCGGAAAGACTTGAACGAAGCCAACCCGGAAACCGGAAACCGTATACCGAAACGAGAGATACAGCACGAACCGACCAAATTGATAGAAGATCAAGACAATGACCGTAGCTGAACTACAACTAGCCCTCCCCGAGATCTTCGTGCTGACCATGGCCTGTGTGGTGCTGTTGGCGGATCTGTTTATTTCGCAGGATCGGCGGGGATTGACGCATTTGCTGGCGGTGTTGACGCTGGTGTTTGCGGCCATTCTGACGCTTCGGGTGATGTTGCCGCCGGGTGAGGTGTTGTACGCGTTTTCCGATACCTTTGTGCGTGATCGCTTTGGTGATGTGCTGAAGGTGTTTGCCTACATTATCCTGGCCGGGGTGTTTGTCTATGCCAAGCATTACCTGCGCCAGTTCAACCTGTTCAAGGGCGAGTTCTATACCTTGAGCCTGTTTGCGCTTCTGGGCGTGATGGTGATGATCTCGGCCTCCAACATGATCACCGTCTACCTGGGGCTTGAGTTGCTGGCCCTGTCGACCTATGCGCTGGTCGCGCTGGATCGGGATTCGCGCTTTGGTTCCGAGGCCGCGATGAAGTATTTCATCCTGGGTTCATTGGCCTCGGGCCTGTTGCTGTACGGCATGAGCCTGATCTATGGGGCGACCGGCTCGCTCAACCTGGCCGATGTCAGCGCCGCACTGGGCGGTGGTGCCGGAGATTCCATGCTGCTGACCTTCGGGCTGGTGTTCGTGGTCATCGGCATTGCCTTCAAGCTCGGCGCGGTGCCGTTTCACATGTGGGTGCCGGATGTCTATCACGGTGCGCCACTGGCCATAGCTCTGTTCATTTCCTCGGTGCCCAAGCTGGCTGGCCTGGCGCTGGCCATCCGGCTGCTCGACAACGGCCTGATTGGCCTGCATGGTGACTGGCAGGGCATGCTGGTGGTGCTGGCCGCGCTGTCGCTGGTGCTGGGTAACGTGGTCGCCATCGCCCAGACCAATATCAAGCGCATGCTGGCCTATTCAACCATCTCGCACATGGGCTTCATGATGCTCGGCATTCTGGCCGGCACGCCCGAGGGCTATGCCGCCGCGATGTTCTACGCCATTGCCTACGCCATCATGTCGGCAGGCGCGTTTGCCGTGATCATCCTGATCTCCAATGGTGATCGCGAGGCCGATCAGCTTGAGGACTTCAAGGGCCTGGCCAAGCGCAACCCGTGGCATGCCTTCCTGATGATGATGATCCTGTTCTCGCTTGCGGGCGTTCCGGTCTTCCTGGGCTTTTTCGCCAAGTGGCAGGTGATTGCCGCGGCCATCGGCGCCGGTTTTACCGGGCTGGCCGTGCTGGCCGTGGTCATGGCCGTGATCGGCGCCTTCTACTACCTGCGCGTGGTCAAGCTGATGTACTTCGACGAGCCCGAAGACGAGTCGGCCATCACGGCTCCTGTTGATTTCCGCGCCGTGCTGACCATCAATGGTGTCGCGGTGCTGGCGCTGGGCATCTTCTCCGGCGGCCTGATCACGCTTTGCGTCAGCGCATTTGTCTGATCCCGGTTCCGGCATCCTGCTGCTCGACAAGCCGGTCGGGCTGACCTCCAACGCCGCACTGGGCAGGGCCAAGCGTGTGCTCGGCATTCGCAAGGCCGGTCATGCCGGCACCCTGGATCCCATGGCCTCCGGCCTTCTGGTGCTGTGTTTCGGCGAGGCCACCAAGGTCAGCGGATTTTTGCTTGATGCCGCCAAGGCCTATTCGGCTGAGGCCACCCTGGGTGTCGTCACCGATAGTGAGGATGCCGAGGGTGAAGTGATCGCCGAGCATCCGGTACCCAGGCTGGATCGTGATGCGATCGAAATGGTACTGAAGCGGTTTCGCGGTGAAATCGAACAGGTCCCGCCGATGCATTCAGCGCTCAAGCAGGGTGGCAAGCGTTTGTATGAACTGGCCCGCAAGGGCGAGACCGTAGAGCGCCCACCGCGGGCGATTACCATCCACAAGCTGGAGCTAACCGGCATCAATCTGCCCCGCTTCACACTGGATGTAAAATGTTCCAAGGGGACTTATATCCGTTCACTGGTCAGGGACATTGGCCAGGCGCTGGGCTGTGGCGCTCACCTGAGTGCCCTGAGGCGAACACTCAGCGCGCCGTTCGAACTGAAGGACGCCGTTGGATTGAGCGATCTGGAGAGTCTGACTCCGGAAGAAGCGGCTGCCTTGCTGTTATCCCCTGATCAGGCCCTACAACATTTGCCCGCAGTTCATCTCGATATCATCCAGGCCTCCCGAATCCGCCAGGGCCAACGCCTGGCCGCAGTCGACCACTCCACCGTCGGCCAGGCCCGCCTGTATGGCCCCGACGGCTTTATCGGCATCGGCGAAACCGACGGCCACGGCCACCTCAAACCCAAACGACTTTTTGCTGGCCGTTGAAAGAGGTGTTGTGACATAAAAAAAGCATCCTCTCGCAGAATCTTCAGTTCCGTTTCCGGTCCCGCTGTCGCGAAGCAAACACAAAAAAGCTTACTCGCGCAGAGACACGCGCGGACGTTCTCCATCAAGAGGCTTTTCGCCTTCGGCAATCCGCCTCTTGATGGAGAACTGCGCTGAGACGCGGGTTCAAAAGGTAAAAGACTCTGAAACTACAGAAGAGATTGATGGGGTTTTCCGGGTCTGTCCGGTTCAGGTTGGAGTTTATGGAGGCAGGGCGCCGAGTCGCCTTGCCCTGGGCCGGGATCGAGGTTAGCGGCGGGGGGCTATTCTTCGAGTCCACCGGCGCTCTGGTGCCACCGAATCGCGTTTGATCCAATGGAGAGCAGCACGCCATTTGTAGGGTTTTCGGGCGCTCGAAGAACGGAAAGGCCGTGCCCGATTCCGTCACCTCGACCCCGGCCCCGGTCAAGCCCACTCGTCGCTTGACCGGTGGGAGTTGCTTGATAGGGGAGCCAGAACTAAGCTACCGCCAGACTCTCAGCCAATTCCCACCTGTCGCCCCATGCCTGGCCGACCAATGAGAAGCCGGATTTCGGTGTCGTCGGTGTTTCGGAGTTCTTTACTTTTTTTGCTCTGCGCCTCTGCGTCTCTGCGCGAGACCCCTTTACAAGCATCAGATCTCGAGTCGGTTGAATTCGCGGATGTTGATGAGCATTTCGTGCAGGCTGTGCTCGATGCCTTGACGATCACGAGCCTCGGCCAGGTTGCGGATGCTGTCGACGATGGCGATCCACCAGTTCATGTGGGTGGCCGAGATCTGGGCGGCGACGGCCACCAGGTCGCGGGTCATGGAAAGTGACTCGTCGCCCTCGCGCTTGAGGGCGATCAGGCTGTCGAGATCGGGGTGCTTGCGCTCGAGCTGTTCGAGCATGTAATCGATCACGCGCGGGTCGGTTTCAAGCTCCTTCGACGAGGTTGGTTCGTCATTGGGATCGAGAAAGGCGATATCGAGCAGCGAGAGCAGGTCGCGAAATGATCCCCGAAGACTGAGCAGCATCTGGCGTTTGCGCCGATTCTCGAGGTAGCGTTGGATCAGGCCCAGCAAACCGACCAGGATGAACGCCTCGATGCAGAACACCACCAGTTCCGGCACCAGTTCCTCGACGAATGGCCCCTCGGCGCCGGAGTAGAGGAAATACAGCCACAGGCTGATGCCCGCGACGGCAAACACCACCATCAGCGAAATGATGAACAATCGGCTCATGGTTCTTCATATCCACTGGAGTCCTGTTGCCCATTGACAAAGGCCTGAACAATGCGCGCAATTCGATCGGCCTCTTCGGCGCTCAGATCGAACGGGAGGTTGGCCACATAGACAGTTTGCGAATCCCGCAGTGGAATGGGAATGATGTTGGAAGTGTCTCGTTCGGTCGCTTCCAGGGCGATGCCTTCGGCCACCCGGGTCTCGGGGCTGATGTGACCACGCGGGATGGCGCGCGCACGTTCGCCACCGACACTCTGAAAGCCGGCCGGGTCTTGCATCCAGGACAGAAAGTCGGTCAAGCCCTTGCAGAAACGCTCGCTATACAGTGCAAGCGCTTCGACTCGAATGCTTGATCCTTCCAGTTTGTGGAAGCGTGAGGCCAGGTCATCGGCATCGATCTTGCGCACATCCTTGCGTTCGTCTTCGGTCAGCTCGACCTTCAGCTGCTCGACGGCATTGCGCCGGGCACGCGCCACGGCCGGGTTGATCAGACCTTCCATACCGGCCTGCTTGAGGAACTTCAGTAGCGAATCGATCGTGTAGGAGCCGTCCGGCATCATTGGCTTGCTCTCCTTTACGTCTTGTTCACCTTGTTAGGATCGTTGCGCCCGTATTGGTCATGGCTGGAGACCCAATCCAGTGAACTGATGGCCGCGGCCAGGGAAATCTCACCGGCCAGTACCGTGCCGGCGACAATCTCGGCAAACTTGTGGACCTTGCCTACACCGGCGCAATCCATGATCTGCAACGCTTCATTCTGGGTCGGCAGCCCGGTTCCGCCGCCGACGGTTGCCACGATCAGCGAGGGCAGGGTGATCGAGATGTAGAGATCCTTGTCCTCGGTCAATTCGGTGTACAGGATCCCGGTCGAGGATTCGGCGACATTGGCGACATCCTGGCCCGTTGCGATGAACATGGCGGTGATGGCATTGGCGGCATGGCAGCCATTGTTGTTGGCGCCGGAGAGCATGCTGCCGACATTGGCGATCCCAGCATGCCGGTAGAGTTGCTCGGTATCGGCATCCATGATTTGCTGCAACACCTCTCGCTTGACCGTGCACTCCGCGGTCACCCGCTTGCCGCGAGTGCGCATGGTGTTGATCATGGAAGCCTTCTTGTCGGTCGCCAGGTTGGCTTCCAGGAAGAAGTCACGCACCTCGGCTTCGCGATAGTTGGCCAGAATCCAGTTGCAGGCGGCAAACGTCGCCTTGCCGACCATGTTCATGCCGGCCGCATCGCCGGTGGTGAAATTGAAGCGTGTATAGACAAAGCGACTGGCCAGGTAGTAGTCGATGTACTTCAGGTTGACGAAAGGATCGGACTCCCTGCAAACCTCCTTCAGATGATCCATGTTCGCCACCAGCCAATCGGCGAATGCGCGAGCCTGGCCGGCGGACTCGAAACCGAATACGGGTGCGCGCTGCATGTTGTCACCCACCACGGCGCAGGTCACGCCACCGCTCTGGGCGATCACCTTCATGCCGCGGTTGTACGAGCCGACCAGCGTGCCTTCGGTCGTGGCCAGGGGTACGTAGAATTCGCCGTTGGCGTGCTCGCCATGAATCTTCAAAGGCCCGGCAATGCCCAGAGGGATCTGGGCCACACCAGTGAAGTTCTCGATATTGCCCCGGGTCACATGCGGATCGAAGGATGGGCGGGTGATATGATCGAGCTTGCAGGCTGACTTCTGTTCCACGAAATCACGCCGGGCGGTCACGATTTCCTCGGAATAGTCATCTTGATGATTGCGCGGAATCGCATCAGGGTCGCGCTGACCGGTATTGAGTTGATCCTTCAGTTTTAGCTCGAGCCGGCCGAACGGTTCGACGGTAAACTCAAGATCGATTTCATGTTCTCCCGGTGGCAGTGAGTCGGTGGCGATCTCGATATTCATCAGTGTGCCCATTGAAAACTCGACGGCCTTGTCTTTACCCAGTTCATCGGCGTTTCGGCGCAGACCGGATTCGAACTGCAAACTGACCTGGGTCAGTGGAATCTGTCGTCCATTGAGGGCAATACGATCCAGCGATTTCAGTATCGCCGGCGCCAGCCGGTTCTTGATCGACAAGCGAACTCCGTCGGAGGTGTTGCGCAGGCTGGAGCGGTTGTAGAGATTCCTGAGCAGTGATTTCGGGATGAATTGCATCGTGATTCTCCGCGTGGCGGATGTGGAAGTGACAGCCAACCTGCAAAAATGCTACACCATACTGTCTGGATTGTCCTGTTGATTGGTTGTGTTGGTTTTATTGGTTCTTTTGTTTATCTCCGTGGCTCCGCGTCTCTGCGAGAAAATTCCTTTTTTCTTCAACCAGTGACCTGATCGCGCAGGTAGGTCGGTTCGATGCGGTAGGCGGGTACCGGTTCGATATGCCGCGATAATTCGAGCAGGGCCCGGGCATCGGGCCAGGTCGGATCGTTGTCGGGTAATTCGAAGCCGGTCTGAGTCAGCAGGTCGGCATGAGCGCGAGCACCGGGGCCGGCAGCCAGCCAGTCGGTGCCGTGAGCGGCGGCCAGGGCATCCGGGGCCAGCAGGCGTTCCTCGCCGATTCGTTGCGGCCCGGACGGGGTGGGCTGGTACCAGGCAGCGTAGACCTCGCCCATGCGCGCATCCAGAAGGGCCAGGATACTGCGGTCGGGATAGTCTTGTGCAATGTTGAAGGCCAGGGCGTCAAGGCTGGAAACCGGATGTACCGGCAGGTCGTGGGCCAGGGCCAGTCCCTGGACGATGCCCAGGCCGATGCGAAGGCTGGTGAAACCGCCGGGACCGCGACCCACTGCCAGGCTGTCGAGGTCGCCAAATCCGATACCGGCTTCGCTCAAGAGCTCTCGCGACCACGGCAGGATCAGTTTTGCGTGGGCGCGCGGTTCGACTGCATCGCGGCTCAGCACGGACTCGCCGTTTTGCAGGGCGACGGAGCAGTGTTCGGTGGAGGATTCGATGGCGAGGCGGGGCATGGACGTATTTTACAGGGGCGAGAGGGCGAAAGGGCTAATGGGCGAAGGGGCAAAGAGGTTAAGAGGTTCAGGGTTCAAGGCTCAAGGTTCAAGGTTCAAGGTTCAAGGACCAAGGAAAATTCGACAGCCATCGACCACGGTTTCCGACTTCCGTCTTCCCTCTGACCTCTGACCCCCGACCACCGACCACCGACCACCGTCTCCCGTCTCCCGTCTTCCGTCTTCCCCCTGACCTATTCGGGGGTCAGGGAGTGGTGGTGGCGGAGGAAGGTGGCGGCTTCTTCGGCGCTCTTGACGGGGGTCATGGGAGGCAGGCTCTTGATGAACAGTTTGCCGTAGGCGCGGGTTTTGAGTCTGGGGTCGCCGATGACCAGGACGCCGAAATCCTCGGCCTGGCGGATCAGGCGGCCGGCGCCCTGTTTAAGGGCCAATACCGCCTGAGGTAACTGGACTGTGGTAAACGGATTCTCGCCGGCTTCGCGTACCGCTTTCAGAGTGGCTTCCAGGACCGGATCATCGGGCGCGGCGAACGGCAGCTTGTCGATCACTACCAGTGACAGGTCCTGACCGGGCACATCCACGCCCTCCCAGAAGCTGGCCGCGCCGAGCAGGATGCTGCGCGGTATTTGCCGGAAGCGCTTGAGTAGGACATGGCGCGGGGCCTGTTCCTGGACCAGCAGGTTGAAATCGGTGTGGGCGCGCAGCCATTCGGCGGCCTGCTTGAGTGCGCGATGAGAGGTGAATAGCAGGAAGGCACGCCCGCTGTTGGCCCGAAGCAGCGGCACAATGCGCTCCATCAAGGTGTCGGTATGGCTGAAATCACCCGGCTCGGGCATGTGCTCGGGCAGCCACAAGCGGGTCTGGCCGGGGTAGTCAAAGGGGCTGTCGATGACCAGTTCGGAAGCCGCTTCCAGTCCGAGGCGACGGGTAAAGTGATCGAAGCGACCGCCCACGGCCAGGGTTGCCGAGGTCATGATCCACGGGGCTGAGTTGTCTGCCCTGAGTGCCTTCAAGGGGGTGGCGACATCCAGCGGTGTCAGGTTGAGCGCAAAGTGCCCGCGTCGGCAGGTGAACCAGCGCACGTATCCCTCCTGGCCGGACAGAAATGCCGTCAGGCCGTCGAGCAACTGGACGGCACGGTCTGCACAGTTGCTCATCTCCCGACTTTGCTCGGCCAGTGGGTCAAGGGCATTGTTCAGCTCACCCAGGACTCGCGCCAGCGTTTCGAATTCCTGCCGGCGGCTTTCCAGTCGGCTAAAGTCGCCGCGTGCGGGCAGATCGACACAGGCCGAGATGGCCTGGTCCAGGGTGCCGCGCAAATTCTCGACCGGCTCGCGCACCAGGTTCAGCGTGCCCGGCGTCTGGCCGGCGGCGGCCAGGGTGTCGCCGGCCAGTTCGCGCAACTGCCAGGCGCTCAAACCGCGTGAAAAAAAGCGCATGGCGGTTTCGGGCACCTGGTGGGCTTCGTCGATGATAATGGCGCTGGCCCCGGGGAGCACTTCGCCGAAGCCGGTGTGCTTGAGGGCCAGATCGGCAAACAGCAGGTGATGATTGACCACCACCAGGTCGGCCTCCTGGGCATTGCGGCGAGCCAGCGCAACCGGGCACTCCTTGAGCTTGGGGCAATCGCCGCCCAGACAGTTGTCCTGGGTCGAGGTGACCAGTGGCCAGACCCGGGAATTTGCACCGATGGCGTCGATCTCGCTGATTTCTCCAGTGTCGGTCTGTCCAGCCCAGCGCTCGACCAGTCTCAGTTCCCCGGCCACCTCCTGGTCGCGCAGGGTGTCATCGGCCAGATGGGTCTCCAGGCGCTGAGGACACAGGTAGTTGGCGCGTCCCTTGAGAAGCGCGATGCGCCGTTCGCGGCCGGTGGCCTTGAGCGCCAGCGGCAGGTCGCGCTTGAATAGTTGATCCTGCAGATTGAGCGTACCGGTCGAGATGATGAAACGTCCCTTGCTCGACAGCGCCGGGAGCAGGTAGGCCAGGGTCTTGCCGGTGCCGGTGGCGGCCTCGGCCACCAGGTCATTATTGTCTTTCAGGCATTCAGCGATGGTGGCGGCCAGCTTGCTCTGGCCAGCGCGCGGGCGAAAGCCGTCGAGCAGCTCCGGCAGGGGACCGTCATTGCCGAACAGGTCAGCCAATTCCCGGCTCATGGCGCCATGATCCTAGTAACGTGGCGGCGGCTCGACCCGGCAGGCCTCCAGCCGTTCACGCGCAAGCTCGGCGCTGTGCCGATATCCCATCTGCTCACGCGCCATGGCAATGGTCTGCCAGTTGCGCCGACACAGTTCGCCGACTCGTGGGCCGACATCGAACGAGCGGCTGGCGTGGCTTTCGGCCTGTTCCCAGTCCTGCTGATTGAAGCTGACCTCGGCCAGATGCTGAAGCAGCTCCGGATCTCGCGGTTCAATCCGCAGCGCTCGTTCCAGCAGCAGTTCAGCGCGCTCCAGGTCATCGTCCTCTTCGGCTTGCCTGGCGGCCTCGGTCAGTTCGGCGACGGCCGGGTTCTGCAGCGGACGGATCTGCAGCCCGCGCGGTTCCTCCGGCGTCGGCGCACGCACCCGCTCGGCGACCGCGTCGTCTTCGACCGATGCCGGTGGCGGGGTGGCACAAGCGACCATCAGGCTTGCAAACAGCACAATCGAAAGGGCCTTCGGAAAGGATGTGGGTAATCTGTACATGCAATTCTCTTGTCAACGTCCGCCTCGACGCCAGCGCGATCGCTGGCTGCTGTTCAGGCAGGGTGAAAGTTCGTCCGGTTGACTGCCGGCAATGAATGGAACAGCCCGGGCGCCCGGACATTCTTCAGCGGCCAGCAGGGGTGTTGGCCAGTCGACCCAGTACCATTCGATCGATTCCGGCCAGTGCGTCGGTTGTTCTGTCAACGGCAGCTGGTCGAACAATGTCGCCCAGACCGGCACGGCAGTGGCCGCGCCACTGATGTTGGCCGCTGCGTGATCATCGCGTCCGGTCCAGACCACGCCCAGCCAGTCGCGAGTATATCCCACGAACCAGGCATCCCGCAGGTCATTGGTGGTTCCGGTCTTGCCGCGCACGCCCGGATCGGATTGCAGCCGCCAGGACAGGCTGCGGGCCGTGCCGTCGGTGACGGCCTGTCTGAGTGCATAGTCCAGCAGCGCCAGTGCTTCACGGTCACGGATCGGACGCATCCGCATCGGGTAGCGACCGATGGCCTGACCGTCAGAGTCAACCACCTGGGTAATCGCTCGCAACGGTGTGCTGTAACCTTCGGCCGCCAGCGGTTGATAGAGCTGGGCGACCTGCATGGGCGTCAGGCTGAGCGCGCCGAGAAAGGCCGACGGATGCGGATCACTGCCCGGCTCGACGCCAAGCTGGCGCAGCAGGCGAAACAGATCGGCCAGTCCGACGTCCAGCCCCAGATGCACGGTGGCCTGGTTGTACGAGTGGGCCAGCGCATCCAGCAGCGGCACCTCGCCATGGCTTTGGCCATCGTAGTTGCGTGGCTGCCAGTCGGGCTGTCCGGCAATCGGCACCGATATCGGCTGGTCCTGCAAGGGCGTGACCAGGTTGAATCGATCGGGCTGGGCCAGCGCCAGCAGGTAGACAAAAGGCTTGATCACCGAACCCACCGAACGGCGTGCATCCAGGGCCCGGTTGAAGCCGCGCTGACCGGGGCGTCGGTCACCGACCAGGGCGCGTACTTCCCCGGAAGCCGGTTCGACCAGGACGATGGCGCCCTGCAGTTCATCGGGACTGGCCTCGACCCTTGGCAACGATTCGGTCAGCGCACGTTCGGCATGCGACTGGGCCGATGGTGCCAGGGTGGTAAAAATGCGCAGCCCGGTATCGCGCAGATCGCGATCGCGATAATCGCGGCGCAGTTGCCGCGCGACCAGGTCGAGAAACTCGCCGTGACGGCGCGATCGTCGCTGACGATCGCTCTGGATATCCAGTGGTCGGGCCACCGAGCGATCATGGGTGGTCGAGTCAATCAGTCCGGTTTCGAAAAACATGCCAAGCACCCGGTCACGACGCGCTTTGGCGCGTTCGGGATTGCGAATCGGGTGATACCAAGAAGCGCCGCGCGCCATGCCGACCAGCAGGGCGATCTGGTCCGGCGACAACGCCTGGACCGGAAGGCCGAAGTAATGCTCACTGGCGCGTCCGAAACCATGGATGGCCGTGGCGCCGTCCTGGCCCAGGTAGACCTCGTTGAGATACGCCTCGAGGATCTCCGCCTTGCCGAACCGGCGCTCCAGGCTGATGGCCATGATGGCTTCGTTGAACTTGCGCAGCAGCTTGCGATCGGGTTCCAGAAACAGGTTCTTGACCAGTTGCTGGGTGATGGTCGATCCACCCTGGACGACCTGGCCGTGGCGCAGGTTGGCCCAGGCGGCTCTCAACATGCCGCGAGGGTCAATGCCGTGATGGTGGTTGAACTGGCGGTCCTCGACGGCCTGAATGCCGGTGACCAGCAGCGGTGGAAAGTCAGCAAGCGCCACCAGGGTGCGGTCACGATCATCCAGCGGCATCAGGTTGCCCAGTTCGGCCGGCGGCAGTCTGAGCAGCCTCGCCGCAGTGTCGTTCTCCCCGCGGACGGCCGATACCTGGTTGCCGGAGAATTCCAACTGCACGCGTTGCGGCGGTTGGGTGGTGTCGGGAAAGCTGAACCCGGGGACGTGGATATCCAGGCCGGCGCCCCGGCGCTGGAAGCGTCCGATATCTTGCGGATTACCCGATTGCAAACCGGCCGCCTGCATTTCGATGACCAGGTCATCCGGTCCCAGGGCCAGGCCCGGATACAGTTCCAGGGGGCGGGCATAGACTCGGCTGGCCTGGGTCCATTGGCGTTCGGCAAAGCGATGGCCGGCTTCGCGATCCAGCCACCACAGCCAGGGCCCAAGGGTGCCCAGTGCGAGTCCAAGTACGAATATCAGGAGTCGGGACAGCAGCTTTGCGATCACGGGTCTATTCTACCCGCAGCAATTGCGTCGAAGTCCACCACGCGTTATTGCAGGAGCGGGGGAAGTTATAATGACCGATTGACTTTCAGGACCTTTTCGCGCCCGGGTGTTGAGCAGTCACCGGGCCTGAGCTTCCAATGAGCGCCGATTCCACAGATGACAAGTCGCCCGTGACCGGGTCCGGGGCCCGGACGATTTCTCCTGCGATCTTTGTCCGGCCGCCTCGAAGCGGTGGACTGGACGATGAATGGCTGGCCACATTGCGACAGCATTTTCCGGACTCCGCCATTTACGCCCGACGGCGACTGGTCGGTGATCGCGACATCAAGCCCGTTTCAGGCTCGACCGACTCGCCCTGGTCGATCGCCGATGCACTGGATGAGTACGATGGTGCCGATGGATTGCTGGTGATTCGCCATGGCCTGCTCTTGCCGTTCGAGTTTGCCCAGCGGCTGGCCCGCATGGTGCAACGGCCGGGCCTGCCCGAATCAACCCTGTTTGCCGGCAACCATGAAGACCGCTTCAATCCGCTGGCCGGACTGAAGACGCGGATTGAGCCGGAAGCAATCGATGCGCTGGTTTTCAACTGCGCCGAGTGTCGCTGGACCGCGGTCGCCGATGCCGAAGCGGATTGTGTTTTTCTGTCCACCGCCCGACAGCGCTCGGCCGTCGGTGGGCGTGGTCCTCGAACGGCGCTGGTCGATGAGTTCTACCTGGTCGATCCGGCCCGCTCGCTGAAGGTCGGCAAAACACCTGTGGCGGCCGAGCGAGCCGCGCTCGGTCACTTGCGTTCTGCGTTGGTCGAGCTTGAGCGCGAGGGNATCCGCACGCTGCCGTATTCGGGCCTGGACGGCAAGCCGGTCATCCTGCATGTCACCCATTCCTGGGGTGGCGGTATTGCGCGCTGGATCGATGATCAATGCCGACATGATGAACAGGCCCATCACCTGGTGCTGGCGTCCAGCGGACATCGGGATGGCCTCGAGCATGGCCAGGAACTGGGTCTTTTCATGTCGGGCACTGACCGTGGCAGGGTTCAGCACCTGGTGCTGACCCCGCCGATCTGTGATTCGACAGGAGCCCACACAGGATATACAGGGTTTCTTCACTGGTTGCTGGAGCGCTATGCGGTCAACCGGGTGATGATCTCGTCGTTGATTGGGCACTCGCTGGAATGTCTCAAGACCGGTTTGCCGTCCTTGCAAGTACTGCACGATTTCTATCCGGCATCCCCGGTGCTGGATGTCGACCCACTGAACTATCTGGACTCCGGCGGACGTTTTCAGATGAAGCAGCTTCTGGCCGATAACCGGGGCAATCTGCACTTTTACGAGCATGATGCCGGCTATTGGCGTGATTTGCGTGAGCGGTGGTTGCATGCTGTACAAGACCACGATGTTGTGCTGGTGGCGCCGAGCCGGCACGTCGCCATGCGCTGGCAACGCCTGTTCCGCGATGATTTGGATGAAGCCGTGGTGATTCCTCACGGGTTTCAACCGGCCTGGGCGGGTTCGGTCGGGATCAAGCCCAAACCGCGTGCTGATGGGCGCTTGAACCTGGTCATGGTCGGCCGCCTGTCGCCTGGCAAAGGTTTGGGATTGCTCACCGCGTGTCTCGACCGGCTCACCGAGCACGCGCATCTGACCCTGGTGGGGGCGGGCAAGCGCGCCGAAGACGTCTTTGGAACGGCGGGTGTCGATGTCATTATCGATTACCGCGAACAGGACCTGCCGGAGCTGCTCGCGGAAATCGGCCCCGAGGCGGCGCTGTTTCTGTCCACGGTGCCCGAGACCTGGAGTTACGTACTCAGCGAAATGCGCAGCCTGGGCATTGTGCCCATTGCCACGCGTACGGGCAGTTTCGTCGAACGTATCAGCGATGGTGTCGACGGGGTACTGGTCGAGCCCGAACCCGAAGCGGTGATCGATACCCTGGCCGGGCTTGCCGCCGATCGAGCCGTGCTCGAGCGACTCTCGGCAGCCCGGGTCAATGAGCCGGACCTCGACACGGCCATGGATCAATATCGGCAACTGGCCGCTGTCGAGCGATTTGGTCGGCGCGAGCCATTCCCCGACCGGATATTGAGCCCGCAGCGTTCCTGGCTGATGGCCGAAAGCATTGATCTGAGACTGGATCTCGAACAGGCCGATGATCGGCTGGATGCGCTTGACGCGGAGCTTGCACGGCGATCGGATTGGGCGCTTCGCCAGCAACGTTTGGTCCGCGAGCGCACGGCCTGGGCCAGACGTCTGGAGAGCGAAGTCAGGGAATCTCTGGATGCCCGTGATCGATTGCAGGATCGACTCGATGCCCTGGAAGAAGACCTGGCCGAGCGCAGCCGATGGGCACGGCAACTGGAGAAGGACTTCGACGAACGCACGGCCTGGGCCAGACGTCTGGAGAGCGAAGTCAGGGAATCTCTGGATGCCCGTGATCGATTGCAGGATCGACTCGATGCCCTGGAAGAAGACC